>Ga0209792_1001090_pt1 | contig 14505 bp, 14 predicted proteins | sample EBPBio142005_DNA_FD_185860 | JGI IMG/M metagenome (GOLD analysis project Ga0209792, IMG submission 185860) | Wastewater treatment Type I Accumulibacter community from EBPR Bioreactor in Madison, WI, USA - Reactor 1_6/14/2005_ DNA (SPAdes)... | ecosystem: Engineered > Bioreactor > EBPR >... | reverse complement strand
GTGGAACGAAGTGCCGACCCTGCTGATGATCGGGATCGTGTTCCTGGTGGTGCTGAGGCCGTTCTAGACGGATGATTTGTGGCCGAGCAGTTGGCCGGGCCAGATTCCTCTATCGACATGATCGGTCACGATGTCGGCGATGGTGTCACCGGCGAAGCGGGCGAGGCGCAGGACGGGCCGGTCCGCGGGATAGGACAGGACCAGACGTCGGACCGGCACGGGTTCTATCAACGGCGCGGCGGCCAGACGGTTGGCGGCGATATCGTCGTGGATGGGCGGTAGCGGCAGGATCGTCCAGCCATGGCCGTGGCGCACCAGGTCTTTCAAGGTCGCATAGGAATCGGCTTCGACCGCGACGTTGAGAGAAATGCCGGCTTCGGTCGCGCACTGTTCGACAATCGTCCGCAATCCATGGCGCGTGCTGGGCAGCAGGATGCGCCGGCCGTCGAGGTCCTTGAACGGGATCGCATGCGCGCCCGATAGGCCCGAGTCGGGTGGCCCGATCAGGAACAGGTTTTCGAGCAGCAGCGGTTGCGAGCGCAGCGACCGCGCCGAGTGCGGGTCGTAGAGCACGGCAAGGTCGATCTCGCCGCGATGCAGCCAGTCGAGCAGGTAGCCGGTATAGGCGCCGACCAGCCGCAGCTCGACCTGCGGATGCGCTTTCCCGAACGCTGCGACGAGGGGAACCGAGATGATGTCGGCGACCGTCGGCGGAAAGCCGATGCCGATCCGGCCGCGCAACGGCGTGTCGAGGTCGGCGGCGGCGGCGCGGATCTCCTCCAGCTCGACCATGACTCGCGTGGCGTGTTCGAGGATTTCGCGACCCTTGTCCGTCAGGATCATGCCGCGGCCGTGGCGGGCGAACAGCCGCACGGCAAGTTCGTCTTCCAGCATCCGGATCTGGCGGCTGAGGGCCGGTTGGGCGATGCCCAGACGTTCGGCCGCCTTGCTCAGGCTGCCGAGTTCGGCGACGTGGATCAGCGTGCGGAGTTGGGAAAGCTCCATGGAGCTATACAATATCGTTATAGCTGTTCACAGAGAATGGTCTTCGATGGCGATCTTGGTGATAGCTAGTATCTGCCCTTCGTTATCGCCTTCCTTGAAGCAGCCCGAGACGGGAGAGACATGAACGCCAGCGCGACGCCTGATTGGCGCGACCAGATTTTCGAGGTCCTACAGGATCACGACGTGAAGCAGGTCTATCACGTGCCCGACGCCGGGCATGGCAAGCTGATCGAGGCCTGCCAACGCTCCAACTCCATGCACACCCTGGCGCTCACGACCGAGGAGGAGGGCATTCCGCTCGCCGCCGGCGCGTGGCTGGGCGGCCAGCGCTCGGTGCTGCTGATGCAGAGTTCGGGCGTGGGCAACACCATCAACCTGATGGGCATGCCCAAGACCCTGCGCTTTCCGTTCCTGACCCTGATCACGATGCGCGGCGACTGGGGCGAGTTCAATTCCTGGCAGTATCCCATGGGCCAGGCGACGCCCAAGGTGCTCGAAGCGATGGGCGTGCTTCTCTACTCGGTCGAGACGGCGGCCGAGGTGAAGGCGACCGTCGACGCCGCCGCGCGCTCGGCCTTCAATGGCGGCCAGGCTGTCGCCGTGCTGCTGCGCCAGAAGCTGATCGGCATCAAGAATTTCGGGAAGAAGTAGCATGAGCACGCAGAAGGCAACGCTCCAGCGCCGCCCGCTGGTGAAGAAGATCCTCGAAGGCGCCGACGACAACCTGCTGGTGATCGCGGGTCTCGGCTCGTCCAACTGGGACATCACCGAAGCCGGCGACCGTCCGCTCAACATGCCGCTCTGGGGCTCGATGGGCGCGCCGGTCGGCATGGGCCTTGGCCTTGCTCTGGCGCAGCCCAAGAAGCGCGTGCTGGTGATCACCGGCGACGGCGACATGTTGATGAGCCTGGGCTCGCTGGCCACCGTCGCGGCTCAGCAGCCGGACAATCTCGCCATCGTCGTGCTCGACAACGAAAAGTTCGGCGAGACCGGCAATCAGGCCACGCACACCAGCCCGCTCAACAACGGCCCGACCGATTCGGGCGCCGGCACCGATCTTGCGATGATCGCCAAGGGTTGCGGCATCGCCGATACCGGCACGGTCCGCGACGCTTCCGAAGTCGCGGCACTGGTGAAGGACGTGCGCACCAAGAAAGGGCCGGTGTTTCGGCTCGTAAAGGTGATGGTCGAGAAGCTAGAGTTCGTGATGCCCCCGCAGGACGGCGCGCATCTCAAGGATCGCTTCCGCCAGGCCCTGCTCGGACATCCATAGGCGACAGCGCCCGGAGGCTTCATGACCGACTACGCTCCCTTCCCGCTGATCGACCTTTCAGGCAGCCCGCGGGAGCGGGGTCGGACACATGGCAAGGCCGCCGCCGACCGGCTGCGGCGCGGTGCCAAGATGTACGCCGAGTCGCTCCTGAAAAGTGGCGTCGACTGGAAGGAGCTGGAACGGCGTGCCGAGGCGATGGTGCCGACGATCGAGAAGTTCGATCCGACCTATGTCGAGGAAATGCGCGGCATCGCCGAGGGCGCCAACGAGCCCTTCGCGGCGGTCGTGCTGATGAACGCCCGCACCGAGATGGTGGTGGCCGCCCGCAAGCAGCAGGCGGCCAAGCACTTCCCCGATGGCTGCACGGCGGCGCTGGCACTGCCCGAGGCCAGCGCGGACGGCGTGCTGCTGCATGGCCAGAACTGGGACTGGCGGGCGGAGTGCGCCGAGACCGGCGTGGTGCTGCGCATCCGTCGTGATGATGGCCCGGACATCCTGACCTTTACCGAAGCGGGCGGCCTTGCGCGCTCGGGCCTGAACTCCGCCGGCATCGGGCTCACGGCCAATGCGCTGGAATGCGACCGCGACTATCAGCGCGGCCCCGGCGTGCCGCTGCCCTTCATCCGGCGCAAGGTGCTGGAGGCCACGCATCTGGCGCTTGCCGTCCACACGGTCGTCGCGACGCCCAAGCCCGGCTCCAATCACATGGCCATCAGCCATTGCGGCGGCGAGGCGTTCGGCTTCGAGTGCGCGCCCGACGATACGTTCTGGCTTGCGCCCGACCGCGGCCTCTATGTGCACGCCAATCACTGGATTGCCGAATCGGCGCGCGCCAAGGTGAAGGACACGGGCCTCGCCGAAACGCCGGACTCGATCTACCGCGACAAGCGCGTGCGCGACCGGCTTTCACCGAAGCGCGGCAAGCTCACGCTCGAAGACTTCCGCCAAGCCTTCTTCGACGACTGGGGCACGCCGCATTCGGTGTGCCGCCCGCCGCGACTCAGCAATCGCGGCGTCATGGTCGCCACGACGGCGATGATCCTGATGCGGCCGGCGGAAGGCCACCTCGAAGCCTGTCCGATGCCGGCGCTCAATCGTCAGTTCACGACCTATTCGCTGACGCCCGACCGCCTCGCCCAGAAGCAGGCGGCCGAGTAACGATCAGCCCGGATACCAGGACGGCTTGCGCTTCTCGCGGAAGCTCGCGAGGCCCTCGCGGGCTTCGTCCTGCTGGCGGGTGCGGGCATGTTCGTCGATCAGGTCGCGCAGCTGGCCATCGTCGACGAAGGCACGCGCCGACGCCAGGGAGCGCAACTTGGTCGCTGTCGTCGCGCGCGGCGCGTTCATCAACACGGCGTCGATAATCTTCTCGCCCGCCGCGTCGAGGCCGCCGGTCGGGCAGACTTCGTGTACCAGGCCAAGGCGGCAGGCTTCGGCAGCGCCGAAGCGTTCGCCGGTCAGCGCATAGCGGCGGACCTGGCGAAAGCCCATCGACTGGCAGAGCTGCGGCAGGATGATGCCGGCCATCAGGCCCCAGCGCGTCTCGCTGATGGAGAAGATTGCATCCTCGGACGCGACGACCACATCGCAGGCCGCGGCAATGCCGGTGCCGCCGCCGAAGCAGCCGCCGTGGATCAGGGCGAGGGTCGGCACCGGACAGGTGTCGAGCCGCCGGATCGCTTCGGCGGTGAGGCGGCTCACCGTGTCGTTCTCGGCCGGCGACTGGCTGGCGACGCCGGTGATCCACGAGAGATCGGCGCCGGCCTGGAAGTGCTTGCCGTTGCCGCGCAGCACTACGATGCGCAGATGCGCCTCGCGGCCGAGCGCATCCATGGCGTCGTGCAGGCCCTGGATCAGATCGCCGTTGTAGGCGTTGTTCACCTTCGGCCGGTTGAGCGTGACGGTGGCCACGCCGCGCCGGTCGATTTCCCAAAGAACAGTGTCGTTTGCCATTTTCTCAGTCGACCTTCGCGTAGCTGTCCTTGAGGGAGATCTTGCCGTCTCTCACTTCGTAGAGGTCGATGCCGTAGCGATCGAACGGCTTGCCGGCATGGTCGATGCCGGTGACGCGGAACGTGCCGAACAGCTTGTCGCCGGCGCGATGGATGCGCGCTTCGGAGAAACGCGCCTCGCGCGGCGCCTTGCTCTTGTCGGCGAAGTGGGCGCGCAGATCGTCCTTGCCCTTGAGCACGCGGCCGGACGGCGCACCGCCGGCGCTGAGGCGCCATTCGAAATCGTCGGTGACGCAGGCAGCAATCTCCTCGACGTCGGCCTTGTTGAAGGCCTTGCCGAAACGGCGGAACAGGTCGTCGATGGCGTCGGCCATGGTGTCCTCCTCGGGTTACTCTGGTGGAAGCAGTGTGGCGAAGGCTGCCGCCAGCTCGCGCTTTACGACAGCGAGGTCGATCTGGGCCAGATCGTATCGACGCGGCGTTTCGAGAGCCGATACGAAGAGGACATCCTTGGCGACGACATCGCCACGCACGAGCAGCGACGCCGTGTAGGATTCTTTGGGGTGAGCCGTCAGCACCATCGCGGGCGCTGCATCGGCGTTGCCGGCCTCGTCCGGCGAGAATTCGAGCGTCGCGACATTGGCCTCATGGCCGGCGCCGCGCAGCGCATCGACGGCCTCGTCGAACTCCGGGCGGATGATGTCGCGGCATTTCACCCAGAAGGCCTGCACGAACAGATCGGTCTCGGTATCCATCTCCCCTCCTGCCGTTGGTTGTAGCCAACCCTAGCACCTAAACCTCCCAGGGCGGGGGCGAGAACTTTTCGAGGATGAAGTCGATGAAGGCCGTGACCTTGGGCGCGAGGTGGCGGCGATGCGGATAGACTGCATGGATCGGCACCGGCTGTTCGGCCCGGAACTCCTCGAGCAGGGAAACCAGTTCTCCGCTCTTGACCGCCACGGCGACGGTGAGACGAGTCAGGCGGACGATCCCCAGTCCCTGCAGCGCCAGCCGCATCTGCGCCTCCCCTTCGGTGACGGCGAGGCGGCCGCCGACTTCGATCTCCCGCACCTCGCCGTCGATGCGGAAAGGCCAGCGATTGAGGTAACTGTGCTCGCGCGAGACGATGCAGGCGTGGCGCGTCAGATCCTCGGGTCGCAGCGGCGCGCGGCGATGCTCGAGATAGGCGGGCGAGGCGCAGACCAGGCGCACGTCCTCGCCGATCTTGCGCGCGATGAAGCTGGTATCGGCCAGCCGGCCGATACGGATCGCGACATCGACGCCCTCCTCGATCATGTCGACGACCCGGTCGGTCGGCATCAGTTCGAGCTGGAGCTGCGGAAAACGTTGCAGGAACTCGCCGATGACCGGCGCGAGCTGGTGGGTCGAGAAGGCGAGCGAGGTCGTGACCTTGAGCAGCCCGTAGGGCGTGCTGCTGTGCCGGCCGATCTGGTCCTCGAGCGCTTCGATTTCGCCCACGATGCGCCGCGCCGTCGCGTAGAAGGTCTCGCCCTCCTCGGTGAGGTGCAGGGCCCGGGTCGTGCGCTGCAGCAGCCGCACGCCCAGCCGTGTTTCCAGCCGCGTCACCAGCTTGCTGACGGCCGACGGGCTGAGGCCGAGCGCCGGCGCCGCGGCGGAAAAGCCCTTGGATTCCACGACCCGCACGAAGGCGGCCATCTCGCTGGCATGATCGATCATGTCGCGATTAATGAAAATCCTTCACAGGTAATAGTCAATCATACTCTATTAACCAACTCCTGGGATGGAATTAGGTTCGTTTCCATCCTTTGGAGGTTCTCATGTTCACGACTGCCTATCCCACCATTGCCGAACGTCAGGCCTATGAGGTCCGCGCGCTGCGGCTGCGTGGGGCGGTCGTGGCCAGCCTCGCCCGCGCCGTCGCCCGCTGGCTTTCCGCTGCCGCGCGCTGAGCGCCCGCTCACGCCGATCTGAGCTTTTTCGGTACCTTCACCCCGGCCGCCTGCAGCAGCACGGCGGCCGCCTGGCGTGCCGCCGTTGCGACCCTGGGGTCGCCGCGCACGATCGCCGCGGCAATGGCGCCATCGATCAGCAGCAGGAGCTGCATCGACAGCGTTTCCGGATCGGCGACGCCCAGCTGCACCAGCAGGGCCCGAAACCATTTGCGCCGCTGCTCCTTGAAGGCCAGCGCGATCTTGTTGGCGGCGTGCGTCGGTTCCTTGAGTTCGGCCACGGCATTGACGAAGGGGCAGCCGCGAAAGACGCCCGTGCCGCCCCCGGTTCCTATCGTGCGCTCCAGCCGCTCGAAACTGCCCAGGATCTGCTCGACCGGCGGCCGTTCCGACGGTGGTGCGGGTTTCAGGCGCCGCGACAGATAGGCGACGATCAGGTCGTCCTTCGACGCGAAGTGGTTATAGAGCGTGCGCTTGCTGATGCCGATCTCGGCGGCGATCGTGTCGACGCCGACGGCGCGGATACCCTGCCCATAGAACAGCCGGTCCGCCGTCTCGAGGATGCGCTCCTGCATGGCAGCCCTGTCTTCGGATCGCGTCATATTACACAGACCTGTTTACTTAAAACTTGACCAGCCCGACCTCGAAACTAAGGTGCACCGACCTGTGTAATCAAGGTGGAGCGTCGCCATGACCGTCCTCAAGGAACTGCGGCCGGTCATGCCGATCCTGATCGGCGCCTCGCTCATGTTGGGCCTCGGCATGGGCGTGCGCCAGAGCTTCGGCCTGGTCATGCCGTCGCTGACCCGCGACATCGCGCTCACCGTTTCCGACTTCGCGCTGGCCATGTCGGTCCAGAACCTCGCCTGGGGCTTCCTGCAGCCGGTGGCCGGCGCCGTGGCGGTCCGGATGGGCTTCCGGCCGGTGATGATGGCGGGCTCGGCGCTCTACATCGCCGGTCTCGCCTTGTTTGCGATGGCCGGTGGCATGATGGGCGTGATGCTGGGCGGCGGCATACTCGTCGGCATGGCGCTCGCCTGCACGGCCTCGGCCATTTCGCTTGCCGTCGGCTCGCGCGCCGTGTCCGGTCCGTTGCGCAGTTTCGTGCTGGGCGCCATTACCGCCACCGGCTCGCTGGGCGCCCTGCTCGCCGCGCCGCTCGGCCAGACCCTGACCGCCGATATCGGCTGGCGCGCCGGCATCGTGGGCTTCCTCGTGCTCGTAGTCGGCATGCTGCCCGCGGCATGGATCGCCGGCCGGGTGGACAGACTCGCCCTGCCACCGGCAACGGCCAACCAGATCGGCAACGTCTCGGCGCGAACGGCGCTTGCCGCCGCGTCGCGCAGCCTGCCGTTCCTGGTGATGACCACGGCCTACTTCGTCTGCGGCATGCAGCTTCTCTTCATCACCACCCACCTGCCGTCCCATCTTGCGATCTGCGGCATGGATCCAACGCTCGGCGCCGAAGCGCTGGGCGCGATTGCGCTGTTCAATGTGTTCGGCAGCCTGTTCTTCGGCTGGGCCGGTGGCCGCTGGTCCAAGCTCGCCCTGCTGGGCGGCATCTATATCGCCCGGTCCATTGTGCTGGCGGGCTACTTCTTCTTCCCGCCGACGCCGCTCTCCACCCTGGTCTTCGCCTCGATCATGGGCTTCCTGTGGCTGGGCGTCGGCCCGCTGGTCGCGGGCTCCGTCGCCGAGATGTTCGGCGTGCGCTGGCAGGCGATGATCCAGGGCGTCGCCTTCATGAGCCATCAAGTCGGCAGCTTCCTCGGCGCCTTCGGCGGCGGGCTGCTGTTCGACATGATGGGCTCCTACGACCTCGCCTGGCGCCTGGGCGTCGGCATGGGGCTCGTGGCCGGGCTCGTGCAGGTGAGCTTCGCGCTGCTCGGGCCGCCACCGAAACCGGCGACGGCCTGAGAGCCGACGGTCAAGGCCGGAAGGCTCAGCTCTCCGGCTTGAACTCGTGCTTGATCTCCTGCTTGCGCCACTTGAAGCGCAGCTCGGCCAGGCCGACGCTCAGCACGTAGAAGACCGGCGTGAAGATCAGGCCGAAGATCGTGACGCCCAGCATGCCGGAGAACACGGCGGTACCCAGCGACTGCCGCATCTCCGCACCGGCGCCGGTGCTGAACACCAGCGGCACGACACCCAGGATGAAGGCGAGCGAGGTCATCAGGATGGGCCGCAACCGGGTGCGCGCCGCGGTGACGGCGGCGTCGAAGCGGTTCATGCCCTGCTCGTGGGCCTGCTTGGCGAACTCCACGATCAGGATGGCGTTCTTGGCCGCGAGGCCCACCAGCACGATCAGGCCGACTTCGACCAGCACGTTACGGTCGAGGCCTCGAATGTTGACGCCGATCATGGCCGCGAGAATGCACATCGGCACGATCAGGATGACGGCGAGCGGCAGCAACCAGCTCTCGTAGAGCGCGGCCAGCAGCAGGAACACGAACAGCACGGCGAGGCCGAAAGCCAGGACCGCGGTGTTGCCCGCGAGCTTCTCCTGCAGCGCGATCTCGGTCCATTCGAGGTCGAAGCCCGAGGGCAGAACCTTCTGCGCCAGCCCTTCCATGGTGGCGATGCCCTGACCAGACGAATAGCCGCGCTGCAGCGCCACCTGCACTTCGGCCGCCGGATAGAGATTGTAGCGCGCCACGCGATAGGGGCCGGTAATGTCGCGGAAGGTCGCGACGGCGCCGATCGGCACCATCTCGCCGCTGACGCTGCGGGTCTTGAGGTTCTCCACGTCGCGCAGGGTCAGGCGGTAGGGATTGTCGGCCTGCACGGTGACGCGATAGGTGCGGCCGAGGATGTTGAAGTCGTTGATGTAGGCCGAGCCCATGTAGGCGGACAGCGTTTCGAACACGCGGGTAATCGGCACGCCGAGCTGCTCGGCCTTGGTGCGGTCGATGTCGGCGAAGATCTGCGGCGTGCGCGTATTGTAGAGCGTGAAGGCCTGGGTGAGGCCGGGCGCTTGTCCCGCAGCACCGGCCAGAGCCCAGGTCGCGCCTTCGAGCGCCGTGAGGCCACGCGACGCGCGATCCTGCACATAGCCCTTGAGGCCGCCGCCGGTGCCGATGCCGGGCACGGCCGGCGGTTCGAGCACGAACACGAACGCCTCGCGCAGGCCGAACATGCGGCCGCGCAGATCTGCCAGGATCGCGTCCTTGCTGATGTTCTGCCGGTCCTTGAACGGCTTCAGGGTGACGAAGATGACGCCTGTGTTGGGAGCGTTGGTGAAGGTGGCGCCGTCGAAGCCGACGAAGGCCACGGCATGCTCAACGCCCGGCCGCGACATGATGATCTCGCTCGCCTGCCGCACCAGCGCATCGGACCGTTCGAGGGTCGACCCGGCCGGCAGCTGCATCGCGGCGATCAGGTAGGAGCGGTCGAGCTGCGGCACCAGGCCGGTCGGCGTGACGGCCAGCCGGTTCCAAGTGAGCCCGACCAGGCCGGCATAGATCACCAGCATGATGAAGCCCATGCGGATCAGGCGCGCCGTCGTGCGGCCATAGGCGTTCGACAACCAGTCGAAGCCGCGGTTGAAGTGCCGGAAGAACCAACGCATCGGCCAGGCGATGCGGTCCATCGGGCTGGGGCTCGACTTCTCGACATGCGACAGCGCATGGGTCTTGAGCAGCATCGCCGCCATGGCGGGCGACAGCGTCAGCGACACAAAGGCAGAGATCGCGGTCGAAGCGGCGATGGTGATGGCGAACTGCTTGTAGAAGGTGCCCTGCAGGCCGGTGATGAAGGCGGTCGGCAGGAACACCGCGATCAGCACCAGCGAGATCGCGATCAGCGCGCTGCCGACTTCGTCCATGGTCTTGTGCGCCGCCTCCTTGGGCGACATGCCCTGGGTGAGGTAGCGCTCGACGTTCTCGACCACGACGATGGCGTCGTCGACCACGATGCCGATGGCCAGCACCAGGCCGAACAGCGAGAGTGTGTTGAACGAAACGCCGACCGCGGCCATCACCGCGAAGGCGCCGATCAGCGACACCGGAATGGCGAGGATGGGGATGATCGCCGCCCGCCATGTCTGCAGGAACAGGATCACGACGATGACGACCAGGATGACCGCTTCGAACAGCGTCGTGATGACGGCGTCGATCGAAGCCTGGATGAAGGTGGTCGGATTATAGACGATCGAATAGTCGATGCCGGCCGGGAAGCTTTTCTTGAGCCGGTCCATCTCGGCAATGATCGCGTCCGAGGTCTTGAGCGCATTGGAGCCGGGGCGCTGGAAGATGCCGAGCGCCACGGCCGGCTTGTTATCGAGATAGGAGTTCTGCGTGTAGTCCTGCGCGCCCAGCTCGACGCGGGCGATGTCGCGCAGGCGGGTCACCGAGCCGTCGGGCTCGGCGCGGATGACGATGTTCTCGAACTGGTCCGGCGAACTCAGGCGGCCCAAGGTGCGGACCGAGAGGGTGAAGGCGCCCGGCGACACGGCCGGCGCCTGGTTCACCGCACCGGCGGCGACCTGAAGGTTGGCTGCCCGCAGCGCCAGGATCACTTCCCCGGCCGTCAGGTTGCGTGCGGCGACGCGGGCCGGATCCAGCCAGACGCGCATCGAGTAGTCGCGGCCGCCGAACACAAGCACGTTGCCCACGCCGTCGACGCGGGTCAGCACGTCCTTCACGTAGAGCGTGGCGTAGTTGGAGATGTACTGCTGGTCGCGGCTGCCGTCGGGCGACGACATATGGACGACCATCATCAGGTCGGGCGAAGCCTTGCGCACGACGATGCCGAGCCGCTGCACGTCCTCGGGCAGGCGTGGCTGAGCGACGGCGACGCGGTTCTGCACCAACACCTGGGCCTGGTCGATGTTGACGCCGGGCTTGAACACGACATTGATCGAAAGGCGTCCGTCGCCGGTCGACTGCGACTCGATGTAGAGCATGTCGTCGACGCCGTTGACTTCGAGCTCGATCGGCGTGGCGACGGTTTCCGCGATGACCTCGGCCGAAGCGCCGGGATAGGTCGCGGTGATGTTCACCGTGGGGGGCGCGATGTCGGGGTATTCCGCCACCGGCAGGCCGCGCTGGGCGATGAAGCCCACGATCACGATGATGACCGACAGCACCGAGGCAAAGATCGGCCGGTCGATGAAGAAGTGCGAAAAACGCATGGGCTGACCCTGAGGGAGGAGGCCTTAACCGGCTTTGGCGACGATCTCTGACTTCTGCGGGACGACCTTGGCGCCGGGCCGCACCATCGGGCTGGCGAGGCCGTCGAGCACCACCCTGTCGGTCGGTTCCAACCCGCTGCGGATTACGCGCAGTCCCTCGACGATCGGTCCCAGGATCACAGGCTTCGCCTGGACGATGTCGTCCTTGCCGACGGTGAACACGATCTTGCGCGACTGATCGGAGACGATTGCAGAATCGGGGATCAGGAAGGCGTCGTACTCGCCGCCGAAGAGTTGCAGGCGGCCGAAGATGCCGGGCGTGAGGAGCTGGTCTTTGTTGTCGACCAGGGCGCGGCCGCGGATCGTGCCCGACCGCGCGGTCATCGTATTGTCGACGAAGTCCATCTTGCCCCGGCGCGTCCACTCGGTCTCGTCGGCCAGGCGAATGCGCACCGGGTTGTCGCCGTCGCGCGAGGAGGCGAGCGCTCCCGACAGGACGAGGCGCGAGTAGCGCAGGTGATCGGCTTCGGAGATATCGAACACGAAGCGGATCGGATCGAGGGTCACGATGGTGGCGAGCAGGGTGGCGCCGCTCTGGCCGCCGGCGATCAGGTTACCGGCATCGACCTTACGATCCGAGATGCGACCGCTGATCGGCGCCCGCACCTCGGTCCATTCGAGGTTGAGTTCCGCGGTCTTGAGCCCCGCTTCCGCGGACTTCAGCTGGGCGTTCGCGACGCTGAGATTGGCCTTGCGGGTGTCGAACTCCTGGTCGGTGATGGTCCTGGACTTGATCAGGGACGCACCGCGATCGACCTGCAGGTCGGCCAGATCGACCTGCGCCTTGGTGCGAGCGACCTCGGCCTGCGCACTTTCGACGGCGATCCGGAAGGGGCGCTGGTCGATGGTGAACAGCAGGTCGCCGGCTTTCACCAGCTGACCGTCGCGGAAGTGCAGCTTGTCGATGAAGCCCGAGACACGGGCCCGCACCTCGACCGAGGCCAATGCCTCGAAGCGGCCGGAGAATTCGTCCCACTGGGTGACACGCTTCGCCACAGGCTCGGCGACGCCCACCGGCATGGCCGGCGGCCCGCCCTGGGCGAAGGCTATCGACGAAGCAACGAAGAGTAGGCCGGCGGCAGCCAGCAAACGGCGATGAAGTGACAAGCTGGACTCCCCGCGAAAAATTCAGCGGCGCGAGGGCGAGATGTGGTTGCCCATCGGCCCTCTGTCAATTGCGGCGCAGGTTTGATGGCGCGCTATGTCGTGCTGGTCACACTCGCAAAAGATGTGCCGTCAATGCAGGCATTTTCACCTTAGTTTTCCTAAGGGAAAATGATCCAAATGGATTATCTAAATCATAAAAGATTCAACTGTTGCGAATGGCCGTGGCAAGCGGTACCCGTGGTGATCGTTACTTTCCGTGGGGGAATTGATGCTCGACCTCAAACGACTCCTTGTGGCCAGTGTCGCAGCCGGCGTCTCGCTCGTCGTCGCGTCGACGGCCTTTGCTCAGTCGACTCTGGAGACGGTGAAGAAGCGCGGCCACATCATTTGTGGCGTCAATGTCGGCCTGGGCGGTTTCTCTTTGCCGGACAGCCAGGGCAAGTGGGCCGGTCTCGATGTCGACATGTGCAATGCCGTGGCCGCCGCCGTGCTGGGCGACGCCACCAAGGCCAAGTATGTGCCGCTCTCGGCGCAGCAGCGCTTCCTTGCCCTGCAGTCCGGCGAGATCGACGTCCTGTTGCGCAACTCGACGATCACGCTCCAGCGCGATGCCGGACTCGGTATTCAGTATTCGGGAGTCAATTTCTACGATGGCCAGGCGTTCATGGTGCCGAAGAAGCTGGGCGTGAAGGGCCTCGCGGAATTGGCCGGCGCCACGATCTGCGTGGCCCAGGGCACAACGCACGAGTTCAACATGGCGAGCTGGTTCCGGGCCCGTAACCTCCAGATCAAGACGGTCGTCTTCGAAAGCCAGGACGTCATGTACGAGGCGTTCTTCAGCGGCCGTTGCGATGCCATGACTCAGGATTCGTCCGCGCTCGCCTCGGCGCTGGCCACCCGCGGCAAGCAGGCCGATTACATGACCCTGCCGGAACTCATCTCGAAAGAGCCGCTGGGGCCGTTCGTGCGTCGCGGCGACGATGTCTGGAACGCGGTCGTACGCTGGTCGCTGTTCGCCATGCTCGAAGCCGAGGAGCGCGGCATCACCAAGGCCAATGTCGACGAGCAGCTCAAGTCGACCGATGCCACGGTGCAGCGCCTGCTGGGCGTCACGCCGGGCAATGGCAAGGCCCTGCAGCTCGAAGAGAACTGGGCCTACAACATCATCAAGCAGATCGGGAACTACGGCGAAAGCTTCGAGCGCAATGTCGGTCAGGGCAGCCCGCTCAAGCTCGACCGCGGCGCCAATGCGCTGTGGACCAAGGGCGGGTTGATGTACCCGCTGCCGTTGCGTTGATCTGACGAGCCGGCAATGACTGCGGGGCCGCTCAACGCGACCATCGTGGAGGCCTTCGAGACCATGCCGCCGCAGCTCCAGGCTGCGGCGCGCTACATCCTCGACAAGCCCGACGACGTGGCCCTGCTGTCGATGCGTGAACAGGCCCGCCGGGCGGGCGTGCCGGCCGCGACCATGACGCGGCTGGCCAAGCGTCTCGGCCTCGAAGGCTACGACGAGGTGCGGGCGCTCTATGCCGGTGCCGTCCGCGCCGGGACGCTGGGCTTCGCCGGCAAGGCCGGCGTCCAGGTCCAACAGCAGAATCTGCGCGGCGAGCGGGCGCTGGCGGCCGACATGGCACTCTCGCTGTCGCGCCAGATCGCGCGGCTGGCCGAGCCCGAAGCTCTGGAGCGTCTGGCCGACGCCGCGGGCCGGCTCCATCGCGCACGTCGCGTCTATTGCCTCGGCCTGCGCGCCTGTCACGCGGCGGCCTGGCACTTCCACTACATGCTATCGCTGCTGGGCGACAAGACAGTGATGCTGGACGATGCCGGCGGCACCGGCCTCGACGCCATCCGCGACGCCGGCCGCGACGACGTCGTGCTGGCCGCCAGCGTCGAACCCTACGCGCGCGCCACCGTCGAGGCGGCGCGCTACGCGGCGACCGAAGGCGTGCCGCTGGTCGCGGTGACCGACAGCGAGGTCTCGCCGCTCGCCCGGCTCGCCAGCACGGTCATCCTGGTGCCGACCGAAAGCCCGTCCTTCTTTCA
>Ga0209792_1001089_pt1 | contig 14510 bp, 8 predicted proteins | sample EBPBio142005_DNA_FD_185860 | JGI IMG/M metagenome (GOLD analysis project Ga0209792, IMG submission 185860) | Wastewater treatment Type I Accumulibacter community from EBPR Bioreactor in Madison, WI, USA - Reactor 1_6/14/2005_ DNA (SPAdes)... | ecosystem: Engineered > Bioreactor > EBPR >... | reverse complement strand
TGGAGTCGCGAGTTGCACGAGGACTACCCGTCGACGGACTCTTATCGCGCCCTCTTCCATGCAGGGCTTCTGCTTGCCGAATTGGACCAGATCGACCGGCTTGTGACCGGACTTCCGGTCACTCAATATCTCAACCCTGAGTTGCGCCAGCGCTTGGCCGGGCAGATGCGGGGAGAGCACCAGATCACGCCGCGGCGGAAGGTCACGGTGAGCGAGGTCAAGGTCGTCCCGCAGCCCGTGGGAGGGTTCGTCGACTACGTCTGGGGATTGCCGGATGCCACGGAAATCGAAGACAGCCGGGTGCTGGTGGTCGACCCCGGATTCTTCTCGGTCGACTGGGTCCTGATCAGTAACGGCGAACTGCGGCGCCAGTCGTGTGGCACGAGCCTGGAGGCGTCTTCGGTGATCCTGGATGAAGCCGTTCGCCTGATCGCGCAGGATTTTGGGGGCAATGTCGGCAGAGAACGTCTGGAGCACACGCTCCGCAAGGGACACGCGCAGGTCCGGCTTCTCGGCGAGCGGGTCGAAGTCGCGCCCTACCTGAAGAAGGCTGCCGACAGGGTCGGGCCGATCGTCACCACCCGCTTGCGAGAATCGCTGCGGAAGGAGAACGCAAGTGCTGACCTGGTGCTGCTGGTGGGCGGCGGCGCGGGGTTCTTTGAGGAGGCGATCAAGGACGCGTTCCCGCAGCTCAAGGTGTCGACGCCGGAGGCGCCGGTTTTTGCGAACGTGCGCGGGTTCTGGCGGATGGGCGCTTGAGATGTCGTCGCTGCGCATTGTGGTGAAGATCCCGACGGGCACCTACCCGGAGTTGCTTGCCGATCTTGGTACCGTGGCGACACGAGCGCGGGCGGAACGGCTCAGAGTTCTGGCGATGGTCGGCTTGAGGGACTTGCGCCAGGGTTCGTCGCGGGGTCAGGCTTCGGCGAATTTGCAGCACCCGATGGAGGATAACGAAGCCGAGGTGAAGAAGTCGGCGACTACGATCATTCGGAAGCTCACACAGGGGCTGTAACGCCTACGAGCACGAGGCGTTGCGGTGCGATGAGCGACCCCGAGAAAAGCTCGGTTTGCCGCCTGCGCCCCGCCGGTCCTGTGGTCCGGTAAGCCTTCGAGCGTTGGGAAAGGACGTCGTCCACGCTTCCCAACCGACCCGACGCACCATCTCATTGGTTGCTGGCAACGCCTAATTCTTGGTCGGCGGAGAGCTTCGCTTGGCAGAGGCCGGTCCACGGCAGATTTCCACAGCTTGTCCACTGCTTCCGCACAGCGCTACCCACAGGTTCTGGGGACAGAAGCGAAGAGTCCCGATTTTGCAAAAAAACTGCAGCAGACGTCCGCTGCCTGGCTTCGTCGGCCTCAGTCGGAGCCCGGTCTCGTGCTGCATGCCCTCAGAAGGGTGCATCCGCTCACTCAAGAAACACGCTACTCGATTGTCTTGATCCCACGGCACTTCGGAAAAGCCGTGCATCCCCAGAAGGCACCTCCTGCGTTCGGCCCCTGTTTCGCAATGCGCTTCAGCATCCTGCCGCCACACCGGGGACAGGTTGGCTCTGCTGCTGGCGTGGCGGTCTGTGCGGCTGTCAGCACGCTGGCCGGTACTCGTCCGGCCGACACCGCCATCTCAGGTCGGGCAGCTCGGACTCGTTCGATCATGGCTTTGAGCGCCGGCCCGTCGATGAGCTCGATGTTCTTCCCTGCCACAAACGAGCGGGCATCTGCACTGAAGGTGCCCGAAGTGACAACGAATCCTCCGGTCGCGCCCTGCGATGCCATCACACCAAACAATTCACGTACGACACTGACCGAAACCTTGTAGGCCCGCCACTGCTTGCACTGCACGAGAAAGACCTCGCTGCCTTTCCTCAATTCCAGATCGATGCCCCCATCGGGACCACCGCCGCCGGCTTCTGTCACTGAAAAACCACGCATCCGGAACGCCTCGCCTACGAGCAACTCGAAATCGCTCCAATTCAAGGCGCGCAGGTTCTCGCCGGACTTATCGCCAGCGACATCGCGAACGAGGCCTTCACGTTTACGCCGTCCCAGAAAGGATGCGACAGCTCCGGCCAACAACAACAGCGGAACGATAAACTGGCCGTAGAACGCCAGCGTCTTGGTCATCTGTCCAACGACCATCTCACCAATCTGCCCAGGGGGCACATTGGTCGGCACATCCGCAGAGGCATATCTGTGCAGGATCACGTAGGCAAGGAGAGCCAAGATGCTCCCGACCCACCAGGGAAGCATCGCCGCAATTCCGAAGATGTCTTCAAAGGCGCTGCTATTTCGTCTTCTTGCCATCACTGATTCCTGTCAGGGTTTCTACCCAGTCGATGCCGCCTACCCCCTGTGCCAATATGACCTGAGACACCTACCCCTGACGAATTAGAGTAGAAAGGTAGGTCTTGATCATGACAAACGACACGAAGGATCTAGATCTCGCGTTGTTGGTAGCCACGTACAGCGAAATACCAGATCTCGGTAGATCGACGAAGGTCTTGACATCGATTCGGTTGGCCTCGGTGGAACGTTCGAGTACATTACTCGAGTCGGCCGTACGGGACCAAAAAAAGATCAATACGGCACAAGCATAGCCTCCGCGACACAATCAACATACTGCCGCAAGAACAAGAAGATGTTCGAACCGAGTTCTTTTCTAGATGTTGCGGTCGCGTTCCCTACAGCAAGGCCACGACGCCATCAGAATGAGCGGGCCGATTCTGTCTCGACAAGTAGCTACGGCAACAGGTATTGGCCATGTCCAACCCGTTCTTCGACCACCCGATTCTAAACTCGCCCTACGAGTGCCCCGCAAGACATTGGGAACTGAACGACGACGGGCAACCGACCGAGCAGGTTCTCCAAACACGCAGGCGAGCGCAGTTCATTACGCCGATTCCCAAGCCCAGGAAGCGCAAGAGCGCCGCCAAGGGCAAGCAGGAAGCGTTTGTCTTCGAAGACAGCCAGGGACTGTCAACGAAGCAGCAACAGTACGACCCCACTTCGATCATCAATCAGGTGCGCGGGCATGTCGATTCCTGGCGCGCCTTGCCCAATCCCGGCCAGTGGCAGGTGACGCCGGAGACCGCACGCCTGCTGCAGCATTGGCGTCACCATTCCTTCAGCAGCATTCGGCCCTTCTTCTGCCAGGTCGAGGCCGCGGAGACGGCGATCTGGCTCAGCGAAGTTGCGCCGCTCAGCAAGCACGGGAAGGGCATTCTCGAACATCTTGCGGCCGCCAACCAGGACGCCAACCCGGACTTGCTGCGCCTGGCACTGAAGCTCGCCACCGGCGCCGGCAAGACGACGGTGATGGCCATGCTCATCGCCTGGCAGACGATCAACGCGGTTCGCCGCCCCACCAGCAAGAACTTCACGCGCGGCTTTCTGATTTGCGCGCCCGGCCTGACCATCAAGGACCGTCTGCGCGTTCTGCAGCCCAACGACCCCGACAGCTACTACAAGGACCGCGAGCTGTTGCCTGGCGACATGCTCGACGACATGGGCCGCGCCAGGATCGTCATCACCAACTACCACGCCTTCAAGCTGCGCGAGCGCGTCCAGCTGGCCAAGGGCGGACGCCAGCTGCTGCAGGGCCGCGGCGGCGAAGAACTGCAGACGCTCGAATCCGAAGGCCAGATGCTGCAACGGGTGATGCCCGAGCTGATGGGTATGAAGAACATCCTGGTGATCAACGACGAAGCGCACCACTGCTACCGCGAGAAGCCGAAAGACGCCGATGATGAAGAACTAAAGGGCGACGAGCGCAAGGAAGCCGAGAAGAACAACGAAGCCGCCCGCCTGTGGATTTCCGGTATCGAGGCCGTCAAGCGCAAGCTTGGCGCAGCGCGCGTCATCGACCTCTCGGCGACGCCGTTCTTCCTGCGCGGCTCGGGTTACGTCGAAGGCACGTTGTTCCCATGGACGATGAGCGACTTCTCGCTGATGGACGCCATCGAATGCGGTATCGTCAAGCTGCCACGCGTGCCGGTCGCCGAGAACATCCCCGGCGACGAAATGCCGGTCTTCCGCAACCTCTGGGAGAACATCGGCAAGGAAATGCCGAAGAAGGGCCGCGGCCAGGGCGGACAGCTCGACCCACTGAAGCTGCCCACGCGCCTGCAGACCGCCTTGCAGGCGCTCTACGGCCATTACGAAAAAACCTTCAAGCTCTGGGACGAGCATGGCATCAAGGTCCCTCCCTGCTTCATCATCGTCTGCCAGAACACGGCCATTTCCAAGCTGGTCTACGATTACGTCTCCGGCTTCCACCGCCAGCATGACGACGGTAGCAGCGCTCTCGAGAACGGCCGCCTGCCGCTTTTCCGCAATTTCGACGACACTACCGGCAATCCTCTCGCACGGCCGAATACGCTGCTCATCGACAGCGAGCAGCTCGAAGCGGGCGACGCACTCGATTCCAGTTTCCGCGGCATGGCCGCCGACGAGATCGAACGCTTTCGCCGTGAAATCGTCGAGCGCTCTGGCGATGCACGCGCCGGCGACAACATCAGCGACCAGGAACTGCTGCGCGAGGTGATGAACACGGTCGGCAAGCACGGCCAGCTTGGCGGCGCGATCCGCTGCGTCGTCTCGGTCTCGATGCTCACCGAGGGCTGGGACGCCAACACCGTCACTCACGTCCTCGGCATACGTGCCTTTGGCACGCAGCTGCTCTGCGAACAGGTGATCGGTCGCGCGCTGCGCCGACAATCCTACGAGCTGAATGACGAAGGGCTGTTCAACGTCGAGTACGCCGATGTTTTCGGCATCCCCTTCGACTTCACCGCCAAGCCGGTCATCGCGCCACCGCAACCGCCGCGGCAAACCGTACAGGTCAAGGCGATGCGCCCCGAGCGCGACGCGCTGGAGATTCGCTTTCCCCGCGTCGAGGGCTATCGCGTCGAGTTACCCCAGGAACGACTGAGCGCCACCTTCAACGACGAGTCCTTCCTGACGCTGAGCCCCGACCTCGTCGGTCCGTCGATCACCCGCAACTCCGGCATCATCGGCGAAGGCGTCGACATGAGCCTCCAGCATCTTGGCGATGTGCGCTCGTCGACGCTGATCTTCGAGCTGACCAAGCGGCTTCTCTACACCAAGTGGCGCGACCCGGGCGAGGATCCGAAACTGCACCTCTTCGGCCAGCTCAAGCGAGTCACCCGGCAGTGGCTCGACAGCTACCTGGTCTGCAAGGGCGGCACCTATCCCGCACTGCTGATGTATCAGGAACTCGCCGACATGGCGTGCAACAAGATCACCGCCGCGATTACCCGCCAGTTCATCGGCCAGCGCCCGATCAAGGCGCTGCTCGATGCCTACAACCCGACCGGCTCGACCATGCACGTCCGCTTCAACACCTCGAAGACCGATCGCTGGGAAACCAGCTCAAGGTCTTGCCACATCAACTGGGTAGTTCTCGACAGCGACTGGGAAGGCGAATTCTGCCGTGTCGCCGAAGGGCATCCCAAGGTGCGCGCCTACGTCAAGAACCATAATCTCGGCCTCGAAGTACCGTACCGTTTTGGGTCGGAGACGCGCAAGTATCTGCCCGACTTCATCGTGCTGGTCGATGACGGCCATGGTAACGACGACCTGCTGCATCTCGTCGTCGAGATCAAGGGCTATCGGCGCGAGGATGCGGTCGAGAAGAAATCGACCATGGACTCCTACTGGGTGCCCGGCGTGAACCACCTCGGCAGCTACGGACGCTGGGCCTTCGCCGAATTCACCGAGGTGTACCAGATCGAGGCCGACTTTGCCGCCAAGGTGGAAGGCGCGTTCAACAAGATGATCGAGTCCGCCGCAGCGCAAGCGGCGACAGGGAAGCAATAGCCATGGCCACGAGCTCAAACAACAAGACCGTCGAAGCGCTCACGCACGACGAAGCAAAGCGCAAGAACATCCCCACGGCCGAATACCAGTCCGTGCTGGACAAGGAAGAACAGCAGCCGAAGCAGGTGCGCTACCCGCGCAACACCGACCTCGATCCGCAACTGGTCTGGCGCGGCAAGGACCAGCAGGACTGGAGCGACCTCGTCGTCCACGCCCCGCCGCTGTACATCCAGGAGAAGGTGCATCCCAAGGCGTTGATCGACGACCTCCTGCGCGACACCCGGGAGCGAGCCCACGACGCGGGGCAACTGACGCCGGACCTCTTCGCCGACTTCAACGGCATCCCGACCGGAGCCGACAAGACCGAGTTCTACCAGCACGACCAGAACTGGACCAACCGCATGATCCTCGGCGACTCGCTGCAGGTCATGGCCAGCCTAGCCGAGCGCGAGGGCCTGCGCGGCAAGGTGCAGTGCATCTACCTCGATCCGCCCTACGGCATCAAGTTCAACAGCAATTTCCAGTGGTCAACGACCAGCCGCGACGTCAAGGACGGCAAGGCCGACCACATTACGCGTGAGCCCGAACAGGTCAAGGCTTTTCGGGATACGTGGCGGGATGGGATACACAGCTACCTCACCTATCTGCGGGATCGGCTGACTGTTGCGCGCGATCTGCTGACCGAGTCGGGGTCGATCTTCGTGCAGATTGGCGATGAGAATGTGCACCGGGTTCGGGCGGTGATGGATGAGGTGTTTGGCGAGGAGAATTTTGCGTCGGTAATCACATTCCAAAGCACCACAAGCCTGGGCACGATCGGCCTATCGGCAGCCGGCGACTATATCATTTGGTACCACCGAGATAAGTCGCGTGCCAAGTTCAGGCCGCTCATGCGCATCAAGGCTGATAGAGGCGGTTTCGACTACTACTCTTACGTGCGTAGAGCAGACGGAAGGATGTGGCGTGGGACAAAGGAAGAGTTGGAGTCTCCAGACCTGCAGGTCTTCTTTCCCGACAACATCACAAGCCAAAGACCACTTGGCGAAGGTGATCTAAAAGAGTTCATCTGGAAGGGACGCTCATTCCGACCCAACAAGGGCACGTTCAAAACAGAGCAGCGTGGACTTGATCGACTTTCCAAGTCTGACCGCCTTTACGAGACATCTGGAGGGGTCCTCAGGTATGTTCGGCTCATTGAGGATTATCCAGTGGCCGCGACGAACAACCTTTGGACTGACACAAGCACTGGTAGCTTTACCGAGAACAAGGTGTATGTGGTGCAAACAAACGCGAAAGTGGTCGAGCGCTGCCTCCTCATGGCCACCGACCCCGGCGATCTCGTCCTTGACCCGACCTGCGGTTCCGGCACCACCGCTACCGTCGCCGAGCAATGGGGCCGTCGCTGGATCACCATCGACACTTCACGCGTAGCGCTGGCGCTGGCCCGCGCCCGCATCATGGGCGCGCGTTATCCCTTCTACCTGCTTGCCGATTCGCGTACCGGCCAGTTCAAGGAAGCCGAAGTCACCCGCTGTGCTCCAAGCTCACAGCCGGTGCATGGCGACATCCGCCACGGCTTCGTCTATGAGCGCGTGCCGCACATCACGCTCAAGTCGATCGCCAACAACGCCGAGATCGACGTCATCTGGGAGCAGTGGCAGGTTAAGCTCGAACCCCTGCGCGAAGCGCTGAATGCCGCGCTGCAGAAGTCGTGGCAGGAGTGGGAGATTCCGCGCGACGCCGACGCCAGGTGGCCGGACGCGACCCAGAAGCTGCATGCCGACTGGTGGCAAGCCCGCATCGCCCGGCAGCAGGAAATCGACGCGTCGATCGCCGCCAGGGCAGAATTCGAGACGCTCTACGACAAGCCCTACGAGGACAAGAAGACCGTCCGCGTCGCGGGCCCGTTCACCGTCGAGAGCCTCAGCCCGCACCGCGTGCTCGGCGTCGACGAGGACGACGAACTGATCGACAGCTTTAACGAAGGACGCGCCGACTATGCGGCGAAACAGTCCTTCCCGCAGATGGTGCTGGAAAACCTGAAGACCGCCGGCGTGCAGCAGGCACACAAGGAAGACCGGATCAGTTTCACCGCCCTCACCCCCTGGCCCGGCGACCTGGTCTGCGGCGAAGGACGCTACCTGGAAGGTAATGCCGAAACCGGAAGCGACAAGCGCGCGGCGATCTTCATCGGCCCCGAGTTCGGCACCGTCCAGCGCGCCGACCTGGTTGCCGCCGCGCGCGAGGCCGGCGATGGCGGATTCGACGTGCTGATCGCCTGCGCCTTCAACTACGAGGCGCACGCCACCGACTTCAGCAAGCTCGGGCGCATCCCGGTACTCAAGGCGCGCATGAACGCCGACCTGCACATGGCCGAGGACCTCAAGAACACTGGCAAAGGCAACCTCTTCGTGATCTTCGGCGAGCCGGACATCACCATGCTCCGAGACGACGAAAATATGCCGGACGGCAAGCTACGACTGAAAATAAACGGCGTCGACGTCTTCAAGCCGCAAACCGGCGAAGTGGTCAGCGACGGCGCCGACGGCATCGCCTGCTGGTTCATCGACACCGACTACAACGAAGAAAGCTTCTTCGTCCGCCACGCCTACTTCCTCGGCGCCAACGACCCCTACAAGTCCCTGAAGACGACCCTCAAGACGGAAATCGACCCGGAGGCCTGGGCGACCTTGAACAGCGATACCTCGCGCCCGTTCGAGAAGCCCAAGTCCGGGCGGATCGCGGTGAAGGTGATCAATCATCTGGGGGACGAAGTGATGAAGGTGTTCAGGGTCTAGCCTTGCGACCATGCCCTCTCGACTTCTCATGAACAGCCATTTCTATATATTCTTCAAGAGCTTGCTGCGGTTTTTTGGTTAAGGTAAAAACTTTTATGTTAAGGCGCGCAACGCATTCGACATGACTGACATGGCTCCCTGGTCGTTCTATGGCCGCCGCTCCGAGCTGCAACAGATGCAGCGCATTCTCGAGCGACGGCGGTGGTTCTTCCTGCAGATTTCCGGACGGCGGCGTATCGGCAAGACAGCGCTGATCCAGGAGGCGCTGCGTGCAGCCGCCATCGACAGAACGCTCTACATTCAGATCCCGGATTCCGACCCTGCAGGTGTCGTAGCCGCCTGCAACGGCTATCTGGAAACCTTTGGTATCGACGCGCGGGTTACCAGCCTGGGTGAATTGGCACAACTGATCGGGCGGCTGGCCAGTGCCGGTTACGTGGTGGCGCTTGATGAGTTCCAGTATTTCCACCGCAAACAATTGGCTGACTTCTGTTCGCTGCTGCAAGCGGAAGTCGATCGCCTCGCTGCGCGTGCGGCGCAGGTCGTCGGCGGCCTGATCGTGCTCGGCTCGCTGCACGCCGAAATGACCGCCGTGCTCGAGGATCGGGATGCCCCGCTTTTCAACCGCAGCACGGACACCATCGAGTTGGGGCATCTCGACATCGCCTCGGTGCTGGAGATCCTGCGCGTCCACGCCAACGACGATCCTTCACGGCTGCTGTTTCTCTGGAATCTGTTCGAGGGTGTACCCAAGTTTTACCGCGACGCCTACGAGCAAGGGGTGCTGAACGCGGAGCGCCGGCCCTTGCTGCGCAGCCTGTTCTTCTCCAGTTCCTCGCCCCTGCGCAACGAAGCCGACAACTGGTTTCTGCGCGAACTGCGCGGACGCTACGACATGGTGTTGCAGTACCTGGCCAGACACCCGGGCTGCACCAACGCCGACATAGAAGCGACGATGGTCGAGCTTTCCGGTCCCGGCGAGGTGCGCCAGGTCGGCGGCTATCTGAAGGTCCTCAGCGAACGCTACCGGATGATCGAGCGGCGCCTGCCGATCTTCTCGCCGGCGCGGGCACGCAGCGGCCGCTACTACATCCGCGACAATTTCCTGCGCGCCTGGCTGTCGGCCTTGCAGCGGCCGGTTTCGGCGGTCGCTTTTCGGCCTATCGACGTCCTGATCGACCAGGCCGATAAGCGTCTGGCCGACGTCGAGGGCTACGCGCTGGAAGACCTCGCGGGCCAGCTATACGAGGAGCGCAGCCGCCTGGGTATTGGCGACTTCGCGCTCAGCGAGCGCATTCGCGGTTATTGGGATCGCTCTGACGTCGAAATCGACCTCGTGGCGGTCAACGAAGACGAACAACGAATTCGCTTCGGCACCTGCAAGCGCAACCCCGATCGCCTGATTGGCACGGCAGATGCCCTGAAGAAGAGCGCCGACCGCTTCCTTGCCGTGCATCCGAAGTTCAAAGGGTGGACGCGCGAGTACGTGGCCATCGCCCCCGACATTGGCGCGGACGCCAGGGCGGCATTGCAGGAGCGCGACGTATTGCCGCAGAGCCTCGTCGACCTGACGGCCGGACTGTAGTCGAGACGGGGAAGCAGGCATGGAATTCCGCATCGCAGATACGTTCACCGACAGCCTGGCGCGCCTGACCGGCGACGAACAGAAAGCTGTCAAAACGACGGCGTTTGACTTGCAGCTCAATCCTGCCAATCCGGGCTTGAGCTTCCACCGGCTGGACCGCACCAGGGATAAAAACTTCTGGTCCGTAAGGGCGGGCAGTGACCTGCGTTTGATCGTGCACAGAAGCAATGCGAGCCTGCTGCTCTGCTACGTCGATCACCACGACACTGCATACGACTGGGCTGAACGACGCAAGCTGGAAACGCACCCGAAGACGGGTGCCGCGCAGTTGGTCGAGATACGCGAGACGGTAAAGGAAATCGTTGCCCCTGCGTACACGCAAAATGCGGTGCAGGCGGAACTCGTGCTGGAGCCAATGCCAGCGCCCGAGCTACCACCCCTGTTTACCGGCAGGTCCGATGACGAACTCCTCGGTTACGGGGTGCCCGCGGAATGGTTAGCCGACGTCAAGCAGGCGACCGAAGACACGCTGCTGACGTTGTCCGACCATCTGCCGGCCGAGGCGGCGGAGGCTCTGTTGGAACTGGCAACGGGCGGCAAGCCTCGCGTACCGCCGCCAGCCGCCGATACCGTCAGCCCCTTCGATCACCCCGACGCACAGCGACGCTTCAGGGTGATGTCGAACGTGGAGGAGTTGCAGCGCGCTCTCGAATTCCCCTGGGAGAAGTGGGCCGTCTTTCTCCATCCCGAACAACGGCAGTGGGTCGAGCGGGACTACGCAGGGCCAGCGCGGGTTGCTGGCTCGGCCGGCACGGGGAAGACCATCGTCGCACTGCATCGGGCCGCTTATCTGGCGCGTGCTGATAGCGACGCGCGCGTCCTGCTGACGACTTTCTCGGACACCCTGGCGAGCGCGCTGCACACGAAGCTGAAGCGGTTGTTGGCCCACGAACCGCGTCTTGCCGAGCGGATCGATGTTCATTCACTGGAGGCCATTGGTCTGCGGCTGTATAAGGCCCATGTAGGGCCGCCATTGATGGCCAGCCGAGAGCTTATCCGTGAACTGCTGGCTGACGCAGCGAGCGCGGTCGGCGGCCACAAATTCAGTAGGTATTTTCTGCTGACCGAATGGGAGCAGGTCGTCGATGCGTGGCAGCTGACCAGCTGGGATGGCTATCGCGACGTGGTTCGTCTCGGCCGCAAGACCAGACTTCCAGAAGCACCCCGCGCCGTGCTGTGGTCGATCTTCGAGCGAGTACGGGCGGGACTGTACGAACGCAAGCTGATCACCCATGCAGAGCTGTTTACCGCTTTGGCCGAAACACTTTCGGCGCAGAAGAAGGTGGTGTTCGACTTCGCGGTGGTGGACGAAGCACAGGATCTCAGTGTCGCTCATCTACGCTTCCTTGCCGCCTTGGGTGGCGGCCGGCCCAATGCGCTGTTTTTTGCCGGCGACCTTGGCCAGCGAATCTTCCAGCAGCCGTTTTCGTGGAAAGTGCTCGGCGTCGACGTCCGGGGACGTTCGCGCACCTTGCGCGTCAACTACCGCACCTCCCACCAAATCCGCACCCAGGCTGATCGATTGCTTGGCCTGGTTGTGACCGACGTGGATGGCAACAGCGAGGACCGCAGCGACACCATCTCTGTGTTCAACGGCCCTCCACCGTTGATCCGCACGTTCAGGGGCGAGACTGAGGAAATCACGGGCGTTGGCAGCTGGGTGGCTGAGTGTGCCACGGCCGGCATCCTGCCGCACGAGATCGGCGTGTTCGTTCGATCTGCGGCGCAACTGGACCGCGCCAAGGATGCCGTGAAGGAATCGGGCCTAGCCTTCAAGATTCTGGATGAGCATGTCGAGACGATCAGCGGCCACGTCTCGATCAGCACCATGCACCTCGCCAAGGGGCTGGAATTTCGCGCTGTGGTGGTGATGGCTTGCGACGACGAGGTGATCCCTTTGCAGGCGCGCATCGAGACGGTTGGTGACGACGCCGACCTGCAAGAGGTCTATGACACCGAGCGCCATCTGCTCTACGTGGCGTGCACGCGAGCGCGTGATCGTCTGCTGGTGACAAGCGTAGAACCGGCATCAGAATTTCTTGATGACATGCTCAGCCTTGGCCGCGTGCTTTGCTCACGCTGAACGGCCGTCCGCGGTTGTTGAATGGCAGCAGGCAAGCCATGGCTCGCCGCAGGGAGCAAGCGGCTACGGCACGGTGCAATGCCACTCCTGAACAACGCTGTAGAACCCCTCAGGCTCCTTCATACGCTCGAAACCACGGAATTGGATCGCCATCGGCGCGATCGTGACCAACACCGGTTCATAAAGGGCGGGCAACTGGGATTGCGCCAACGCCCCGGTGCTGACCAGTAGTGCTTGGGTGTAGATCGCATCGCCACGTTTTTCGGTCACGGTGCGCAGGTCGCCAACGTAGGCGACGCCGTTCAGGACGTCGCGCCAAGGGCGACGCCGACCACCGATGCGCATCAGATAGACCTTGAAAATCATGGAGGAGGGAATTTCAGAAGAAGCTTCGCAAATCGCCAGATGACTGTATATATAGTCAGTATACCGCATGGTGACGAGGCGACGCTTCACGCGCGACCCCAGCCCAGGGCAATCGCATGAATCTTATACAAGACCCAGCAGTTCAGCGCGGAAGGTATCGGACGTGGCGGCGATCAGGCGCTGAACCTTGAGGCCGCCCTTGCGCTTGACCGGGGCGAGGCGGATGAGATTCAAGACAAACTGACGCAGGACAGCCAAATTGTGAGCGGCATGATCGGTGCAAGCGCGCATCTGGTCGTCGCCAAAAGCCACATCCATGCACCAGTGCAGAGTGTTCTCGACACGCCAGTGCATGCGAACGCTGTGATTCATGCGCTGGGCGTCAGGCGCCAAGCTGCTGATATAGGTGCGCCGATCGGTGGAGGTCGCTTTCCCCCGGATCGTTCGCTCGGTGGTGATCACCGCAAACGACTGCAGGTCTGGCCAACGCTCGGGGGCGTGCAAGCAGTCGAGCTGATCGAAGACATAGCAGCGACGCACTTCGATCCGGCCATGATCCTTCTCGACGACTTCGTGAAACTGGTGCGGCGTTTTGCCCGGTGCCGCCTCAAAGGCGCTGAAGAAATCGTCGATCGATTCGGCCAGCTTCGGCTGATTGTCCTTGGCGGCGAGGATGTAGTCCGCTCCGCGGTTGCGAATGGCTTGCGCAATGTTCGGCTGCGTGCCCATGGCATCGATAGTGACGATACAACCCTCCAGGGCCAGCGTCGCCAGCAGTTCAGGGATGGCGGTCTTCTCGTTCGACTTCTCGGCCGTCGCGCGCTGCCCGAGCACCAGACCCGCTTGGGCGGCGAAGGCACTGACCAGGTGCAGGGGTGTTGAGCCCACCCTTCCTGAACGACGACTGGTTTTTCCATCGATGGCCACCACTTCGCCATTTGCCAGCGCGGGCAGTACCTGGCCCACCCAACGCACGAAGGCCGCCCCGAATTGGTCGGGATCAATCGCCGCAAAGACCCGGCCAATGGTGTCGTGCGACGGAATGCCCTGCTCGAGCTTCAGATACTGCCGCAGCCACTCCAGCTTCTCTTTCGCCCAGGCCTCGATCTCGACAAAGGTATCGGCACCTGACAGGACCGCGCTGACCGACACCACCAGCAATTCGATCAGGTCGTGCTCGACTTTGGTGGCCTGTCTCGGATCCCGCACGCCCACCCAAACGTCGACCCTTGACGCTCCCCGGAACTGACCCGCTTTTGCTCACCAAAGCTGACCCACCAAGCGTCACCCAGTGAGCCCCTGTTGAGGTCTACGGTGATTTCCGGAAGCCGAACGTCGTAGCTCCGCAAGCTCGGCCGGCAGGCCACGCCGGTTGGCAACGCAGCAGCACGCGCAGCGCCGAGAGCCTGCTCTCCTGATCGCGCGGTCGAGTCGTCTTCGCCGCGCTCGCCGCGTCCGCCGAATGAGCCCGCCGCAACAGTTGGCGGCCAGCCCTCACAAGATCTCCCGCGCCGCCCCAGGAATCCCTGCAGAGCCCCAATCTTCCCGCACGACGTCGCGTGGGGAGAAACCGTCATGGAGTACCGGCAGTGCAAGGCCTGTCGTCAGCCGTTCCGGCCCCGTCCGCAGAACCCCGACCAATGCTTTTGTTCCGCCGCCGCCTGCCAGCGCGAACGGCGACGGCGTTGGCAGGCGGCCAAGCGCCAGAGCGATCCCGACTACCGCGAGAACCAGAAGCATGCGCAGAAGGCCTGGGCCGAGCGCAACCCCGACTACTGGC
>Ga0209792_1001088_pt1 | contig 14510 bp, 15 predicted proteins | sample EBPBio142005_DNA_FD_185860 | JGI IMG/M metagenome (GOLD analysis project Ga0209792, IMG submission 185860) | Wastewater treatment Type I Accumulibacter community from EBPR Bioreactor in Madison, WI, USA - Reactor 1_6/14/2005_ DNA (SPAdes)... | ecosystem: Engineered > Bioreactor > EBPR >... | reverse complement strand
TGCGATAGCCGTGAGGGCAAGGCGGCATCTAGCGCTGAACTGCTGCGACCTGTGCGCTGTTGGCTCGAGGCGCTTGGCCGACCTGGTGCCCACTCTAAGTGGGAACGACGTTTGGTATAGGTCGTTCACGCTCCTGGGATGAGGAGTTCCCGAGCATCCTTGCGCATGAACCCGGAAACTCTGCCGTTCGCGGCCATCTGCCGGAGAGCGGCGACCGTGCCGACCTGGTCAATGAGAGTCACGATGGCACCGGCGATAACCTTGAACTCATCAGATCGAGTCTCGTCGTCGAGAGGCGTCGACAGGTCGAATGCGGCCCACACCCGCCAACGATCTATGCCAAATGGCTCGTCACTGCCCTCAGGGGAAAATATCACTGGGCAATCGTTTGCCTTCTTGGGTAGTCCGTGCGGTGCAAGTTGACTCGGACACACTCCGACCTTGATCGCAATACGATCTGAGCGAGGGATTGACTCCAGATCGACGTACCAGTTCAACTCCGTGGACAAGCGGAAGAAATGCCGAGTATGGCCCTGGAGACCGACCTCGCGAAAGAACCCACCAAGTTCCTTCAGGGCCGCGGACTTGTCCATCATCGCTTGCACACATCCACCTGAGCTGTCCAATGCTGAGACACTATCGGCTACGAGATCCCGAACGCCAGTGAACCTCAGTGAATTTGAGCGACTTTCCACATCAGATTCCTGCCGCTCACAACCTCCACAAGACGCGCAGAGCTTCAAGTCAGCCGGATCGACCCCGTCAACTAGGTGCGGCGCGACCTCACAGTTCGACCCAGGTTCCCAGAGACTCGAGCTCGGCCCCCCAAAGGAATGCCTCGATCAGCTCCCAGGTCGACTGCAGGCTAGTGCCCGCCCAAGAATCGAACGTTGCCTCTTCATCGAGTATTGGTACCGTGATCGCTCCTGAAGGGTTCGTCCCCGAACCCGTAAGGATCGCGACATCGTCGGCGCTCCTAAATGCCTGCACAACAGCCTCGGCCCCTCGGAATCCGAGTGAGAGCACCGGGTATTCCGCAGCTAGCCGCCTGACCTCCAAATAACCCGCACCGCGAGCCTCCAGTTCCGCGAGCCGAAATCTCAGAACACGAGCGGCCGATCTCGTTTCAATCGGATCAAAACGCCCAGAGTCCGGTGAGGTAGCCGCCCACACTGCGTCAATGCTGTCGCCCTGCATCTTTCACGCGGTCCAAAATGTCACTGTAGGGCCATACTCTTCGGGTTCGCCTGCGTAATCCACCTCGAACTCGCGACCAGGAAACTGTTCCGACAGCGCGGCCGCAAACGTTCGGCACATCAACTGTCCCAGTTCCTCGAGCGCGGATCCCTCCGGCAAGGTGCTGCTCTCGCCTGCGAGTGTTGGTCCGAACACATCCCAAAGGTGCACGTGGTTGATGACCCGCTCAATACCTGCGCGATCTCCGTCGAGTGTCTCCCACCAACTCTGGAATCCGCTGCTCGAGTACTGCGAGCGCAGCAACACGCAGCCGCGGATCTCAACAAACTCGGGCCAGAACAGTCGCATCACCGCTAGAGCCTTGGCAACTGAGACGTTCTGGGACAGAAAGTCCATAACGGTCGGCTGAGACTGCCAACCACTGACCCAACTAGAGATCTCGGTCAAGTCTTCTGGTCGCGCTCGACGTAATGTCATCCGGAAATCTCCCAAGGTTCGGCCGGTCGCACCATGATGCCCTCTTTCACGAACATGGTGCCTGCCTAGGTTTCACGTCCCGCTGAAAACTCTATGACGTGGTCGTGGTGTCCACAGCCCCCGGATGCGTACTGCCGATGAACGCGACAGGATGGGCGCATGGAACGTGTACAGGGAATCGGTGGGTACTTCTTTCGGGCGAAGGATCCGACGGCGCTCGCCGAGTGGTACCGCACCCACCTGGGTCTCGACACCGACGAGTTCGGGCTGTGGAATCCGGCCGCAGGGCCGACGGTCTTCGCCGCCTTCGACTCGGACACCGACTACTTCGGGTCGATGGCGCAGCAGACGATGCTGAACTTCCGCGTAGAGAATCTCGCCGCGATGCTCACCCAGTTGCGTGAACTCGGCGCTGACGTCGCGGAAGAGACCCAGGACATGGACGGCGTCGGCAGCTTCGGCTGGGTGACCGACCCCGAGGGCAACCGGGTCGAACTCTGGCAGCGCAGCTAGCGCACCGCTACTTCGCAGCGGCAGCCTTCCGCGCGGTGAACTGCTTGGTCAGGCGCAAGTAGCGCTGATCTAAACCGTGGCGAGTTCGAATGGCTGGCCCCGCGCCAACGGAGGCGACTCATCGAGAAATAGCTCGGGCGCCTCCCAGGTACTCTGACCGCCGCAGCGGGTGGGGGCGGCAGCCGCAACTCGTCGACGCCATCGCGCTCGCAGAGGCCTAGAGGCACCGGAGAGCTAACGACTCCATTCATACGAATTGCGTGAACGCGCGACGAGCCGAGCAACCGCCTTCCGTTCCTCTTGCATCACTCGCAGGGCTGAGTCATGGCGCAGCATCCAGTCTGGCGGAGGGCTCTCGTCATCAACGACCTGAGTTAACTGTGTGAGTCGACCGAGAGCGAAGCTCGTTGCTTTGAAACTCGACTCCGCGCAAACCTGTGCGAGCCACGCGGGCAAACCGACGACGAAGTGGGGCGTCCGGGTCCCGGTCGTGACGCCGACGAAGTCCGCGATGCCAAGCGCCTCGCCATGTGCGACGGTAGACAGCAATGCGTACTGACGACGGCCGTTGTCGCTGAATACGTCGCCGAACTCGCTTGCCATTGACGTGTAGTCAATGGCGATTGGTTTGCCGGTTGACGTCACTAGAACGATGTCCCGTAGGAGTTGCTCATGGCGCGACCGCGCCAACACGGTCTTTCCGTCACTGACTCCGATAAGTTGCTCATCGGGGTTGAGCCTTAGCCGTCGGGACAGCTCGCTCGCTTGCGCAGAAAGGGCGCGAGCGACGAGGTCTTTCGGATCCGAGGGCGCCAGGATCCACCACGAACGCGCGAATGCTTCAATACACCCACGCGCGAGCGTGACGATGCCAAACGCGGTGCCACCGGCCTTCAAACTCACTGCAAGGGCTCGAGCATGATCGAGCCCCGATAGGCAGCCGAGGGTCGCCAGCTCGATCACTTCTTCGATCGGGTCGCTCATCGTTTCCAGCTGGAGGCTCGCGACCTCCGCACCAAGAGTCCTCGCCAAGGACTGATCCTGCGAGCCCGAACGCAGGAGTGTTTCAATGACCTGCGAGAACCCCTCGAACGCTCCGAGGAAAGAGTCTGCTAGAGCTGCGCGAGTTGACCTTGGAAGGGAAACAAGATGACCCAGCCCTTCGTTTGAGACAAACGCCATCTCCACAGCGTATGTGTCCCAACCGTCAACGGAGAGGCCAACTTCGCATGGGACTAGGGGCCAAAGCGTACTGCGGGATTCTCCACATCAGTGGTGTCGAAACAGCCCTCCGGAGCCAATCCAGATCTCAGCGGCCCTGAAAACGAGGTTAGTCCGGTCGACCAACGCTGCAATCTGCTGGACCGAGTTGTTCCGCGAAGAACTTCCGCATTCGCATGGCCCGAGTGTGGTCCTTTCGGTCTGTCCTCACTTAGGGGGACAGACAAATGTTCGAAATGCGGCGTGTCGGCGGAGCGTGTCGGAACGCTCAGGTAACGTCCGAAACGTGAGCGGAACACCGTTCACTTTCAATTGACAGGAAAGGATCGCCTCATGGCTTCCCCGTATTTCGTTCTCTCAAAGTCCGTGAATGGGCAGTTCTACTTCTATTTGCAGGCTCCCAACGGCGAGAAGATCGCCACTTCGGAGACGTACACCACGAAGGCCGCCGCTCAGAACGGCATCGCATCGGTCAAGGTGAACGCCCCCATCGCGCCGACCCTCGATATCACGAATTAGGCGCACAATGCCCGACTACACCCTCATCAGCGCTGCTCGGAGTGCTGCCCACGAGGCCCCACGCACTGCTCGCAGCACCGACCTCGGGTCCGCGGGGTACGGCGAGAGGTCGCTGAAGGACGCAGTGTCATCCTGCGCGACCTCGCCGCTGTAGTAGAGCCCCTGCCGCAGGAACCGACATCGCTGCCGAGACCCAGCAGATGGACGGCGTCGGTAGCTTCGGCTGGGTGACCGACCCCGAGGGCAACCGGGTCGAGCTCTGGCAGCCCAGCTAGCGCGCTACTTCGCCGCGGCAGCCTTCCCCGCGGCGAACTGCTTGGTCAGACGCAGGTAGCGCTGCAGACCACGCAGCGGAACGCCGCGGGGCCAGTCGTCGCTGCGGAAGTACGCATCCGTGCCGCCGTCGACGAAGACCACCGAGCCGGCCATGAAGTCTGCTGCCGGGCTCAACATGAACACGACCCAGTCGGCGATGTCGTCGGCGGTGCCGTAGGTGCCGGTCGGGATCGGGAACGCCTCGATCGCGCCACGCTGCTCCGGGTTGTCGAGTTGGGCCTGCAGCAGCGGGGTGAGAATCGCCCCCGGTGCGATCGCATTGAGACGGATGCCCGCCCCAGCCCACTCCGGCGTGACGGCCGCGCGACGCAACCACCGGCTGAGCGAGATCTTGGACATGCCATAGGTCAGCGAGGGCGCGTTCTTGCCGAAGCGGCCCATGACGCGCTCGGCCTTCGCGGCGTCGCCAGCGAGCAGGGCGCGGATCGCGGAGCCGGGGATCAGCGGCGTGGTCGTCGTCGAGTTCGACGAGAACACCACGACCTTCGCCGATCCGGTGGCCGCCAACGCCGGACGCCAGGCCCTCAGCAGCTCGACCGCGCCGAGGTAGTTGATCTCGATCAGCGCACGCGTGCGACCCGGACCGGGGCCGATTCCCGCCGCCAGGACCGCGCCGGTCAGCTTGCCCCCGGACTGCTTCAGAACCTCGGCCGCAGCGTGCGCGCGACCCTCCGGCTTCGACAGGTCTGCGACGACGTCGGCGTCGTGGAGGTCGACACCGATCACGGTGTGACCGTGGTCGCGAAGGCGTTCGACGGTGGCCTTGCCCATGCCCGAAGCGGATCCGGTGACTGCGTAGATGCTCATGACCCCACGCTACGCAAGCGGCGCGACCGCAAGCAGGGCCGGAAGTCCCGGCCGGATGGAACGGAGGCTAGCGGCCGCCCTGACGCGGCTCGGTGACCGTCGCGGAGCCCCCGGTGATGCTCGAGAAGGCGCTGGCGCCCGGTAGCCCGAGCCCCGCTCCCCCGATGAGCATGCCGACGACGAGGCCGGCGATCAGGGCGATCGCGGCGGCGATGAGCACAGCGGCGATCGTGTAGTGCCGTTGCACCGTGGACTCGTATGCTGCGCGGACGGATGCCATGCGTACAAGGCTAGCGCGAGGCGGGCCGCGTGTCTCGGGTGACCGGGGAACGTGACCGTCCGGCGACGAACAGTCCGTACAGCGGGGCCGCGAGCAGGAGCATCCCGAGCAGGGCACCGAACGTGGTGAACACGATCGTGGTCAGGGCGGTCGCGGCGATCGCGATGCCCAGCAGCACGAGCCACACGCGAGCGCCGGTGAGTGCGAACGCGACGGCGGAGACGACCATCAACCCGAAGCGCAGGATCGGATCCCAGATGGTGAGCGGCAGCGGTGAGCCGACCACGGACACTGCGATCGCGAGAAGCATGAGCGCCACCCAGGTGCCGATCAGCACCCAGCTGGGCTTCGGGGGCAGACGGGTGGCGGATGCCGCGGCATCCCCCACGACGCTCGCCGCAAGCAGCACGTTCCGCGCCTCGGTCGCCCGCACGAACTGCGCCTGAGCCAGCGCCTGCTCGCGCATCGCCGCACCGGACAGTCGATCGGGGTGCAACTCGCGCGCGAGTCGCCGGTATGCGCGCTCGATCTGCTGACGGGTGGCGGTCGGCGGCACGCCGAGGAGGGTTGCGGCTTCCTCGGGCGTCATCCCGTCAGCGTACGCCCGGCCGGTAGAATCGAGCCGCCAGCGGGAGTGGTGAAATTGGCAGACACGCAGGATTTAGGTTCCTGTGCTTTCGAGCGTGCGGGTTCAAGTCCCGCCTTCCGCACTGATGGACTGGCGCCATCGGCGTCGGGCCATCAGTTCACAGGGCGGGCGAGAAACGCACCGGGGCCCCCGCCGCGCCGGTTCCGGCGCACGGCGAAGCCGTGTGACGGCCGTGCCGGTGGGGCGGGTTCAAGTCCCGCCTTCCGCCGCGGGTGGTCCGGAGCCATCGGAGTTGGACCATTGCCGATCGGCCGGCGTTGACGGCGAAGATGGTTGTAGGCCAAAGTGCGGCCAGGAGGCAACATGGCAAAGTTGAAGAAGTCTGTCGCCAGCTTCGAGTTGACACAGGCAATCGAGACCTTTCGATTTCTCTCAGGTCTCTTAGTTCAAGCCTGGGCGATTCTGGCGGGGGCTAATGCCCTAGTACTCGTCTACTCGCTATCTCAGCGCATAGCGATCGGCCTTGTCCTAGGCGGAATCATCGCGGGCGTTGCCACTATCGCAGGCGAACTCCTATATAGAACCATGTTCCCTGTCGCGGTAGTTGCCCTCCGTGCGGAACAACGGCTATCGAAGGAGCCGGGGTTGGTAGCCATGGTCGGAATCGCCACAGCATCGCGAACCATTCCGAGGCTCTCTTCTCAGCTATCGAACGGTGAGCCCGCGGAGCAACGCAAGTTCAGCCCTTTTGGACGGCCCGGATTTGGCTCGCTGACAACCCGCGTGATCGCGGTGGTGGCGGTAGCGCAGATCGCGGCCGGCGTAACATTCGGCATCTTGGGCGTCTACCCCTGGTTCGGCATTCCGCTCTCGGCACCCTAGGTGTCGATGCCGCCTCGAAACGTCGCGAAGCGCCATCCTCTCGATACCTCTAGATTCAGATTGCGCAGCCCCCCGGGACAAGTCGTCCTCGACCACTTTCCTTACCTCGGTGCTAGACGTCGTCCCGCCTTCCGCACGACCGCTCACAACCCGCTGCGCGCACCCCGCGGCATCCCGAGCAGCGACTCGAGGGGCATCATCGCGGCGCCGAGTGCGACAGTGTCGCCGCCGAACCGGCAGGCCGCGAGGGTGAACTGCCCGCCCGGGCGCACCAGCGCCTCACGACGGGTGGCTTCCTCGATGCGTGGTGCGAGGGACTCCATGAGCCGCAGGCCCACCCACCCTCCGATCACGACGCGTTCCGGGTTCGTGAGGTTCACGAGTCCCCCGAGCGCCGAACCGAGGGTCGACACGATCTCCTCCACAAGCGTCGTCGCCGCCGGGTCGCCGGCCTGCTCCGCGTCGAGCAGGCTGCCCAGCGCGCCCCAGCCGGAGCCCTCGAATACTCCGCCGGCCTCGCGCCACGAACTGAGGATGGCGTCGGCACCGAGGTAGGCCTCGACGCAGCCGCGGCCGCCGCAGCGACAGGGGCGGCCGTCGCGCACGATCTTGACGTGACCCCACTCCCCCGCGCTGCTGGTCAGGCCGTGGGCGAGCTCCCCATTACTGACGATCGCGAGACCCACACCGCGACCCAGCAGCACGACGAGCGCCTCGTCGACGCCGCGCGCCGCACCATCCCAGAGTTCGGCCATGGCCTCCGTCTTGGCGCCGTTCTCGGCGAACACCGGCAGGTCGTGGGTGACCAGTTCGCGCACGGGAACGGCGGGCCATCCGAGGCTCTGGGCGTAGAGGGTCTGCGTTCCGTCCTCGCCGCGCTCGACGATGCCGGGAAGCCCCAGCCCGAGCCCGACCACGCGCGGCCACGCGTCGGAATTCCTCTCGCGCAGCGCGTCGAGGGCGGCGTCGAGGTCGCGGCCGATCGCATCCAGCTGCTCGCCCGTCACACCTCCGCGAAACTCGCGATCGACGCGATTCATCGACAGGTCGAACAGCTCCACGGCGACTCCGCGCTCGCCCACGTCGGCCCCGAGGAAGTAGGCGCCCGACGGGTTCGGGGCGAGCAGGGTGACCGGGCGGCCGCCGCTGGACGCGACCGAACCGGCCTCCATCACCAACCCCTCCGAGATCAGCTCGGAGACGAGATTGGTGACGGATGCCACGGACAGACCGCAATCCCGAGCCAGTTCGGCGCGCGAGGTCTGACCGCTCAGGATGATGCTGCGGAGGGCCTGCGATCGGTTGCGCTGGCGCACCTCGCCCACGGTCGCTGGCGCCGCCGCCGGGCGGGCCGCTGCGGTGCGTGGCGTCATGATGCCGAACCTACCAAGTCCCGGGCCCGGTGCGCGGGACCAGCCGCGCGAGATCCGTCGCCTCCAGCGCCGTGACCAGGATGCCCCGTGCCGAACGCTCAACCCGCACCGGCGCCTCGGCGCCCGCGGCATCCAGCGCGACCATCGGCCCCGCAGCCTCGACCTCGAACTCCAGCCAGTCCCCCGGCTCGAGCCGCACGACCAGCTGCTCCTCGGGGCGGTACTCGCGTCCGTCGTTCTGCTCGAAGGGGTTGGCCGGGTTGTCGCCGGGATGCGCCCAGGTGATGCCCGCGGCATCCGCCTCCCGGATGCCCGGGAGCGCCGCTCCCGATGCGACCGAGTACGACGCGCCCGAGCCCCGGAACCCGAACCCCCAGGCCGGGATGACCCGCGGCTCGTGCGACAGCAGGGCCGCCACGATCTCGGGCTGCCACTGGCTGTTGCGCACGTGCACCGCATCGATCAGGTCGGAGAGGATGCGCTCGACGTCGACACCGGCGAGAGCGTCGGGGTTCGACACACCCGCGACCACCGAACGCCAGCCCTGCGGAGCGACGACCGACACCGGCGACGTGCGCGTGGCGATCTTCTTCCAGGGCCAGAAGTTCCATCCGATGTCGTGGGTCTCGTACAGCCGGAAGGCCGTGTAGAGCCACTCGATCGTGTTCTCGCCGCCCTCACCCATGTAGATCGGCAGACCGAGTCGGTCGCGCGTCTCGACGTAGCGCTCGATGCTCGCGGCATCCGGGGACGACCAGTACCGGTGGAACTGCAGCATCGAGTTGGAGTCCCACACCTCGGTGAAGATGTCCCAGTTGGTGGCCCAGTGCGAACCCTCGTACACGATCAGGTGATCGGGGTCGATGGCGCGGATCTCGCGGGTGAGTTCGCGGTAGAGGTCGGCGAGCTCGGCGGCGTAGGTGTACTGCCACTCGTTCGGCAGCGGCTCGTTGAGCAGGTCGTAGCCGAGCACCACGGTCTCCCCGGCGTAGCGGGTGGCCAGGTCGCGCCACAGCCGCAGCGTGCGCTCGCGGTACTCATCGACCATGAACAGTTCCGGCAGGTTGCGCGGGGAGTCGTCGATGTTCGTGCCCGTCTGGCCTCCCGGCGCCCCATGCAGGTCGAGGAGCACCCACAGCCGGTGGGTGCGGCACCACTCGATGAGGCGGTCGATGAGGGCGTAGCCCGCCTCGAGGGGGTTGCCGGCATCATCCTGAATCACCCGTGAGTTGATCGGCAGGCGCACATGGTTGAAGCCGCTCGCGGCGATGAGAGCAATGTCGGCCTCGTCGATGAACGCGTCGCGGAACTTCTCCCAGAAGGATGCCGCGACCTCCGGCGCGTGCCGGGCGAACAGCGCCTCGATCTCGCGGGGCGACTCGGCGCCGGGCCCGAAGCCCCACATGTAACCCTCGGGCAGCATCCAGTTGCCGAGGCCGACACCGCGCAGCAGCAACTCGGTGCCGTCGCCGTCGACGAGCCGAGCATCCTGGGCCCGCACGAAGCCGGCGAAGTTCGCCGGACGGTGACCGAACGGTGCGGCGGTCGGGGTATCGAGGTCGGTCACGCGGTTGAGCTCCACAGTCATTTGAGTCCGGACAGGGCGAATCCCTGCATCACGTAGCGCTGGAAGATGATGAAGATCACGAGGATCGGAACCACCATCACGGATGCCGCGGCCATCTGCAGCGACGGGTTCACGGCCAGCTGCTGGTTGAGTAGGGCGAGCCCCACCGAGAGCGTGTACAGCTTCTGGTCGCTGGCGATGATCAGCGGCCAGAGGAAGCTGTTCCAGCCGGAGATGAAGGTGAGCACCACCTGCACCGCGAGGATCGGTCCGGACATCGGCAGCACGATCTGCCAGAAGGTGCGGAACTCGCCCGCGCCGTCGAGCCGAGCCGCCTCGAGCATCTCGGTGGGGATGGTCGACATGAACTGGCGGAAGAGGAAGATGCTGAATCCACTCACCAGGGTGGGCAGCGCGATGCCCACGAGGGTGTTGGTGAGCTTCATCCCGTTGATGATCAGGTAGGTGGGGATCATGGTCACCTGCACCGGGATCATCATGGTGGCGAGCACGAGGAAGAACATCCACCGGCGGCCGCGGAAGTCGAACTTCGCAAACGCGTAGCCCGCCATCGCCATGAGAAGCAGCCCCACGAAGCCGATCAGCACGACGATCACCGTGTTGACCAGATAGCGGCCGAAGTCCAGCTCGGTGAACAGCTGGCCGTACCACTCGAGGGTGGGCTGCTGCGGCAGGATCGTGGGCGGGAAGTCGATGGCTTCACGCTGCGGCTTGACGGATGTCGCGAGCATCCAGAAGAACGGGAACGCGGTGATGAGCGCGCCGACGCCGAGCGCCACGGCGATCAGCAGCGTCAGGCCCCGCGCGCGGGCAGCGGCGGAACGGTCCCGCCCCGCCATGGTCTCAGTACTCATCGTCGGCCCTCCTCAGTCGCAGCTGCACCAGCGTGATGGCCGCGATGATGACGAACAGCACGATGGATCCGGCACTGGCGTAGCCGAACTGGTTGAGTCGGAAGCCCTCCTTGTACAGGAAGATCGAGACCGAGGTCGTGGCCCCGAGCGGGCCGCCGTCGGTGAGCACGAAGGGTTCGTCGAAGAACTGCAGCCACGCGATTGTTGTGGTGACCGAGACGAAGAAGATGGCGAACCTCAGAAGCGGCACCGTGATCGACACGGTCTTGCGCCACTCGCCGGCACCGTCGAGGGATGCCGCCTCCAGGTACTCCTTGGGCACGCCCTGCAGGGCGGCGAGGAAGATGATGATGTTGAGGCCGGTTCCGCGCCATACCGCGACCAGGGCGACCGAGAACTTCGCCAGCCACGGATCGGACAGCCATTGCACCGGCGGCACCCCGACCAGCGAGAACAGATAGTTCAGCAGACCGAACTGGGTGTTGTAGAGGTAGCTCCAGACGAGCGAGATCGCCACGATGGCGGTGATCGCCGGCAGGAAGTAGAACGCCCGCAGGCTGCGGAAGAACCAGTTCTGGCTGCGATTGAGCAGCAGCGCCGTGCCCAGCGAGAGAATGACGATCGCAGGCACGCCCACGACGGCGAACAGGCCGGTGTTGCCCAGCGCCTGCCAGAAGTCGGCGTCGGCGAAGAGCTGCACGTAGTTGTCCAGGCCGACGAAATCGACGTTGCTCCAGCTCGCGAACGCGGAGATGTTCATGTTGGTCGTGCTGATGACCGCGGCCACCGCGATCGGCAGGATGCCGAAGGTGATCAGCAGCAGCATCGCCGGGGTCACGAAGAAGTAGGGCACGAGACGATTGCGCATCACTGTCCTCCTTCTGCGTCGACGATGCGGATGCTGCGGGGTGAGGCGGGGCCGCACTCGGTGCGGCCCCGCCCGGGTACTACTTGACCGACAGGCCCTTGGTCTCCGCGAAGAACGCGTCGAGCGCCGTGGTGCGGTCAGCACCGGTGAGCACGATCGAGTTCAGGGCGTTGAGCAGGCCCGTGCCGACGACGCCGTCCCAGTTCGCCACGATCGGCAGCACCTTCGCGGTGGCAAGCTGAGCCGTGTAGACCTGCACGTTGGGGTCGGCGTTGAGCGTGGCATCCGACAGAGCGGCATTCACCGTGGGCAACTCACCCGTGAGCTGGTACCAGGCGAGCTGCTGCTCCGGCTGGGAGATGTAGTCCAGCAGGGCCAGCGACTGGTCGACCTGGTCGGAGTTGTACCAGACACCGAGGTTGGAGCCGGCGAACAGCGAGATGGATCCGCCGTCGCCCGCGGGCAGCGGGCTCGCCTGCCACTTGCCGTCGAGCTCGGGAGCCGCGCTGGCGACACCGTTGGCCAGGTACGGGCCGCTCACGAGCATCGGGGCGATGCCGGAGATGAAGCCCTGCGTCTGGTCGAAGTCGCTGTTGGTCGGCACGCTGCCATCGGCGTAGAGGCCGGTGTACAGGTCGACGGCCTTCTGGAACTCCGGGGTGTCGAAGTCGACGTTGCCGTCGGCGTCGATGACCTCGCCGCCCATGCTCCACGTCATCTCGATCGGCAGCGGCGCATCCCACTGCGGGATGTAGTAGCCGTACTGTCCCTCGCCGCGTGCCGCGAGGATCTTCGCGTCGGCGCGCAACTCGTCCCAGGTGGCGGGCGGTGCGTCGATGCCGTTCTCGGCGAGGATGTCGGTGCGCGTGAACAGCACGCGGGTGTCGCTGGTCCACGGGATGCTCACGATCTTGCCGTCGACAGCGGTCGAGAGCCCGGACACGCCGGCCGGGAAGTTCTCCGGAGCGAGGTCGGGGTGATCCGCGATCAGGTCGTCGAGGGGCAGCAGCGCACCGGCCTCGGCGAACGTCGCGAGCTTGGAGAGACCGATCTGCAGGATGTCGGGTCCGTTGCCGGAGGCGACCGCCGTCGTGAGCTTCTCATCGATCGCGTCCCAGGGGATCGCGACGACGTCCACCTCGATGCCGCTGTCGGCAACCAGCTTCTCGAAGTTCGCGCCGGAGTCTCCCATGACCCAGACGGTCAAGGGTCCCGACGCCTCCTCGGCGGGAGCCGAGCACGCCGACATTCCCAGGGTCAGTCCGGCCACCGCGGCGACAGCCAGTGCGGTCTTCGCTGTTCTCTTCATTGAGGTTCCTTCTCTCGTGTGAATTGCAGGGGCGGTGCCGGTCTTCCAGACTTGCACCTTTTGTGGTCAGGCTGTGGCGCGGGTCGCCACGGCCTGATGGTCTGCGATGAGGCGCCTGTACCAGTGCGCGCTCAGCTTGGGGATCCGCTCCTGGGTGCGGTAGTCGACGTAGACGAGGCCGAAGCGCTTGCTGTAGCCCTCGGCCCACTCGAAGTTGTCGAGGAACGACCACGCGTAGTACCCGCGCAGGTCGACTCCCGCCCTGATGGCATCGGCCGCCGCGGCGAGATAGCCGTCGAGGTAGCTGACCCTCTCGGTGTCGATCACGTCACCGTTCGGGTCGACGTAGTCGTGGAAGCTCGCGCCGTTCTCGGTGATGTAGAGGGGCAGGCGGGTGAACTCCGACGCGACCCGGGTGAGCACCGCGGTCAACGATGCAGGGATGACCGACCAGCCGAACGACGTCGTTGCGGGCTCGGCGGGGCCCTGGCCGACCGCGAAGGGCTCGTCGTCGTCGTGGAACGCGATCACGCGCTGGTAGTGGTTGATCCCGGCGAAGTCGGTCGGAGCGCCGATCAGGTCGAGGTCACCGTCGAGCACGACGTCGCCCAGCCCCCACGGTCCCAACGTCTCCCAGACTGCCGCCGAGTAGTCGCCGTGGTAGGCGGGATCGAGGAAGACGCGGTTGCTCGTCGCGTCGAGCCGCACGGCGGCCGCGACATCCGAGGCATCGGTGGAGCGAGCGACGATGTCGGTGACGATGTTGGTGATGCCCACCCGCGCCTCCGGGCGCACCTGTCGGATTCCCTGCAGGGCGAACCCGTGGGCGAGGTTGAGATGATGGGCGGCGGCGACCGCCGAGCGGAGGTCTACCCGGCCCGGGGCGTGCGCGCCCGACCCGTAGCCGAGGAACGAGCTGCACCACGGCTCGTTGAGCGTGACCCAGTCCGATGCGAGGTCGCCCAGGCGGGCGACGACTGCTGTCGCGAACTCTCCGAAGGCCACGGCGGTGCCACGCACCGGCCAGCCTCCCTCGTCCTCCAGGGCCTGGGGAAGATCCCAGTGGTACAGGGTCACGAGCGGGCGGATGCCGCGGGCGTTCAGATCACGCAGCTGTGCGGAGTAGAACTCCACGGCCTCCTCGTTGAGGGGCCCGCGCCCCGCGGGCTGCAGTCGGGACCAGGACACCGACAGCCGGTAGTCGGTCACGCCGAGTCCCGCGAGCAGGTCGAAGTCGGCCTGCCAGCGGTGGTAGTGATCGCAGGCGATGTCGCCCGTGTCGCCGTTGTGGCTCAGGCCGGGGGTGTGGCTGAACGTGTCCCAGATGCTGGGTCCCCGGCCACCCTCACCGGCGGCTCCCTCGATCTGGTAGGCCGCGGTCGCCAGACCCCATCGGAAGTCCTGCGGGAAGTCGCTGGCGACTGTGGCCCGAGGGGTGGCGGCCAGTCGTGCGTCGGGGGATGCGGCGGTCATCATTGATCGTCCTCGGTCGGAGCGGTACTTATTTCAATCATTATTATAACTACTTGCCTAAGTAGTCAAGTCGAGGTCGCTGGAAGCGCCCAGCCTCCCCCGCCAGCGACCTAGTACCCTGTCAGGAACGCCCGCGACGACTGGAGTTCGACTTGCTGCCTGCCGCCCTCATCCCCTGGCTCGATCCTGAGAATCTCATCGCGGGCTTCGGTGCCTTCGCGCTG
>Ga0209792_1001086_pt1 | contig 14544 bp, 17 predicted proteins | sample EBPBio142005_DNA_FD_185860 | JGI IMG/M metagenome (GOLD analysis project Ga0209792, IMG submission 185860) | Wastewater treatment Type I Accumulibacter community from EBPR Bioreactor in Madison, WI, USA - Reactor 1_6/14/2005_ DNA (SPAdes)... | ecosystem: Engineered > Bioreactor > EBPR >... | reverse complement strand
CCGGCACCGCGGGTCGGGTTTTCCAGCTGCGGCAGACCTTGCGCAAACGACAGTGCGGGCAGCGCGGCGGCACCCAGGGCGACGGCGGCGCGTTGGACAAAACGAGTAGTGAGGATGCGGTTTGGCATGGTCAATCCCTTCAGGTCAGGAGAGGAGGAAGAACGTCATGACGAGGTACATCGCGACGAAGCGGATGCAAACGCCGAGGAACTGGCGTTGGTTGAGGCGGTTCTCGGCCCACCCCACGTAGGCCGTTCGGATGGCCCAGACGCCCCAGACGAGCAGAACCGGAAACACGATGCCGACCAGAACGGTCGCCATCGCGGACGGCGCGATACCGCTGTTGGCTTGAAATGCCGAGACCTGGGCGCCGTTCATGGTCTGCCCTGCGCAGTCGTCGGCAGCGATGGCGGGGCGGTCCGCTCGGTGCGGTACTCACCAGCCAGTTCGGAGAGGTCGCGTGGCTGGGCGCGCGACGGTGTGAGATGGGCCTGGATGCCGGCGCGCACACGCGCCAGATCAGCCAGCAGTCGTGGGTAATCGAAGTGGTAGCGCTCGCCCGGCTGGATGGGTGCGTGTGCAGCGCCATCCGCGATGGTGCGCTCCAGCGCGTCGAGCTGGCGTAGCGCGGCAACCAGCTCCTGGCGCTGTGCCGGGGATTCGGCCAAGGCAACCGGGAACTGACCCATCAGCAGGGCCGTCACGAGAAAAGTGGGCACGCCGCGATGCGCGGCGCGCAGCCAGATCGGAGCCAACATCGCGCCATTCCTGTGTGATAAGCAATGGTTTGATCGTGGCGATCAAAGGCGTATCAGGCCGCAAACAATAAGAACCTGCGGATGACCGGATTGATGGCCTAGAGGTACTTCTTGAAGCTCCCTGCAGTCAGGCTCACGGCCAGCCCCAGCAAGGCCGCGCTCGGCAGCAGGATCAGCAGCGGATGCACCGAGATCGGCAGCGCCAGGTACGTGACCCAGGGCAGCACGGCCAGCGGCATCAGGCTCGCTTTCGCTCGGTGATAGATAAAGCCGGATTCCCGGCCTGCGCCGAACCGGCGCACATCCCGCCGTACCAAACCGTCGATCAGGCCGACGAAAGCGGCCGTGAAGATCAGCGGCAGCGTGAGCGCCAGGACCAGCAGGCGCACGAGGAAAGTAAGCGTCGTGAAGGCTGCGGCGATCAGGTAGCTCTCCGTCCAGACATAGACCTGGCTGATGAAGTAGCGGAAGTTGCGCCCTCCGTCCTGGTTTTTCCCCTGGCTGGGCGCGCGGGCGCGCTCGGCGGTCTGGCTCATGCGCTCCAGGAGCCCTGATCGCACGAACACCCATTCATAACCCGTGTCCACCAGCTCGTGCGCCGTTCGCCCCGGCTCCTGCACGACCACGCTGCGCGTGAAATGCTTGGACAGGTGCCCCAGCTCGTACTGCAACATTTGCTGGGAGTGCTGCCAGCCCTGGTCTTTCCAGAACAGGTGCATGCCGATGCACTCCATCAGGATCGAGAACAGCAGCGAGCCGACCAGCACTCCGAGCAGTCGGAACGGCAAGGTGATGGTGCCAACGATCAGGCCCTGGCGGCGGTTCTGCTCGCGCTGCGCAGTGGAGGCGGCATCGCTCATGGCGCGGCCTCTTCGCTGGCCGTGTCGCCCGTGTCGGTGATGGGTATGGCGATGGCCGCCTCATCGAGCAGGTCGTCCGGCAAGGCCGCGTCCTGCAAGACCGGGGAGCTGGTGAACTCCCACCACTGCGTGGCCTCGCTGTAGCTCTGGCGCATGTGCCCGGCCAGTTGCTGCAAGTCCGCCGGCATTACCTCGTCCGGGTCTGGCGCCGGCAACGGCATGCGCACCTTCCAAAGCTGGCCACCTTGCAACAGCGCGAAGCACTGACCTTTGGGCAGGCCGACGACGTGGGACGGCTCGATCATCGGCACGCTCGACATGCTGATGCGGTCTTGCGTGTTGCTGGTGAAGTCCGTCGTCCCGCGGATGTCCGAGGCATCGGTCGCGCCGGAGACGATGGTGGTGGTATAGACCTCCACCTTTGGCAATTGACGGGTCAGCAGTTCCGCGGTGGCGGTTTCCCGAACCCGCAACATGAACAGGTTGTTGAAGTTGCCGATCACCTGGCCGGCCTTCGCGCGGTTGCCGATGCGGGCCTCGATGTCCGAGAGCGTCTGCGTGTACGCGGTGACTTGCAGCCCGGCACCGCCGCCCTTGTTGATGAGGGGGATGAACTCGTCGCCCATCAGTTCGTTGAACTCGTCGGCATGGACGTTGATGGGAATGCGCGTGCCAGCCGAAGCCCCCGGCAGGCCGTCGTCGATCCCGTGCTTGTAGATGTGCCCGGCGACCGAAACCAGGTCGGAGAACATGGAATTGCCGACCGCCGCGGCGACCTCGGCGTCGGACAGCGCATCGAGGCCGACATAGACCACGGCGCGCTTTCGGATCACCTGCATCCAATCGAAGATCGGGCGCGGGTCGGCCAGGTCGGAGTAGTTCGGGGCCAAAAGCTGGGCGATCTTGCCGCTGGTGAGCTTCTCCAGCAGCGGCAGCAGCGATGCGACGATCTTGTCGAAGTAAGTCTTGTCGTAGCGGACTGCCGAGCGCAGGCCGTCGAGCACCGGGTCGTAGTTGCGCGCCTGCGAGAGGTACTGCTCCAGCGCCACCACGCGCTTTTCGCGCCCGATCATGTTGCGCGGGATGTTCTTCTCGTTTAGCTTGGCCTCGATCTGGACGATCACCTCCCAGGCCTTGGGCTCGGTCTTGGCGAAGTAGTGTTGGGCGTACTCGATGAACAGCGCGTCGATGTTGATCACATGGCGCTGGATCAGCATGTAGTCCGGGCGCTGCCCCAGTTCCACCAGGGCACGGGCGATGATGTTGACGAAGCGCCACGCAAACTCGCGAAATGCCGCGCTGTTGCCTTCCCCGGAGAGCTGCCCTGCAACGCGGGTCGCCACTTCGCTGATGCGCCCAAAGCGACCCACGGCGTTATAGCGCGCGGAAATGTCCGGCCAGCCCAAATGGAAGACATAGAACTCGCCCTCGCGGCCCGCACGCTTGGCCTCGACGTACACCCGCTTCAAAAGATCGGCGTCGCCCTTGGGGTCGATGACGATGACGACCTCGTGCTCGCCGTCGGCGTTCTTGCGCCGGATGTCCTGGGTCACGAACAATTCGGCCAACCGCGTCTTGCCCACGCGCGTGGTGCCCAACACCAGCGAATGCCCGACGCGCTCACCCAGCGGCAGGCTGACGTCCACCTCATCGGGTTCGATGCCGTGCAGGCGCGGCAAGCCGCCCACTGGCGGCAGTGGGCGCACCGGATTGAAAGGTACATCCCAGCCCGTGAGCGCAGGTAGCCGGGACAGCGGGAACGGCGCGAACTCCAGCCGTTCCTCCAGCCTGCGCGCCAGCCGGTAGGCCGGCGTCAGCTCGACGTAGCGGCGAAATTCCGGTCGGTACGTCTGCATCAGCCTATGGGTGTGTTTCTGCTCCCACAGAAACCCCCGCCCCACGAACAGACGCTGCTGGCTGACCGGCACGTCCTTGCTGGTCATCACGTAGCGCGGCAAGCGGCGAATGTTGCGCCGGTAGCGCAGGATGACGCGGGCATCGCGGTAGCGGATGGCACCGTAGACGCAGAACGCCAGCGCACTGCCGACGCCCATGGCGGGGCTCAGCGCGAGCGACCACGGGGCCACCAGGGACAGAAACGCGGCGCCTGCACACGCCGCGACGGTATAGAACTCCACCGCTGGGCGCAGCAAAACCTCGACCGGCTGTTTCCCCGACATGGCTTCATTGCTCGATGCTGGTGGCTGTGATCAGCACCGGGTAATGCCGCAGACCCAGGCGCTCGGCCAGGTCGTCGCCGGCCACAGGCGCAAGGGGCACGCCCGGCACCAGGGCGCGCAGCCGTGCCAGGCCCTGCACGGTCTCGACGTTAACCACCAGGCCCACCGCGCCGCGCATGCGCAGCGATGTTGCCTGGCGACGAAGCCAGACGTGGGAAGCCTCGTCGTCGCCGATGACCACGAAAGGCCGCAGGCCCGGTGCCTCGATCACCCGTCGCGCGACGGGGCCTGGCGTGAGCTTGGCGCTGCGCACCGGCAACATCGCGGCCTCGTCCATGGGCGTGGCGGGCACCGGGAGCATCGGGATGGGCGGTCGGGCCGGAGCATCGGCGCGCGGCTGAAGGTTCAGAGCCTCGTAGTACGGCAGCGTCGACGTGCCGCCACGGTCTTCGACGACGATCAGCGGCTCGCCGGCACGCGAGGCCAGCGGCAGAGCCGCCAGCAGCACGAGCAGGCCCTCCAGCGTGAGATGGGTCAAATGGGATGTTTTCATGGGGTGCTCTCCTGGCGTGCGGCGAAGGCCGCAGCGGTTGGGTGCGTGCCCTGCACACGGGCAAGGTGGCGCGACACGCTGCGCCGGTAACGGGCGGCAGGTTCTCCGCCCGCAGGACGGTGGTAGCGACCGATCGCCAGCAACCAGTCCTCGCCCGAGGTGTGCTGCTCCTTCAGGATTTCAGCGGCGATGGAGAGATTGCGGTACGGGTCGAGCAAGTCGCACGGGCTGACATAGCGCTGCTGGTGGTAGCCGAGGTTGATCTGGCCCAGGCCCGCGTCGATGCGTGTGTGCGGCGTGGCGCGCATCGCCTGCTGCAAACCAGCGCAGGCGTCGGCACGGGTGGCGAAGCGATGCGACTGACCGGCGACGTTGAGCGACCACGGCCACGGGACGATGCGCCCGTTGCGGCGGATGCCGCTTTCCTGCAAGGCCACGGCGTAGAGCACCGTCGAGGGGATGCCTGCGCGCTGGGCGGCAAGCTGGTAAGCCGGTGGCGGAATCTCCTGGGCATGGGCGGCGCAGGCGCACAGGCCGGCCGCCAGCGCCAGTGCGCGCAAGCACTGCGAAACGGAGGTGGCCGTTACGGCTGACGCTGCCATTGGCCGTTCACCTCGCGCACGACTGCTGGAAGGTCGCCGGGCAAGCTAAGCGACAGCCACCGCCCGCCATCATGGTTGAGCGTGATGCCACCGCTGCGCACGCGCGCCGGATCGACGTTCGCACGCTTGGCCCAGTCGCGGATGCGCGTGTCGTCTTGGCGGCTGCCGACCATGTACAGGTCGAACTCGGTGCCGGAGGATTGCAGGCGCTGCACGAGTTGCCCGCAGGCCGCGCAGCCGTCCTTGACGAACACTGCCGTGCGGCCTGAACCGCGCAAGGGGTTGGCGCTGGGCTTGTCGTCGAGAAGATTCACCCGCTGCATGCCGGGATTCAGGCGCTGCCAGGCCTCGTCGTAGGCACGCTGGTAGGCGAGCAGTTTTTCGACGCGGCGCGCCTCGATCTGCACCTGCAGTTCGGCGTAGCGGCTCCGTTCCTCGTCAGTGCGCGCCTCGATGCCCAGGGCGGACAGTGGGTCCAGGTTGGGCGAGTAGATGCCCAACGGCCCGTCCATCAGTTCGCGATAGCGAGCCCACTCCTGCGGTTGCAGGCCCCAGTTGCTTGCCACCCGGTCGTCCAGGATGCGGGCGATCAGCGAGCGCTCCTGAATTTGTGCATTGCGGGCGGGAGCCGTGACCGGCTGCTGTGCCCCGGCGGGCAACTGGGCAGACGCCAGCAGAAGCGCGGAAAAGATGATCGACGGCTTCATGTGGTGTGCTCCGATCAGGGGATCGCCACGCGGCGGGTCTGGTCGCCGGCCTGGAACACCGCGGCGTTGCCCTCGATCGCCTGCAAGCGCCATGGGCCGACCGCATCACCGGGCAGCAGCACCTCAAGCTGGTCTGACGTGTAAGACCCGGCGCTCGGCGCAACGGACAGGCTGCGTTGACCAGCGCGAAGCTCGGCACCGACGATGCGAAATGGCAGTGGCGGCGGTTCCCGCTTGGCGGTGGGCCTGCTCGGTGCGCGCGGCTGGGCGGGCGCTGCGGCACGCTGGGCGCTCTGCCGTGCCTTGATCTGCTCGACTTCCACACGAAGCGCCTGAAGGCTCTCGGCGGCGGCATAGCCGCTCAGCGTGTCCTCGACCTGAGCAGCGCGTGCTTCCAGGAGTTCACGGGTGTCTTTGAGGTCTGCCGCCGTTGCGACGGCCGGACGCTGCTGGATGGCCTCAATGGCCTCGGCCAGGCTCGCCGCCTGCGCTTCGAGACGTTGCAGGCGGAAATTTAGCCGCTCCTGGTCGGCCTGCTCGTTCACCGCCTGGTAGCCGAGAGCGACGAAAACGCTGAGGCCGATCAGCCAGAGCCACATCAGGCTCTGCAACATCACGGCAGTGATCGGGCGACGGGGAGACTGCGCGGCATTCATGGCTGGCCTCCCGAAACCGAAGGCATCAGCGGAAACGTCTGCACCGCCTCGGCAGCAGGCGGTTCGTGTGCGTGCTCGGCAGTCGCACTGCCTCCAGCCTGCTCAAAGCAAATCTGCCGTGCCCGGTCATTCGTGTGCAGTTCCCAGGCCGGGCCAGCCAGGGTAAGTAGCGCATCGCGCAAGGTCATGGGGCCAAGATGCAGGTGCGCCGCCGGCAGCGGCAGCGCATACAACTCGGTCACGGCGTGGGCCGTCTCGCAAAGCTGGTAGCCACTGCGTTTGAGCACATGCCGCAGGCCATCGCCCACCGTGGCACGGGCATCCTCCGGCATGGACACATCGATGGTCTGCAACAGCAAGTCACGCTGCACCGCCGAGGGTGCCAGCTCGACCAGCGTGTAGCGGCCATAGCGCACGACGGGAATGAACTCGGGTGCGTCGGGTTCGGGAGCGGAGGAGACGCCTTCTATGGCGTCTGGCACCAGCGGCGCGGTGGTGGTCGCGCAGCCGCTGGCCAGCGCTGCGGCCAGGAGACCAGCGCCGACCAGACGCCGGGATACATGGGTTGCGGGCATGGCATCGGCTCTTCTGTTGCGATGCCGATACCTTGGCGGCGCGCCGCAGCGCGGTCAGCCAGAAATGCGAACTGGGTGGTGCCCGGTTTCAGGGGCAACCCGGATGCCTACTGCGTATCGTCCAGGCGGTACAGACGCACCCGCTGTTGCGCACAACCAGTAGCTCATGGATCAAGGGATGGATCTGCAGTTAAGTCGCAATACGGGACGGAAAACGGTGTATTTCGCAAATCAATTGCAGATTTGTGGCGAAACCATGGGTTCCGCCTCAGCAAGGCGCCACTACATAATGCAGCAAGCCCACCTGACGAAAGGCACGCTCAGTGCGCAAGAAGCCAATGCGCATCTCGCGCGCCTTGGCAAGGCAGGCTTTCGCCGCGATATGGACACGCTGCTGCGGCCTGACCTGCCGTTCTTTATGCATCCAGTTACACACATCTCAAAGCGCCATCCGAGCAAATCGCAGCCCCTGCACGAACACGGCCACATCGTGCATGCTCAGCCACAGCGTCTTGGCTCCGGGCTCGTCATCGCCCTTGCGGCCTAGGAAACCTCCAGGCTTAGCAATCCGGCGCACCACCGTGTTCAGCGCCGGAGCCTCCTTGGGCGGCTTTTTCTTGTTGAGCACGTACGTCACCTGCCACTCGTCTTGGTCGAACAGCAAGTGCGCAGAACGGTGCTGACCTTCGTCCTTCTGCCGGAGTCAATTTTCTTGATCTTCGGGGTATGGCACTTGAGGAATCGGCACCCAGCCATCACGGGTGATGCCCGCACCGATGCGTATGTTCTGGCTTTCAGTTGCCGCCCAGTGCCCACCCCGGTGCAATACAGCGCGAATCACCGACTTCCGCGGATGATCCTCATCCGCCTTGGCAGAACTGCATATGGCATTCCAATGGTGCTTGTCCGGCATACTGTTCAACCGTGGGCCAAGCAATTGATCCAAGACTTCGGTCGAAACGTTGTGTCGCCCGCCGTGATGGGGCACTTGGAAATACCGAATACCTGGCAGCGCGAGTCCCACGAAAGGCGCGTAGTCGATCACCTCCTGCAGTGCTTCACGCCCGGCATCGCCAGTAAGCATGACGCGATGACCGTTCAAGACAGCCGACTGCACCACACTCATTTCATTCTCACGACTGGTCGGCTCAGGCGGGAAATATTCCTCGCCCCACAGGGACTTGATGTAGGCGGTCGCAGCCTTCACTGCCCGGAATATGCTGCTCAGCGCGCTATCAAAAGCACTTTCTTCGACAGCTTCCGGTGTCTTCGCTGAGTCCACGATCAGGTCCAAGTAGCGCCCCAGGGTAGGTGCCATGACCGCGAACGGACCGATGCTCTGCCCCTGAAGGGGGGCATGGATTGGAATTCCCTTCTCCACCGCAATATCCTCAAGAATTGCCGTGGCATCGTAGATTGAGCGCAACTTCCGTCGCAGGGCTTCAATCGATTCATAGGTCTCAAAGCGATCGATCAACTGGTCCGCGTATATCCACGGCCGGTTGATCCAAAGATTCCTGACTGTGCATTGCTCCAGGACTTTTCGTAGCCCATTGGCGTGATCGCGATCTGGGTGCGTGAGGATCACATGGTCGATGACTGTTGTTCCATAGTACGTCTTCAGATGCTCGACTATCTCATCACCCGTATCCAGATACCCTCCGTCAACAACGTGCACGCCCTCGGTGCCATTCACCGAGTAGCGCAGCGTGATCGCGTCCCCGCTTTTCGCTGTTTCGACGCCAAGAAAGTCGATCTCGAAGTAGTCAGCCATACATCCCTCTTGTTTTATGCCAACAAAGTGCCGGTGGCTTTGCACCTACCAGCGATCCACCGCACAAGTGAGTCCTGTCGGAGTCCATACCAACGACACGGCCGGAAGGCCGCCAGCATCCTCGGCGATGCCGCGCAATGTATTTCGGTCGATACCCGAATGTGCGCCGCCTTTCGGGTGGCTGTGCCACGTTCCTATAAAGGCGAGATACCCCAAAGAGGCCGCATTTGCGGCGCGCAAATTTTGAACAAGCCCGTTGGTTCCGAGGACGAAGCGGGCGGTCTCTCGAACACTGTCAGGTGGTGCCTCAACAAGGCCTGCAATGGTGATGGTTCGATTTTCAAACGAGATGCGGCCGATCAAGGCGCCGCCTGTTTCCAGAGCACCCCAGCGCAGCGCATCAGCATGGATTGCTTGCGCAACTGGGGACAGGACCCGAATGTTCCAGCCACCATCGTCTGCGACTTCAAGCGCAGTGGTCGGGCCAAGGCTGGCGCGGGTCCATGCCATTCCAAGGCCTTCGGCATCTGAGATTCCGGCGCAAAGCGTCGCTTCCTTCGGAAGCCCATCAACGAGCCATCGTTCCAGTTGCAGGCCGACCAGTGACGCCGACCGCGAAACAACGGCGTCAGACATAGGCATCGTCAGCGAACGACAGTTGTCACCCACGAAAATCCGAGTCGGCTCAGACGTATCGCCTGCAATCGACGCACGCAGTTCCGGTGCAAACCGGCAGCACTCGAACAAGAACGCCGTGAGGTCGTCAACTCGGCCGGCGCGGCCAGCTCCTTCGAGCAATACCGCCACACAGCGCCCCTGACCATACATCGCGATCCGTGCCAATCGGGCAGGGGATTGATCCAACGCTGCCGATTGTGTTTCTGCAGCCAGCACCTGAAGTGACGCCGTCGCATCCACGATGAGGGCCGCATCCTGCGGAACGGTTGCCGCAAACTGTTCCGGATCGACCAAAAGAGTCACTGCGTCGGTGTCGAACGCTCGCGATTGAAGATGCGACAGCGATTCAAAGGCTGTCTTCATCAGCGCCGACTTCCGAGGCGGAACCAGAACTGATGCCCGCTCAATGAGTGCATGCCGCGCGGCGTTGTGAGGCGACATGGGTTCGTTGTCGACGAAAGTCATCGAACCAAAGCCCGCTCGCCCAAGTTGCATCGCGACTTTCGATCCCACGCTTCCGCAGCCGAGCACGACCAGCGGCTGTGATGTGGCTGCGTATGGAATGCCAGACGTCCTTGCCAGCAGTTCAGGAGACAACGCATGCGCGTGAAAGGCCGGGTGAACCGTGGCGTTTCGCTCCAGGAGCGATTGAGCGTTGAGTTCATAGCGCACCACATAGGGCAATACCTCGACACTCCTCCCTGGCGAGCCCACAAGCGACGCGGGCCTTTGCACAGCCAGAATCACAATCGCGTACAAACCATGCACCCAGCCATGCGAGTCCTGTCGCATATCCAAGATTGAGCGTCCGAAATAACCGTCCACTTCCTGGGCCAAAGCGTCGCGATCAATACCAAGCTGCGCTGCTCGATCGAGCAGCGTCGCGAGATCGACAACTGTCTCTGGTTGATAGCGTCCGATCACATGCGGGAGGCCGTCGGTCATCGGAGCGCGCGCGATGAAGGCCGCGGTATGGCCGTTCCCCCATTTGCCCAGCTTGTCGTTGTGAACATCCTGATAAAACACAGGATCGACTTGTGCGGTCAGTTCGGCGTTGATGATGGCGTACAGACCGCCATCGATCGTCACGTAACCTGCGGGAACCACCAGAATCGTGCCGTCAGTGGGAGCGGCGGCCGCGACCTTCTCGGCACTGAATACAACGGTCGAAGGACAGCTGTCTCGGCGCGTTGGTTCCCACCCCTGCTCCAGGTCCAGGAGTGTTCCAGCCGCGGCCTTGTGCAGCCAGTCGATCAACTGATCGACAACGGCGTCCAGGCCAAACCGATGCAGCAGCTCGTTCAACGACCCTTCGAATAAGCACGGCGAGACTAACTCGCCTTGGCGATGGGGGTTGATGTGCGGCAAGTTGAGCGGGAAGTCCGCACGTAAGAAGGGCTCGGGTGCGGACAGGGGCCAGTCACTACCGAATACCAGCACGCACGTCTCGACGATGCGCACTCCGGTCTCAGAGATACCATTGCGCCGAGACCTGTTCGGCAGTTGGACCACAACATCGACTTCAATCTCCGTCGATGCACCAGTTGTCCTTGGCTCGCCAACGCGGATAAGGCCTCGATGCCGCTGAAGTTGATGCAGTGCGTCTGCGATGGTGCCCGTCATGATGCTCCGTGCGGCATGGGGGTGCGCGCAGAGGTCACCACGGCAGCGGCCTTCGATCCGGACTCCTTCTTCGAGGGAGGCTGCACACCCTGAGCGGTTACGGTGAAAACGAGCGGTTCCACGGAATTTTCGCTGGGGTACTCGCCTGTGCAGTAGAACTCGCCTTTTGCTTCGTCCACGATCGTCACGTACTCACGCTTCGCACGGATGCAGGGCGGATCGCTGTCATCGTCTGCAATCGGCTTGCAGCTGGCGACGATGACGGCGCCGTCACGGGTCTGCGAAAGCGCCTTGCGGGCATCAGCATCGAGCTTGGCTTTTTCACGGTAGTCGGACCAGCTGTCATAGGACAGCGAATGCCAGGAACAATGATGAGGCGCCTGCATGATGTCGTACTCAAGCACATCTGCTTCAGCCTTGTGGCGTTGCCACTGGCGGTTCCAGATGAACACCTCAGCATCGCCACCAGTAAGGAATTTCGCACCATCCGGCGTCTGCGCGTCAGCCGCCAACGTGATGTTCAGAATAACGCTGGACTGGTTCTTGACCAGGCACTCTTCCTCTTCCTCGTCATCCTGGGCGTCCAGTGGGGCCAAAAGAAACGCAGAAAAGAATGCGGAACTCTTGCCATTGATCGTTGAAAAGCGCGTGTCCACCTTCCGCACAATCGAGGTGAGATCATCGGTTTTTCCGTCGATGTCCTCGCCCATGATCTGAATGCGGTCACCGTTCCCGACGGCGAAATTCTTGTCACGGTTCAGTTGCACGCGCCGACGCGCCTCCGTGTTGAATGCCTTGGCGTCGTCGCTCAAGGTGTGCGTCTTGCTGGTGCGTCGAAACACAATCGGGGATGACCACATCTCGCGAATCACGATTTTCTTGTCCTTGTCGTCCTTCTTGTCGTCCGGGTACTTGTCGAGTGGCCCTAGGTGGAAGTGTCGCTTCAGCCCTCGGCAATGGTCTTGGTCCGGGTGGCTCAGCAGGAACGCATCGACATACGGCCTGCCGTTCTCATCCTTCTTCAGTCGTTCGCGCAAATCCTTGGCGACATCGCGCGCCTCCCCGTTAGGGTCATCGGCGTCTTGCCTGATGTTTACGTCGATCAGCAGGGTTGTTGCATCGAGATCGCCGAACTTGATGAGGGTCATGTCCCCGTTGTCGACGGGAAAAAACGTGATGGTTGTGGGCACTGGAGTCTCCGGGTAGACGACCGAAGGGTGATCGCGTATAGTTAATGTACGACTATTTTTTATACCCGTCTACTTTTTAGGCGCTACTGATGCAAGAGCCTTCCGTTCCTGCCGCCGAACCTGCTGAGCCCAAGGGGCTAAGTTGGGGGTTGGAGAGCAGACTTCAATTCATCGATTTCCGTCTGCGCTGGGAGCGGCGCATCAACCGGATGGATCTCACCGAGCACTTTGGCATTTCGGTCCCGCAGGCATCACTGGACATTGCCAAGTACACGGAACTGGCGCCGAGCAACCTGACTTACGACCGCAGTTCCAAGACCTACACGGCAGCGCCGAGTTTTCACCCGCTTTATCAACGAAGCTCGGCGCAACGCTATCTAGCAGAGCTGCTAGCGACCAAGATGGGAGTTGTCGAGCCGACGGCCAGCTTCATCGGTTCTGCACCGGAGACAGATTGGGCACCTTCCCCCTGGCGCACGATCAATGAACAGACCGTCGAAGCAGTGGTCCGAGCGATTCGGCAACAGGAAGCCATTCGGGTGAGCTACCAGTCCATGACGTCCTTGGACGAGTCGATACGCCTGCTATCCCCGCACGCCCTTGGCAACGATGGTTTTCGCTGGCACATGCGCGCGTTTTGCCACAAGCGTCGACGCTTCAGCGATTTCGTCCTGGCCCGAATCCTGCGCATTGAAGGCTTCGAATCGAGCCAAGTGGACGCCAGCCAGGATGCACATTGGCATACGGTGCTGATGCTGGTGCTTGCACCTCATCCCGATTTACCTGCGGCCAAGAAACGGGTCTTGGAACTGGACTACGGCATGGAAGACGGACAGGTCAAACTTCCATGCCGCCAAGCGTTTCTGTACTACACGCTGAGGCGTTTAGGCTTGCATACCAAGGAAGCCCCCGACCCGCTCGCGCAACAGATTACGCTGAAAAATCGCGATGAAATCCAACCATACATTGATGCCTTGACGGCACAGGCTTGACTTCACATGACAACAATTTTTGAACTGGTCAAGGACCCCTACGAGCGTAAGGCACGCGTTGTTCCTGGACTTCTTGTGGCCTTGCCGGTACTAGTGCCGTTGTTGTGCGTCTACGGCGCCAAGCACCCTATTCTTACGGGCGTGATCGGCTTGCTTGGTGGTTGCGGGGCTATTTATGCGCTTGCGAGTGTGGCCCGTGGGCGCGGTAAAAAACTCGAAGAAATCTTAGTTGCCAAGTGGGGCGGTATGCCCACCACCATTGCGCTGCGCCATCGCGACAGGTTTCTCGATGGTGTCAGCAAGCAGCGCTACCACACGGCAATCACAGGCAAGCTCGGCATCGCGATGCCAACAGCGGAAGAAGAGTCGGCCAATCCCGAGCAGGCAGACGACACGTACATAGGAGCAACCAAACGACTTCGCGAACTCACGCGCTCAAACAAGCAGCTCTTGCTGAAAGAGAACATCGCTTATGGATTTCATCGCAACATGCTGGCGATGAAGCCCGTCGGTATCGTGTCGTGTCTCCTGGGCATCCTCTACGGATTGTTGATTGCAAAGGTTCTACAGGTCGCACCTCCCCACTTCAACCCTATGCATTTTGCTGATCCAGGACTCGCCGCAGGCTTGACGCTGCTCGTTTCGCTGGCGTTACTTGCGGCTTGGCTGCTGTATTTCGATCAGGATTCGGTCAGACGGATGGGCTTCGTCTACGCAGAACGCCTATTCGAGTGCTTGCCGTCTTTGTCTTCTTCGGTCCCGCGGAAAAGAGCACTAAAAACGGCTATGGACTGAGACTCATTCCATCTTCAAGCTGGCTCTTAGCGCCGCTGAGTAATTGCCCGCAAGATGAGTTCAGGCATGGAGATGTTCATGCCTCTTGGCTGGCAGTCGTGTGATTGCGATGCAGGTCCGAAACTACCGCGATCAACCTGTTGATCGGTTCGGCCAGCCGTTTCGGCTTGATCTTCGCCATGATGACTCCTCAGAAAGCCCGGTTTCCAAGAGCCGCATGGGAGCCACGCGAGGGGAAGCCGGGTCAAGCTTCGGAAAGCACCGGCATATGTTGAGCTAGCCTATGTTATTGATACACCTGCTGTATCGAGCCTAGGCGCAGTCCAGTAAATTGCGGTACTGGAGTGATCGTGAATAATAAAAAACGCAGCCCCGCCCACGAAGAACGCGGTTGGGGCTGCAAGATGGGAACAACGGAAAGCCGGCGGCGCGAGGCCGGCGGGCGTGGGAATCAGGCAGCGACCAGTTGCCGGGCCAGTGCGACCTCGACGGAATCGCCGTCCTGGTTGAGCACATCCAGCCCCGATTCGGGCACATCGCCCGAGGTGGACTGCGAGACCATGATCTTCTTGGCCATCAGTTCCAGGCAGGTCATCTGCGA
>Ga0209792_1001085_pt1 | contig 14550 bp, 13 predicted proteins | sample EBPBio142005_DNA_FD_185860 | JGI IMG/M metagenome (GOLD analysis project Ga0209792, IMG submission 185860) | Wastewater treatment Type I Accumulibacter community from EBPR Bioreactor in Madison, WI, USA - Reactor 1_6/14/2005_ DNA (SPAdes)... | ecosystem: Engineered > Bioreactor > EBPR >... | reverse complement strand
ACCGTGGCAAAACTTCTCGCCGAACGCACCGACATCGACAAGCGGACCATCAAGGATGTGACGGAGGTCGTCCACCGCCGCGTCGAATTCGAAGACGAGCGGCGCAAGACCATAGACCGCACCAATCCCGTCGAACGCGCCCAGAAACTGCATGCCGAAAACATGATTACGGACGAGGTTGTCAGCGACGCCCTTGCCATGGACGACCGCGATTTCGTCATCGCCTGCCTTGCACTCCGTGCGAATACCACCATGGAAGACGTGCGCAAAATCTTCGATGTCCGCGCCCCCCGTGCCATCTGCGCCATCACATGGCGGGCGGGATTTTCCATGCGTCTTGCCCTGAAACTCCAGCAAACGCTGGGCCGCGTCCAGCATACCGCTCTCATCTATCCCCGTGGCGGCACCGATTACCCGCTGACCGAGGAGCAGATGCGCTGGCAACTGGATGCCATCGGCATCAGATAAACTTATGTCAATAAACGCTCTGTTAATCGGTCTTGTGCATAGTCACGCGAGTGATAGATTCACTAAAGGATTCATTTAACGGTAAAGGGACGTATAGATATGGCACGCGCGAAAATTGGTTTGGTTGGCTCGGGGATGATCGGCGGAACGCTGGCACACCTCGCAGGTTTAAAGGAATTGGGCGATATCGTCCTGATCGACGTGGCCGACGGTATTCCGCAGGGCAAAGGTCTCGACCTCGCCGAAAGCTCCCCCGTTGAAATGTTCGATGCAAAATATACGGGCAGCACGGATTACGCCGCCCTAAAAGACAGCGATGTTGTGATCGTGACAGCAGGCGTTCCGCGCAAGCCTGGCATGTCGCGCGATGACCTGATCGGCATCAATTCCGGTATTATCAAGACAGCGGGCGAGGGCATTAAGAAACACGCCCCGAACGCGTTCGTCATCGTCATCACCAACCCGCTCGATGCCATGGTCGGCATCATGCAGAAAGTCACGGGCTTCGACCCGAAGAAAGTCGTCGGCATGGCGGGCGTTCTGGATTCCGCACGCTTCCGCTACTTCCTCGCCGAGGAATTCAACGTTTCGGTGGAAGATGTCACGGCCTTCGTCCTCGGCGGTCACGGCGACACAATGGTGCCGCTGGTCCGTTACTCCACAGTAGCCGGTATTCCCTTGCCTGACCTCGTTTCGATGGGTTGGACGACGCAGGATAAACTCGACAAGATCGTCCAGCGCACCCGCGATGGCGGCGCCGAAATCGTTGCTCTCCTGAAAACAGGTTCCGCTTACTACGCCCCGGCATCCTCTGCGATTGCCATGGCCGAAAGCTATCTGAAAGACAAGAAGCGCGTTCTTCCCTGCGCGGCGCAGCTGAATGGCGAATACGGCGTGAAAGGCCTTTATATCGGCGTTCCTGTCGTCATCGGTAAAAACGGTGTCGAGAAAATCATCGATATCAAGCTGAGCGCGGACGAGCAGAAAATGTTCGACAATTCCGTGAACGCGGTGAAAGACCTCGTCTCCGCCGCCGAAAAAGTCGCGGCCTAATTCACTTATACGAAATCATTGGAAGGGGTCCAGCCGGAATGTCTGGGCCCTTTTCCGTCCGGGGTAATGTCCGCAATCTGGATCAGATCGGATGCCCGCGCGAAGCTGGCCTTCATGTTGAGGGCCGTTACGGCTCTTTCAGGATTGGTTTGGTCGCCCACAAGACCCGCTACCGACTGGCCGCTGATGCCCGTATTTGTAGGATCGACAATGTCCTGATGGATAGGGCCGAAATCTTCGCGGCCCTTCAGAATGTCGTCTTTCAAGGCCTTTAGTTGTGCCAAACGCACGATTTCCTGTTCTGCGCGATAATCGTCATGCAAAGTCTCGCTGATTTTTTCTGCGGCCTCGGCAAAGCTCAGGGCATTTTTCCCTTCGAAGAAAATATGGCGGTTGCTTCTGGCTTCGGCCGGATAATGACTCGCAACGATAGCGTTACTGTCTTCACGGCCGCGAATGGCGGGAAGAACGTAGGCGGGATATGATCCGGTTTCTTCCAGATACTTTGCAACCATGTACGGTGCGATCAGCGGGTTGTCGCGCCAGTCTTCATTCGGATCGTAATGAATGCCTTCGCGACCCAGCTCGCGGCGTGCCTCGTCCCCGTATCTTTCATCCATATGGCGCTTCGTGCCATCGGTAAACTGACCGTAATTGTTGGCCATTCGGTTCGCGGAGCTGTTTCCGTGCGCTGGATTGTAATCGCCGAAATCGATGCTTTCCTGCTTCATCACGACGAACAGTTCTTCCATCGGCCGGCCGGTCGATTCCGCCGCGATTTTGATACCGCGGGCAAGTTCTTCCGGTTTTCCGTTTTCCGAGAAATAATCCTTATACGCCTGATAGCGGATCTCGTCGCTCGGTGTTGGCAGCTGGCTGAGGTCACGCAAATTTAAAGATTGGCGAAGTGAGTCACTTACGCCGTGATCAGCCGCATATATTTCCGTTTCGAGCAAAAGGTTCGGGCCGATGGCGGAATGATAGCCGGGATTTTGCTCTAGAAAGGAAACAAATTCGCGTGTCGTGCGCGGGCCGAAATCACCGTCTACCGCGCCGACATCGAATCCCTGTTCTTTCAGGAATGTCTGAAGCAGCTTTACATCTTCTTCCGTCTGTTCGTATGCGCCCAGAACTTCCATCAGGGCAGGGTCGCCATTGATGTCTACCGTTTTCGGCAAGGGAAGGGTGACACCGACAGTCTTTGCCGGATCAAGCGCGACATTGAATTCCTGAAGCTTGCCGCGAACATTTTCGGGCAGGGGGGAAGTTGATATGCCTTCTTCGTTTAGATAATGGCCGATCGCGGCGCTTGTCTTGGTGCCGAACACACCGTCGACGCGCCCGGATTCATAGCCGAGGGTGTTGAGCGATTCCTGTATACGGCGCACGGTTTCCGCATCGGATGCGTCGTTTTCGGAGAAGATTTCCTGCAGCGTGTTCTTTGCGAGCGCCTGCTCAATGCCCTGAAATGTTTTACGACCTGCAATACCATCGATTGCGCCGACATCTTCAAATCCTGCCTCCACGAGCGTCGTTTGAAGGTCTTTAACCTGCTCCGCTGAAAGCGAACGGATCGCGCTCCTGCGTTTGTCGGGGCTGAGGCCGAGAAGGCCTGCCTCCTGCAACTTGTCCATAACGGATGAAAGATTGGGTGTTTGAACAGGAATGACACCGCCCGGCTGGCTTAACGTATCCAAGGAAAACTGGTTGTCATCAGGATGGATCATGGCATAACTCTAAATCAAAACGCTTTACATCAGGTAAATCTGATCTTCCTTTATTTTAAGGAATTTTTAAGCCAAAACGCAAATTTGCCGCCTGTGGATTTCAGGCGGCAAGTCCTTCAAAAGTCTGAAAAATTAACTGTATTTGAGTTCGGGCTTGATATGGTCGCCGGAAACGCGCAGTTCCTGCGGGTTCTGGTCCAGAACATCGGCAACCTTGCTGCGGATGCCAAGCGAATCTACCCCTTGCGGGCGCAGGCGGAACACACAGACGGTATGCGTGCAAAGCTTCGCATCGGCCAGAGGATTGTGGATCAGTTCGAGCGCAATAACCCGTGCCTCGCTGTGAACATAGAGCATCGTTTCCGGATGCTGAACCATATGAAGCCGTTCGGCTTCTTTCTGGATGTTCTCTATTTCGACGCGGCGCGCGCCCGGCTCCTTGATCGCGGCGAGGGCGAGAACGCGGGTATTGAGCGCGCTGGCCTCTGCTTCCAGCATTTCTTTTGTCTTCGTCGAAACAAAGATGAAATCGAATTCATGAATATCCGTCTGGACAAGCTGTTTTTCTTTTGCCGCGCCGCCTGTCGCATATCCGGCGGCAAGCGCACCATCGAACATATTGGCGAGGGATTTGCACGTATCCAGCAATTCCTGAAGTGTTTTTCCGGCCCCGGCCGCAGCCAACAATTCTCTGTAAGTCATACCGCCTGCATGTCCTTCGGAGCTGCGGCGGAAGCTGTTGCGGCCATTCACGCGTTTGCCGCGAATGATTGCGCGGTCGAGATCTATGTCGGGATTTGTTTCGAGCGCTTCCTCGGCGGCACACTGGTCTCTGTATGCCTCGTCATCTTCAAAGCGCGCCTTTTTGATTCTGAGTTCGGCGCGCTCTTCCAAGAGCAGGTCTTCTGGCGCGAGCCTGCGTTTTTCTGCATCGGTAAGCATGTGCTAACCATACGTTAAAAAGGCCTGAAAATCAAGGAAAAGCGTGTTTTAAATCAGCCTACGCGCATACCGAATTGCTGTTGCATCATTTGCTGCTGCTGCAAGGCGGCGATATCGATCGTCTGTGTGTTGTCCATGCCTGCATCCGGCGTTTCCGGTGTGAGGTTTGTACCTTCAGCGCTGGATTTAAAGGCACCGCGAATACTCGGGGCCGTCAGGCGATTCTCTTCCACCAGACCTGTTTCGCCGACTGCCGAGGCCGTGCGCGGCGAAGTGTGAATCGAATCTTCCGTTTCGAGAGACGCAACCTCGATGGTGGACTGCTCTTCCGGTGTTGCCGATACAGGCGACACCGCGGCAACTTCCTGTGAAGGGGCTTCTTCTTCTAACGTTGCCTGTTGGTCTTTAAGATCCTGCAAATCTTGTCTTGCGGCCTCGGCTTCGGCTTCTGCTCGCTCTGCGGCTTCTCGTGCCTCGGCTTCTCTGCGTGCGGCTTCTTGTTCTTCCTGCTCGGCTTGTTGCAGATCTTGCCTTGCTTGCTCCGCTTGATAATCCCGGCCGCGACCGCTGCGCATCAAATCCCATTCCGCCTGTTTTGCATCCTGTGCATGCATAAGGTCAAGGGCGGCGGGATCAGTCGATGCTTCAAGAACATCGCGACCTACAACAGCGCCTTCCTCATCGCGGAAGCTGTTGGAGTCTTTATCGTAACGGATTGTCTGGCCATTGATGGTAACTGTCTGGTCTTCGGCGGCCGCAACGGCTTGACGGCGCTCGATTGTCGCGTTTGCAATATCTTGTTGATGTTCTTCAACCTGCGTTGCGGTCGTTTCGACACGAACTTCGGCCTGCGCCAATTCTTGTCTCGCTTTTTGCAATTCTTCCTGCGCCGCGCGGTGCTCTGCTGTTGCACGCTCTGCTATGTCGTACAGATATTCGTATCGATCCTGCGCCTGATCGATCAATGCGGCCAGTTGTCTGCTGGCCTGCGCGTCTTTTTTGTCGCGCTCTTTTTTCTCTTCCTGATTTAGCTCTTCATAAGACTGGATAGAAGAACCTGCGCGGCCACCGATGAATTGGATCTTTAGCTTCTGTTCTTCGGTCAGAATGCCATCCATGTCGTAGATGCTGTCGGATTTTTTCGTCGTCTTGTCTTCTTCCGCCTCAAGGGAAAGAGCAGGGCCGTTCGTGCGTATGTCCATGAATGATTGCAGAAGTGGATTTTGCGACGCACCTTCACGGTTCCGCATGAATTTCTCCACACTGACCAATTCTGCGCCTTCCAATGTTTCCGGTCGTATTGCCTGCATAAAGCCCTCTTATTATTAAAAATTCTACCATTTCGGGGTTAAGAAATTCAAATTTGGGGGGATCCCCGGGCAGGGGCGGGAATTGGGGTTTGCGCCGCCCATCGCCAAATGCTAGAAACTGGGGGTGCCGGAAACGGCCTTTCAAAAATTTTCTAACGATTTCAAAGGGTTAAAAATATGAATATTCACGAATACCAGGCAAAAGAGCTTCTGGCCAAATATGGCGTGGCCGTGCCCAAGGGAATCCCGGCCATGAGCGCTGCCGAGGCTGTGAAGGCCGCGGAACAGCTGCCTGGCCCGCTTTTTGTCGTGAAAGCCCAGATTCACGCCGGCGGCCGCGGTGCCGGTAAATTCAAAAACAATCCGGAAGGCAAGGGCGGTGTCCGCCTTTGCAAAACGAAGGACGAAGTGAAAGCCGCCGCTGAAGCGATGATGAATCAGGTTTTGGTCACAAAGCAGACGGGGCCGGAAGGCAAGGAAGTACAGCGCCTCTATGTCACCGACGGCGTTGACATCAAAAAAGAATATTACTGCTCGGTCGTTCTCGACCGCAAAACATCCCGCATCACCTTCATGACCTCCACTGAAGGCGGTATGGATATCGAGGAAGTGGCACACAAGCATCCGGAAAAAATCACTCGCGTCGCTATCGACCCCGCCGCCGGTTTCCAGCCTCACCATGCCCGCACACTGGCCTTCGGACTCGGTCTTGAAGGCGATGCTATGAAGAGCGCACAGAAATTCTTTGCCGCCCTCTATAAGGCCTTTGTCGAGCTTGACTGCTCTATCGTTGAAATCAACCCGCTGATCGTCACCGACAAGAACGAAGTTCTGGCGCTCGATGCCAAAATGAATTTCGATGACAACGCGCTGTTCCGCCAGAAGGCCGTGAACGACATGCGCGATGAAAGCGAAGAAGACGCGAACGAGAAGCTGGCCAAAGACTGGGAGCTGTCCTATGTCCGTATGGACGGCAACATCGGCTGCATGGTCAATGGCGCCGGTCTTGCCATGGCAACGATGGACATCATCAAGCTGTATGGCGGCGAGCCTGCAAACTTCCTCGATGTCGGCGGCGGCGCGACGACGGAACGCGTCACGGCGGCTTTCAAGATCATCTTGTCGGACAAGGCGGTGAAGGGCGTTCTCGTCAACATCTTCGGCGGAATTATGAAATGCGACATCATCGCGAACGGCATCGTCGCCGCCGCGAAGGAAGTCTCGCTTTCCGTTCCGCTGGTCGTCCGCCTCGAAGGCACGAACGTCAAGGAAGGCAAGGAAATCCTCGCGAATTCCGGTCTGCCGATCGTATCTGCCGACAATCTTGCGGATGCCGCTAAAAAAGTGGTCGATGCCACACAAAAGGCGATCAAAGCTGCTTAAGATAGATCCAGAAAAATCAAAAGCCCTTTGGCACAACGCCGAAGGGCTTTTTGTTTGGCGAAAAGTCCTACATGTCTGCAGGCCTTGGCACCGGCCTGACCATAACGACCGATGTGTTCATGCGGGCGTCGTCTTCGGCGGTTCTATCGGGTCTTGGCGTTGGAATTCTACTGACAAGCGGTGCCAGTGAAGCACTATAATGTTCCGTGAGTGATGCAAGGCTGACAGGGCGGTAGGAAATCTCCGTCCGGCTTCCTTCCCATTCGGCAAGGTCTGGAATGGCGATATTGCCGAGCCCGCGGTTGCTTTCCAGATAGGCAAGCATATCCTGCACCGTGCGCTCGCCTTCCGCCTTCTCGGCGTCTTCGTAGAAAATCGATCTGTGGTTTTGCACAACGCCGGAATTGGCGCCATACACATTGACGGCGGGCGTTTCCGGATCGGCATTGAAGAGTTTCTGCGAACCCGAATATCCCTGCCAGTGAAGCGCATAGGCATGCACGCTCGTCATGTCCTGATCCGGATACCGCTCCTGTAACAGTGAGAAATATTTGCTGTTGAACTCTGCCGCCACCATAACGGCCTTGAGCGGGTCATAGGCGACGTTCGCGACAAGGCCTTGCTCGTCGATGCCGTCCAGTACGGAATAACTGGCAACCCAATTCTCGTCGAATGTTTTTGTCACAAGCTGCGTTTCGGGAATGAACGCATATTCCGGTTTGTTCCTCATGTCATAGAGGATTTCCAGTGTCGTGGCGGGTGTCATCTGCATGATGCCGCGGGCCAGAGTGGCTTCGTTCATCGCATTTTTGCGGAACGAACTTTCGGCAAAGGCCTGCCCCTGCCAGAATTCATAAGGATAGGGGGTCAAGGCATCGCCCACCACGAAGGCGGTGCGGATCTCGCGGCTGACCGGCGCGCCCATATAGGTTTCAAACTCGCTGCTTTCCATCAGGTATCTGGCGCGGTCATAAGAATCCCTGTCCTTGAAACTCAGCGACAATTGATCGTTGATACGCAGCGTATATTCCTCGGACACCTGAACGGGTTCGGTAGGGGCGGCGGATGTCTGTTCGATGGCATGACGTCCGGCGCTGTTGATGGCATCGATATCTTCGAATGTCGGCGGCGCATCCGCGCCCGGCCACAGGGCGGTCAGCGCGGCCATATTCGCGCCCACAATCGCGCCGATCGCTTTCTCGCGCTTTGTCAGGTTGAGGAAACTGAGCGAGGCGGAGGATGCATGATAGAGTAGTCCCGCAACACCGAAGGCGGCTTTGACGCCGCTCCCGCGGCTTACCGCCTGAAACGCCTTTTCAAAACTTTTCTTCGCCTTTTGCGCGCTCTCATATCCATCGTCGCGCGTTGCCTGCCAGCGAACACTGGCGGGAAGTTTTCCGGCCGGAAGGCGTCCCGCCCGCATCTCCAGATAACGGTCGAGATAATCCCGCGCAGCTTCGGACCGATCGTTCGATCCTTCTTTCAATACGTCGAGCAACGTCCCGATATCCAGATCCGGATAGAATTGCAGAAGATCGTTCTGCAGCTTTGGCGTGCGCGCGATGTAATCCGCCACGACGCCGGATTCCTCCTGCGCCAGATATTCGGCCAATCGTCTGCGTTGGTTGGAAATCGCCAGTTAAACCCCCTAATTTCTCCCGCCATTCTAAAGCGGCGGGCTTAAAATAAGGTAAAATGGCGGCTAATAGCCTTGAAAATACTGGACTTTCATGCGCTCGACGACGATCACGGCGCCATCCTTCGTCATATGGCCGTAATCGAATTGGACGGGCACGTTCTGGCCCGCACTGGTTCGGCATGTTCTGGTTTCTTCATCGCACAGCGTTTTGAACGGCGAGAAATAATGCACGCCTGTTTTCTTCACTTCTTCTTCCATGATCCGGTCGGTTTCCCGGATCTTGTCGAACTTGCGCGCTTTGTCGATGGATGCTCCCCCATCGTTATGGTGGAGCGATAGCGCCATCAGTTTCGGCAGCGACGCGCTGTATTCGATCACAGGGCCGGACACGACGATCATATCGGCATGGGGTTTCAAGAATTCTATCGTGGCCGCAACGTATGGCGCCTCGATATCGCGCCAGCGCCCGGAGACGATAATCGCGTCATAATGGTTGCCGGGGATCATCTCCCTGAAAACCTTCTCGCGAAAATCGACGCATATTTTCTCGCCGGGGGAATCAAGCAAGGGTCGGCAGCCGGACGATGTCGCCTGCGATACCTGAACATCGGGGAACAATTCGTGGATGGCGGGCGAGAGATGGTCTGCGTGTGAATCGCCGAGCAGCAAAATGTTCTTTTTGTCCTTGGCGATCGCCAGGCATTTTTTTGCATCGAACGCTTCGGCATCCGACGTTTGCGATGAAATCGTGCAGACGGAAGGCGGCCTTTTCAGGATGTAATCGAGATAGCTGGAAATGGCGATTTCATCCGCGCTGAAACGGTTTTTAAATCCGTCTGTCATCGTGAAAGCCGCACCCGTGATAATTCCGATCACGCTACACAACGCGGCCGCTCTGAAAACAGGACGGTCGAGACTTATTTTCAATCCGGGTTTTTCGACGAGGATGTAACTGAGGTATCCCGCAACGATACAAACAATTCCGACCGTGATTTTTTCGACGCCGCGAATTTCCGATGCGAAATGGTACTTGTAGAAAAGGATGATCGGCCAATGCCAGAGATAAAGCGAATAGGAAATCTTGCCGAAAAACTGTGCGGGCCAAAGAGAAAGGAGGCGCGAGGCGATCAGATCCTGCGGCTTTCCTGCATAAATCACCATGGCCGCACCGATGGTGGGGATCAGCGCGATAAGGCCGGGGAAGGGTATCTTGCCGGAAATGAAAATAACGCTCGCGCCCAGCATGCCAAGCCCCAGCCATGACAGGCCTTCGCGTATTTTGCGGGATAAGGTTGTCGCCGGCGCGAGCGCGATGATGGCGCCCGCCATGAATTGCCCTAGCCGCGTCGGCATCATAAAGAAAGCTGCGGACTGGTCCAGGCGCAGCATAATTTCCGATGCCGCAAAGGATGCAATCCCGATGGCCGCGAGGATTAGCGCAAGCCTTGCCGATGCATATTTGTAGACAACGAACAACACAACGGGGAACAGGATGTAGAATTGCTCTTCCACCGAAAGCGACCATGTGTGGAGGAGGGGGTTGGTGTGCAGCTTGGCGTCGAAATAATCGCTCTGGGTGTAGAAATAGATGTTCGAGGCGTAAATGCTGGTCGAGATAAGCGCCTCGCCGAAAACGCGGGCGTCCTGCGGCAGATAGATGAAATAGACGCCGATGGCCGTCGCGATCAAGGTCACAAAGAGGGCAGGGAATAACCGTCTTATCCTGCGGCGGTAAAATTGCGCGAAGGAAAAACTGCGGGCGACCAGATCGCGGTAGATATGCCCCGTAATCAGGAAGCCGGAAATGACGAAGAAGATATCGACTCCGATATATCCGCCGGGCAGTTTGGTCGCATCGATATGAAAGATCAAAACCGCGAGAATCGCGAAGGCGCGAAGTCCTTGAATATCGAGCCTGAAATCGTCGCGCATGGGTTTCTCTGTGCTTGTTGGGACCGATTTGTTTAACAAATTACGGGCAAAGCGCAAACACATATTTATATGTCAATTATTTGATGTGAATCGGCGTTTTCAAACCCCCCGAACGCCTTGATTTCGTGTGACTTGTCTTTATAAAGAAGGGGCAATTTTTCAAACCGACACATCAAACACGAAAGAGACGAACAATGGCCGTATTGGTAGGCAAAGACACGAAAGTGATCTGTCAGGGTTTCACAGGCGCGCAAGGGACGTTCCACTCGGAACAGGCCATCGCCTACGGTACGAAAATGGTTGGCGGCGTCACGCCCGGCAAAGGCGGCCAGCAGCACCTGAACCTTCCCGTCTTCAATACGGTGGAAGAGGCCGTGAAGAAAACCGGCGCCAATGCCTCCGTCATCTATGTTCCGCCTCCATTCGCGGCTGACTCCATTCTGGAGGCGATCGACGCGGAAATTCCGCTCGTCGTCTGCATCACCGAAGGTATTCCTGTCCTCGACATGGTAAAGGTCAAGCGCGCGCTCACCGGTTCCAAAACACGACTCATCGGCCCGAACTGCCCCGGCATCATCACGCCCGGCGAATGCAAGATCGGCATTATGCCCGGCCACATTCACAAACGCGGCAAGGTCGGCATCGTTTCCCGTTCCGGCACGCTGACCTATGAAGCCGTGGCGCAAACCGGCGCGGCGGGTCTTGGCCAGACGACCTGCATCGGCATCGGCGGCGACCCCGTCAACGGCACGAACTTCATCGACTGCCTCGAGCTGTTCATGGATGACCCTGAAACCGAAGCCATCCTGATGATCGGCGAAATCGGCGGCACGGCGGAAATCGAAGCTGCGCAATGGTACAAGGACCAGAAAAAGAAAAAGCCGATCGGCGGTTTCATCGCGGGCGCCACGGCCCCTCCCGGCAAACGCATGGGACATGCAGGTGCTCTTATCTCCGGCGCGGACGACACGGCGCCTGCGAAAATGGAAGCCATGCGCTCCGCTGGCTTCGTCGTTTCTGAATCCCCCGCTGGCCTCGGCGATGCGGTGGTGAAGGCGATGGCCGCGTAATGCTCGAAGCCGGCGTCAAGTGGCTCATGCATATCATTGAAACGCTCGGTTATCCGGGCGTTTTCATCATGTCTGCATTGGAGAGCACATTCCTTCCCATTCCGTCGGAGGCGACATTGATCCCGGCGGGCGTCCTGATCCATCAGGGAACATGGAACGGCCCGCTGGTTTTCTTCCTCGCCGTCAGCGGGACTTTGACAGGTTCACTCGCCAACTATGCTATCGCTTATTATTGCGGCCGCGCCATGCTGGTCCGCTACGGGAAATATTTCCTGATGGACGAGGCAAAGCTGCTAAAGATGGAAGGCTTCTTCGTCAAGCACGGCTCGCTGTCTATTTTCCTCGGCCGTCTGGTGCTCGGCGTTCGCCATTTCATTTCCTTTCCGGCGGGACTTGCCAAGATGGATCTGAAGAAATTCTCGCTCTACACCACGGCGGGCGGAGCGATCTGGACGATGATCCTGCTCGTCCTCGGCTACCTGATCGGCGATAACAAGGAATTGGTCATGTCGATCCTTCCGGCCATCAAGATAGGCTTCCTTCTGGCGATTGCCGGGATAGGGGTGTTCTTCTGGTACAGGCATAGGAAAAAACCGGCCTAGACCTTCGGCAAATATTTCCATATTACAATTTTTGCCCAGAGCGCCCTTGTGGCGCTCTTGTGCTATCTATCTGTTTTCATTGAATATTTATTATGCCAATTCCGGCATTCGCCTTGCAACGCTCTAAGCAGAGTAAGTCACAACGAAAGAGTAAGGTGGTCCAAATGTTAAACGTATTGTCCCTGATGTCTGTAACCGGTGTTTTTGTCGCGGCTGTGAACATTATGTGCGCCTTCACGCCGGCGACCCTGATCCAGGTTCTGGGTCTTGCAACGCCTATGTAAACGATAAGGAAACCAAGTGATGAGAGATGTCCTGACCGCATTTTTTATGATCTGCATTGTGTCGACGACGGCGCTGAATCTCGCTTTCACCTTTATACCGGGGCAGATGACCTCGCTGGTGAAAGATATGGCGCAAGGTCCGGCGCGTTAAAAAATTTAAAGAGCTTCGTCTTCCGTTCCCCCCTCTCCTGCGGAAGACGTTGGACTACCATAAACCCCAAACCGTTCCCCAAACGTAACTGGCGGGCCTTTCCCCAAGGCCCGCCTTTTTTTATCCGGTGAAATCTGCGATATTGGGCGCATGGTCAATCCCGACACGCACAGCCTGATCGAAATATTCTCCCAGCTTTCACCGACAGACGAGGAACTGCTCGTCTCCATGCCGTACCGCATCGGCCTTTATGTTTCGCACGCCGATGTGACGGGCGGGTGGGATGCGCAGGACAGCGAGATCCAGTCTCTGACCGGCATTCTGCGCGATTATTCAAACGATTTCTGCAAGACCGAATTTTCGCAGAAGGTATTGATGGATTGCCTCGCATCGCGCGCCAAATGGCCGTCATGGTCACAGGCGGTGGAGGAGGTGCCATCCCAAACCAGCCGCGTTATCACAACGCTGGAATCCATGCTCTCGGAAAAAGAGCTGCGCGGTTTTTGCGATGTGCTGACCGATGTCGGAATCGCCGTTGCCATGGCTTTCCGTGAAGGGGGCGATACAGCGGGGGACAAGCCGATTGTCCGCGAAATCCTCTCCCGCATCGGCACCGCGCTCGGTGAAAAAGACCCGCTGGACCATATCAATATCAGCGAGAGCGAACGCTCCGCGCTCAAAAAACTTGCCCGCGCCCTGCGCTATACAAAACTGGAAGGATAATCCGCCATGTCTGCCCTGAATGATTTTATCGATGAGGAACGCGCGCTGCTCGTCTCCATTCCCGTCCGCGCCGGATACTGGATATCGCATATCGACGATGTTCCCGGCTCCGCCCGCGACGATGCCCGCGAACAGCTCGCGCTGGAAAAGGCGCTGGGCATGATCGTCGACAAGACGGGCGATGACCGCTTTATCAACGACATTGCCGAATTCGCCCTGAGCAGCAAGGGTGACTGGCCGCGCTGGTCGGACAATGCCGGCACCGTGCTGGCGGATATTCCCAAGGCGCTGTCCCTGATCGAAAGCCGCCTGTCGGCAAAAGATCTGAAAGACTATAAATCCGCCATCTACCGCATCGCGGGCGTGGTCGCGCAAGCCGCGCATGAGGACGGCGCTGCAGCATCCAATGGGACAGGCATTCTCTCAAAACTGGTGGATCGTCTTTCCGTAAAAACGGATATGAGCGAGCCGGAGAATATCAGCGCGACCGAAAAGGCAGCCTTGCAAAAATTGCTGGCATGCTTAAAAGGATAGGGCTTTTTCTTTGTCAGGCCGTGTCGTAAGATGCGGATACAACGGTGAAAAACTCCAAATTCGATCTACATGAAATAACCTGAGGAGCCGCCGATTATCGAGCGGTGTGATTCAAATGTCCGAAAATCTGTCTTTCCTGTCCGGTATCAATTCCGAATATATGGCGCACCTTTATTCCAGTTACCTGAAAAATCCGGGCAGCGTGGACCCCAGCTGGAAAGAATTTTTCAAAGGTTTGAATGACCGCGAAGTCGGCGTCCTGCGCGAGCTGCATGGCGCCAGCTGGACGCCGAACGAAAACCGCCGCGACCAGAACGGCTTCGCTGTCGAACCCGCGAACAGCAATGCCAACACGCATGGCGCGGGCTCGCCCGCCTCGGGCGATGCGCGTCAGGCCGCGCTGGATTCCATCCGCGCGCTCCAACTCATCCGCGCCTACCGCGCCCGCGGACACCTTCTTGCCAATCTCGATCCGCTGGGCCTGAAGCCGATTGATTACCATCCCGAACTCGACCCTGCGCATTACGGCTTCACCGACGCTGACAAATCGAAGACAATCTTCATCAATGGCGTGATGGGCATGGAATATGCGACGCTCGATGAAATTCTGACCGCGCTGAAACAAACCTATTGTGGCACCATCGGCGTTGAATTCCTGCATATGTCGGACCCCGATGAAAAACTGTGGATCCAGCAACGCATCGAAGGCCCGCGCAACCAGACGGACTTCAC
>Ga0209792_1001084_pt1 | contig 14550 bp, 14 predicted proteins | sample EBPBio142005_DNA_FD_185860 | JGI IMG/M metagenome (GOLD analysis project Ga0209792, IMG submission 185860) | Wastewater treatment Type I Accumulibacter community from EBPR Bioreactor in Madison, WI, USA - Reactor 1_6/14/2005_ DNA (SPAdes)... | ecosystem: Engineered > Bioreactor > EBPR >... | reverse complement strand
TTGTCACCAGCAGGATTAGCTGGCAAACCGGCCCGCAAGACTTACAAACCCATGCGGAAATCTCCGCTGTCTTGAGCCGACCTTGCAACGTTACTCCATCCGGGCCTTCAGCGCACTAGATTGGCGGGAATCATGAGCGCGTCGATCCGGGCCTTCGTCGCGGTCGGCGTGGTGCTCGCGCTCGCCGGATGCACGCCCGCGGCGAGCGCGGGGGTCGAGTCGGAGCTCGTGACCACGACGGCCACCGAGCTGCATCCCACACTGCCGACCGACGCCGGCGTCACGGTCATCTCCGACGTGCAGTACGGCACGGCGGACGGCACGCCCCTGCTCCTCGACGTCTGCCTGCCGCCGGATGCCCCGGCCACCGCCGCGCCCGCCTCCCCCCGTGCGGCCATCGTCGCCATCCACGGCGGCAGCTGGCGCCGCGGCGACAAGGCGGACCTCGATTTCGGCCCCGCGTGCCGGTGGCTGGCGTCATCCGGCTTCGTGGTGTTCTCCGTCAACTATCGGCTGGCCCCGGAGTGGAACTTCCCCGCCCCGCTCGACGACGTGCAGGCGGCCGTGCGCTGGTTGCGGGCGCCCGAGCAGGTGAGTCGGTTCGACATCGACCCGGCGCGGATCGGGGCGTTCGGGGCATCCGCCGGGGGGAATCTCGCGGCGCTGCTCGCGCTCGACGGCACGGGCGGCTGGGGCTCGGGTAGCCGCGTCGCCGCCGTCGTGGACATGAGCGGGCTGTCCGACCTGCGCGATCCGATCACGGCGAGCGCGCTGTACCGGGGCGACTTCGTGCAGGCTCAGCTCGACTACCTGGGCTGCGCGGCGCTGAGCGATTGCGCGACGGCGGCAGCGGCATCCCCGGTGACGCTCGTGGATGCCACTGACCCGCCGTTCCTCGTCACCCACTCGCTCGACGAGTTCATCCCCCTCCCGCAGTCGGATGCGCTCGTGGCCGCACTGCGGGGATCGGGCGTCGAGACCACGTACCTCACGGTCGAGGGGGAGCTGCACGGCGTGAGCATCCTGGACGACGCGATGGCGGCGCGCGTGATCGAGTTCTTCAGGGGGACGCTCGGGGAGTGACTCGTTCAAGGAAAGTTGGCACGTAGTCGTGATATGTAAAAAATCTGCTGTTTTTTTTACACGTTGTGCGCATCTGTAAGTACGCTTGGCATATGAACTGGCAGCCGGCCACCCCGTACAACGACCTCCCCGACCTGCCCCCTCGGCAGCAAGTCGAGACCCGCGCTGTGCTGAAGGCAGCGATCGAGGCGCGGGCGGCGCTGGCTTCACTCGACCAAGCTGCCCGAAGAATAACCAATCCCACAGTCCTCATCAACGCAATCCCGCTGCTGGAGGCGCAAGCAAGCTCCGAGATCGAGAACATCGTGACGACGGCAGACGACCTCTTCCGATTCGCTCAGGACGAGTCGTCTGCGAGCAATCCGGCCACTAAGGAAACACTGAACTACAGGGCAGCACTCTTCGCAGGTGTTGCCCTGATCGACGCCCGCCCGCTGTCATCAACCACTGCGGTCGAGGTGTGCACGATCATCCAGGGGCGGGAAATGGACGTTCGCAGCCTCAGCGGCACGTACATCGGCAACCCCGCGACGAGAGCTGCGATCTACACCCCGCCGGTCGGAGAGCAACTCATCCGCGACAAACTCAGCAATTGGCAGGAGTTCGTCCATGGGTCGCGTGGCCTCGATCCCCTGGTGACCATGGCAATCGCCCACTACCAATTCGAGGCCATCCATCCCTTCGAGGATGGCAACGGGCGCACGGGGCGCATCATGAACATACTCATGCTCATCAGCGCTGGCCTCATCACTCAGCCCATCCTCTACCTCTCGCGGTACATCATCGAGAAGAAGGATGAGTACTACCGCCTACTGCTCGAAGTGACGCGCGATTCCCACTGGGAGGAGTGGATTCTGTTCATCCTCCAGGGAGTTCGCACTACTGCGCTGAGCACGGTATCCAAGATCGACCACATTCAAACGCTTCAAGACGAGACGCTCGTAACGATTCGTGCGACGACGTCGGCCGCGAATGCCGACCTACTCGCCGTGCTGTTCGAACAGCCCTACTGTCGAATCGCCAACGTCAAGGAGCGTTGCGGAGTATCCCGCCCGACCGCAACGAACTGGCTGAATGCTCTGGTGCAAGCCGGGGTGCTGCTGGACGTGAAGGCAGGACGCGAGCGACTCTTCATCAACACCCGCTTCTTTGAGCTTCTTACGCGTCCCGAGACAGCGCCCCAGGCTGAGCCGACGCTCTTCTGAACTTCGACGAGCCGCGAGAATAGCCACGTGACTGTGTCCATCGCGATCGAACCCCCGCGGCAGCCCGACGTGGAGGCACTGCTCGCCGGGAGTGAGGCGTTCGCGGCCGAGCTGTACCCGCCAGACAGCTGCTACCTGCTGAATGTCTCCGAGCTCGAGGCGCCCGACGTCGAGGTCTTCGTGGCCCGCATCGACGGGGTCGCCCTCGGCATGGCGGCGTTGGTGAGCCGGGGTGACGGGTCCGCCGAGCTGAAACGCCTGTTCGTGGATGACCGCGCCCGCGGGCAGCGTCTCGCCGGCGGCCTGCTCGACGCGATCGAGGGGCATGCCCGGGATGCGGGGGTGGGCGCCATCCAACTGGAGACCGGCCCGCAGTCTTTCGCGGCCCTCGCCCTGTATGACCGGCACGGCTACAAGCGCATCCCGAACTTCGGGCCCTACGTGGGCGACGAATTCAGCGTGTGCATGGAGAAGGAGCTCTAGGCGGACTAGTAGGAGGTTGGGCCGGATTCCCTCTCTTCAAGGGGACCGAATACGGCCTACTCAACCAGCCTTCGCCGCCCGCTTCGCCTCGCGCCGCTCCTTCGCGCCCTCCACCAGGTAGTACAGCGTCGGCAGCACCACCAGGGTGAGGATCGTGGATGACACGAGCCCACCGATCACCACGATCGCCAACGGCTGCGAGATGAAACCACCGTTGCCGGTTACGCCGATGCCGAGCGGAAGCAGCGCGAAGATCGTGGCCGCCGCCGTCATGAGGATCGGCCGGAGCCTGCGCGCCGCACCGTGCTCGATCGCGTCGCGCGCGTTCATGCCGCGCTCCCGGTACTGGTTGATGAGGTCGACGAGCACGATCGCGTTCGTCACGACGATACCCACGAGCATGAGCACACCGATGAGCGAGGCGGTGCCGAGCGGGATGCCCGAGATCACCTGCAGCGCGATCGCACCGGTCGCCGCGAACGGCACCGACACGAGCAGCAGCAGCGGCTGGCGCAGGCTCTTGAACGTGGCCACCATCACGACGTAGACGATCAGGATCGCCACGAGCAGCGCGAGCCCGAGCTGGCTGAACGCGTCGGCCTGCTGGGCGGTCACACCACCGATGTCCGCGGATGCCCCGGCCGGCAGGTTCACATCGGCGAGAGCCGCCGCAACCGCCGCCGACGCCGTGCCGACATCATCGCTGTTCGGCGTGATCGCGACGGTCGCGCTGCGCACGCCCTTGATGGTCGTGATGCTCGACGGACCGTTGGTCTGCTCCACGGTCGCGAGATCGCTCAGCGGCACCACGCCGCGAGCGGTGGGGATGTCGAAGTTCTTCAGCTCCTCGATCGTCGTCGGTGCCGACTCGTTGAGGATGTAGATCGACAGCGTCTTCTCGTCGATCACCACGGAACCCACCGCGCTCGGGTTCATCGCCGCAGTGACGATGCCGCCCACCTGGATCTCGCTGAGGCCCGCCTCGGCGGCCTTGTCGCGATCCACGGTGATGCCGATGAACGGCTGCTCGTTCGACAGGTTGCTGGTCGCCTCGGCGGTCACCGAGAGGTCCTTCACGGCGGCGAGCACGGCGTCCGAGGCATCCCGGAGGTCCTTCTCGCTCGGGGCCGTGATGTTGATGTTGATGGTGGATGACCCGAACCCGCCCTGCGACGACGCCAGGGTGATCTCGCCCGCGTCGTCGATCTTCGCAACCTCCTCGCGGATGGTCGCCTGCAGCTTCACCTGGTCGGCGTCCGGATCGGTGGTCAGCGAGAAGGTCGTCGCGCCCGAGCCGGTGAAAGCCGCGCGCAGCGAGCTGCCGCTGGAGCCGATCGACAGTTGCACGGTCTCCACCCCGGGGGTGTCGATGAGCACGCTCTCCACCTTCTTGGCCGCCGTGTCGCGCGCCTCGAGGCTGGTGCCGAGCGGCATGGTCTGGCGCACGGTCACGGTGTTCTGGCCGGAATCGCCGATGAAGTTGGTCTTCATGAAGGGCACGAGCGCGACGGTTCCGCCGAGCAGCAGCACGGCGATGAGGATCGTGGCGATCGGGCGCTTCAGCGTCCAGCGGATGATGGGCAGGTAGCCCTTCTGCAGTCGCGTGGGGGTCTCGAGCTCGTCGGCCGGGGTCGCCTCGACGGCGGCGGGCGCGTGCTTGTGTGCTTTGTTGCCCAGGAACCAGTACGCGAGCACCGGCACGATCGTGAGCGAGACGAAGAGGGATGCCGCGAGCGCGATCGTCACCGTGAGGGCGAAGGGTCGGAACAGCTCACCGGTGATGTCGCCCACGAGGGCGAGCGGCAGGAACACCGCGACAGTCGTGATGGTCGACGCGGTGACCGCACCGGCGACCTCGCGCACGGCCGTCAGGATGGCGCTGCGTTTCTCCTCGCCGAGGCCGATGTGACGCTTGATGTTCTCGATGACGACGATGGAGTCATCCACCACACGGCCGATGGCGATGGTGAGTGCGCCGAGCGTGATGATGTTGAGGGTGTAGCCGGCAGCGAGCATCCCGATGAAGGTGATGAGCACCGAGACGGGGATGGAAATCGCCGCGACGATCGTCGAGCGGAACGAGAACAGGAACAGGAAGATCACGACCACCGCGAAAGCGAGGCCGAGCAGGCCCTCGGTCGCGAGCGAGTTGATCGACTCCTCGATGAACGGCGCCTGGTCGAAGACCGGGGTGAGCTTGGTGTTCGAGCCGAGCGCGGCCTCGAGGTCGGGGATCGCCGCCATGACGGCGCGCGACACGGCAACGGTGTTGCCCGCCGGGGTCTTGGTGATGGCGATGGTGAGCGAGGGCTCCCCGTTGACGCGGGAGATGCCGGTAACGGGGTCGTCGATGACCGCGACGGTCGCGACATCCGCGATCGTGGTCAGGTCGAGGGAGTTGCCGCCCAGCAGCGGAAGAGCGGCGATCTCGTCGGACGACGTGACGCGTGCGCCCGCCTGCACCGTGAGGGTGAGGTCGTTCTCGGTGATCTGACCCGCGGGCAGCAGCACGCCGTTGTCGTCGAGCGCGTCACGGATCGACTGGTTGGAGAGCCCCCGGGCGAACAACTCGTCGGGGTCCGGGGTGATCACGACGCGCTGTGTGGTCGAGCCCAGCAGGCTCGCGTCGCTGACATCGTCGATCTTCTTGAGCTCGACGATCGTGGATGACTCGAGCTTCGCGCTGAGATCGAGCGGGTCCATGTCGCTCGTCACCGCGAGCTGGATCACCGGCAGGTCGGAGAAGTTGAAGGTGAGCACCTGGGTCTCGGCGGAGTCGGGCAGGTTCTGGAGGCGGTTGATCGCCAGCTGCACCTTCTGCTCGGCGGTCGCGATGTTGGTGCCGTAGTCGAACGACGCGGTCACCTGCGAGAGGTTCGCGCTGGATGTCGCGGTGGTCGAGTCGAGGCCGGCGACGGTCTGGATCGCCGCCTCGATGGGCGTCGACACGTCCTTGTCCACCACGGCGGGGCTCGCACCCGGGTAGCTCGTGATGATGAAGATCTGCGGCAGCGAGAGGCTCGGGATCAGCTCCTGCTTGAGCGAGGTGAGGGCGACGCCACCGAAGATGCCGACGACGATCGTGACAAGGGCGATGAGGGCGCGATTGCGCAGGCTGAAGACAGAGAGAAGATGCACACCCTATTGTCGCCTGACCGAAAGGTCGGCGGTGTACTCCCGCAGGAGTAACCCGCCGGTTGAGTAGCCGCGCAGCGGCGTATCGAAACCTCTGAGGTTCCCGGTTTCGATACGGCCTGCGGCCTACTCAACGGCCCTAGACGACGCCCGCGAAGTCGTTGCTCGACTCCGAGATCGGATGCCGCCCCACCGCCGACCACGCCGCAGCGAGGGCGGCAACGGCGCGGGCCGTCTCCTCCGCCGGGTACGAGAACGGAATGCGGATGAACCGCTCGAACGCGCCATCGACGCCGAAGCGCGGGCCCGCCGCGATCACGAGTCCCTCGTTGCGGGCCGCGAGAGCGAGCTGGGAGCTCACCGGCGCACCGAGGTTGGCCCAGACCGTGAGTCCACCGCCGGCATGGGGAACGTGCCACTCGGGGAGGGCTTCGCCGAGCATCCGCACCAGGCGATCGCGGCCGGTGCGCAGGGTGTCGCGACGGGCCTGAAGGATCGCGTCGAAGTCCGTGAGCAGGTTGGTGACGATCAGCTGCTCGAGCAACGGGGTGCCCAGGTCGCCCGACATGCGGGCGCGAGCGAGGCGCTGGATGATCGTGCGGTCGGCTCGGATCCACCCGATGCGCAGCCCGCCCCAGACCGTCTTGCCCACCGACCCGATCATGATCGCCGGACCGTGCACGGCGAACGGGACCGGCTCGGGCAGGCCGTCGAGTCCGAGCTCGGCCATCGTCTCGTCGGCCACCAGCGTCGTGCCCTGACGCGCGGCGAGCTCGATCACACGCACCCGCTGCTCCGTCGGCATCGTGCGACCGGTGGGGTTGTGGTTGTCGGGCATGAGGTAGCCCAGCGACGGGCTGGTGCGCTGGATGCCCTGCTCGAGCGCCACGTCGTCCCACCCGTCATCGGTCGTGACGCTCACCGGCACGAGCCGCGCGCCGGCGGTCTTGAGCGCCTCGAGGGCGTGCGGATAGCTCGGGTTCTCGACGAGCGCGCGATCGCCTCGCGCCATGATGGTACGGGCGATGAGGGCTATCGCGTGCTGGGCGCCGACCGTGACCATGAGCTGGTCGGCGGTGGTGGGGAGGCCGCGCGCCGTGTAGCGGGCGGCGAGCGCCTCGCGCAGCACCGGCAGCCCCACGGGGTCGAAGCCGGACTCGCCGATGTAGCGGGGCAGCTGCTCTGCGGCGAGGGTCGCGGCGGCGAGCACCTGCGGGATCGCGGGCAGTGCGGCCTTGCTGAAGTCCAGCAGGTCGCCGCGCACCGGGTCGGGCAGAAGGGGGGAGCGGATCGGAAGCTGCGCGAGACTGCCGGACCCGCGCACGCTCGACAGGTAGCCGGCGTCCCGCAGCTCGGCATACGCCGCCGTGACGGTGGTGCGACTCACACCGAGCTGAGCGGCGAGCTCGCGCTCGGCCGGCAGACGGGTCGACGGTGCGATGCGACCGTCGAGGATCAGCAGACGGATGCGGTCGGCGAGCGCCGCATAGGCGACTCCGGCATCACGCCACCCGTCCAACACAGAGGCCAATGCCCGCGCCGAGAGAGAACCCATGGAGCCACATTAGGCGAATTGGCCTCTAGGAACCAAGCCAATTGCGGGATTGGATTGCTCTCATGGTTCTCACGCGACGAATTGGACAGCTGTTGGTCGGCTTGTTCCTCTACGGCTTCGGCATCGCCCTCATGGTGCGCGGTGCCATCGGCGTGCCGCCGTGGGACGTGCTGTCGCAGGGCATCTCGCTGCGCACCGGCCTGCCGTTCGGCCTCGTCACCAACGTCATCGGTGCGGCCGTGCTGCTGCTGTGGATCCCGATCCGGCAGAAGCCGGGCATCGGCACGGTCGTGAACGTGCTCCTGATCGGCCCCAGCGCGCAGTTCGGACTGTGGGTGCTGCCCGTCACCGACGCGCTCCTGCCCCGAGTCCTCATGTTCGCGCTCGGCCTGGCCGTCGTCGCCTTGGCGACGGGCCTCTACATCGGAGCGCGGATGGGCCCGGGGCCGCGGGATGGGCTCATGACGGGCATCCACCGTCGCTTCGGCTGGAAGCTGTGGATCGCGCGCACCACCGTCGAGGTGAGCGTGCTGATCGTCGGGTGGATCCTCGGCGGCAACGTGGGCATCGGAACACTCGCGTTCGCGCTGCTCATCGGACCGATGGTCAACGTGACCATTCCCTGGCTCATGGTGCCGGCGGCGGTGCGAGAACCCGTACTCGAGGAGGTGCCGACATGATCGCGCTCTGGGTGCTCGGTGCGCTCAGCGTCGTGGCGATCGCCGCCACGGTGCGAACGGTGGTGACCGACGGCTATCGAAGGGTTCCGACGCGCGACCGGTGATCGAGCTGGTCCGGTGATCGAGCTGGTCCGGTGATCGAGCTGGTCCGGTGATCGAGCCTGTCGAGATCCGGTGATCGAGCCCGTCGAGGTCTCGACTCCGCTCGATCACCGGCTCTGCCTACAGGTTGCGCTCGGCGTACACCGCGAGCGCATCGCGCACGAAGCTCGCGCCCTCGACGCCGCCGTAGTTGGCGCCGAATCGGTCGTCCGCGACGTACATCTCGCCGAGGCCGACAAGGTAGTGCTTCGCCGGTCGGCCGTTCACCTGGGGAGTACCCGGGATGCCCGCCAGCCAGTGCGCGTGTCGGGCCGCGAGCGCCTGCGCCTCCGGCCCGTCCGCCGCAAGCCCGGCGGTCGCCGCAGCGGACCAGTCCGCGGCCAGCTGCTTCTGCCGCTGCTGCCAGTCGGCCTTCTCGGCGGCCGACATCGACCGCCACCAGCGGTCACTGTCGGCGTAGGCCTTCGCGCCCCACTTCTCCTCGACCTCCTCGCGGTACTGCGTGTGGTCGAAGCCGTCGAACATGTTCTCTGCCATGAGTTGTTCACCTCCTTCCAGCGTGATCAGGGTGAGCTCGACCGACTCGATCTGCCGGACGAGACGTTTCTGCTCCTCGCGGAGCCAGCGCAGATGGGTGCTGAGCGCCTCGGCGTCGTCGGTCTGGCCGGCGAGCACGTCGGCGATCGTCGGGATGCCCAGCCCCAGGTCGCGCAGCATGAGGATGCGCTGCAGCCGCACGAGCGCCAGCTCGTCGTAGTAGCGGTAGCCGTTGTCGCCGACCCGGGACGCGGGCAGCAATCCGACGTCGCCGTAGTGCCGCAGCGTGCGGGACGTGGTGCCGGCGAGGCGCGCGATGTCCTGAATGGACCAGTCCATGCTCCTGCCCTCCTTTCGCTGACCACGCTAGGCGTTGACGTCGCGTCAATGTCAAGGCGGCTGCATCCGCGCGCTTCGTCGCTCCGGACGCGTGCGAAATGAAGGAGATTTCGCGGATCAGGACCCGCGGATGCGGCAGGAGCGGCAGTCCGGCAGAAATCTCCTTCATTTGGGAGGGGCGTGGCACGCGGGAGGGGCGCGGCACGCGGGAGGGCCGCGGCTGGCACGCACGCGGCCCGCAACTCGCGATATAGCTTGACTTGGGGCAAGACGCGATATAACGTGAGTGCCAGACAGACGCGATATAACGCGAGAGGAGGCCACCATGGCCCAGGAGAAGTGGCTCGTCGACGGTCCCAAGGTGATCGACATCGACGGCATCAGCAAGCTCAAGGTCGGCCTCATCGCCGGCCAGGTGAACATCGTCGGTCACGACGAGCCAGGCGTGCGCGTCGAGGTCAACTCGGTGCACGGTCGGGACCTCAAGGTGACGGTCGACGGCGATACCCTCGGCATCGACCACGTGCAGCTCAGCTGGGACAACTTCATCGACGTCTTCGCGAGCTTTCGTGGCACGGCGAGGGTCGACATCAGCATCCAGGTGCCCCGCGACATCGCGCTCACCTTCGGCGTCGTGTCCGCGAGCGCCCTCATCACCGGCCTGAACGCGGATGCCTCGATCAGCACGGTCAACGGCGACGTCGTCGTCGACAGCGTGAGCGGCGACATCCAGCTCAACGCCGTCAGCGGCGAGCTGTCGGTCATGGACCACCGTGGCAGCATCTTCGCCCACACCATCAGCGGCGACATCACCGCGGCGGGCGAGATCACCAAGTTCACCGGCGACTCGGTGTCGGGCGACGTGTTCCTCGACATCACGGGCACGCCCGACCAGGTGCGGGTCAACACGGTGAGCGGCGCGGTCACGACTCGCCTCGCCGCCGACGTCGCCGCCAAGTACTCCATCAACACGGTGAGCGGCCGGCTGCAGCTCGACCAGGACGAGATCCGCGGCGTGCGCGGTGCGTACACCGGCCGCTACGGCGTGCTCGAGAAGCGCTGGCTCGACTTCAAGGCCAACACGGTCACCGGCAACGTCTCGGTGCTGCACGCCACGGTGTCGGCATGACTCCCCCGGTCTTCGCCCACGGCCACCTGCGTCTCTACCTGCTGAGCCTGCTGGCCGAGTCCGATCACGGGATGCACGGCTACGAGCTCATCCAGGCACTGGGTGACCGCTTCGGAGGCACCTACGTGCCGAGCGCCGGCACCATCTACCCGAGGCTGGCCAAGCTCGAAGACGAGGGACTCGTCACCAAGGTGGCCGACGGCCGCAAGACGGTCTACCAGATCACCGACGCCGGTCGGGCCGAGCTCGCCGACCGCGAGTCCGAACTCGACAGCATCGAGAGCGACGTGACCGACTCGGTGCGCCGCCTGGCCGACGAGGTGCGCACCTCCGTGCACGACGCCATGCGCACCCTGCGCGCCGACCTGGCCGCCGCGGCACGGGACGCTCGCACCGAGGCTCGCGAGTTCGGCCGCAGCGTGAAGGTCGACACGACCACCACCGCCGAGGCGGGCGGTCGGGCGCAGCTGCAGCGAGCCGAGTTGCTGCTCAACTCCTTCCGCGCCGAGATCCGGTCAGACCTGCGCAAGCACCTGACCCGTGCCGACCTCACCGAGGCGACCGTGGACGCGCTGCGCGACGGGCTGACCGCCGTGCAGAAGGCCGTGCGGGAGTCACTGCGCTGATCGAGCCTGTCGAGATCGCGACTCCGCTCGATCACCGGTGCGCGAGATCTCGACGTCGCTCGATCAGCGGAACGCGATCGGCACGTAGAGGTCCTGCACACGGTCGCCGAGCGCGGTGTGGTCGTTCCTCGTGAAGATGCCGCAGGCATCCACCGTGCAGTCGAAGTCCTTGCCCTTCGGGTCGCCGACCTCGAGGTAGGCGGTGAACGTGCCCGTCGCGATGTCGTCGTAGCTGCGCGCGCCGAACAGTTTCCACGCCCAGTCGTCGTTGATCCAGTTGCTCGGCGCGTACTGCACCGTGCCGACCTCGGCGTCGGTGGGGGTCTGCTCGGGCACGCCCCCGATGCACGGACCGGGCTTCACGCTCGGGTCGCTCGGGATGACGCAGATCGCCACGTAGATGCCCTGCGCCCCGTCGAACCCGCTACCCGTCACGACGAGGTGCTGGCCGACGGTGAGCGCCGAGGTGTCCACCGCAGCGCCGTCCTCGCCGCTGACCGTGAAGGTGCGCGTGCGGCCGTCGTCACCGTTGCCCGTGACCTCGAGCGGCCAGGGCTCGGTCGCCTCCACCTGGCCGGATGCCCCGTGGTTCTGGTGCAGCAGAATCGGCACCCCGATGACCGCGATCGGGATCAGCAGCAGCACCACGGCGCCGGCGACGATCCACGGCCACCGCCTGCGCCGGGAATCGGTTGAGGACATGAGGGAATTCTAGGCGGCCCAACCGAGTTGACTGGCCCTCCAGTAGGAGTAAGCTCGCCCCTCGTGACAGACGAACCCCGGTCGCCCAAACGGTGGCTGATCGGAGAGCCGCTGCCGTCCGAGAAATTGGAGGGGCAGCTGCTCCCCAAGCATCTCGCCCTACCGATCTTCGCGAGCGACCCGCTCTCCTCCGTGGCCTACGCACCGCAGGAACTGCTCATGATCCTGCTCATCGGCGGGCTCGCGTTCCTCTCCTTCGCGCCGTGGGTCGCGCTCGCCGTCGTGATCCTCATGATCGTCGTCGTGCTGTCGTACCGACAGCTGGTGCGGGCCTACCCCAGCGGTGGTGGCGACTACGAGGTCGCCTCCAAGAACCTGGGCGAGAAGGCCGGCCTGGTCGTGGCATCCGCCCTGCTCGTCGACTACGTCATGACCGTCGCCGTCTCGGTGGCCTCGGGCGTGGACAACATCATCTCCGCGATCCCCGCGCTCAACCCGTTCCGGGTGGAGATCGCGATCGGCTTCATCATCCTGCTGGCGGCGGTGAACCTCCGCGGCGTGCGCGAGTCGAGCAAGGCCTTCGCCGTGCCGACCTACCTGTTCATCGGCAGCATCGGCGTCATGGTCGTCGTGGGCCTCGTGCGCACGATCCTCGGCGACGCTCCCGTGGCCGAGAGCTCCACCCTCCAGGTGCAGGCGGAGTCGCTCACTCAGGCCGCCATCATCCTGCTGCTGCTGCGCTCCTTCGCCAGCGGATGCGCCGCGCTCACCGGTGTCGAGGCCATCGCCAACGGCGTGCCGGCGTTCCGCAAGCCGAAGATCCAGAACGCCCAGAAGACCCTCGTGGCGATGGGCATGATCGCCATCACGCTGTTCTCGGGACTGGTCATCCTCGCCCTCATCTCGGGGGTGCACTACGCGGAGGACGCCTGCCACCTCATCGGCTTCGAGAACTGCGAGACGGTGCCGCAGCGCAGCCTCATCGCCCAGATCGCCTCGGCGACCTTCGGCAACAACTCGATCCCGTTCTTCATCATCCAGACCGCGACCGCGGCCGTGCTGCTGCTCGCCGCGAACACCGCGTTCAACGGATTCCCGCTGCTCGGCTCGATCCTGGCCGCGGACCACTACGCCCCGAAGTCGCTGTCGACGCGCGGCGACCGCCTGATCTTCTCCAACGGCGTCATCGCCCTGGCCATCGTGGCGGGCGTGATCCTGGTGATCTTCCGGGCGGATGTCACCGCCCTCATCCAGCTCTACATCATCGGCGTCTTCGTGTCGTTCACCCTCGGCCAGACCGGCATGGTGCGCCACTGGATCAGGCTGCTCAAGGAGGGCGCGAAGAACCGCGGTCAGATCATCCGGAGCCTCGCGACCAACGCCGTCGGCGCGACCATGACCGCCAGCGTGCTGATCGTGGTCACGGTCACGAAGTTCACGCATGGCGCCTGGGTTGTGTTTGTGATCATGCCGATCCTGTTCCTGCTCATGCTCGGGGTGAACCGCTACTACCGCGACGTTGACAAGGAGATCGAGGCCGATCCCACCACCCGCTTCGGCGCGAAGGGCGACCACGCGATCGTGCTCGTGGGGCGGATGCAGAAGCCTGTGCTCAAGGCCCTCGACTACGCGATCGCCGCTCGCCACGGTTCGATCGAGGCGGTGCACGTCTCGATCGATGACGCGGCGACCGAGGAACTCGAGAAGGACTGGATCGAGCAGAACATCAAGGTTCCGCTCAATGTGCTCGAGTCCCCCTACCGTGACATCAGCGCGCCGCTCGCGAAGTACATCAAGTCCCGGCGCCAGACCCACGGCTCCGAGGTCGTCACCGTGTACACCCCGCAGTACATCGTGGGTCACTGGTGGGAGAACATCCTGCACAACCACAAGGCCCGGCGCATCCGCCAGAAGCTCTCGCTCGTGCACGGTGTCGTGATCGCGCTCGTGCCGTGGCTGCTCGACTCCTCGACGCTCATCTACGGTCGTCGTTCCAGGCCGCTGCCCGGCGAGGATCGTCGTGGCGAGCCTCGGCGTCCCGTGGTGCGCAAGCCCATGCCGCCGGCCGACCCGACCGCAGTGGTGAAGACCGCCGTGCGACCCAAGACCCAGGCCGAGAAGAAGAAGTAGCGTGCCCTGGCGTGACCTGCTGGCGGTGCTCGGGGGTGGCGCAGTGGGCACCGCCCTGAGACTCGGCATCGACACGCTCCTGCCGCACGGCGACGCTGACTTCCCCGTATCGACCCTCCTGGTCAACACCCTCGGTGCCTTCGTGCTGGGACTGCTCGTGGGCCGGGTCTGGCCGGGTGCCACGAGCTGGCTGCGCGCGGGTCTCGGCGCCGGACTCCTCGGTTCGTTCACGACCTTCTCCGCGCTGGCCGTGTCTCTGGTGTCGCTCACCGCCGCCGGGTTCGGGATGCTCGCGCTCGCCTACCTCGCAGCGACGCTGCTTCTCGGCCTCGCCGCCGCCGTGCTCGGGTTGCGGCTCGGCTCGCCGCGCGTCACCGACGTGGACCTGGTGGACGAGTGATCGCCGCCGCCGTCATCGTGGCTGGCGCCCTGGGCGCGGTCGTGCGCTGGCTCCTTGCTCGCTGGGTGAGCAGCGCCGAAGGCGCGTATCGGAACCTGCCGCTCGCGGTCCTCATCGTCAACGTGGTGGGATCGGCGATCGGGGGTGCGGTGCTCGGACTCGCCACCGCCGGGGGCGTCGATGCGGGCATCCGTCTGGTACTGCTGACCGGACTGTGCGGCGGACTCACGACCTTCAGCACCTTCAGCGTCGAGACGGTGCAGTACGTCACCGAGGGCAAGTGGCGCATCGCCCTGGCGAGCGTCGCCGCCAACCTGGTCCTGGGCATCGGGGCCGCCGCGGCCGCCTACGCGCTGACCGCGGGCTAGCCCTTCTCGCCACCCTCGGTGGTGTTCATGATCCGCTTCTGGAAGATGAAGAAGATGATCGCCACCGGAATCGTCA
>Ga0209792_1001083_pt1 | contig 14568 bp, 12 predicted proteins | sample EBPBio142005_DNA_FD_185860 | JGI IMG/M metagenome (GOLD analysis project Ga0209792, IMG submission 185860) | Wastewater treatment Type I Accumulibacter community from EBPR Bioreactor in Madison, WI, USA - Reactor 1_6/14/2005_ DNA (SPAdes)... | ecosystem: Engineered > Bioreactor > EBPR >... | reverse complement strand
CCGGCCTTCCTGGCCCGCTGGGCGGCCGAGGCGCCGGACCGGGTTTGGCTGGCCCAGCGCCGCGGTCCCGACCGGGAGTGGCTGAAGGTCACTTACGCCGAGGCCAAGAAGCAGGTCGATGCGGTGACGCAGGCGCTGCTGGATCGCGGGTTCGGGCCGGACAAGCCGGTGATGATCCTGTCGTCTAATTCCATCCAGTTCGCGCTGCTCACCATGGCGGCCATGCAGGCGCGTGCGCCGGTGGCGCCGGTGTCCCCCGCCTATTCGGTGATGAGCCAGGACCACGCCAAGCTCCGTTATGTCTTCGACCTGATCAAGCCGGGCCTGATCTTCGTGCAGAACGGCGAGATTTATGCCCGGGCGCTGGCAGCCCTCGATCTGGACGGCGTGCTGCTGGTCCATGTCGACAAAGCGCCGCCCCGAATGCAGTCGTTGCCGTGGAGCGAACTGACCGCCACCCCGCCGACCGCGGCCGTGGCGGCATCGATCGAGCGGATCGAGCCCAAGACGACCGGCAAGTTCCTCTTCACGTCGGGCAGCACCGGCATGCCCAAGGCCGTCATCAACACCCAGGAGATGATGTGCGCCAACCTGGCGATGGGCCAGATGTCGCGCACCCGCAAGGCCAGCGATCCACCGGCCGTGATGCTCGACTGGCTGCCGTGGAACCATACGATGGGTGGCAACGCGACCTTCCAGGGCAATCTGGCCGACGGCGGCACGACCTATATCGACGACGGCAAGCCGTTGCCCGGCCTGTTCGAGGAGACGTTGCGCAATCTGCGCGAGGTTTCGCCGACTTACTTCGCCAATGTGCCGGCGGGCTACGCCATGCTGGCGACGGCGCTGGAGAACGACGACGCGCTGGCCAAGCGTTTCTTCAAGAACCTGAATTCGCTGGCCTATGGCGGCGCCACCCTGCCGGACGATCTCTATCAGCGCATGGAAGCGTTGGCGGTGAAGTATACCGGCTATCGACTGCCCTTCGTCACCGGCTGGGGCTCGACCGAGACGTCGCCGACGGCAACCACGGTGCATTGGGCCTCGGAGCGTGTCGGCCTGGTCGGGCTGCCGTATCCCGGCGTGCAGCTCAAGATGGTGCCGACCGGCGAGGAGGGTCGCTACGAGCTGCGCCTCAAGAGCGTGATCGTGACGCCGGGCTACCACAAGCAGCCCGACCTCACCGCCCAGATGCTCGACGAAGAAGGCTTCTACAAGATCGGCGACGCCGGCCGCTTCGTCGATGCCAAGGATCCGAGCCTCGGCCTGATCTTCGACGGCCGCGTGGTCGAGGATTTCAAGCTGACAAGCGGCACCTTCGTTCTGGTCGGCACCCTGCGCACGGCCGCCATCGCTGCGGCCTCGCCGGTGCTGCAGGACGCCGTGGTCTGCGGCCAGGATCGCGAATATGTCGGCCTGCTGGGCTTCCCCAACATCGCTGCCTGCCGCCAGCTCGCGGCGGATTCGGAGGCCCGGCTCACCACGGCCGAACTGCTGGCGCATCCTGCCGTGGTCGGCACCCTGAAGGCCGGGCTTGCGAGGATGAACGCCGAGGGCGGCGGCTCGTCGATGCAGGCCAGGCGTATTCTGCTGATGGCCGAACCACCCTCGGTCGACGGCAACGAGATGACCGACAAGGGCTACATCAACCAGCGGGCAACCTTGGAGCGCCGCAAGGCGTTGGTCGAGAAGCTCTACGCTGGCGGCGAGGGCGTGATCGTCATCTAGGAACCGGGCGGCCGGCTATTCGTCGGCCCGCGATTCCCGGATACGGCGTGTGCCCTGGAATACCGGCTTCAGTGGATCCATCACGAAGCGGATGCGCGGCAAGTCGGTGTCGACGGTGCAGCAGGTGCCGATGATCGGATCGGCGAGCGTCACGTTGGGCGCATGCCAGGCTGCGGCGTCGAAGGCGGAGACTTGTGGCTTGCCGCGCTCGGCCTTGTAGAAAGTGTATTTGGGATCGACCTGGATCAGCATCGGCTGGGTCTGGCCGTCGAGCGGCGCGTTCGCCGCCGTCACCCAGTTGATGTACTGCACGTCGCTGCCGGCGACGGGCTGCGGGTCGACGAGCGCACAGTCGAGGATCGTTCGGCCGTCCTTCCTGGCCGTGCCCGTGATGCGGTCGTGACGGCGCAGGAACTTCACCTCGCCGGCTTCGACGGGAAAACCCCAGCGCGTGCGCAGCGCCTCGGCCGCGGCCGGGCTGCTTGCGACCGCGCCCAGCAGGAAGCCGCGCGGATGGGCGCCGGCCCGGCTACCCAGACGCAGCACGGCGAGATTGAACGGACCGACCGGGCTTTCAGGATATTTCGTGACGGCGAGGGCCACGTAGGAGGGCAATGCCGGATGCATCGCCTTGGGCAGCAGGCTTTCGGTCGTCGTGCGCGGCACCTCGATCAGGAGCTGCATCGTCTCGGCCCTGGGCAAGGTCCAGGCCTCGGTGTCGAGATTGGCAAGTGTCGGCAGACGGGCGGGCGACTGCGTGATGTCGAGAGATCCGTAGAGGGGCATGGTTACTCTCCCGCCGCGGCGGCGACTTGACCGGATTTCCGGGCGAAGTGCGGCATCACTTCCTTGGCGAACAGGCGCAGGCTCGCCATCACCTGGTCCTGTGGCACGACCTCGTTGGCGTTCAGGATGAAGTTGATGCAGTCGACGCCGAGCGCTTCCCACTTCTTGACGGCACGGATGATGCGGGCGGGATCGCCATAGGCCATGCCCTCGGTCTGCTGCTCGCCGGCATCGGGGCCGGTGGCGGCGCGGCGCAGCGCCGGCAGCAGGCCGAGCGACTGATAGGACGGCGAGGAATAGACCTCGCGCGTCGAGATGAGCTGCGTGGCAAGATAGTTGAAGGTGTTGCCGAGCTTCTTGCCCATCTCGACGCCGGTCTTCTCGTCCTCGTGGCAGAACAGGAAGTTGGTGGTGGCGACCTGCTCGTTCACGAAGGCGCCGACCGGCTCGCAGCTCTGGATGCGGCGGCGATACTCCTTGATCTTCTTCTCCTGCTCCTCGAAGCCCGCGAAGGACAGGCCGAGGCTGCCCAGGCCGCGGTCGGCGGCATCGATCTCGGTGCCGGGGCTGGTCACGGCGACCCACATCGGCGGATGCGGCTTCTGGTAGGGCTTGGGCAGGATGGTGCGCTCCGGCATCGACCAGAACTCGCCCTGATACGAGAAGGTCTCCTGCATCCACATCCGGGGCAGGCAGCGCACGAACTCGTCCCAGCTCTTCTTGGTCGTATCGGGATTGGCGCCGAAGCCGCCAAGCTCGGTCCAGGTCGCGGACCGTCCGGTGCCGACATGCAGCCGGCCGCCCGACAGCAGGTCGAGCGTGGCGGTGCGTTCGGCGATCTTGATCGGATGATTGAATTCCGGGACGCAGACCACGATGCCGTGTCCGACCTGGATGCGCTTGGTCAGCACGGCGCAGGCGGTCAGGAACAGCTCGGGTGCGGAGCAGTGGGAATACTCTTCGAGGAAATGGTGTTCGACCGCCCACACATGGTCGAAGCCCAGCTCGTCGGCGAGCTTCACCTGTTCGAGGCAGTTGTTGTAGACGGTGCGTTCTTTCTCCGGCGTCCAGGGACGCGGAATCGAGATCTCGTAGAACAGGCCGAACTTCATCGTGTCCTCCCGCGCTTCTGCGAAACGCTAGGCTTGCCCGTCGGCGCGCGCAACACCACCATGGCATCGGAGGGCGAAACGCAGATGAAACGACTGGCAGGCAAGGTAGCGATCGTGACCGGGGGCGCGAGCGGCATGGGCCGCGCGACCGTCATGCGGTTTCTGGGCGAAGGCGCGAAGGTGGTCGTCGCCGATCTCAACGAGGCCAACGGCCAGGAGACGCTTGCCGTCGCCAAGGCGCAGGGCCACGGCGATGCGATTGCCTTCGTACGCTGCGATGTCGCCAAGGAAGCCGACGTGGCGGCGACGGTGGCCGAAGCGGAGAAGCGCTTTGGCCGACTCGACATCGCCTATCTCAACGCCGGCGTCGGTGGCGCGTTCGGGCCGATTGCCGAAACCAGCGTCGAGGACTGGGACTATACGTTCGCCGTCCTGACCCGCTCCGTGTTCCTCGGCATGAAGCATGCGTCGCTGGCGATGAAGAGGCATGGCGATGGCGGCGTGATCCTGGTGACGGCGTCGATTGCCGGCATGGTCGGCGGTGGCGGCAGCCATGCCTATTCGGCGGCCAAGGCCGCCTGCATCAGCCTGATCGGGAATGTCGCGGCCGAACTCGGCCCGGACCGCATCCGGGTGGTCGGCATCGCGCCCGGTGTGATCTCGACGCCGCTGGTCCATCGCGGCCGGCCCGACAAATACGAGAAGCAATTCGGCCAGCAGCCTTGGCCGGACCGCGGCGAGCCCGAGCATATCGCCGACGTCGCGACCTTCCTGTGTTCCGACGAAGCGCGTTTCATTACCGGCGAGACCATCAGGGTGGATGGCGGCCTGCTGGCCCAGGGCGTGGCGCTCTGGGGTACCGGCAAGGACGCCACCTTCATGAAAAGCGCCGGCGTCAATCGCGGCACGACCGGCGAGGCCATGGTCGTCCGCACTCTTCAGCCTGGAGACCATCGGAAATGAGCGAAGCGCAACGACTGCACGGACACCTGATCGGCCAGCAGGGCTCGCGACGTTCGCTGAACACGCCCGCCCTGGTGCTCGATCTGGAAATGCTGGACCGCAACATTGCGGAGATGGCGTCCTTCGCCAAGGCGCACAATGTGAAGCTGCGGCCGCATTCCAAGACCCACAAGTCGGCCGACATCGCGCGCCGCCAGATCGCCGCCGGCGCGCTGGGCGTGTGCTGCGCCAAGCTGGGCGAAGCCGAGGCGCTGGGCGAGGCGGGCATCCAGAGCCTGCACATCACCTCGCCGGTGGTGACGCCGCAAGCGATCGACCGGCTGACGAAGCTGAACGGCGAGGTCTCCGATCTCATGGTGGTGGTCGACCATCCCGCCAATGTCGAGGCGCTGGCGGCGGCCGCAGCCAAGGCCGGCAAGCCGCTGGCCGTCGTCGTCGATATCGATCCCGGCATTCATCGCACCGGCGTGGCCAGCCCCGATGCCGCCGTCGAACTCGTGCAGCAGATCGTGAAGCACAAGTCGCTGAAGTATGCCGGCGTGCAGTTCTATTGCGGGCGCCATCAGCACATCGTCGACTTTGCCCAGCGCAAGGCCGAGATCGAGGAGCGCACGGAGTATCTGAAGGGCATCCTCGCCAAGCTGGATGCGGCAAAGCTCAAACCGGCGATCATCACGGGCTCTGGCACCGGCACGCACTACATCGACGCCAAGCTCGGCGTCTTCACGGAGCTGCAGGTCGGCTCCTACGTCTTCATGGATCACGACTACAATGTCTGCGACCTGCGCGGCCTCGACAGGCCTACCTTCGAGCAGGCGCTGCAGATCGACGCCCGCGTGGTCAGCGCCAACAAGCCCGGTATGGCCACGGTCGATGCCGGCCTCAAGGCCATGGCGACGGAGAAGGGCCCGCCGATGATCCTGAAGGGCGCCGTTGACGGTGCGACCACGCGCTTCATGGGCGACGAGCATCTCGCGGTGATTGCACCGGAGGGCAAGGCCGCGCCGGAGCTGGCCGAGCAGGTCATCCTGACGCCGCCGCACTGCGACCCGACGGTCAATCTCTACGAGAGCTATCACGTGGTGAAGGGCGACACGCTCGTCGAGATCTGGCCGGTGACGGCGCGCGGCCGTTCACGCTAGTTCTCGGCCTTCTTCAATCGCGTCCGCTCTCTGTGCGGCGCCCAGCGTGTCATGCGCCAGGGTGCGTGTGTTTTCGCGCAACATTTATGAGGTACGCTCATAAGCGCATGCGAACGCTGCTATCTAATCGTGCAGCGATGCCTCCCGTATGAAGGGCCATACAGGAGGTCGAAATGAAATTGTTCGTCGCTGCGCTTGCGTCGTTCTGCCTGGCTGCCGCATCGTCGCCAAAGGCAGAGCAAAGGCCTGCGTCAACGCTCGACGGGGGCGGCATGATCGCTCCAGCCCTCGGCAAGTATGCGCAGGGCCCTCTGGCCGATCTGTGGAAGCGTCCCGACCTTTCGCCCAGGGACCGCAGCATCGTTACCCTTGCGGCGCTGATTGCACGCAATCAGACGGTCGAGATGCGGTACCATTTTGGTCTGGCGCTCGATAACGGCGTGAAGCCGAGCGAGATTTCCGGGATCATCACCCATCTGGCTTTCTACTCCGGTTGGGGGAATGCGATGGCCGCCGTGGTGATCGCGAAGGATGTCTTCGCCGAGCGCAAGATCGCAGTGGAGCAGCTTCCTCCGGCGTCGCCTCAACTCCTGCCGATCGACGAGGCGGCCGAGACGCAGCGGGCAACGCGGGTTGAACAACAGTTCGGTGCGACGGGGCCGGGCATCGTGCAGTACACGACCGATGTCCTGTTCCGCGACCTGTGGCTGCGGCCGGATCTCGCGCCGCGTGATCGCAGCCTGACCACCGTCAGTGCGCTGATTGCTGCGGGTTACGTCGCGCAGGTGCCCTACCATCTCAACAGGGCGATGGATAACGGCCTGACGCAACGTCAGGCAGCGGAAGTCATCGCCCACCTGGCGTTCTATGCCGGTTGGCCCAATGCCTTTTCGGCGCTGCCGGTTGCCAAGGACGTCTTCGAGAAGCGGCCCCGATAGCCACCGGCGAGCCCTCAACCTCGGTGGCGTAGCGCGTCGACCAGAAGGGTGAAGGCGGCGGAGGATTGGCGTCTGCTCGGGTAGTAGAGGTGATAGCCCGAAAAGGGCGGACACCAATCTTCGAGCACCCGCTTGAGACGGCCTTTCGCAACATACGGCTGCGCCAGATCCTCCGGCACGTACGCCAGGCCGAATCCAGCCAGTGCGGCGTTGAGCATCTGCGTCGTTCCATTGAAGACGAGTTGGCCTTCGACACGGACCTTCAATTCGCGGCCGCCTTTCTCGAATTCCCACGCGTACAAACCGCCGTGGGTCGGTAATCGCAGATTGATGCAACGGTGCTCGACGAGGTCCTGCGGTTTCTTCGGGGTGGGATGTCGTGCGAGGTAGGTCGGCGCTCCGACGATGGCCATGCGTATATCCGGGCCGATGCGTACGGCGATCATGTCCTTGGCGACTTGCTCGCCACCTCGGACGCCAGCATCGAAACGTTGGGCAACGATATCGGTCAGGCCATAGTCGACGATGATCTCGATCTTGATGTCGGGATAGTCTCGCAGGAACTTCGAGAGCCTCGGCCAGAGAACAGTGTCGGCGACGTAGTCGACGGCCGTGAGGCGAATGGTGCCGGCCGGTTTCTCGCGAAAATCGCTCAAGGCAGCAAGCTCGGTGTCGATCTCCTCGAATCTCGGACCAATTGTCCGAAGGAGTCGCTCTCCTGCTTGCGTCGGCGAGACGCTGCGGGTCGTTCGAGTGAGCAACCGAACGCCCAGACGAGCTTCGAGTTCGCGGATGGTGTGACTGAGGGCCGACTGCGACACCCCTAGTTTCGCGGCTGCCTTGGTGAAGCTGCGCTCCCGGGCCACGGCCAGAAACGCCAGGAGATCATCCAGATGTCCGCGCTGCATTTATGGCTTCCACTCATAAGTCCATGTCGATTATGGCGGCTAGTTTCGGGGGATGCGCGCTTTAAATGACAAGGCGAAAGGAGCGCGATCATGGAAACAATGAGGCTACTGGCCATGGCCGGTGCATCTCTCCTCGCGGCGGCTTCGGCGTGCGCGCAGGCAAACAGCCGGTCGATGGAAACGGCCGGCGGCGAAAGTGTAGAAATCAGGCGCAACGGCTCTCGGCCTTCTGCCAAAGGGGCCGCTGACTATTTCACGGGCGCGGTGCGCGTCGATCCACTGTTTCAGGCGATTGTTCCCGCGCGTACGAACGGCGGTAGCGTCACGTTCGAGCCAGGCGCTCGCAGCGCGTGGCATACCCATCCGCTGGGCCAGATTCTCGTCGTGATGGCAGGTCTCGGTCGGGTGCAGCGCTGGGGCGAACCCATGCAGGAGATCCGGCCGGGCGATGTGGTCTGGATTCCGCCGGGAGTGAAGCACTGGCATGGCGCGAGCCCAACGACGAGCATGACCCATATCGCCATCCAGGAGCATGTCGATGGCAAGGTCGTCGACTGGTTGGAGAAGGTCAGCGACGAACAATACGGCAAGTGACGGCGAGCACGGTGTTCCGCGTGCGCTCAAGCCCTCTCTGACGCGGGCTGACCCACGAGCATCTGGCCCTTCCAGGTGCGGGCCAGCAGCAGCAGTGCCGCCATGCCGAGGGCGCTGACGGCGGTCATGCCGAGGAAGGCGTGCTGGCCGTACGCCGAATAGAGCAGGCCGGAGAACTGGAAGACCAGCGCCTGGGTGGCGCCGGTGCCCAGTGCATAATAGAGGCTCTGGCCGATGGCCGCGCCGTGCGGCGGCAGGGCGCGCTGCAGGAAGGCCATGGCGCCGAGATGGCAGGCGGCGAAAGTGCAGGAATGCAGGGCCTGAAGGAGAACGAGCGCCCACAGCTCGGTCGTGAAGGCCATCGCGGTCCAGCGCACCATGCCGGCGCCGAGTCCCAGCGCGATCAGGCCGCACACGCCGAGCCGCTGCAGCAGCCAGCCGCCGAACAGCATCAGCACGATCTCGATGGCCACGCTCTCGGCCCAGAGGAGGCTGATGGTGACATCGTCGATGCCGGCGCCGCGCCAGGTCAGCGTGCCGAAGCTGTAGAGCACGGAGTGGCTGGCCTGGCAGAGACCGCAGGCCATCAGGAAGAGGATGAACGGCCGCTGGCGCAGCAGCTCGCCGATGTGAACCGGGACATGGCCGCGGGCCGCCACGGCCGCCTTCGGCTCGGCTGCCGGCAGCAGCAGGGCGAAGGGCGCCAGGAAGACGATGCTGGCGAGGCCGACATAGAGCACCCAGGGCGGGCCGTAGCGGTCGACGGCCAGGCCGCACATGAACGTGCCGGCGATGAAGGCCACCGAACTCCACATGCGCACGCGCGCATAGTCGAGCCCATGCTTGCGGGTCTCGGTGACCAGCACGCCGTCGTAGAGCGGCATGGGCGGCGACCACAGGAAGCCCCAGACCATGGTGACGGCGAAGATCGCCAGGAACGAGGTGGAGAGTTCGTAGGCGCCGACCATGACGACGGTGGCGAGGCCCAGCGTCACCATCACGCCCCGGGTGCCGCCCAGCCTGTGGGCGATCCAGCCGACCGAGAGCGTGGCGACGACGGCCACGATCTGGCGCGACATGAACAACGTGCCGATCTCGGTGTCGGTGACGCCGCGATCGCGCAGCCACACCGGCCAGTAGCTCATGAAGGCGCCGGCGGCGAAGAAGTAGGCGCCGCCATAGGCCGCGAGCCTGAGGCCCGTCAGCCATTTGGACATCAGATGGCGAACTCGCGCCGGATTGCGTCGCTGTGCTGGCCGAGGGTCGGCACCTCGCCCAGCCGTTCGGGCTCGCCGGTGTAGGACGCGGCAAGGGCGGGGATCGAGACGTCGCCGCCGCTGGACGAGAACCCCGTGCGGCGAAGCTGCGGATGCCTGGAGAGGTCCGAGATGGTGCTGACCCTCGCCCAGGCGATCTGGGCCGCATCGAGCCGGGCGGCCAGGCTTGCGAAATCCTGCGCACCGAAGCTCCGCTGAACGATGGCGTTGGTCGCGTCGCGCCGGGCATTGCGCGTCTTGTTGGTGGCGTAGTCGGGATCCTTCTCCAGGCCGGGCCGGTCGAGCACGCCATGGCACAGCCGCTCGAACTCGCGGTCGTTCTGGATCGAGATCAGCACCGGCACCTTGTCGGCCGTCTGGTAGACGCCGTAGGGCGCAATGAAGGGGTGCGTGAGGCCGAGCCGCGGCCATTCGTAGGCCGAGTAGTCCATCGCGAGCAGCGGCACGGTCATCCATTCCGCCATCGACGAGAAGAGCGACACCGAGATCGCGCGACCTTCGCCGGTCTTGTGGCGCGCCAGCAGCGCTTCGAGCACGGCGGAATGGGCATACATGCCGGTGCCGATATCGGTTGCCGAAATGCCGACCCGGCCCGGTCCCTCTTCGGTCCCCGTAATCGAGGCGAGGCCGCTCTCGGCCTGGACCAGCAGATCGTAGGCGCGGCGATCCTTGTAGGGGCCGTGGTCGCCATAGCCCGAGACGTCGACGGTGATCAGCTTCTTGTGCGCCGTCCGCATCGCGGCAGAGCCGAAGCCCGCGCGTTCCGCAGCACCCGGCGCCAGGTTCTGGATCAGCACGTCGGCCTTGCCGATCAGCCGGTGCAGGAGAGCGAGATCGTCCTTCTGCTTGAAGTCGAGGGTGAGGGACTGCTTGCCGCGGTTCAGCCAGACGAAGTAGCTCGAAAGCCCGTGCACATAGCCGTCGTACGCCCGCGCGAAATCGCCTTCGGGACGTTCGATCTTGATCACCCGCGCGCCGGCATCCGCCAGGCGAGCCGAGCAATAGGGGGCAGCGACCGCCTGCTCCACACTCACAACAAGCAGACCGTCCAGCGCTCCAGACATTGCTCACCTTCTCTTTGTTCAGGGCCGGCAACATGCCTCAGCCGGCCCGGCTATGCCATAGTGCGTCGTTCAGGGAACAAGGAGCGAGGACGAGGAAATGCCGGGACCGTTGCAGGGCGTGCGGGTGATCGATCTGACGGCCGTGTTGTTGGGGCCGTTCGCCACGCAACACCTGGCCGACATGGGCGCCGACGTGATCAAGGTCGAGCCGCCGGAAGGCGACCTGCTGCGGGCGTCGGGCGGCAGCCTGGGGCGCGACAAGGGCATGGGGCCGATCTACATGGCGGCCAACCGCAACAAGCGGTCGATCTGCCTCGACCTCAAGAAACCGGCGGCCTGCGCCGTCCTCAAGGAGATGGTCAAGACGGCCGACCTGTTCATCCATAACAGCCGGCCGCAGGCGATCGAGCGTCTGGGCCTGGGCTACGAGGATCTGAAGAAGATCAACCCGTCGATCATCTACGCCTATTCGCTGGGCTATGCGCGCAAGGGACCCTACGGCCACAAGCCCGCCTTCGACGATCTGGTACAGGGCGTGAGCGGCGCGGCCTCGCTACAAAGCCGGGTCGACGGCCTGCCGCCGCGCTTCATGCCGAGCCTGATCGCCGACAAGACGACCGGCCTTCACCTCTGCATCGCCGTTCTGGGCGCACTCTATCACCGCCAGGCGACAGGCGAGGGGCAGATGATCGAAGTGCCCATGCTCGAGACCCTGGCATCGTTCTGGCTGACCGAGCATCTGTTCGGCGCGACCTGGAAGCCCGAACGCGGCGCCATGGGCTACGACCGCATCATCAACAAGTTCCGTCATCCGTTCCCGACCAAGAACGGCTACATCTGCGCGCTGCCCTATACCGACCAGCACTGGATCACCTTCTTCGAACTGGTCGGCCGGCCCGACCTCGCCAAGGAAAAGCGCTTCATCGACCGCATGGAACGCGCCAAGCACTTCAGCGAACTCTATCAGGTGCTCGACACCCTGCTGAAGGATCGCACGACCGAGGAATGGCTGGAGATGTTCGACAAGGCCGACATCCCCGCCATGCCGGTACGTACCCTGGAGGAGCTGCTGGACGATCCGCATCTGAAAGCGACCGGCTTCTTCACGGAACGCGAACATCCGACGGAAGGTCCGATCACCACCTTCGCCAGTCCGCTCGACTTCGAGAAGACCAAGGTCGAGTTCCGTCGCCATGCGCCTCGGGTCGGCGGCGACGGCGTCGAGGTGCTGCGCGAGGCCGGCCTGAGCGATGCCGACATCGAGACGCTCAAGGCAGACAAGGCGTTGATCGTCCCGTAGAGCAACCCTTCCAGGGCGCTCGTCATCCTTCGGCGGCTTTGGGACGAGGCTGTCGTCCGATGGGTCATGGGCCTGAGAGCGACCTTTTGCATCAGGCACAGCGCAAGAAACAGGGGCGGCAGACCTTGAGCATGGAGGTCCGCCCACGTCGTTGACGCGCGAAAAATCCACGTAAAGGCGTTCCGCTTCGCGGCGGATTCAGCCGCAGTCCGGTTGCGTTTTACTTGTCCGGGCGGGGCTCGCCGCTAAACTCCGGCCAAATCAAATTCCGCCCCGGGAGGGCCAGATGGACCTCGCTTTCACGCCTGAAGAACAGAAATTCGCCGACGAAGTCCGGGCCTTTGTCCGGGCCAACCTGCCGGCCGACGTGCGCGACAAGGTGAAGAACGGCAAGCACCTGATCCGCGACGACTATATGCGCTGGCAGCAGGCGCTCGGGAAGAAGGGCTGGCTGGTCTATACGTGGCCGAAGAAGCACGGCGGTCCCGGCTTCACGCCGGCACAGCGCTACATCTTCGAGAATATCTGCGCCGAGGAATATGCGCCGGGCATCATCCCGTTCGGTACCAAGATGGTCGGGCCGGTGATCTACACCTTCGGCAGCGAGGAGCAGAAGGCGAAGTACCTGCCGGCGATCCGCGAAAGCACCGTGTGGTGGTGTCAGGGCTACTCCGAGCCGGGCTCGGGCTCCGACCTCGCGAGCCTGCGCACCAAGGCGGAAAAGAACGGCGACCACTACATCGTCAACGGGTCGAAGACCTGGAACACGATGGGCCACTGGGCCGACTGGATCTTCTGCCTCGTCCGCACCGATCCCAAGTCCAAGCCGCAGGAAGGCATCTCCTTCCTGCTGATCGACATGAAGACGCCCGGCATCACCGTGAAGCCCATCATCATGGCCGACGGCGGTCACGAGGTGAACGAGGTCTTCTTCGACAATGTGAAGGTCCCGGTCGAGAACCTTGTGGGCAAGGAGAACGAGGGCTGGACCTGCGCCAAGTTCCTGCTGGCCAACGAGCGGCTGGGCATTGCCGCCGTGCCGCAGTCCAAGCGCGGCGTCGAGGCGCTGAAGGATATCGCCCGAGCCGAACAGGAAGACGGCAAGCCGCTGATCGAGAACCAGAGCTTTGCCGAGAAGATCGCCGATCTCGAGATCCAGGTGACGGCGCTGGAGTTCACCGAGTTGCGCGTGCTGTCGCAGATGGCGCAGGGCGGCCAGCCCGGCCCCGAGGTTTCGGGCCTCAAGATCCGCGGTTCGGAGATCCAGCAGCGCATCACTGAACTCACCATGGAAGCGGTCGGCGAGTATGCGGCGCCCTACCTGCCGGGGCTGCTCTGGCAGGGCACCAACGAGGAGCCGGTCGGGCCGAGCTATGCCCATCTCGCCGCGCCGCGTTACTTCAACACGCGCAAGACGACGATCTACGGCGGCAGCAACGAGATCCAGAAAGGGATCATCAGCAAAATGGTATTGGGGTTGTAATGGATCTGGCACTGAAGCCCGAGCACAAGGCATTCGCCGACGAAGTCCGCGCCTTCGCCCGTGAGAACCTCTCCCCCGCGACGCGCGAGAAGACCTTCTCCGGCAAGCACTACAGCCGCGACGACCATATGGTCTGGCAGCAGGCGCTGGGGAAGAAGGGCTGGCTCGCCTACACCTGGCCGAAGAAGTACGGCGGTCCGGGCTGGGACGTGACGCAACGCTTCCTGTTCGAGAACGTGCTGGCCGAGGAGGGCGCGCCGCGTATCCTGCCGTTCGGCCCGAAGATGGTCGGGCCGGTGATCTACACCTTCGGCACGGACGAGCAGAAGGAGCGCTTTCTGCCCGGCATCCGTTCTTCCGAAGTCTCGTGGTGCCAGGGCTATTCCGAGCCGGGCGCCGGTTCCGACCTTGCCAACCTGCGCACCCGCGCGGTGCGCGAGGGCGGCCATTACATCGTGAACGGCCAGAAGACCTGGACGTCGTTCGCCCACTGGGGCGACTGGATCTTCTGCCTGGTGCGGACCAATCCGGACGCCAAGCCGCAGGAGGGTATTTCCTTCCTGCTGATCGACATGAAGACGCCGGGCGTCACCGTGCGGCCGATCATCATGACCGACGGCGCCCATCACGTGAACGACGTGTTCCTCGATAATGTGAAGGTCCCCGTCGAGAACCTGATCGGCAAGGAGAACGAAGGCTGGACCTGCGCCAAGTTCCTGCTGGCGAACGAGCGGCTCGGCATCGCCGAGGTGCCGGCGTCCAAGCGCGGCGTCTCGGTGCTGCGTCAGATTGCGCGGAGCGAGCCGCAGGACGGCGGCACGCTGGCCGACGATCCGGCGTTCACGGCGCAGATCGCCGACATCGACCTGCAGGTGCAGGCGCTGGAAATGAGCGAGCTGCGCGTGCTTTCGACCATGGCGCAGGGCGGCGCGCCCGGCCCCGAGGTCTCGACGCTCAAGGTCCGCGGTTCGGAAATCCAGCAGCGCATCGCCGAACTCACGATGGAAGCGGTGGGCGAATATGCCCAGCCTTTCCAGCCCGGCATGTTGTTTCAGGACACGAACGAAACGCCGATCGGGCCCGATCACGCGCCACCCGCCGCCCCGCGCTATTTCAACATGCGCAAGACCAGTATCTACGGCGGCAGCACTGAGATTCAGAAGAACATCGTGTCGAAGATGGTCCTCGGGCTATAAGTCCGAGAAGAATTCCGGAGGAGCTAAAATGGACCTGTCCCTTTCCGACGAACAGAAGCAGTTGAAGGATGCCGCGG
>Ga0209792_1001079_pt1 | contig 14619 bp, 11 predicted proteins | sample EBPBio142005_DNA_FD_185860 | JGI IMG/M metagenome (GOLD analysis project Ga0209792, IMG submission 185860) | Wastewater treatment Type I Accumulibacter community from EBPR Bioreactor in Madison, WI, USA - Reactor 1_6/14/2005_ DNA (SPAdes)... | ecosystem: Engineered > Bioreactor > EBPR >... | reverse complement strand
TAGCTCTTTCCTGAAATCTAATGGATCGCTCGAGATGCTGTTCGAACGGCATGACATTCCCACCGATGCCAGACTGGCCGTCTCCTGCGGCAGCGGCGTCACGGCCTGCACTCTCGCCCTTGCCCTTTTCAAGGCGCGGGGACAAGAAGCGGCAATTTATGATGGGTCATGGAGCGAATGGGGCGATGAAAATGCAGGCACGCCGGTTGAGGTTTGTGCATAACTGCTGTCAGCTTTAAGTATATCTGAACATTCGTCCAGTATTCGAAGTAAAGAAAAACGCGCCCCAAATCCGAACTTGAGAATATACAAAGTTTATGTATTCGTTTTGCCCAGATGAAATTAATTTTACAGTATTGTAGAATAAAACAATTCTTACAAAGTAAGTTTTAGATTACCGATCAATTAAAATATCAAATTAAAGGCTATTACATTACTTTTTATTTACTTATTTATAAGAAGAAACGACGAAGACTTGCTTTTTTCACTTTTTCTCTTGCTAATTTTGCGGAATCGTCGTACTAAAGATGCACACACCCTCTATTACCGCCGTTTGTCCGGAGAGCTTCGGTTCTCCGGACCTTTTTTTGTGCAGATGGCTAAAATGTCATGAAATGGCGTGCCCGGAGGGAATCGAACCCCCAACCCCCTGCTTAGAAGGCAGGTGCTCTATCCAGTTGAGCTACGGGCACGTTGGCTATTTTGTAGCACTATCCTTGGGGGGAATGTAGCGGAAATTATCTGAATAGTTGCGCGGCTGGATAATGCGCTCATGCGCCATATCGAGCGTAAAGGCCCAACCTTTCTCTTGCGCATAGGCCACGGCCTCTTCCTGCGTCGGGAATTTCAGGCGCACCTGGTTGTTCGTGTCGCCGGACGCCGTCCAGCCCATAAGCGGTTCCGGCCCGCGCGGCGTCTCGTTTTCATACTCGAGAATCCATGTCTTGGTCTTGGCAAGGCCGGACTGCATGGTGTTTTTGGAGGGTCTGTAAATGCGCACTTTCATAGGATCCGGATTATAGGCAGTTTTTCAGGGCAATCCAGCCCCATTTTACCTTGCTCCCGTACCCGCCACAGTGTAATACAAAATCCGTCGGGGCGTAGCGCAGTCTGGTAGCGCATCTGCTTTGGGAGCAGAGGGCCGGAGGTTCGAATCCTCTCGCCCCGACCATCTTCCCTAATTCATTTCGTTTTTGAAGAAAACATGGCGCACCTGATCGCCCGGTTTGATGCCGAGTGATTTTGCGACACCGCCATTGAGTTCCAGAACGGCGCGTGCGGGACTTCCCGATTTCACGGATGTCAGATCGTTGGGGATGGCGCTGTCATGCACATGGGTGATGACGCCCTGTTCGTCCATGAAAATCATGTCGAGGGGGATCAGTGTATTTTTCATCCAGAAGGAACGCGGTTTGAAATCGCTGAAATAAAACAGCATGCCGGCATCACGCGGCATTTCCGTCCGGTTCATCAGTCCCTGATTCTGCTGCGCCTCCGTTAAGGCGAGTTCGATTTTGAAATCGTGGCGTTGCCCTTCTTCTGTCACGATCGACAGGCTCTTCATCGGGTCTGTATAGGCAGAGGCCTTGTTGTCACAGGCGGCAAGCGCAAGAAAGGCAAACAGGCATACAAAAAGGGTTTTCATCGTCATCTCCTATTCCGACAGAACGCTCATTATTTTTTCAGAAACATGAAACTGGTCAAGGTTGTTATGGTCACCGTCCGGTATAACGATCAGGGATTTAGGCTCGGGCGCTTCCTGAAATATCTTGTCGCCAAAAGCGTGGGGAATTATCCGGTCTTTGTCTCCATAAACGACAATAAGCGGCGATTTTATGTTTGTGATTTTGGCGATGTTTTCATACCTGTCTTTCAACAGCCATTTTACTGGCGCGAAAGGATAGTGAAAAGCCGCGGCATCCGTGGCAGAGGTAAAGGGAGATTCCAGAACAAGAGCGCGAAGTCTCTGATATTCCGTTGCCATCTGAACCGCAGGTCCTGTACCGATAGACTCGCCATAAACGATGATATCGTTCTCTGCCACACCGTTGGCCTTAAGCCATTCAATGAAAGCGCGTCCGTCCTTATAAATGCCGTTCTCTGTCGGTGCGCCGGGATTTCCGGCATAGCCGCGATATTCAGCCGCCAGAAGGCCGTAGCCGTTCCGAATATATGGCTTAGCTCTCTCGGCCGTTACCCTTATATGGCTGGCATTGCCGTGAAACCAGACGATTGTGGGATGATCCGGCGATAATGGCTTTTTATGCCATCCATAAAGAGATAAACCGTCTGCGGTTTTCACCGAGATTTCTTCCAGCCCCGTTATGTCCGCAAGTTCCGGCGATGGTTTTTGATCACCTGCCATATACATCATGTTCCGCTGCATCAGAAACATGAGAGCAACAAGCGCTACATAAAGAAATACAGCAGAGCCAACAAAGATCAGCACCTTGCGCATCATCCGCGAAGACCGGCCCCATGTATGCGAGCATAGACCGCGTTCTGGCCCAGAAGATCGTCATGCCCGCCGCGTTCAACAACACGGCCGTCTTCCAACACCAAAATCTGGTCGGCGCTTTGCACCGTCGAAAGCCTATGCGCAATAATCAAAGTCGTGCGGCCCTTTTGAAGTTCGGACAGGGTTCTCTGAATAGCGCGTTCCGCCTCGTTGTCCAAAGCAGATGTTGCCTCGTCCAGAAGCAGGATCGGTGCATTGCGGAGGATTGCGCGGGCGATCGCGATCCGCTGGCGCTGCCCGCCAGACAGTTTGAAGCCTTCCTCGCCGAGCCTTGTGTCATAGCCGTTGGGGAGGCGGCGGATGAAATCGTCCGCCTCTGCGGCAATCGCGGCCTTGATGATTTCGTCCTGATAGGCGCCCTGACGGCCGTAGCCGATATTCGCCCAGACTGTATCGTCGAAAATGGTGATGTCCTGAGAAACGAGCGCGATATTTTGGCGCAGTGATTGCAGCGTCAGGGAACGGATATCGTCGTTCCCGATCAGCACCCGTCCCGCCGTGGGATCAAAGAAACGCGGGATAAGGTTCATGATGGTTGTCTTGCCGCTGCCCGATGGCCCCACCAGTGCGGTCACCGTTCCGCCGAACAGAGTAAAGCTGACGCCATTCAGCGCCTTCTTTTCCTCCCCAGCATACTGGAACTCAACGCCCTCGAAAGTAATGTCCGGATGCTGGTAGACAGCATTTTTCGCATTGGCAACTTCCTGCACATATGGAGAGCGGTCCATCATATCGAACACGCGGTCTGCGGCTCCGAGGCCGGTTTGCAAGGCCCCATTGAGCTTTGCCAGCTTCTTGATGGGCTCATATGACATAGAGAAGGCGGTAATGAAGGATAGCAATTCGCCCGCCGTGCTGGCCCCGGCCGCGACCTGATAACCGCCATAAACGATGATCGCGAAAACGACGAGGCCGATGATAGTTTCGTTGAATGGCGTCGAAAGGTTATTAACCCGCACGGATTTGATCGTTAGCTCACGCACCTTGGTGATCGCTTTACCCGTGCGATCTTTTTCGTATGTTTCCATGCCATAGGCCTTTACCAGCCGTATGCCCTGAAAAATCTGGGAGAGCATATCGGATAGCCGCGCCTGGTCTTCCTGAATCCGGCCCGACATTTTGCGCAGGCGTCTACCAACCCATGCGATAAAGATGGCCGTAAACGGAAAGATCAGGAAAGCGATAGAAGATAAAAACCAGTCCTGATAAAACATCACCCCGACGAGGAAGACGAGTGTCAGAAGGTTTTTACCAAGGCCGGTGATCCCTTCGGTTACGGCTGTGCGCATAACATTCACATCGTTGACGACGCGGGAGATCAACTGCCCGCTGGGATTCTGGTGGAAGAAACCGAGGTCGAGATCGAGGAAGCGCGAGAACATATCATGCTGGATCTTGCCCACGATCATCTGCCCGACGCGGTTCATGATGATGGTATGTTCGTATGTAGCGACGCCGCGCAGGACAAAAATGCCGAGGATTGCACCGCCAAGAAGCCAGACCTTGCTCAAATCCCCTTCGGTCAGGACATCGTCGATTACGGGCTGGATCATCAAAGCGAATGCGGCAGACAAGCCGGCGGATAGCACCATAAAAAATGTGGCGGCTGCCACTTTTCCTTTATGCAGCGCAACATAATCACGCAAAATGCGGTGCATCAACGCCAGTGTTTTTGGTTTCGGCTTCTCCGGGCGCGATGGATCAATCTTTTCTTTCATAATTATGTGATAAACTTATCATAAATGGCTGGCAAGGCATGAGCGTAGACTATACAGGGAAAAACGGCGGAAAAGGTAAGGTTTCGAACGGAATCGGACTTGCTCTGGGCGGCGGTATGGCGCGGGGTTTTGCCCATATCGGCGTGCTAAAGACCCTCGAGAAATACAATATCCACCCCACAATCATCGCGGGAACATCCATCGGCGCGCTTGTCGGCGCCTGCTACCTGACGGGGAAAATGGGTGAGCTGGAAGATTGGGCGCGATCCTTGAACAGGTTCAAAATCCTTTCCTATCTGGATTTACGGGTGCGGAGCGCAGGGCTGATCGGCGGTCGCAAGCTGAATGCCCTTTTGATCCAGAATTTCGGCACGATGCATATGGAAGACCTGCCGGGAAATTTCACGGCCGTCGCGGCGGATTTGGCCACAGGGCATGAAGTCTGGCTGCGGGAAGGTGTTCTGGTGGATTGCATCCGCGCCTCCTTTGCCCTGCCCGGCGTGTTCCCTCCTGTCGAGCTAAATGGCCGCAATCTTGTGGATGGCGCCCTCGTCAATCCCTGCCCCATTTCTGTTTGCGGCTCGCAAGGCGCGCGGATGACAATTGCCGTCGACCTTCATGCCGATATGATCGGCAAAGCGACCAAGCCGGGGAACAATTATCAAACCATCACAGGCTTCGATATTTTCAACGAGCATGATGTTCCCGCGGAAAAGCAGGAACCGTTTCTGAGCAACCCGCTTTCCCGCAAACTTTTCAAACGCGAACCTTCTTCACCCAGCCTCTTTGGCGTGATGGTTTCCGCGCTCGGCATTATGCAGGACAGGCTTACACGCTCGCGCCTCGCGGGTGACCCGCCGGACATACATATCAAGCCGCAGCTTGGCCATATCGGCATGCTGGAATTCGAAAAGGCGGATGATCTGATCAGGCTTGGCGCAGAGGCTGCGGAGCGGATGATGCCGGATATTCTGGCAGGCGCAAAACTCTTCCTGCCGCCATCCCAACGCCCCGGTTACAAACTGCCGGAAGATGCCCCCTCACAAACGGATGAAGAATATTAGGTGTTCGGCTGCTTGCGCTTCTTGTGCTTGCGGTCCGGCAATGCCTTGCCCCAACGCAGCTCCGGCGCTAGATAGGTCGGCATAACGTTGTTGTAGACCGCAATCAGGTTTTTCAGCGCGTTGTTCATGTCCTTCGGAGTCTTGCAATGCGCGAAATTCGCCGCATGTAATCCCGAGCGGAACAGGCATGTGTCGATACCCGATGCATTCGCGCCAATCACATCGTGCGCCATCGTATCGCCCAGCATGACCGTCTGCGCCGGATAGATGTCTTTCTTTTGCAGATATTGAATACAGTAATTGAAGATCAGCTTGTGCGGTTTGCCGATGTAATTGACGATCCCGCCGGAATCTTCATAGCGGCGTGCGAGGAGCAACGGCCCGGTCAGCAGCCCCGCACCGATCATGGACAGAGAGTCCGGATTCTGGCAGAAGGCGCGCAAACGTTTCTGGATGGCCTTGCGGATGATCGGGTCGTAATTTTGAAGCGTCTTGCGCGGATAATCCATACCGAGGATCAGAACGAAATCGGCGTCGTCGATATCCTCAACAATTTCGATCCCGCTATCCTTGTAAACCTGTTCCTGCCCGCGACGTCCAAAGACGTAGCAGCGTTTGCCGAGTTTCTCGAAGGCTCCATCTTTGCGGGTATTGAACCCTTCCCAGATGACCTCGGCAGGCGTGACAATGGTGTTGTAGAGGCTCGGCCCCAAGCCCATCTTCTTCAGCTTCGCCTTGTTTTCCTCGGCGCGCTCGTCGGAGTTTGAGAGGATCAGGATGGTCTTCTTGCGCTCTTTCAGTTCCTTCAGGCAGTCGGCGGCGCCCGGAAACAGGTCTTCACCGTCATGGAGCACGCCCCATTGATCGATAATAAAACCCATATAGCTGTCGGAGATATCGGATACCCCCTCACAGAATTTTGTCTTCGCCATACGCTTGAAGGCCTTTGAAAAGTGTAGTTCACCGTTTCGGTGCGCCATTATGGCTGGGATAGCAGGGCAAAATCAACCTGTTACTTGGATTTTTTGTTGGGAAGACAGGGATTTAATACCTTGCTGTAAAAGGTAATATGTAATATAATGCGTTTGATTTCAAAGGAGTTTTTATGTCCGATAAAGCGAAATACCTAACCAACGCGCATGTCATGCGCGAATACCCGGACGGCTTCGGCGTGTTTTCCCGGCAAAAGCTTTGGAGTGTCAAAAGAGACGATGAAGGAATTTTGCGCCTGACGATGCAGGCCGATACCCCTGCCCTTGTCATGAATACCCAATATGCCGAACCTTACAAATCATTCACCAAAAGACAGTATCAAAGCGTCCACAATGGTTCCGCGGACGATTCCCTGAGGGCCGAGATTCTCGGCGCTTACGGTCTAGACCTCGAAACCTTTAAAAGCGAATTGCGCACCGTGGGCTGCGGCACGAATATTTACATGCAGTGCGACGACGGCCTCTATCAGGTTTGCGTGCAGAGAACGGCCCCGTCCCAGACACCGGAAGGCGTTGTCCAGCCAGGCGCATTCAGCCGCGCCGCAGGCGGGGCGACGGGTTCTCTGCTTGAGACACAAACCCGTGAGATGATCGAAGAAATGAACGCTTTCGTGAAAATAGATGGCCACCATGTGGTTTCTGTCGATCTGGTGCGCAGCGACAATCTTGTCTCCATCGATACGCAAAAACGTTTCTTTGCCGAAAAGCACGGAAAGCTGGCAGAAATATACGAGCAAGTCGCTTCGCGCATAGAGGCACCTATTATCTCGTTAAGCTCTGAAAAATTCGAAGCCCACGCCATTTATGTGAACGATCTGCACGAAATGGTGGAGGAAGAGATCTGCGGCGCGCGCAAACAGTTTAAGGCCGTTGTTGCAGACGATCCCAAGAACGGAGACCTGAGCGGCGTGGATAGCATCCTCGTTGTTCCCATGCCCGGGATCAAATCAACCCAGATCGTTATCTCCGATGGCGAGCGCGACCAGCAGGGCAATCTGCTGAACCGAACATGGATGCTGGCGAAGCCCGAATTTCTTGAGGCCAACCACAAGGCAGGCACCATGAAGTTCTCGCCCGTACTTGGAAAAATTCTGGCCTCTACGCAAACTGTCCTCACAGAAATCCAGAAATTTAATCCTTAAGAGCAGCCAACTTAAAAAAATCCCGCCTTTTATGAAGGCGGGATTTTTTATTAGGCGACTTTGCGGCCGTTATCTTTCGGTTTGCGCGGCTCGCGCCCCGTGGCCGTGCAGAGAAGCTGGTAGAGCTTACCCACATCCGATGATGAGAAGGTCGCTCCCAGCAGGTCGCCATGGTCATTGGTAAGAGCCTGATCGTATACTTCCTCGAACTGGCGGACGAAGCGGCCGACATAGTTGCGGAATTCGGAATCCAGCGTGTATTTGTCGCGGATTTTATCCATCGGGAGCTTCTCGCCCATATCGACGAGGCGGCGGGTAAAGGCGCCGATATCGCCTGACTGGTACGATTTCCAAGATTTCTCCTGAATGCCGCCCTCCGCCACGCGCGTGATGTCCACGGACAGGGAATGCAGGCTTTCGACCACGAATTTCGAGGATGACATGAACGCATCGCGCTTGGCCTTCCATTCGGAATCGCGGATGGCGTCCACCTGCTTCGCCGCGTCCTGCGCCGCTTTGAACATGGCGGTGGACTGGCGGGCAAAGGTGTTGGAGGCGTCTTCCGATGCCTTCAGCGCCTTCATAGAGACGGTCACGAGGCGTTCCGATTCCTCGGCCAGACGTTCGCGGGAAGCGTCGATCTTGATCGTGACATCCTTCGCGCCCGAGCTGACATCGTCCAGCTTTCCGGCAAGGGTGGAGACGGCGCGGCTGATAACATCCGCCGTGCGGTTTCCGGCCTCGGCCACGGCGTCCGCCTGCGCTGACAGCTCGTTGCCGTATTCCTTGGATGTGACGAGCGAGATTTTCATCTGCTCCGCCACTTCCTTGGCGCGCAGGGCGAACGAATCCCCTGCTTTCTTCAGTTCGAGCAGCGTGCCTTGCGATGCGCGCAACAGCTCTTCGGCCTCGCGCTGGACGCTGGCGATCAGCTCCTTGCCCTGCTGGACAGTCTCCTCGCTCGCTGCTTTCAGCTTCAAACCTTCGTTCAGGGCCTTTTCGCCTGCCTCGTCGAAGCGTACAGACGCTTCTTCCGCCACTGTTTCGGCCTGACCTGCCTGACGGTGGAATTCGTCACCGGCATCCTTGAGTTGCGCCACGGCCTGACCGACGGACACGGACAATTCATGGAATTGCTCGTTGATCGCCTTCTGGACCGCTTCGATCTTGAGAAGCGCCTGATCGGTCGCGAGGTGGATGTCGTTCGCCTGATTGTCGAGCGTTGCCTCGATCGCACGCATCTTCTCGCTGGCATTCGCGGCGGCGGATTCGATGTCGTCCACACGGTCGCGCAGATGGTCTGACGAGGATACGAGGATGGTCGACGCTTCGTCCGCGCCTTCCTTGAGCTTTGTCAGGCGCGCATCGAAGATGTCGCCGATTTCACTCAGGCGTTTGAAGTTGTTGGCCGTCGTGTCGTCGAAGTCGATGCGGAGTTTTTCCAGACGGTCCTGCGCCGCCATCGATTGCTCCACAGCCTTGATGTAAACAGGCTCGATCCCTGCCGCCGTTTTCTGAAGCGATTGCTCCACCGTTTCCATGGCGAAAGTCGCCTTGTCGCTCTCGGCGCTCAGGGCCGTGATGCGGTTGGTTACGCGATCTTCGAGGGTCGTAAGCTCGCTGATCGCCGTCTGCGTATGGCGGGTGATTTCCGTGCAGCTGGTTTCGATCGTGCCTGTCAGGTTGCTGATATCGTTTTGCGCCGTATGCGACAGGCCGGAGAGACGTCCTGCCTGATCTTCCAGAGCGGCGCGGACGGATTCGATCTGCAGAAGGCTTTCCGTGACCTTGGCCGACAGATCGTCTTTTTGCGTTCCCATATGTTCAGAGATCGAGCGGGAATGTCCGGCAATCTGACCTGCGAGGATGGAGATGTCCTGCGCCTGCGTACGCAGCAGGTCGCGGATTTTCTCGGCATTCTCGGTTGCCTTGTCCGACGCATCGGTCAAGTCTTTGACGCGGCGGGTCAGCGTCGTGGCAATAGCGTCGTGCTTGATGTCCGCATCGGATACGGCGCGTGTGACAGCCTGAAGCGGATAGGACAATGCCTCGCGCACTTTCTCGATACGCTCGGTCAATGTCGCCTGCGCGACGTTGATTTTCTCGACCTGCTCTTCAACGGAGGCTGAGAGTTTGTTCACCTGTTCGTCGGCAACACTGGATGCCGCCTGAATCTGCTCGCGGCTCTTCTCCAGCATGGTGACAATTTTCTCGACATGCTCGATGTTGCCCGCACCGGCCTCGTTCAACTGGTCGATATTCGACTTAGTTGTCTCGATCATACCTTCGGCGGTTTTTTGCGCCTCGTCGGTTGCGCGGGTCAGGGATTCGATGGCGCGACGTACGGCCGTGCTGACACTTTCCGCTCCCGATAGCGCTACGGTCATGCCTTCGGAGAGCTTGTGCGATGCTTCCGTTCCCATATTTTCGATGGCGGTCACTTTCTCGTCCATACCGTCCAGCACTTCCTTGAGAGATGCCGCACGAGCCTCGAGGCGTTCTTCAAGCGCTTCGGTCTTCGTGGAGATATGGTCAACCGCGTCCTGTATGACCGTAACGCCGCTATTCAGACGCTGGGCAATGCTTTCCGCCTCGGTGCCAAGGTCCTTCGCGCCTTTGTCGAGCGCTTCGCGGTTTTCCTGAATGGTCGCGCCCGCGGCGGTCATGGATTCCACCGTACGCTTTGTCATGTCTTCAAGGTCCCTGATCTGGCCTTGCAAAGTCTCGCCAAGACGCGCGGTTTCTTCGGAGACCTGTGCCGTAGCACCGGACAGGTCTTTCTTGTGCGTCTCGAAATCACCCGAAAGTTTTTCGAGTCTGACCGCAATCTCGTCGATCGTCTGACGCAGACCGTCATAGGTGCTGTCTAGTGTTGTCGATATACCAGCGGTTTTTTCCTTGGCGGCATCGGCGGCTTCGAGGAGTTTCGCCGCGCCTTTGCCGAGCGCCTCTTCCATTTCCGTCGAACGCTCCAGAACGGTTTTCGAGGCCTTGTCCCACGCGTCGGCGCCAGATTGGGTTTTTGCGTCGATGGCGGATGTGCGCGTTTCGATTTCTTCCGTCAGCGAAAGAAGTTTTGCCGAACGCTCTGCCAGTGTTTCGGAAAGGCGGTCGACATGGAATTCCGTTTTCTTGGAAATGCCCGCCATCCCTTGCAGTTCGGAGCGAAGGCCCATGCGCGCGCGATGGATGGATTTCAGAACGGCTTTCGAAGCGGTCGAGAGTTCCGCCGCCTGACGAACCAGTTCTTCGATATCTTTATGAATAACCTGGCTGCGCTCTTCCGACGGGAAGATCATCGCCTGTAATTCGCCGCGCAGGGATTCCGCATACATATGAATATCCGACCCGCGCTGGACGAAGGCCAGCAGGACCCAGAGAAGCGCGATGGGCGCCAGAACGCCCGCAATGAAGCCGCCGAGCAGGTGCGGCTGTTGCGCCGCCAGCGTCGACCAGCCCACATCCGTCATAATGTAAGACGCGCAAAGGCCGATCCAGAGCGCGGTCAGGAACAGGCCTGCATAATGAAGGACAACGCTGCCCGTCTTGCGGCGGAACGGCTTTTTGTTGGCGGGGGTCAGCATGAGCACAGGCTCGCTTTCCGTTTCGAACAGTGAAGCGGCATCGACATCATTTCGCTTGGGCGCGCGGAAGACGCTTTCCTTCGCCTCCTCCGTCTGTGGCGCCGCGCTGATGCGCAGGGTTTTCAGGGCGCCGCCGGAATGGATGGCCACCTCTTTCACCTCTGCTTTGTCGTTTGCCGCAGCCGCCGCGATTTCTTCCTGAACTTTCTCCAGCTTTTCGCGGGCACTCTCTACGGTCTTGACAGAAGAACTTACGGAAACGGAAGGCTTTTTCGCAGAGGTGGTGTCGGACATGCCGGTGATCCCTTGGCTGAAATGTGAAAATTGTGATGATTGAATGTCTTATAAAGACACGCTCACATTTCACTCGCAAGGCGGGCGAATCAGTTTTCCACAGGGGAGTTAACGAATGCCGGAATTACTGCTGGCAAAAAGGACGGGAAACCGGATGGCTGGCATCCATATTCGCGGCCCAGGCTTTTATGTCTGCCGTGCTCATTTTGTCGACCTTCGGCAAGCGCGGGGCGAAATTGGCACAGAAGATATCGGGGCGCATTTTGGCGGCGTCCGTCGAAACCTTGTTCGCGAAATCCGTGCGCATATCATGAAACGCACGCTCCGGGTTCGGCCTTCCCGACAATGCAAAATAATTGATCAGCGTATTTTCATAGCCGCCGATTAGGTTCGCGTTGCGGGAGGTAATTTGCTGGTATTGCAGGTAAAAATTCTTCCAGCCTTTGGGAGTCATATGCTGGCAATTCAGCGCGATGACCATCAATTCGGAATGAATGCGAATGCCCTGCTCTGCTTCGGCCTCTTCAGGTGTGTAGCATTGACGGCCCTGCGCGGCGGGAACGCCGACATCCACCTTCATTTGCGCCTGCGCCGGAACGGCGAGCAGGCAAAGCGAGACACAGAGCAAAAATCTTTTCATAAACATTCCTTTATTGGACAGGCGTTAATAGCGGATCGCCCCTGAAATGGGCAAGCAAATTCGAAACCACTAGGCCGCCCATGATACCGCGCGTTTCGATGGTAGCAGAGCCCACATGCGGGAGCAAAACAACGTTATCCATCTTTATAAGCGGCTCCGGCACGTTCGGCTCGATGGCGTAGACGTCTAGCCCTGCCCCGGCAATTTTCTTTTCTACCAAGGCGTTAACAAGATCTTCTTCATGTACGACAGACCCGCGGGAAACGTTGATCAGATAACCTTCCGGCCCCAAAGCCTCCAGAATCGGCGCATGAACCATATGACGCGTCTCTGCACCGCCCGGACAGGACAAAATGAGGTAGTCACTCTCTTCAGCCATTTTCTGAAGATCAGGCTCGAAGCGATAGGTAACGCCTTCTTTTTTTCGTTTGCCGTTATAGACAATTTTTAAACCGAATGCCTCGCAACGCTTCGCAATCGCCTGCCCTATGCGCCCCATGCCGACAATACCCGCGGTTTTGCCTTTCAACGTCCGGCCGAGCGGCATCGCGGAATTCAGACGCCATTTGTCCACGCGCACGAACATATCCGATTCACAGATGCGTCGGGAGAGGGCGAGCAGAAGGGAAAGAGCGATATCGGCCGTATCGTCGGTCAGAACATCCGGCGTGTTGGTCACGGCAATTCCCCGCGCCTTTGCAGCGGCAAGGTCGATATTGTCGGTGCCCACGGCAAACTGGGAGATGATTTCAAGATTGGGAAGCGCCTCGATCAGAGTCTTGGAAACAGGCATATAATAGGCTGACGCGATGGCCACGATGTCGTTCCGCCGTTCCTGCAAAACGGTCTCGGGGCCTTTTTCCTTCCATAAGTGTATCACATCGAAGTGTTTTTCCAGCTCCGCCATTTCATTTGGCAGGATCTGGTTCCCCATGACCAGAAGGGCGCGTTTCATGTCGATTTCCTTGATTCCATACAGGCTTCATGGTTTATAACCCATCGGAAACACCATGAACAAGAACGATCAGAAAAAGCTGTATATCAAAACCTGGGGCTGTCAGATGAATGTCTATGACAGCCGCCGGATGGCCGACATCTTGTCGCCGCTTGGGTATACCGCCACGGAAACACCCGAGGATGCCGATATGGTCATCCTCAACACCTGTCATATCCGCGAAAAAGCAACCGACAAGGTCTTCTCCGAAATCGGCCGCCTGCGCGATATCAAGGAAGACCGCGCCGCGGAAGGCAAGAAAACGCTGATCGCCGTTGCAGGTTGCGTAGCACAGGCCGAAGGCGATTTTATCATGGAACGCGCCAAGGCCGTCGATATGGTTTTCGGCCCGCAGGCGTATCACGAACTTCCTGAAATGATCGTGAAGGCAACGGGCGAACGCATTGTAAACACCGAACTAAATGTCGATACGAAATTCGATACGCTGGCCGGCGAGAGTCTCAACCACGGGCCAGCCGCGTTTCTTTCGGTTCAGGAAGGCTGCGATAAATTTTGCACATTTTGCGTTGTCCCCTACACGCGCGGCGCCGAATATTCGCGTCCTGTAAAACAGATTATGGACGAAGCCCGCCGCATGGCGGACAACGGCGCACGCGAAATCACGCTGCTTGGCCAGAATGTAAATGCTTTCCACGGCGAAGGCCCTGACGGAAAAATCTGGGGCTTGGGTCGTCTGATCGAGGAAGTGGCGCAAATTGATGTCATTGAACGCATTCGTTACACCACCTCGCATCCCTGCGATATGAAAGACGAATTGATTTTCGCCCACAGGGATATCCCCAAACTTATGCCCTACATGCACCTTCCCGTGCAGTCAGGATCGGATCGCATTCTGAAGGCTATGAACAGAAAACATACGGCGCAATCCTATCTCGACACCCTCGCCCGTGTGCGCGAAGTGCGCCCGGACATCGCACTGTCATCCGATTTTATCGTCGGCTTCCCCGGTGAAACGGATGAAGATTTCGAGCAAACTATGGAAGTCGTCCGTCAGGTAGGATACCAATCTGCTTACTCTTTTAAATACTCAGCCCGTCCCGGAACGCCTGCCGCCGCCATTCAGGCCGCGATTGTGCGCGAAGAGGTCAAGCAGGAACGCCTTCTTCGCCTGCAGGCTCTCCTTACAAAACAATTCGAGGATTTCAACGCCAGAACGATGGGTATGACGGTTCCGGTTCTGGTCGAACGCCCGTCCCAGAAGCCGGGACAAATGCAGGGCCGCTCTCCATGGAACCAGTCGGTGAATTTCGAAGGCGCGGAACGACTGGTGGGACAGATTGTTGATGTTACCGTAGAATCCACATCTGCAACCGCATTGCGTGGTACGATCGAGACGGTTGAGCTGATCCATAAATCCGCGTGATCCTGTGGCGGGAGTGCCCTCTGTGTATACTGAAATGCCCGATACCTCTCCTGCCCCGAACCCCGAAAAACTGAAATCCGTTCAGGAAACAATTTATGACCGCATTTTGATCGGCGGCGGCCTTGCCTCTCTTTTCACGGCCTATGCGACGCTACGCGAGGCGGCGCAAGCGGGCAAAAAGTTGCAGGTGCTGGTTCTGACCAAGGATATCCACGCCCCCTCGGCCGCTGGCAGCCATGTGGTCAATGAGATGGAAGGTCTGATGAAAGCGGGCGATGACGATTTCTCG
>Ga0209792_1001078_pt1 | contig 14621 bp, 18 predicted proteins | sample EBPBio142005_DNA_FD_185860 | JGI IMG/M metagenome (GOLD analysis project Ga0209792, IMG submission 185860) | Wastewater treatment Type I Accumulibacter community from EBPR Bioreactor in Madison, WI, USA - Reactor 1_6/14/2005_ DNA (SPAdes)... | ecosystem: Engineered > Bioreactor > EBPR >... | reverse complement strand
GCTATCGAACTACGTGACTTCGTCGCCGAACTGATAGCCCTTTTCGAAGCCGGAGCCAGGTTGACCAGCTGGCGAGCGCTCGCGGAATGGACGACCAAGCTTTTCGAGCGCTGCTTTGGCACATTCGAGAGCTTCGATACGCAGCGACCGGAGCAGCGCTTCGCAGTGGCATCGATCGAGGGCGTGCTGCGGTCAATCAGCGAGTTGGATGCCATCGGTGGCCCCGTCAACTTCGACACCCTTATCGACGTCCTTGCTGCCGAACTCGAGGCCGCACGTCAGAACGTGGGGCGTTTCGGCGAGGGCATTTATGTCGGGCCAATAGCCGCAGCACCTGGACTCGATGTGGACGAGTTGCACGTTGTGGGACTTGCGGAGGACACCTACCCGGGACGACTCACCCCTGACCCGATCCTGCCCGACTCGGTTCGCGCACTCACAGGCGGTGGAATGCCGATGCAGCGAAGCATGATCGATGACCGGCTGCGACATCTTCTTGCAGCGTTCGAGACACGCACCGCGGCCTCCTTCGCTCGTGGCGACCTCCGGTCCAGTCGGAGCCGCTTACCCAGTCGATGGCTGCTGCCGTCGTTCTCCGCTCTTGCAGGGACGACAGTGGATTCAGAAAACTGGGAACGGGTGGACTCGGTCAACATCGAGGCTGGGCGGTCGCACTGGAACTCGCTGCGTACTACGGAGATGCTAGCAACGGCGCAAGAATGGCGGGTGCGGCGACTCGCCGCCGGCCAGACGATCCCGCTCGACCCCGCGAGAGACGCCGCGCTCGAGCTGATCGTCGCGCGGGAGAGCCGCATCTTCACCCGGTTCGACGGCAACCTCAGCAGAGTTGACGGCTTGCCGAATTACGCGACCTCAGGAGACTCCATCGCCCCAACGCGGCTTGAGTCTTATGCGACCTGCCCACATGCATTCTTCGTCGAGCGCGTTTTGCGAGTGCAACCGATCGAGGCGCCCGAGGAGATCATCGCCATTCGCCCGATGGACATCGGGACCCTCGTCCACCGCATCGTTGATCGCCTAGTGGTGGAGTCTCCAACGCTTCCTGGCTTCGGTGAGCCCTGGACAGCCGACCATCGAGAGCGGCTGCATCGGATTGCAGAAGAGGAGGCCACGCGCGCAGCTGAACGCGGACTCACCGGGCACCCTCTGCTCTGGCGGCGCGAGCTCGCCTCGATCCTGGAAGACCTCGATACGATGCTCGACGACGACTCCCGAGAGCGCGCACGCACCGGAGGAAAGGTCGCCGCAAGCGAGTTACGGTTTGGTTCCGACGGCATCGATCCCGTAGCGGTAGAGGTTGCACAAGGAGTCGTGCACCTAGCTGGTAGCGCGGACAAGGTTGACCTCACCGAGGACGGCCTCGTATACGTGACAGACGTTAAGACCGGGAAAGCGGAGAAGTTTAAGTCGATCGAAGCCGGCGACCCCGTTGTGAAAGGAACCAAGCTTCAGCTGCCGGCTTACGCGCTCGCGGCTGCGCGCGCCTACGACGCCGTGGGCGTGCGCGCCGGGTATTGGTTTGTGCGACGCGACCGAGGCACGCGCGTTACGGTCGCGCTCAACGAGAACACACTGACCCGGTACGCGGAGGCCGTCGGTACCCTGACGGCTGGAATAGCAGGTGGACTGTTCCCTCCTCGTCCGCCGATGGAGCCCGACCGCGTATATGTCACATGTCCGTACTGCAACTTCGATGGAGTGGGGCACAGCGAGTTGCGGGAGGCGTACGAACGCAAGCGCGGAGATGGCGTGCTCGCTGAACTCATGGCGCTAATCGATCCGCCCGATCCAGACGAGGAGACGGAGGACTGATGCCGGAGCTAGCGGATGCAGATGCGCGCGCACGCATCCAGCTTGATACGAACGCGACGCTCTTCGTAGAGGCCGGTGCCGGCTCCGGCAAGACATCATCGCTCGTAGGACGTGTGCTGACTCTGGCACTTGACGACGGTGTGCTGGTATCAAATATTGCGGCAGTCACATTCACTGAGAAGGCTGGTGCCGAGCTGCGCGATCGATTGCGTAGGAAGCTCGAGGACACGCTCAGCCGTCAATTCGACGAGACACGTGAGTCCAGGGCACTCGCCGCACTGGATGACCTGGATGCTGCAGCGTTCGGAACGCTACATTCATTCGCGCAGCGCGTGCTCATGATGTTCCCCATTCAGGCCCACCTGCCGCCGTTGGTCGAGGTGCTCGACGAGGTGGGATCGTCGATTGCGTTCGATGCGCGATGGTCGGCGCTTCAACGAAGACTGCTCGGCGACGAGAGCATGTCGGAGGGCGTGCTGCTCGCGCTCGCGTCCGGTGTCACGTGGGACAACCTCCGCTCGCTGACACGAGCTTTGGGTGCGTCTTGGGACCTCATCGGCGAGCGGGTGACCAACCGGCCGGCACCCACCCTTGTTGTGCCCGACACCGATGCGATATTGCGGCGGGCTGTCTTGCTCGCGGAGCGTGCCACCGAGGTGCTGGACACGGACGACAAGTTGTATCCCTTCATCCTCGGCGTAGGGGCCTGGGCGAACCGTTTCCGCGAGGCCGGCACAGACGCGTCACGACTGGAGTTGCTTCACAGAGCCAGCGAAATGAAGGGCGGCAATGTCGGTACAAGAGCAGGGTGGCGGGACAGCGCGGGGCTGAAGGCCGACTTCAAGGCGTTCAAGAGCGACTCCAGCGATCTCGTCGCTCAATTCGGCGATGCGACGTTGCGGCCGATCGCCTACTGGATTGCAACAGAAGTGCTTGTCGAGGCGGAGGCTCGCCGTGAGTCGGGCCGGCTCGAGTTCCACGACCTTCTGGTGCTGGCACGAGAACTCGTTCGTGCCGATGCGGACGTCCGCAGAGCGTTGCAGGTCGCCTTCCCCCGGATCTTGTTGGACGAGTTCCAGGACACTGATCCCATACAAATCGAGCTCGCGGTCCGCATCGCAGCGGGTGAAGAGGGTGGTGCCCCGCGCTGGGAGGACATCCCTGTCCCAGAGGGATCGCTCTTCATCGTCGGCGATCCGAAGCAGTCCATTTATCGATTCCGCCGCGCCAGCATCGAGACATACCTGCGGGTGCAGGATCACTTCGGTGAGCTGGTCGCCCTCACATCGAACTTCCGATCGACCGCAGGCGTGCTCGACTGGATCAACACCGTGTTCTCATCCGTAATCACTCCAGTGCAGGACGCTCAACCCCAGTATCGGGCTCTTGATGCGCAAGAAACGCCAGGGGGACCCGTCGGCCCTGCGGTCACCGTGCTTGGGGCCGAGATCCATGAGAGCAGGACCACAGCCGATCAGATCCGTGCCTTTGAGTCGGATGAGGTAGTCGCAGCGGTACGGGAAGCGATCGCTGACGGCTGGACTATTCGAGACCCGCGTTCCGGGGAGTGGCGCCGCGCCGAGCTGGGGGACGTCGTCGTGCTCGTTCCGACCCGCGCACCCCTTTCAGCGCTGCAAGCTGCGTTCGAAGGGGCGGACGTGCCCTACCGAGCAGAGTCGAGCTCGCTGGTCTACCAGGCGATGGAGGTGCGCGAACTCCTGATCGCCGCTCGCGCCATCGCCGACCCAAGCAACGAGTTCGCACTCGTCGCTGCCCTTCGCTCGTCCCTATTTGGCTGCGGAGACGATGACCTCTTCGAATATCGGCATCTCGGGGGTCGATTCGGGCTGTTCTCAACGGCTCCCGACGACCTGCAGGATCACATCGTGGCGCAATCGATCGGCGAGCTGCGCTCGCTCCACCGCGCGTCCCGCGAACTGGCCCCGGCCGAAATCCTCGACCGGCTTGTGATCGACCGACGCATGCTCGAGGTTGCAGGATCGCGCTGGCGCCCGCGCGACCGCTGGCGGCGATTGCGGTTCGTTGTCGACCAAGCGCGTGCGTGGTCCGACCACCAGCATGGTGGGTTGCGAGAGTATCTCGCCTGGGCAGAACGCCAAGCCGACGACAGCGCGCGAGTCGCCGAGTCGGTACTTCCAGAGATGGACCACGACGTAGTGCGGATCATGACGATCCATGCTGCGAAGGGGCTCGAGTTCCCCATAGTGGTGCTGGCAGGAATGTCTACCCAACCGCAGAGTTCCCGCGGCGTGCAGGTCCTGTGGCATGACGACGGAGTCGCGGTGAAACTCACGGCACAAATCCAAACCAATGACTTCGCCGCGTACCAACCGATCGACGAGCAAATGGACGACTTCGAACGCAGTCGGTTACTGTACGTCGGCACCGCGCGCGCGCGTGACCATCTCATCGTTTCCTTGCATCGCAAGGCGCGAGGCGCGGGACGGGCCACTTCTGCTTGGGTCCTAGCTGAGGCCGGTGCCCTCACTGAGGCTGGGGCAGTAGCGCTTGAATCTCGGGAAACCACAGGCCCATCGATCACCGCTGAGCGCACGCCCGAGCCGGTCATGGAGTTTGACGAATGGGATCACAACCACGCGGCGGCGGTAGCTAATGCGAAAGTGGCCGCCTCGCGAAGCGCATCAGGCTTGGAGGGTACTGATCCATACATCGTGCTCGCACCGCCGGAACAGGGCGAGGAGCGCGCCGGAGCGGCGAAGGGTGCTCGCGACCTGCAAGCTCCGCCGTGGTCAAAGGGGCGCTACGGGTCGATGATTGGTCGCGCAGTTCATGGCGTGTTGCAAACGGTCGATCTGCTTTCACCAGAACGGTTAGACGCAGTGATCGCGGCCCAGGCAATTGCCGAGGGCGTTTCGGATCACATCGCTGCGATAGAGGGATTCGTGCGTTCCGCGCTCGCCTGCCCGCTAGTACGAGAGGCGGCCGCATCAGAGCACTGGCGTGAAGCATTCGTGGCGTTGACCGACGACGAGGGTGTGTTGCACGGCTACATCGATCTCATCTTCCGCCGTCCCAGCGGGACGCTGGTAGTTCTCGACTACAAGACCGACACTGTCCCCGATGCAGCCATCCCGGCACGGGTCGCCCACTATGCCCCGCAGCTGCGCGCATACGGGTCAATGCTGGAGGCGGCAACCGGCGCAACAATCGAGTTGTTCCTATGTTTCCTCGATCACTCCGGTGCCGAGGCTCGCGTCGAGCGCGTGGTGAATTGAGTGCGGTCTTGTCTGGATGACCTAGCCCAGATCGTCACTCGCAGGCGCATCGGGCTCTGGTGATGCCCGATCCTTGTGTCCCCCGTGTGTACCCGAGAAGCAGATGATGCTGTGTGGGAAGTGTTTCTGGCGGCCTCGGGCCGCGTGACGTCGGCCCTGATTGGGAACTAGCCGCCCTGCTAGGGTGAGGCAACCTCGGTCGTAGCACCCCGCGGGATCACGCATCGTTCACGCACTGCACTCGCGCGACGTGGCCGATGCGATCACGGGGGAACCTCATGCCATCGACACCACGTCGGCTCGCCGTCGCCACAACCGCTGTTCTCGTGGGAGCGGGTCTCCTTCTGGGAGCCGCACCCGCACAGGCCGCAGTCGCTCCCGTGACCCTGAGTCTCGAGATCCAGGGTCCCGACGGAGTCTTCGTGCCGGTGGCCTCCGGGGCGCAGTTCGCCGTGTCATCCACCACTGCGACGGTCGCGCGCTGGACGCTCACCAACACACGGGGCGCGGAGTACACCGGCTTCTACCTCTACTCCTACGGGCCCGACTGTGCGCTGGGCGGCATCACGATCCCGGCTTCGGGCACCTTCGTCTGCACCGAGACGATCCCGCCCGAGTCCGAGCAGACCGTCCCCGCCTACGGCCTCGCGAGCCTCGGGGCCCTGGGTGGCTTCTACGACGGTGTGGGCCCCGACTTCTCGGTCGCCTACCCGGTGACCGTCGACATCGTCGATGACTCCGACGGCCAGACCTTCGCGCTGAGTCGCACGGCGGTCGACCCGGGCGAGACGATCATCGCCACGGGCGGCGGCTTCCATGCGGATGACGCGCTCACGGGCATCCTCGTCGGTGCGCCCGCGGGCAGCGGCTCGTTCGCCGTCGCCGGTACCTCGTTCAGCCACAGCATCACCGTGCCCACCGGTCTGGCACCGGGAACGCACACCGTGGTGCTGTACAGCAACGGCGTGGCGTACGCGGTGCGCAGCTTCGAGGTGCGCGGTGCGGCGCTCGCCGCGACGGGCATCGACGCGAGCGCGCCCCTGGCGCTGGCGCTCGGAGCCGTGCTGGTAGGTCTGGCAGCGACAGTGGTGCGCCCGCGGCGTCGATCGGGAACGTATTCGCGCGGCTAGCTGTTCTACATCCTGAGGGCCGCAGCCAGCGACCCGACAAGGAGCAGATCCACATGACCACCGTGTACCGCAAGGACCCGGCCGCAGTCGCCCAGTTGAACGCTGAGCAGTTCGCGGTCACCCAGAACAACGCGACGGAGCCCGCGTTCCGCAACGAGTTCTGGGACAACCACGACGATGGAATCTACGTCGACATCGTCTCGGGGGAGCCCCTGTTCTCCTCGACCGACAAGTTCGACAGCGGATCGGGCTGGCCGAGCTTCACGCGGCCGATCAACTCCGCGAACATCGTGCGCCACGACGACAAGAGCTGGGGCATGCTGCGCACCGAGGTGCGTTCGGCGAACGCCGACAGCCACCTGGGCCACCTGTTCGATGACGGACCCGTCGCAGACGGCGGCATGCGCTACTGCATCAACTCGGCCGCGCTGCGGTTCATCCCGGTGGACCAGCTCGAGGCCGAGGGCTACGGTGACTACCGCAGCCTGTTCACCACCACGAAGGGAGCCTGACCATGGCCAACACCGAGACCGCGATCCTCGCTGGCGGATGTTTCTGGGGCGCTCAGCAGTTGCTGCGCCGTCGCCCGGGAGTGATCACCACGCGCGTCGGCTACTCGGGCGGTGACGTGCCCAACGCCACCTATCGCAACCACGGGGACCACGCGGAGGCCGTCGAGATCGTCTTCGACCCCTCGCTGATCTCCTACCGCGACCTGCTGGAGTTCTTCTTCCAGATCCACGACCCGTCGACCACGAACCGCCAGGGCAACGACATCGGTCGCAGCTACCGCTCGGCGATCTTCTACACCACCGACGAGCAGAAGCGGGTCGCCCTCGACACGATCGCCGACGTGGATGCCTCGGGACTCTGGCCCGGCAAGGTCGTCACCGAGGTCGAGCCGGCCGGTGACTTCTGGGAAGCCGAGGAGGAGCACCAGGACTACCTGGAGAAGTACCCCAACGGCTACACCTGCCACTTCGTGCGCCCGGGCTGGAAGCTCCCGCACCGCGAGGAGCAGCTCACCAGCTAGCGGTCCATGACGATGGCCCATCACCTTCGAGGTGGTGGGCCACTCGTGTGTCGGGGCGAGTCAGGCGATCGGGTACACGACGCGGGTGCGCCAGGTCGAGGGATCGGGGCCGGTCTCGGGTCCCGCGAGGTACTCCTCCCACATCACGTCGGCGGGAACGAGGTGCTGCTCCGCCATCCACTCGCTCAGTCCGCGGTAGGTCGCATCGATATCGGCGTACGGTCCGACATGCACCGCCTCGACGGCATCGCCCGCTGGCAGATCGACCACGACGGTGCCAGGGGGCGGCGTCACGGTGCCGGTGAACGGGAATCCCGCGACCACATCGAGCGCCGGTTCATCTCCGCCGTAGTAGAGGGCTACGGGGGGACCCGACGGGTGCGCGCCCTCCTCGTCGAGCGCTGCGCTCGCGGTCTGGAACGCACGCCCGAAGAACTGCGGCAGTTCTGCGAGAGCGACGTCATCCCTGACGCCGAGGATGTGGCGACGCTGAAGGGTCGTACGTGCGATGTCCACTGCGGCCCTCCGATGAGCACGAGACGGATACGTGCTGTGCAGCGTACGAGCGCGTGCGAGGGTGGAGCAGGGCCGAAAGTCCCTCCGGCTCTGGTCTGGGGGGTGTGCCGTGGGCGTGCACCGGCCCGCAGTAGCCCATCGTGAGGGACGCCGCAAGGCCCTGACCCGTCTGCCATAGCCGTCCTACCGTTGAACACTGCCCCGGAACGTGCGCTCGTCGACCTGTTGAGACCACACACAAAGGAGGAAGGAGAACGATGACACTGGAATCGAAGTCCGAGCCGGCCACCGAGCCGGATCCGGACATCACCACCGAACCGGATGGCACGCCCAAGGAGAATCCCTCGGGTGCAGCCGGAGACGGCGACGCCGACACCGCGTCGGGCGGCGCCCCCGAGCCGCCCGACTGAGCGGGAACGAAACAGGGGCGGAGCCGACCGGCCCCGCCCCTGTTTCTCGTCAGAACGTCAGTTGGTGGCGTCCTTCACGGTGTCCTTGACCTTCTCGCCGGCCTGGTGCAGGTCCGCCTTCGCGCGCTCGACCTTGCCCTCGTTCTCGAGGTCGCGGTTGTCCGTGGCGGCTCCGACGCCTTCCTTGACGCGGCCCACGGCCTCGTCAGCGGCGTTCTTGATCTTGTCGTCCATACCCATGATGTGACTCCATTTCCTGCACATCGAACTGTGCACTTCCACGCTGCCATCCCCGCGACGAGACTGCCGGGGGCTTGACATCGGCCGCATCGGGTGAGCCTCCGTCGTCGGTCGCGGAGCCGTGCCACACGCGGGCGTGCCCTGTCAATGGGGCGCGGCATCCGGCGAAACCGGGATTGGATTGCAGCACAGACAGGAGCGAATCTCATGACCTTGCACCGAACGACCAGCGCTGCCACCCGCCGGGCCCCGTCGCGCTTCGTCACCGACTCCCTCGACATCTCGCTGATCGGCGAGGAGACCTACTGCCTGCTCGGCCGGGATCGCACCATCGGATTCGTGCAGAAGCGCGACAACCTCTTCGTGGGCATGCTCGGTGAGGACATCCTGCACACCATGGGCGTGGGTGAGTCGCTGTCCTTCGACGCCGCAGTGGCCATGGTCGTCGACGCGTACCGTCGGTGACCCGGGGCAGCGGCGACCTCAGGCGATCTCGGCCATCGCTTCGCGCCATCCATCGACGACCTCAGGAGCGTTGAGTTCCTCGAACGGACTCGACTCCTCGACGGTGACCAGTTGACTGGCCGGACCGATCAGAAGGGTCGCGTTCGCCGTACCGCCATCGGACAGTCGCACGGGCAGGCTCACCTCTGCGGAACCGCCGACCTTCGCCAGCACCCGCGCGTACTGCACGACACCGCGTGCGATGTCGTTGCCTGTGAGCAGGCTCACTCCGGAATAGTGGATTCGTTGCATTGCCGCACCTCTGTCTACATTGATGTAGTTGCCACTCACCCTACGGGGGTGCAGAGCGGGGCCTCCGAGGGGTTGCGCTGAGGCCGATCGACTGCGACTATCCCCCTGAGCAGCGGATGCCACGACCCGGCCCAACTCGAAGGAAGACCCATGCACACCACCCGAGGCGCCGTTCTCGAGGCGCTCGAGCGGGACGAGTTCTATCTCGTCTACCAGCCGATCGTCGAGCTGGCGACCCGCAGGACCGTCGGCCTCGAGGCACTGGTGAGATGGTTGCACCCGTCCGACGGCGAGTTGAGCCCCGCCACTTTCATCGAGCAGTTCGAGCGCAATGGCGCCATCACCGACCTGGGGGCCTGGGTCACCCGTCGTGCGATGGCCGAGGCGTCGGAGTGGCACCGAGCCGCTCGGGCCAAGGATCGTGAGCTCTACCTCAGCGTGAATGTCTCGGGCTTCGAGCTCCAGCAGCTCACCTACAGTCCCGCGCTCGTGTCGATGTGCAACGACTTCGAGCACCGCTGCCAGGACCTGCGGGTGGAGATCATCGAGAGCGAGTTCGATCTCGGTGGTCCCGACGTGCGTGCCAATCTGGCAACCCTGCGCAAGGAGGAGGTGCGCGTGGTCATCGACGACTTCGGCACCGGGGCCTCGACCGTGGACCGGCTGCTGGAGATCAGCGCCGACGCGATCAAGCTGGACGCGAGCCTGATCGCAGACCTCGAGGACAACTCCGAGCGATTCGCCTCGATCGCTGCCGTGGTGGCCGCCGGGGATCTCGCCGGGGTCGAGGTCGTGGCCGAGGGCATCGAGCGTGAGTCCCAGCACGACCTGCTGCTTCGGGCCGGATGCCGGTTCGGCCAGGGCTACCTCTTCTCCCGGCCCGTGCGCGCGGAGAATGTCCCGACGATCCTCGACGTCTGACCGCCGACGGGCGCCCGGTCAAGCCCCCGCACGGGGGTACCGGTCATCAGCCACAATGGATCTGGCCTTGTGTCCCAGACCCCGACGATAAGGAAGCGCTCGTGCCATCCCCGACCGCCCAGCAGAGCGCGTTTCAACTCGCCGTCCTGCGGCTGATCGCGGGCGGCCTGAGCATCGGTTTCCTCGTCGCCGGGGTGTGGGGCACCTTCGAGCCCGACTGGGTGCGCTACGTCGCGCTGATAGCCGGGATCGCCTGCGCCGTGTTCACCGCCGCCCTCATCTGGATCCACGCCCGGCACGATCTCATCGTGCGCGCGATCCTCGCTGTGCTGATGGGCACCGTGTTCCTCATGGGTGCGACGATCCAACCCCCGCCGCTCGGAACACTCAGCGGCTTCGTCTTCCTCGGGTTCGCTGTGGGAATCGCCTCCTACGAGAAGTTCGGCGCTGCCGTGGCGATGTCGCTCGCCGCCGTTGGTTTCGGCATCGTGTCGATCGCCATTCGATCCACCGTGCCGGCGGCGGCGCTGGGTGTCTTCGTGGCGGTCGCCGCCGCGTCGCTCTTCGCGGTCTTCGGCTTCCGTCGGGTGGCGGCCGGGGCAACGGCGGCGGCGATCGCCGATTCCCTCAAGGACCCCCTCACGGGCATCACGAATCGACGGGGACTCGCGCTCGGCGCATCGCTGTTGAGTGCCCTCGCAGACCGCACGGGTCAGCGGCTCGGGTGCCTGATCCTCGACCTGGACCACTTCAAGGCCATCAACGACGACTTCGGCCACGAGGCCGGCGACACAGTGCTCATCGCGGTGGCACGTCGCATCCAGGAGGTCGCTCGCCAGGGTGACCTCTTCGTGAGGCTCGGCGGCGAGGAGTTCGCCGTGTTCACTGTGGTCAGGTCCGTCACGGAGCTGAAGCTGGTTGGCGAGCGGCTGCGTGCCGCAGTCGAGAACCTCGCGGTCGCCACCCCCGTCACGACGAGCGTGGGTGGTGCGCTTCAGGCCAGCGGCGCGGTCCTGCGGCTCGAAGAACTCATGAGCCGGGCCGATCGTCAGCTGTACGCCGCGAAGGCTGCGGGGCGCAACGCCCTTCGGGTGGCCGCCGACTAGGTCGTCGGCGTATCGCCGGGCTGAGGTTCCGGCAGCGGAACGAGGCCCATGGTGCTCGCGGCGACACCCGAGAGCGCCTCGATCCACGCGCGGTTGAGCGAAGGCTCGCGACCGCCGTAGAAGCGGAACTGCAGCGGGATCGCGGCATCCATCCACAGCGACATGCGGCCGCTGCCGTTCGACGTCGGGTAGTCCCACGTGAAGGTGAAGCTCTCGCGCCGCCGCAGCTTGGTCACGATCACCACGCGCAGGTGCGCGAGCAGTCGATCCTCGAATTCGAACTCGGCGTCCTGAGACCCGTAGATCAGCTTTCCCACGATGCGCTCCCCGCCTGATTGAGATCCCTGTGCACGATCCTAAGCTTCACCGTCGATGGCGTCATCACCGGCGATCGTCAGGAAGTCGTCGACTGCTTCCGCCCACGTGCCGAATCCGGCATCCCGTGCCGCATAGGCGATGTCGGAGGTCACGACCCGCCACGAGGGCGGCTCAGCGGTGGCCGCGAACTCGAGAACGCCCTGGTGGGCCAGCCCCTGCTGGATGCCCCACCGTCCGTCACCACGATCGACCAGGTTCCACACGCGACCATTCCGCTCGACCTGCGAGGGCACGGGGATGTCGGGGATCTCGGCCGCGTCAGCCACGGGCGATGCCGACGAAGTTCGGGTCCCAGAACGACGCCGTCGCGGCGGCCAGCGACAGGTGGGTGTGAGTGTGAGTCGGGTCGTCGAGCGGAACTGCCTCGTAGCCATCCTCGGTGCGAGCGATGACTCCGAGCACAGCGCGGTGATCGTCGTCCGCGAAACGGCGGTCGCACACGCGCCATTCGCTGCTGGATACGAGGTCGAGGCGGATGTCTCGCTCCGAGACCGGGGGTTCGTTCACTGGGTGCCTCCTAAAGTCAAACCTCGCAATACTAGGCAGCCTTCTCGATCTCGTCGAAGGGGGTTGATCCCCGGCGTGCGACCCGCTATGGCCTCGGGACGTGGCCATGCTTTCGCGCCCATAGCACGCCGACGACCGGCGCAACAAGGGGTCCGGGGAGCTCTCCGAGGTTGTGATTGAGTGTGAGGCGGCCTCGAGACCCGAGGTCACTAAACGACTGGAGAAGTCATGGGAATCATCGGCTGGATCATTCTGGGACTGGCTGCGGGCGCTATCGCCAAGGCGATCCTTCCCGGCAACCAGGGCGGCGGCTGGCTCATCACGCTGCTCCTCGGCGTCGTGGGCGCGCTCCTCGGTGGCTTCATCGGCAGCGCGGTGTTCGGCATCGGTCTTGAGGGGTTCTTCTCCATCCAGACCTGGCTGCTCGCGATCGGTGGCGCCATCGTTGTGCTGCTCATCTACGGCCTCGCCACGCGCGGTTCGCGCCGCGCATAGGGCGTGCGCACAGAACGGGGCGGCCCTTCGGGGTCGCCCCGTTCTGGCGTGTGCGGGCTAGGCGGCGGTGATCGCGCCGAACTCGGCCAACGGCACGACTTCGTCGGCAGCCATGGCCAGATCGGGATCGAGGGTCACGAAGGCGTCGGCCTGGAGCTGCGCCACGGCGACGTACTCGGCGCGGGTCGTGTCATCCCACCCCAGCTTCTCGGCGACGCGCCAGGCCGTCGCGCGGGAGACCCGGTCGCCGAGCAGACGGATGCCCATGGTCGTGATTCCATCGAGGATGCGGCGGGCCTCTGCCGCGGTCTCGGTTCCCTCCCGCACCGCGCGGTAGAGCACGGACATCGCGTCGGACGGCAATCGGTTGGGCGCCACCAGCTTGTGCGACTCGGGCACCGCGAGACTCTCGCGGGCGATGCGGATCGCGGTCAGGGCGTCGATGCCGAAGCGGGTCATGCCTCCAGTATCGGGTCGACGACCGTCAGTACTGCCACGGGTAGGGCGACCAGTCGGGCTCACGCTTCTCCAGGAACGAGTCGCGCCCCTCGACGGCCTCGTCGGTTCCGTAGGCCAGGCGGGTCGCCTCGCCCATGAGCACCTGCTGGCCGGAGAGTCCGTCGTCGATCGCGTTGAATGAGAACTTGAGCATGCGGATCGACGTGGGCGACTTGCGGAGGATCGTGTGCGCCCACTCGAGGGCGGTCTTCTCGAGCTCCGCGTGGGGAACCACGGCGTTGATGGCTCCCATCTCATAGGCCCGCTGCGCCGAGTACTCCTCGGCGAGGAAGAAGATCTCGCGCGCGACCTTCTGGCCGACCTGGCGCGCGAGGTACGCGCTGCCGTAGCCGCCGTCGAAGGAGCCGACGTCGGCATCCGTCTGCTTGAATCGGCCGTGCTCGGCGCTCGCGATCGTGAGGTCGCACACCACGTGCAGCGAGTGACCGCCGCCGGCTGCCCAGCCGGGAACGACAGCGATGACGACCTTGGGCATGATGCGGATGAGCCGCTGCACCTCGAGGATGTGCAGCCGTGCCGCCCCCGCTCGGTTCAGGCCCTTGCTCTCGCCCTCGTGGTACTCGTAGCCTTCACGACCCCGGATGCGCTGGTCGCCTCCCGAGCAGAAGGCCCACCCGCCGTCCTTAGGGCTGGGTCCGTTGCCCGTGATGAGCACGACGCCGATCTTCGTATTCTGGCGGGCATCATCGAGCGCGCTGTAGAGCTGGTCGACCGTTCGCGGGCGGAAGGCGTTGCGCACCTCGGGCCGGTTGAACGCGATGCGGGCGATGCGCCCGGTGACGTCGTGGTGGTACGTGATGTCGTCGAACGACTCGAAGCCGTGCACCTCACGCCAGGCGTCCGCGTCGAACAGGTCGGAGATGAATGCCATGTGCCCAGCCTAATGACGCGGCCGTTCCCGCTCGCCGGTTGAGTAGCGGCGCATCCGCGTATCGAAACCGCCCGCGACGGCTCGTAGCGTACCTGAGCCCGGTAGTTGGAGAATGACTCCAAAGCTGGGAAGGTGTCTGACATGGTGAGACGACTTCTGCCCGTCTTCTTGGTCAGCGTGCTGGTTCTCCCGCTCTCAGGATGCGACATCGGCGTGAACTCGGACGGCCCTGCGGCAATAAAGCGGGAGGGTGGGAGTCTTCTCGTCGCGGTCTGCGCCGACATCCACGCGGGTCGGATCCTGTTTGAGGAACGGCAACCGTCGGATGGCTCGAGCTGGGATCAGTTCTGGGACGGGGAGGGAAATCTCGTGGTTGCCGCGGGCACAATACTGTCGACCAGCGAGTTTGATCCGCCACTCCTGCCGAGTGAGCACAAAGCAGACCCATCCATGCGCCCCGGTTCCGAGATCGGCGTTCTCCTTGCCGATCGCTCGGGACGATACTCAATCTCGGCGTCCTTCACGGTGCCGCAAGGCGGACTTTCCGAGTCGACCTGGTTGCATCCCGATGGAAGCACAACGCAGGAGGCCTGCGGCTAGTACTTGGAGTAGATCACCGCTACCGCCGCACGGTACCCGTGAGCTCGGC
>Ga0209792_1001077_pt1 | contig 14634 bp, 17 predicted proteins | sample EBPBio142005_DNA_FD_185860 | JGI IMG/M metagenome (GOLD analysis project Ga0209792, IMG submission 185860) | Wastewater treatment Type I Accumulibacter community from EBPR Bioreactor in Madison, WI, USA - Reactor 1_6/14/2005_ DNA (SPAdes)... | ecosystem: Engineered > Bioreactor > EBPR >... | reverse complement strand
ACCCGTTCCCGGCGTACGTTTCTCGCGGGCCTTGGCGCTGCCACGGCTGCAGGTTTCACCGGCTCCTTTGCCTCGGCGCAGACGGCCAACCCGGATGTGTCCGCGGTCGAGCGCTACTTCAACGGCCTGCGGACCCTGCAGGCACGGTTCGTGCAATCCAATCCCGGCGGCACCGTCGTGCAAGGTACTCTCTCGATCCGGCGGCCCGGCCGCATGCGCTTCGAATATGATCCACCCTCGCAGCTCAAGATCGTGGCCGACGGCAGCCAGGTTACGATGTGGGACATCGCCAACCGCGATTTCGGCCAGTGGCCGATCGGCTGGACCGCCGCCTCGTTCCTGGTGAAGGAGCCGATGGTGCTGCAGGGCGGCGATCTCGCCGTGGAGAAGGTCGAGCGCGCCGACGGCATGCTGCAGCTCACGCTGAGCCAGGCCCGCAAGCCGCAGGAAGGCAAGGTGATCGTGCGGCTTGCCGAGAACCCGATGGTGCTGCGTGGTTGGACAATCATCGACAATCGCGGCCAACGGGTCGACGTTTCGCTGAACGGCCTGCAGACCGGCCTGCAGTTGGCCGATTCGCTCTTCAAGTTCGACGGTCCCGATGCCAGCATTATTCGTCGCGGTGGTCGCTGAGGCGCTGTAACCTGCGCCCGACAAGGCGTGGGGACGGCAAGACGTGAACGGACTGATCGTGCGGGCCTCGACCGAGGCCGACGTGGCGCGCTGCGCAGAAATCTACGGGCATCACGTGCTGTACGGCACGGCCTCCTTCGAGGAAACGCCGCCCGATCTGGCCGAGATGAGAAAACGCCGTGCCGCCGTCCTCGACCTCGGCTTGCCTTACATCGTCGCGGAGAAGGAGGGCCGGCTCCTCGGCTATGCTTACGCCGGCACCTATCGCCCGCGCCCGGCCTATCGCTACTCGGTCGAGAACTCGGTCTACATCGACAAGGATGCCGTGGGGCTGGGCGTCGGCAAGGCCCTGCTGCCGCCACTGATCGATCTCTGCGCCGCGGCGGGCCGCCGCCAGATGGTGGCGATCATCGGCGATTCCCAGCATGTCGCCTCGATCAAGCTCCACGAAGCCTGCGGCTTCGAGATGGTCGGCACCTTCAAGAGCATCGGCTTCAAGTTCGGTCGTTGGCTCGACAGCGTGCTGATGCAGCGGGCACTGGGAACGGGCGATACGATGGCGCCCGAGGACCTCAACCTTCCAATGCGGAGCTGACGCCATGCGCCTGATCGACTATTTCGACCGTGGCGCCGATCTCTATCCCGAGCGGCATTGCCTGCACGACGGCACGCGCGGCTGGACCTATGCCGAGGTGCGCGGGCAGACGCATCGCGTCGCCAACGGGCTGCTGGCGCTGGGCCTCGGCCGGGGCTCGAAGGCGGCGGTCTACAGCCCCAACCATGCCGCGGCCTATGCCTGCCTGCTGGGCATCGTGCGGGCCGGCGTCACCTGGGCCCCGGTGAATGCGCGCAATGCCTTGGAGGAGAACCTCTACATTCTGAACAACACCGATGTTGAGGTGCTGTTCTACCATTCGAGTTTCGAGGCCTATCTGCCGCGCATCCGCGAAGCCTGCGCGGAGATCCGCGAATTCATCTGCATCGACCAGCCCTCGTTCGAGATCTGGCTGGCCGACCAGGATCCTCTTGCACCGGACCTGCCGGAAGCACCCGACGATGTCGTCTTTCTGGCGAGTTCGGGCGGCACCACGGGCCGGCCCAAGGGGGTGCAGATCACCAACCGCAACATCGAGGCGATGAACTCGATCTTCTGGGCCTGCATGCCCGTGAAGCCGCAGCCGGTCCATCTCATGGTGGCGCCGATGACGCACGCGGCCGGCGTCTGCTCCTTCCCGCTGCTGGCCTATGGCGGCACCAACATCTTCATGGGAACGGCCGATCCTGGCGCGATTCTGGCCGCGATCGAGAAACACCGGGTCACGCACATCTACATGCCGCCGACCCTGATCTACATGCTGCTCGCCCACCCCGACGTGCGCAAATACGACTACAGTTCGCTCCAGCATCTGGTCTATGCCTCCGCGCCCATGTCGGTCGACAAGCTGGTCGAGGCGATCGAGGTCTTCGGTCCGGTGCTGACGCAGACCTACGGCCAGGCCGAAGCCTGCATGATCTGCACCTTCTTTTCGCCAGAGGACCATGTGGCGGCGCTGGAGGCCAACAACCGCCACCGGCTGGCGAGCTGCGGCAAGGTCTCGCCACTGGTTCGGCTCGAAGCCATGGACGATCAGGGCAACATCCTGCCGCGGGGCGAACGCGGCGAGATCGTCGTGCGCGGCGCTCTCGTCATGAAGGGCTATTACAACAACCTCGAAGCGACAGCCGAGGCGTCGGCTTTCGGATGGCACCATACGGGGGACATCGGCGTTATCGACAAAGACGGCTTCGTCTATATCGTCGATCGCAAGAAGGACATGATCATCTCCGGCGGGTTCAACGTCTTTCCGAGCGAGGTCGAGCAGGTCCTGTGGGGGCATCCCGCGGTGCAGGACTGCGCGGTGATCGGCGTGCCCGACGAGAAGTGGGGCGAGTCGGTGAAAGCCGTGGTCGAGCTGAAGCCCGGTGCGGCGGTCTCCGCCGAGGAGCTGATTGCGCTTGCCAAGGAAAAGCTCGGCGGCGTGAAGGCGCCGAAGTCCGTCGATTTCATCGCCGCCCTGCCGCGCAGCCCCGTCGGCAAGGTCCTGAAGAAGACCCTGCGCGAGCCCTACTGGGCCGGCCACGAGCGCAAGATCTGATGCTGGACTCGCTGCGGCGGCTTCCGCCCAACGTGCAGGGTGCGCTGTGGCTGGTGAGCGGCGGGTTCATCTTCACGTCCACGAGCGTGATGATCCGGCTCCTGTCGGAGCAGATCGAGAGCGTCCAGACGGCTTTCTTCCGCGCCGCCATCGGCCTTCTGCTGTTGTTGCCCTACATCGCCATGGGGCGCGTGAAGCCCTGGCAGAGTCCGCGAATCGCCGGCCACTTCTGGCGGACCTTCATGGGCACGACGTCGATGGTGCTGGGCTTCTACGCCGTCGCCATGCTGCCGTTGGCGGACGCCACCGCCATCGCCTTCTCCCAGCCGCTCTTCTCCGTCGTCGTGGCTGCCATGATCGCCAAGGAGAAGGTTCGGTGGCGTCGCTGGACGGCGACGATCGTGGGCTTCATCGGCGTGCTCGTGATGGTGCGGCCGGGTGAAGGCAGCCTGCAGCTCGGCGCGCTGGTGGCGCTGTCCAATGCCGCCTGCGTCGCCGTTTCGATCTATCTGGTGAAGCGCCTGTCGGATACCGAAGCGCCGCTGATGATCCTGACCCAGTTTGCGATCTTCTCGACCCTGTTCCTGGCGCCGCCGGCGCTCTGGGTCTGGCGCTGGCCCGACCTCTGGGGCTGGGTGCTGGCCGTCGGCATCGCCGTCAGCGCCACGATTGGCCAGTATTTCTGGGTGCAGGCCTTCAAGGCCGGCGAAATGTCGGCGGTGGCGCCTTTCGAGTATCTGCGTCTGCCGTTCGCCGTCTTCATGGGGTGGCTGATCTGGAGCGAGATGCCGGTCGTCTGGACCTACGTGGGGGCGGCCATCGTCATCGCCTCGGCCCTCTACATTGCCCATCGCGAGCACCAGCTTGCGCGTGAGCGGCGGCGGGCGGCGCTGGCGGCGGTCAAACCGCCGACGGATTCTCCCGGGCCTTGAGCAGCCAGTCCCGCGCCCGTTCGCGGTGCGTCTCGGTGACATGCATGCGTGCCGCCGTGAAGGCGGCGACCAGAACGGCGGCGTCGTCCGTGAAGCCCAGCCCCAGCAGCAGGTCGGGGACGGCATCGAAGGGCAGGACGAAGTAGGCCAGCGCGCCCAGGAGCGTCGCCCGGATCGCCAGCGGCGTGGCGCTGTCCGTCGCGCAATAAAAAGCCGCCATGGCATCCTCGGTGAAGGGGACGCGGCCCAGGGTCCGGCGTGCCTTTTTCCAGAAGCCGCGACGTACAGTCGCCTCGTTCCGGGTCAGCTCTACGGTATCGCTCATGGGCGGAAACGTTGGCATGGCCGGCCCGCTTGGCAAGGGGGGTAGCCGTGCTAAAAGCGCCCAACCACGGAGGATATCAATGAACGTCAAGGGTCAGGCTGTCATCGTTACCGGCGGTGCATCGGGGCTGGGCGGCGCGACGGCGTCGGCGCTGGCGGCTGCGGGTGCCAAGGTCGCGATCTTCGATCTGCAGGATGAACTCGGCGAGAAGAAGGCCAAGGAAATCGGCGGCCTCTACGTCAAGACCAACGTCGCGGACGCCGCCAACACCGAGGCTTCGGTGAAGACGGTCGTCGAAAAGCTGGGCGCCCCGAGGGTCGCGGTCAATTGCGCCGGCATCGGCCGCGCGGCCCGCACCATCTCCAAGAACGGCCCGCACGATCTCGGCATGTTCGCCCAGGTCATCCAGGTCAACCTGATCGGCACCTTCAACGTGATCCGTCTCGCCTCGTGGGCGATGAGCCAGGCCGAGCCGATGGACGACGGCGAGCGCGGCGTGATCATCAACACGGCGTCGGTGGCGGCGTTCGACGGCCAGATCGGCCAGGCGGCCTATTCCGCCTCCAAGGGCGGCGTCGTCGGCATGACGCTCCCGATCGCCCGCGACCTCGCCGGCATGGGCATCCGCGTCTGCACCATCGCGCCGGGTCTCTTCCTCACGCCGATGATGATGGGCCTGTCGGCCGAGGCGCAGAAGAGCCTGGGTGCGCAGGTGCCGTTCCCCTCGCGGCTGGGCGACCCGAAGGAATATGCCCAGCTCGCCATGAGCATCGTGGAGAACCACATGCTGAACGGCGAGACGATCCGTCTCGACGGTGCCATCCGGATGGCACCGAAGTGACACCGAAGCTCGGCCTGGCGTTGGCGATGGTGATTGCTGTCGCCACGCCGGCACTGGCCGAACCGCGCTGGCTCGCGTGCAAGTTCAACGATGGCCGCGGCAAGACGCCGACGTTCATGATGATGTTCGACGACCGTCGCAACATCGCGGCCCTGTGGGACGGCGCGGCGCTGGTCGACGGGACCAGCACGGCCATCAACTTCCAGTCGATACGGACACGCTTCCCGCCGTTCGTGGTGATCTACAACCGCAACGACGGGGCGCTCGCCGTCACGCCGGTCGAGAACACCTATGGCGGCATCCTGCACGGCGAGTGCCGGCGCAGCGCGCCACCGCCGAACGCGCCGGCCTCGGCGCGCTGACGTGCTGCGACAGGTAGTGCGACCTCAGGTCGGGTAGCTGAGGTCGCTGATGCGCTCGCAGCGCAGGTCCGCAACGCTGTTTTCCGTCGCCATGCGCGCGGGCGTCCGCTCGCCATCGCAGGTGTAGCGGATGTGCAAGGACTTGGTGCCGCGATCCGGCATGCCGAAGATATAGGCCATGGCCGGCACCTGGCAGCGCGTGGGGCCGCCGCTGCAGATGTCGCGGACGAGCTGGGTGACGTCTACCTGGCGGCCATCGGGCCCGCCCCAGGTCGCGTCGATGATGTCGATGCGGCGTGGCTTCACCGGGCTTTCGCCGACGCAGGCCATGTGAACTTTGAACGTGGGCGGGGCGACCTCGGCCAGCACGAAGTTCTGCGGCTGGCAGGTCCAGATCACGGTCAGCTTCTTGTCGAGGTTGGCGCGGGTATCGTTGAAGGTCGGGCCGTTCGCCAGGACATCGCAGGGGTAGCCGCCGGGGCAGGTGACCAGGCTGGTGACGTCCGCCGCGGGGCCGGCCTGGGGCAGGCCCCAATAGGCCTTCTTGATCAGGGCTGTCGATTGAACAGGGCGGATCGTATAGCTGCAGGCGGCGACCGCACCGATGCAAAGGGCTGCGAATACAAAAAGACGACCCAACTTCATGATTCCCCCCCGCGTGCGACGCCAACCTATCTTCATATTATCGCGCCTGCAATGCAATTATATGCCGGCCGACGCTCGCGCAATCGATACAGCATCACCGAACAACGACACTAGTAGCACAGCTCCGGGAAAAGCGTTTCTCGCCGGGAGATCAGGGAGCGGCCGCTCGGGCCCACCGCTGTGGAAGAGGGGTGGCAGGTGATAGCCCGTCAGACCAAGGATCGTACGAGAAGATCGTCAAAGTAGGTGACGCTATCGGCCTTGGTCCATAGGGCAATGCGCCCCGGTGCGGAAAAGGTCGTGTCCGTAGCCGTGAACAGGCTCTTGCCGTTCAGGAACACCTCGAACCGTGAGCCGCGAGCTTCGATGGCAAGCTCCTGCCAGATGCCCGACGGCACTTTGTTGTTGGCGCCAGCAAACTGGACGCGGTGGCCGGCAACGACCCGGTAGAGCCGTACATTGTCCTCAAGGGCGTTGGCGCGCGCGACGTAGTAGTTGTTGGCATCGCCAAGCCGGAGAGCGATGCCTGCGGCGCGATCGACGGAACCTGCCACAGGCTTGAAGCGCACGCCGACGCGGACATCGGCCGGTGCTGTGGCGTCGAGGATCGCCAGCGGAAACCGATTGTCGGTACGATCGACGCTGGTTTGCGCCAGTACCTTCGGACCGGCGGGCGCGGTCTTGTCTTCGATGACGGTCCAGTTCACCGGACCGCCGCCGCCGGTCAACGCCATCGTTATGCCGGGTGGCAACTGACCGAGAGCCGCATTCTCGAAGTCGAGGTAAAGACCGGCCTGGGCACGGACCGACAGCGACCGGCAGGAGGCAAGAGCCCCGCCAAGCATTGCCAAAGTGTGGCGGCGAGGGCTCGCAATGATCCTCTTGCTCATGGCACCTCCAGAAGGTCGAGAGCGCCGGTGTGGCTTGCTGAAAACACATAGAGGTGGTCGGGCGAGACCAGTGCCGTCGTCTTGGCGCCACTGGCGGTAGCGAACCGGGCCGTGAAGCCGGTGCGTGGATCGATCGACTGGACCAGTCCGGGCTCCTCGATCGCGACATGCACGAGGCCGCTCGTCGGATTGAAGAAAGTCGCATCGGGCAAACCGGCGAGCGGCCATTGACTGAGGACCCGTCCGTGCTCTGCATCCATCTTGACCAGCGCACCTTCATCGCAGGCGACGTAGAGCCGCCGGGTGGCGTGGTCGATGTCGATGCCGTGGGCGCCGGTGACCGGAAGCGGCCAGTGATGCACCGCATCGAGTGCAGGCAGGCGGGCCACCAGTACCATCGAGGGGGCGCGGATCGCGAGGAATACGCGCTCGCCTGCGGAGTCGGTCACGCACCATCGCGGTCGTCCGGCCAGGCCGATCGCCCGGCGCTGTCCGCTCCGAAGGTCGATGGTCTGCAGTTCGGCGCGATGGGTTTCGTCGCCGATGCAGGCGACGATGGCCAGGTTGGTGGCAGCGACGAATGCCACGCCGTTCGGCCGCGCCCCTGTGTCGAACACGCGCCTCGTCGCGAGCGTATCGGCATCCAGCCAGGCCAGGCTGGCCGATCCCCGGTTGGTAACGAGGACATGGCCGGCGTCGGCGACGACACCTGCGGCGTGGGGAAATCCCTTCAGCGTCGCAATGTGGCAGCCGTGATCGAACGATGACCCGGTACTGTCCGGTATCTCGATGATCCTGGTCGTTTTGAGGTGCATGTCGCTACCGAATGCTCGACTGAGTATCGAGCACCTTCTTGAGGGACCGTGCGAGCGCTGCCGCTTCGCCCTTACCCCAGTAATGCAGGAAGAAGTATCGTGGCTCCTCGTGGCTCATGTGCTGGTGGATTGCGACGATGTTGATCCCTTCGGTGCGCATCGCTTTCAGGACCGGCTGAAGCTCGTTTGCTGTCATGGCGAAGTCGCCATCGACGACGGCTTCCTTGTCTGTGCCGCCGAAGGATGCCCATGTGTTGATGCCCATTTCCTTGCCGACATGCGTGCCGTGCATGGTTGCCGACCGGCCGATAACGACCTTGAACATGCCGCGTTCAGACTGTCCCTTCATGCCCAGTATGGTCTCCAGCGGCGCGGCCGCGATCGCATTGGTCAAAGTGATATTGACTGGGAAATTCTTTGCCGGGGTGGGCGTGGCTGAACGAATCTCCGCGATCTTGTCGTAGACGCTCTTCACACTTGCGGCGAGGTCTCCGGCATCACCCATGCCGCCGATGTGCATGAAGTACACTCTGGGCTCATCGAAGAAGAAGTGATTGTGCAGGGCCGTCACTTCGAGTCCGGCCGAGAGCGCGGCACTCATGGCCGGATTGACCTCGTCCTCGAACACGACTGTGTCCCCCATCATCATGACTTTGCCGTCTTGAGCCGGGGTAAACGCCGCCCACGAACCGAGTCCCATGAAGGGCGGCATCGGCCGGCCATCGACTTGAATTTTCACATCGATGCGGGGCTTGCCGATCTTGAAGACGTGCTCATCGGCGATGAAAGTGCCTTTGAGGCCGGACATGGCTTCGATCTTGGCAGTGTCGAGCGTGGTCGGATTCTGCGCACTTGCGGGAGTGCCCATGAGCATGACCGCACCGATCAGTGCGAGAGAGCATGGTGTTCGCATGGCTTCCTCCTTTTCGCCTGGGTGTAGTCCTCCGGTCGGTTTCACTCACGTTGATGACGTGGTTGCCTACATCTTCGGTGGCCAGTTGTGCGTCTCGCCTGTGAGACTGCGGCACCAGGCATAGAGCGCGTCGTACATCACCATCCCGTGTTTCAGCATCTCGTGGTCGTCGGGATAGACGTGGCTGAGGCCAAGCGAGATGGCGAACAGCCCGGCCGATTGCGGCGTCAGGTCGAGGCGCGATGTATCGGCACCGCGTACGATGTCGGCCAACCTGTCGAGGCCCGGTGCATCGAGCCGATACTCGGAAATGAAGGCGTCGAAGCTGCACTTCTCGCCGACATGGCTGAACTTCACGTCGGGAATGTCGTACGGCACGGCGCCGGTTTCCTTGGCAGTGGCCAGCACGCGATCGGCAGGAACGTAGAGAAACTCCGGCTCCTTCTCGATGAAGCGCTGGATCAGCCATGGACAGGCAATGCGGTCGATCTTGGGACGTTCGCGAGTAACCCACTTCATGTCTGTTCTCCTTCCTTCAGCGGTTCGGTCGGCAGGCCGTCGGCACGCCAGGTGCCAATGCCGCCGGCGACCGTGACTGCATCTATGCCGTGCTCGCGCAGCCTGGCCGCGCAGTTGCCTCCGATCTCGAAACCCCAGGCGCAATAGACGAGCGCTTTGGCGCCGCGGGGAAGCGAGGCCGCGATCTCGTCGACCTTGTCGGGCGGCGCCCGGCGCGCGCCGCGCAGTCGTACCGGGACGGAAGTCGCGTCGTCGGCCAGGCGGGCATCGATCACGATGAGATCGGGGTCGGCTTCGAGCATCTTTTGTGCAGCGATCGTCTGGACAACGTGCGGCTTGGGCTCTGCCGACCTGCCCTCGAAGCGGGCAGCGACGCGTGGCCAGGCGATATTGGCCATGAAGGCGTCGACGTAGGCCGCGGCATTGCTGCCGAAGTCGATGTGATAGGCGTGCTCGTACATGTCGAGCGCCAGCAGTGGCGTGCCGCCGGCAAGGCCGTGCGTATGGTCGGCGGCCCACACGTTCGACAGCGTGCCGTCGCGCGGCGAGCGCGTCAGCAGCACCCAGCCCGAACCACCGCCCAGCGCTTTGCCCATCGCCACGAACTCGGCGCGCCACCGCGCCAGCGATCCGAAGTCGCGCGCAATGGACTGGGCCAGCGCGCCGGTCGGATCGCCGCCGCCCGCTTCACCCAGGTTCTCGAAATAGGCCTCGTGCAGGAGCATCGAGTTGGTCGCGATCAGTTCCTCGCGCTTCAACCCATTGAGGCGAAACCCTGGAGCAGTGGTCGGATCGAGGGCCGACAACTCGCTGTGGATGGCGTTCAGCCGGCGAACGGCTCCACCGTAGTTGTTCTCGTAGTGGCTGGCGATCAGCCGGGCCGACAGGCCGTTCAACCGGGGTGGTTTGAAGGAGAGGGGGCGGGCGCGGAAAGACATCGGACCCTCGGCGATGATACACTCGTATCGCAGGGGGAATACAGCCGTTCGTCTGGCTGCGCAAGAGAAATATGATACAAGTGTTTCAAAAAACTATGATATGAGATACGAGTGAACTAGGATGAATGATGAAGCCTCCCAAGCCGCGCGATGGCTGCTGCTGATCCACCAACTGCCGACCAAGCCTGCCTATGCGCGGGTAAAGATTTGGCGGCGCCTGAAGGGGCTGGGGGCTGTGACGGTAAAGAATTCGGTCTACGCCTTGCCCAGCAATGTGGAGACCCGCGAGGACTTCGCCTGGCTGATCAAGGAGATCGCTGAACTGGGCGGCGAGGGCTTCGTCTGTGAGGCGACACTTGTCGACGGCCTCGACGATGGCGAGGTCCGGGCATTGTTCGGCGCTGCACGCGACGAAGACTATGCAGAGGTCGCTACGGCAGCACGCGAGCTGGCCGCCAGGTGTTCGAGTTCGAGTCGCGCCGAGTTGGCCGGCCCGGTGGCGCGATTGCGCAAACAGCTCGACGAGATCATCGCCATCGATTTCTTCGGCGCCGATGGGCGCGAGCCCACGGAAGGTCTCGTGTCGGGGCTGCAAGCCGAACTGCAGCGCGAGGAGGAGGCTATGAGCGCTGATGATAGCGAAGGCCTGCCCACTGGAAAGTTGCAGGATCGCGTCTGGGTAACGCGCCAGGGCGTGCAGATCGATCGCATTGCCTCGGCGTGGTTGATCCGTCGCTTCATCGACAGGCGTGCCCGCTTCAAGTTCGTGCCGGGTACCGGCTATGTGGCACTGCCGGGTGAACTGCGCTTCGACATGTTCGAAGGCGAGTTCACCCATCGTGGCGATCGCTGCACCTTCGAGGTCCTGCTGGAGGAAGCTGCTTTGGATGATCCGGCCTTGGCCGCCATCGGGGAAATCATCCACGACATCGACCTCAAGGATGGCAAGTACGGACGCGAAGAAGCGGCAGGCATACGAATCCTGATCGCGGGCATCGCTTCTTCACATAACGATGATAGTCAGCGTCTGGAGCGCGGTGCAGCGGTCTTCGACGATCTCTACAGGTCCTTTTCAGGCAAGCAGGTCAGCATATGAAAGAGCACGGCGTTCCCTTCGGCGAAGCCATGAAGGTATGGGCGCGCGTCGCCGCCCTTTCCTTCGGCGGGCCGGCCGGACAGATCGCGGTGATGCATCGCATCATCGTCGAGGAGAAGAAGTGGATCGGCGAGCAGCGTTTCCTGCAGGCGCTGAACTACTGCACCCTGCTGCCCGGCCCGGAGGCGCAGCAGCTCGCGACCTATATCGGCTGGCTCATGCATCGCACGGCCGGCGGGCTGGTTGCGGGCACGCTGTTCGTGCTGCCGGGCCTCGCCTGCATCATGGTCCTGTCCTGGGTCTACGTGCTGCTGGGCAAGATCTCGCTGGTCCAGGGGCTGTTCTTCGGCCTGAAGGCGGCCGTGCTGGTGATCGTGGTCGAGGCGGTGCTGCGGGTCGGCAAGCGGGCCTTGCGCAACAATGTCATGCGGTCGCTGGCCGCCGCGGCCTTCGTCGCCATCTTCTTCTATGGCGTGCCTTTTCCCCTGATCATTGCAACCGCGGGGCTGATCGGCTTCGTCGGGGCCAAGCTCGGTTGGGCGCCGTTCCGGAGCGGCGGCAGCCATGGCGCGGCGGGACCCGGTCAGATCTCGGATGCCCAGTCGCTGCTGGGCGAGGAAACGCCGCCGCATGCCCGGCCCAACCTGCGCTGGACGCTGGCGATCGGCAGCCTGTTTCTGGCGTTGTGGCTGGTGCCGGTGGCGCTGCTGTGGTTCGGCCGCGGCCCGGAAGACGCTTTCGCGCAGATCGCGGTGTTCTTCAGCAAGATGGCGGTCGTGACCTTCGGCGGCGCCTATGCCGTGCTGGCCTACGTCGCCCAGCAGGCCGTCGACAATTACGGCTGGGTCACCGCCGGCGAGATGCTGGACGGGCTCGGCATGGCGGAGTCGACGCCCGGTCCGCTGATCATGGTGACGCAGTTCGTGGGTTTCCTCGGCGCCTGGCGCGACCCCGGCGGACTCAATCCACTGCTCGCGGGCACCCTGGGCGGCCTGCTCACCACCTGGGTCACGTTCACGCCGTGCTTCCTCTGGATCTTCGTCGGTGCTCCGTTTGTCGAGGCGTTGCGCGCCAACAGGGCGCTGGCCGGTGCGCTTAGCGCGATCACCGCAGCGGTCGTGGGCGTAATCCTGAACCTTGCCGTCTGGTTCGGCCTGCAAGTCCTCTTCGCCGAATTGCGGCCGGTCAGCGTGCTGGGGGCCACTTTCGATCTGCCGGTGCTGGCCTCGGCCAGCCTGCCGGCCATCGCCCTGGCCGCCTGCTGCGCCGTCGCGATCTTTCGCTTCAAGTTCGGGATGGTTCCGGTCCTGCTGGCCAGCTCGATCGCCGGTATCCTGTACGCATTGATGCTATAGAAGGGCATCATGACCGACACACTCCCCGACCGCCTTTCCACCAATCCCAAGAGCCCTCATTACGACGAAGCGCTGTTACAGCGCGGTGTCGGAATCAAGTTCGACGGGCAAGAGAAAACCAACGTCGAAGAGTATTGCGTGAGCGAGGGCTGGATCCGCGTCGCCGTGGGCAAGACGATGGATCGCCACGGCAACCCGCTCACCGTCAAGCTCAAGGGCAAGGTCGAGCCCTATCTCGAGAAAAAGGCATGAGGCATGCACAGTCATACGCTCGATAGCTGGCAGCACGAGCACGTCTTTCTGGGCGCCGCGCACGAGCGCAACGAGCGGCGCACCTGGGCCGTCGTCGGCCTGACAGCCGCCATGACGGTGATCGAGATCGCCGGCGGCACTTTCTTCGGCTCGATGGCCCTGCTGGCCGACGGCTGGCACATGTCGACCCATGCAGGGGCGCTGGCCATTGCGGCCTTCGCCTATCGTTACGCCCGGCGCCATGCGCACGATCCGCGCTTTGCCTTCGGCACCGGCAAGCTGGGCGATCTCGCGGGTTTTGCCAGCGCCGTCGTGCTGGCGCTCATCGCCCTGGCAATCGGCTGGGAATCGGCGCTGAGATTCTTCCAGCCCGTCACCATTCACTATCCCGAAGCCACCGCCATCGCCGTCGTGGGATTGTTCGTCAATCTGGCGAGCGCCTGGATGCTGGGCGGCGATCACACGCATGGCCACGATCACCATCGCCATCACGACCATGATCACGATCACGATCACGATCACGGACATGATCATGGGCACGATCATGGGCACCATCATGAACGGGCTCATCATCGCGACCATCACCGGCACACCGATCACAACATGCGTGCCGCGTTCTGGCACGTGATGGCCGATGCGCTGACGTCGGTGCTGGCCATCGTCGGGCTGTTGGCTGCCTGGACCTATGGCTGGACCTGGCTGGATCCTGCAGTCGGCATTCTGGGGGCCATCGTGATCGCCCATTGGTCGTGGCGGTTGATCCGCGACGCTGGCGCTGTGTTGCTCGATGCCGCGCCCGATGCGGCGCTGGCGCAGACGATCCGCGCCCGGCTGGAACGCGGCCACGACAGCATCGTCGACCTCCATGTCTGGCGCCTCGGGCCCGGCCATCACGGTGCAATCGTCTCGCTGGTCGTGGATCAGCCGCAGCCGGTCCAAACCTACAAGGTGCGGCTGGCCGACATCGCGGGCCTCTCGCATGTCACGGTCGAGGTCCATCAGTGCCCCGGCGAACATTGAGACGGCGATGCGTGCTGACACGGCCCGGGCTGGACGAGGCCGTCGTCTATCGTCTGGCCAAGGCGCTGCACGCGGCCGAAGCCCAGCCGTCGCGTCGGCTTGCAGACACAACGGCCAAGAATACTCTGGTCGTGACGCCCGGCGGACGATTGCATGCCGGCGTGGTGCGTTACTTCAAGGAAGCAGGCCTCGATCCCTAGCGTCAGTATTCGACATGGAAGGGGTGCGCATCGAACCGCTGATACCGTGGCGCGCACCGGGTGGATGATCGAACGATCATCGGCATCGTCGGGTTGTGCATTCGGTTTCGGCAGCAGGTTTGCTACCGTCGAGCAATGGTTTCCCACCCAGGTTTTCACGAATGGCACCATCAATCGGCAGACGGTGCCCTATCGTCGATTTTTCCAGACGGTTGTCGCGACGTCCTGGTGATCAGAAAGCCGAGGGAAGTGCCCAGTGTGGTCCTGACCCAACTTGATCTTCGCGTTCGCACCATCGGCCTTGCGGCTGGGACGGAAATCACCGGCTATCGGCTTCGGCCCGGCGCGGTAGTCGACAAGGCCGTCCTGCACGCAATCTCCCTCGCGCCCGAGAAAGCGCCTTCCATTCTCGCCGAAGTCGTCGCCTTGCCGCCCAATCTGGAGGAGGTGATTGGCGCTTGCACGCAGTCCGTCGGCGGCCTGGGTGCCATCTCCGGCAATCTCGGCGTGTCGGTCCGGACGATACAGCGGCTATTCCGAGCCGCCGCTTTGCCACCTCCGGACTTCTGGCGCCTGCTCGCTCGGGCAAGGCGGGCGGTCGGCCTCCTGCAATCGAGCACCTCTTTGGCAGATATCGCGGGCGATTGCGGGTACAGCGACCAGGCCCATATGACGCGCGAAACCCTTAGATGGTTTCAAAAGAGCCCGGCGCGGATACGTCGCGATGTCCGCCTTCACCATCTCTTGTCTCAGCCGGGACTCG
>Ga0209792_1001076_pt1 | contig 14682 bp, 13 predicted proteins | sample EBPBio142005_DNA_FD_185860 | JGI IMG/M metagenome (GOLD analysis project Ga0209792, IMG submission 185860) | Wastewater treatment Type I Accumulibacter community from EBPR Bioreactor in Madison, WI, USA - Reactor 1_6/14/2005_ DNA (SPAdes)... | ecosystem: Engineered > Bioreactor > EBPR >... | reverse complement strand
GCTGTCGAAATCCAGCGTTCCCGGAATGCGGAGGTTCGCCATAATGCTCGGCCGATCCGCCAGGCCGGCCTCGATGCGGCCGATCATCGGCGTGCGCATCGCCATCAGACTGCCGTCGAAGGAGATGTTCTTCTCGTTGCCCTTGAAGGCGCCTGCCGCTTCGAGCCCGCCGATCCCCGATTGAGTACGCCCGGTGGCGACCGACACCAGCTGGCTGGCGTCACGCGCCTGCAGGCCGAAGCTCGGAAAATCGAAGGCGAACTTGTCTCCCAGCACCAGCGAGCCGGTGGCGCGGGCCGTGGCGCCCGCCATGGTGACGGTGACGTTGCGCACGGTGGCTGCCCCCATCGTGCCGACCGCGCTGCCGGTCGCCGTCGCCGCGCCGATCTTGCCGTTGATGAACTTCGGCAGGCCGGCATAGACCAGCAGCTTGTCGGTATCGGGCATGCTTGCCGTGAAGGTGAGGTCGAAACGCGGATCGGTTCCGAAATCCGCAATCTGTCCCTTGAGATCGAGCTTCGCACCCAGCAGGTCGGCGACCTTGAGACCATTCAGCTTCAGGAGGTTGCCCTGGAGGCTCACATCGGCATCGACACCGTTCAGGGTCTCGCCGCGATAGACGAGCTTCGCCACCTTGGCCTTCACCCCGAGAATCGGGGCGGTCTTGTCGGGCACGGCCGGCACGGCAGGAGCCGCCGCTGCCGGCACGACAGGCGGTGCCGCCGTCGGCGCGGTCGCTGCCGACTTCGGCACGTAGGCATCGAGATCGAAGCGATCGAGCTGCACCGTGGACACGACGGTGAGCGGGAGGCCAAAAGTCACACTGCCGCTGCCCGTCGCGTGCTGGCCGTCGAGGTCGAGCACCAGCTCGTCGATCTTCACGGCATTGGCCGTCGATGCGATCTTGCCGCTGAAACGCAGGGTCTGAAGCATGCCGGCAGGAACACCCGACGTGTCGATCCCGAGCCAGGCAAAGGTCTCGCGCGGTTGCGCACTCGCAAGGGTGATGCCACCGGCAGACTGCACCGCATCGGCCGCGGGCTTCCCCGGTGGCGCGCCTTGCTTGGCGTGCGCGGCGGCTGCATTGGCCTGCAGGACGGCGCCTCCCGGCAGTACGGCGCTCAGCCTCGGAATCTCGACGACGCCCCGGTTGATGGCGACGGCCATATCCAGGTCGCGCACGCTGGCCTTGCGGTAGACCACCTCCTTCGCCGCCAGCGCCATGGACACGGTGACCTGCGGCGGAAGGGGCGACAACGACGTCACCGGCTTCGATGACGCCGCGGTGGGCGACGGTGATTGGCCCGGAGACTGAGGCGTCGCCGGCTCGGACATCACCTCCAGCCAGCGGTCGACATCGACCCTCTGCATCGACAAGCGACCCTCGATCGACGGCGCCGCGCCCCCTGTAAGAGCCAGGTTGCCGGAAGCGCTGTCGCCGCCCATCGACATCTTGAAATCGACGAGGGCGAGATGATCTGCCTTGAGATCGACGCCCCCGTCGAAGGCAAACCGACCGACCAGCGAGGTCGCGATGGCCGGCGGGACCTGACCTACGGTGCGCGACACCGCGGTAACGAAGTCGGCCAATCCGCCTGTCGCCACCGACAGTTTGCCGCTCACCTCGGCATCGGCGGCGATGCGACTGATACGACCATCGAAATCCAGAGTGCCGCTCTCGACCTTGAGCTTCAGCGCCGCGAGGTGGCCCTTGTCGGTCGGCCCGCCGACGATCGCGTCGAGGCTGAGCGGCACACCGTTCACGGTCGCCGTGCCAATCAGGGTGAATGGGCCTTCGAGCGAACCGGCCGACGCGGTTACATCGACCTCTTGCGCCGTCAGCGTGGTCCCGGTCGTCGGAACGGTATAGGCCAGCGTCCCCTTCACGATGCGCAGGCGGCCCACCGCGAGGTGAAAGCCGGCACTGGGCGCCCCCGCGGGCTGGGTGGCACCGGCGCCGGGGTGGAACTGCCAGTTGGGCCGGCCTTCTGCATCGGCTTCCAGGATGATGACCGGCTTGTAGAGCGTGAGACGGCCCACCTCGAACTGGCCGCGCAGCAGCGGCCACCATGCGGGCGACGCGCCGATCCACTCCACGTCGACCATCTGCGCGCCTTTGGCGCCCAACGCATTGGCAAAGCGGACCTTGCGCGCGCTGATGCGCGGCCGCGGGAACATCGAGAGCTTCAACGGCCCTTCGATCACCAGCTCGCGGCCGGTCGCCTCCTTGACCGCCTGGACAATGGCCGGCCGGTAGACATCGACATCCACCACATGGGGTACGGCCGCGACGGCAAGAGCCAGTACGCCGAGTATTGCAGCGACCGCCGTTACGATCCGGGTTCGCACTTTTCTGCCCATGGCTCCGTCAGAACGCTTCTAGGATCGTCAGGATGCCCTGAACCGCAACCTTTGGCACGGCATCCGGCCGAAAGTCCGCAGCGACGCACCAACCGATGGGACAGCGCAATCGGCAACAGCGTCACGACGATCGGCCCCGAAGCCTACCGGGATGCCGCCAGGCATCAGTGGCACCAGAATACGGCCAAAAATTTGCACGGGCGAACGGCTCGACGACAAAGCCCTTATTCCTGGCGAAGGAATCGAACACGAGATCGTTCACATGCCTCTGTTCGAGCAATAGATCGCGACCCGGCAGTGCTCCCCGGACGGCGGATGGAGTCGTTTGTATGCATTGTTTCTTCAGCTTCTCTGATTGCTTCCAAAGTGGAAACGAATCGATAGGATATGCGTGAATGAGCCTGCCGATGGCTCATCGGCACTGTAAGGTTCTCGGGAAGCTGCGGCGCCGGGCCCGGCAACGCGCGCAAAGGTCGTGGGGATGCGTTCGAGGGTCGCAATCTGGTGTTTGGCAGTGGCCATTCTCGGCTGGTGCGACGCGGCACTGGCGCAGAAGAGTGGCGGCGCACTCCGCATCTTCCATCGCGACAATCCGGCCAGCGCATCGATTCTCGAAGAAACTGCGGCATCGACGGTCGTCGCCTTCATGCCGGTATTCAACAACCTTGTAGTGTTCGACCCCGCGACCGCGCAGAATACGCCGGAGTCGATCATTCCCGATCTTGCCGAGTCCTGGCACTGGAACGACGACAAGACCGAACTGACATTCAAGCTGCGCAAGAACGTGACGTGGCACGACGGCTTTCCCTTCACGTCCAGTGACGTCGAATGCACGTTCAACCTGTGGACCGGCCGGGCGCGCAACAAGCTGCGCAGCAATCCGCGAGGCGCCTGGTTCGGCAACATCAACTTCGTCCATGCGCCAAACGACTACGAGGTGACGATCCATCTCAACCGGCCGCAGCCGGCGCTGCTCAGCATGCTGGCCTCGGGCTTCTCGCCGATCTACCCCTGCCACGTCCCTCTCGCCCAGATGCGCACCAAGCCGATCGGCACGGGCCCCTTCAAGATCGACTCCTTCAGCCAGTTCGACCGCATCCGACTGGTGCGCAACCCTCGCTACTGGAAGGAAGGGCGGCCCTTCCTCGACTCCATAGAATTCTCCGTCGTCGCCAGCCGCTCGACAGCTCTGTTGAGCTTCGTCGCCGGCCGCTACGACATGACGTTTCCCAACGATGTGACGATGGCGCAATTGCGCGACGTCCGGCGGCAGTCGCCTCGTGTCCAATGCGAAGCGACGGGCCTGAACAACAATACCAACCTGATGCTGAACCGCGATGTCCCGCCGTTCAACAATCCGGACATCAGGCGCGCACTTGCCCTGGCTCTCGACCGCAATGCCTTCATGGAGGCACTTGCCGATGCCAGCGGCGCGATTGGCGGACACCTGCAGCCGCCGCCCGATGGCCAGTGGGGCATGTCGGCCGAATCCCTGGCCAACGCGCCGGGATTCGGGACGGACATCGAGCAGAACCGCGAAGCCGCCCGCGCGCTCATGCGCAAGGCAGGGTACGGCCCGGACCGCACGCTGCCGGTGAAGATCTTCACGCGGGCCATTTCGCTCTATCGCAGTCCGGCAGCAGTGCTCGCCAACCAGCTCCAGGAAATCCATATCGACGCCTCTCTCGATGTCGTGGAGACCTCGCACTGGTTCACGCGCCTCGATCGGCGCGACTACACGCTGGCGCTCGAGACGACCGGCAACGCCATCGACGACCCCGACCAGGTTTTCTACGAGAATTTTTCCTGCCGCTCGGAACGCAACTACAATCACTACTGCAATCCCGAAATCGAGCGCCTGTTCGAGGCGCAATCGGCAGAGCTCAATGTCGACAAGCGCCGCCACCTCGCCCAGGAGATCGATGCGAAGCTCCTGGCCGACGCGGCCCGCCCGCCGATCGTGTGGAATCGCGCAGCGACCTGCTGGCAGCCCTACGTCAAAGGCTACGTGCCGCAGATCAACAGCTCCTATAACGGCTTCCGTTTCGAGGACGTCTGGATCGACCGGCGTTAGCTGCCGCTGGCGCCACGTCGCTTCAGCCTCTGGATCGCCTCGTCGAGGGCCGACAGGAAGCGAGATCGATCTCGCGCGGACATCGGCTTCGGCCCGCCTGTCGTCTCGCCCATGGCACGCAGGTTCGACATCAGGTCGCGACTGGCCATCGCCATGCCGATCGACGACGTGGTGAAAGACACGCCCGTCGCGCCGATCACAGCCGCCCCCTTCTTCAGGCTGCGGTCGGCGAGCGGGATGTCCGATGTAATGACGATATCGTCGGGGCCGACATGCTCGGCGATCCAGTTGTCGGCAGCGTCGAAGCTGTCGCCGACCACGACCTGCTCGATGCGCGGATCGCGCGGAACGTTGATATAGGAGTTCGCCACGACATAGACCTTCAGGCCGTAGCGTTCGGCCACTCGATAGATTTCGCTTTTCACCGGGCAGGCATCGGCGTCGACATAGATCGCGGTGGCAAGGTTCATCGTTCGGTTTTGCCGCGACCGGCCAGCTTCGTCCACCCGCTCCGGATGTCGGGACCTGGATTGGTCCCGACACGGGCCAGATGAGTTGCCGTTACTTCGTCTGGGGCGAGATCACGTAGCCGCGCGCGTCAAGGCGATTACCCTGGGCATCGTAACGGAAGCCGAACTCGTCCTTGAAGGCGACGGGATGGGGGCCGGAGCCGATCTGTGAGGAAGCACCGATGCCTGCAGACGAGGTCATCGGCATCGAAGAACTCCGGTAGGTACTCGCGCCTGTCGTACCGGACGCATTCACGCCCGAGAGTCCCCTCTGGTCGCCAGGCTGACGGACCCAATCGTTGCGGCCGAGCAGCGGCCGACCGTACGGATCGAGCGGCTCGCCAGCAGCCGGTGCCGTCGTCTGCATCGGCTGCATCGGCACGGTCGTGGTCGCCGGTGGCATGGCGGCCATATTGCCTGGAACAGTGGCCGTCGTGGTGGCCATACCGGCACCGGCGCCCGTCGCCGGGCCGGGCTGGTCGCCGGGCTGGCGAACCCAATCATTGCGGCCGAGCAACGGGCGGCCATAGGGATCAACGGGATTTGCGGTCTGCGCATGAACCGCGCCGGCCGAAGCTATCAGCGCCATGGCAAGCAGCGTGCGGTGCATCATGTAGGTCTCCTGAAATCTGGATACCCCAGCAACGCACGCCGATGTTGCGGGGTTGCGCCCGCAAACAACCTGAGTCAGCTCAATACGGCAATTTTCTTTCGTTCGATCAGGGCGAAGTCGATTGCCGCCCCGAGGCCCGGACCGTTCGGGACATGCACCTGCCCGTCGCGCGCCACCACGATGTCCTGTTCCAGCCCGTATTTTTGCGCTGCGTCGGGCAACAGCACCTCGAAGAACTCGGTGTTCCGGATCGAGGCGATGACATGGAGGTTCGCAACGTTGTTCAGCGAGTTGCCGCCGTGATGAACCTCGTAGTTCATGCGGAAGGCTTCGGCGAGATGTGCCGTCTTCACCAGAGTGGTGATGCCGCCCTTCACCGCCACGTCGCCGCGCAGATAGTCGGTCGCCTGCTGCATGATCCAGGGCTGATAGGAGTCGAGGCCGGTGATCGGATATTCCGTCGCCAGGATCGGGATCGACAGATGCTGCTTCAGCTTCACGTAGTTGTAGATGTCCTGATCCGCGAGCGGGTCCTCGTACCAGTGGAACTCCAGCTCCTGCACGGCAAGGCCGACGCGCACGGCCGCCGGATAGTCGTAGCTCCATGTCGAATCGAGCATGATCGTATAGTCGCCGACGGCGTTGCGGACGGCTTCGCAGACCTCGATGTCCTCCTTCCAGCGGGTCGGCGGATGGATCTTGTAGGCGGCCCAGCCATTCTCCTTGAACTGGACGGCTTCCTCGGCGTAGGCGGCGGCCGACGGCAGCACGGCGGAGCTGGCATAGGCCGGCACCGACTCGCGGTAGGTTCCGAGCAGTCGATGGATCGGCTGGCCCATCGCCTTGCCGACCAGATCCCATAACGCCACGTCCACGGCCCCGATCGCGCGCACGCCGGCCGATCTTTGGCGCTTCCAGATCTCCTGATTCAGGTGTTCGCGCCGCAGGGGATCCTTGCCGATCAGCACCGGCTTCAGGTGGGTGATCAGCCCCTGCCCGTCCGTCGTTGCCGGGTTCATGGCCGAGCCGAGGAAGGCATGGCCCTCGATTCCCTCGTCGGTCACGAGGCGCAACAGGCCGAGCGCGCTCTTGCCGGAGAATCGGCCGGTATGGGCGCCGTAGGTCGTGGGCGGAATATCGTCCCAGGCGAACAGCGTGAGCGTGACGTCGGTGATCTTCATTGCTTGCTCTCCCAAACCCGCCGCTCTGCCGCAAAGGGATCGATATCGAGGTGACAGACCGTGTCGAAAATCATCGTGGTGCGCATGTTCACGGAATAGGCCGGCCATGTCGGCAGGCCGCTGTGACCGGGATCGCCGCTGCGCGCGAAGGCGATCCAGGTCCGGCTCATCGCCTCGGCGAGAGGCAGCCGCGCCGGATCGCTGCCGGTCAACTCCGCCGCCTCGAGATTGCCGAAGACGAAGGGAATTTCGAGCGTATGGCAGGATCGCAGCCTGCCGTTCAGCACCGGCGTCTCCCAGGCGAAGAGGTAGACGAATACTGGCGCACCGCCCTGCGCGAGCTTGCGCTCGGCCATCAACAGCGACGGCGCGCGAATGCCCTGATCGGATACGATGGCGATGGCGATTTCGTCCGGCCGCAGCCGTGGCTGGGCCTTGCGGTAGATGTCGACGATCTCGGCAGCACGCGCGCCGAGATAGGGCGTCAGCGCCTCGGGCAGATTGTCGAAGGTCGCTTCGGTGATCCAGGACATGTGGCCCAGGAACAACGCCATCTCGTCCTTGTTGCTGCCGATCATCAACGGCACGTGCGCCGAGGCGAGTGGCGCATGCGGCGCGAAGGGCCCACCGGGGAAGAGACGACCGTCGATCACCGGATTGAAGCCAAGCCGCCGGCGGTCGGCGAAGGCCGCGCGGCTGACGCCGGCCAGTACCTTGACCTGCGCGTCGAGGAGCTTCGCCACGGGCATGTCCCTCAACGCGCCCGCTCGTTCAGCATCGAGACCGAGATGGTCGAGCACCTGGCGTGCCGTCTTCGTGCCGTCGTCGCGATCGGCCATCTGCACGGCCGGCCCGCTCTGCACGATCGCCTTGTGGAAGAGCCCTTTGGCCGACGGCATGGCCATCAGCACGCTCACCTTCGCACCGCCTCCCGATTCGCCGAGGATGGTGACGTTGCGCGGATCGCCGCCGAACCGGGCAATATTGTCCCGCACCCACTCCAGGGCCGCTACGATGTCGAGCACGCCGGCGAGGCCGCTGCCGGCGAAATCGGCGCCGGCAATATCCTCAAGATACAGATAGCCCAACGCCCCCAGGCGGTGATTGAACGAGACGACCACGACGTCGTCGAGGCGGCAGAGATTGGTACCGTCGGACCAGGGCGAAGAGCCGGACCCGGTGATGAAGGCACCGCCGTGGCACCAGAACAGGACCGGCCGGTGGGAACCCTCCCGCCCCGATGTCCAGACATTGAGGTAGAGGCAATCTTCGTCGAGCTTCTGGCGACCGGCGAGGGTGAATATCCGCAGCAGCTCGTCCGGCAAGGCGAATACGTTGAGGCTCTGCACCGACATGTTGCCGTAGGCCAGGGCGTCGCGCACACCGGCCCAGGGCGTCGGCTTCTCGGGTGGCCGAAAGCGTCGCTCGCCGAGCGGCGGTGCCGCGTACGGAATCCCTTTGAAGATATCGACACCACGTTCGGCGGTGCCGCGGACGCGGCCAGCCGTCGTCTCAACGATGATTTCAGCGCTCATGGCCGCAGTCTAGCGCGCAGAACGGGCACGTGGCGCGGTATCATCGCCGACAAGAGCAGCGAGCTTCTTCGGTGCCGTCAGCCGATAGCTGCGCCGCGCCACCTCTGCCACTTCGTTCCAGTCGGGCTTGCGGTCGAGCCGCATGCCGACCCAGCCCTTGTGTCCGACATAGGGTGGCACGAAGAAGGTTTCGGGATCGGCGCCGACCAGGATCGCCTGGCTCCCGGGCGCCGCCTTGCACCAGATCGAAATGCGGCCGTCGCCGCGTTTCTCCATAGCGAAAATCCTGTCTCGCACGCGGAACGTCGGATCGCCCCATGCCTCCTTCTCGACGGCCTCGGGCAAGGCGAGACATATGGATCGCAGACGGGCTGTCGGCTGGGAGGACATATGTCGAGCCTATCATCCGACCCCGGTTGACCATAGACTGGCGCCATGTCCGACAAAGCCCGAAGCGAACTTGCCCCGACCGGCGTCCTGCGCGCCGGCATCAACCTTTCCAACTTCCTGCTGGTCACCGGCCGCACGGAGAAATCCGAGCCGGTCGGCGTGGCGCCGGACATGGCGCGCGAGATCGCCGACAAGCTCGGCGTGCCGGTGACCTACGTTCTCTTCAAGACGCCCGGCGAGCTTGCCGACCAGGCCGGCAAGAATGTGTGGGATATCGGCCTGATCGGTGCCGAGCCGCAGCGCGCCGAGAAGATCGCCTTCACCGCAGCCTATGTCGAGATCGAGGCGACCTACATGGTGCCGGCGGGATCGCCGATCACCTCCATCGCCGACGTCGACAGGAAAGGCGTCCGTATCGCCGTGTCGGCGCGCTCGGCCTACGATCTCTGGCTCGAGAACAATATCCGCAACGCCACCCTTGTGCGAGTGAACGGCCTCGACGCGGCCTACCAGACGTTCATGGCCGACAAGCTCGACGTGCTGGCGGGCCTGCGGCCGGGCCTCCTGAAGGACGTCGAGAAGGCGCCGGGCCTCAAGATCCTCGACGGCAAGTTCACCGCCGTGCAGCAGGCCGTCGGCACGGCGAAGCCGAGCGTCGCCGGCGCTGCCTTTCTTGCGGAGTTCGTCGAGACGGCGAAGAAGTCCGGCCTGGTCGCCAGCCTGATCGAGCGCCACAGGGTCAAGGGCCTGTCGGTCGCACCGCCAGCCTGAGTTTGCACGCCGACCCCGGCCTCCCATGGACCTCAACGTCAAGACGCTCTACCTGGTCGGCGGCATCGTCATGGCCTGCGGCGCCGGGGCGGCCCTGCTCACCTGGTACCATCACCGCGACGCGCCGGGGCTGCGTGCCTGGGCGACGGCGCTGTTGTTGAGTTGCCTCGGCGCCCTCATCCTGCGCTTTCCCGATGCCGCGTCCTCGACCTGGATCGTGCTCGCCGCCAACGCCGTGATCGTCGCCGGCTTCGCCGTGCTATGGACCGGCGCCCGTAAATTCAACGACAACAGCATCGACGCTCGCCGCTTCCTGGGTTTCGTTGCGGCGATCGTCGTCGCCTACATCGCAATCTGCGGCGTCGCGCAACTGGTCGGTGCCGGTCGCAATGCCGCGTCCATGCCCTTCTCCCTGTTTCTTGGTCTGCTCTCCAGCGGTACCGCCTATGAAGTCTGGCAGGGCCGCCACCGAGACGGTCTCACGACCCGGTTGCCGACGGCCCTGGCTCTGGCCGGGCTTGGCCTCGCACGCCTCGTTCGCGCCGCGACGCTTGCCCTGCAGTCAGCCGAATGGCTGCCTCCGGGCGAGGTAGCGAAACTCCATCCCTTTACGCTCTACGCCACCATCGTCTTCGTGCTGGCAACAACCTATGGGCTCGTGTTGATGGCCAATGAAAGCGCCATCCGCCGCGATGCGGAGCTGTTCACCGGCCGCTAAAGCTCGCGGCCGACGAAGCGGCGGAACGCCGCCGTCCGCGGATCGGAGAACAGTCGGCTAGGGAATGCCGGGCGTCAGGCACTGCGCGTTGAGTGCCGCCTTGGCAATCTCGAGGAACCGCTCGATCGGACAGGCATGCAGATGCGACTGCGCCTTGCAGGCCGGCAGCTCGACGGTCTTCATGCCCGGCGGATCGCGATAGTCGAGCCGCTTGCGATTGCGCATCTCGTCGAGCGTCTGGGCATAGTAGGCGATGCGGACGTAGCGCTGGTTGCCGGTGCGAAACAGCTCGAAGGCCAGCGCACCACCGGGAGATGCCTCGCCCGGAAGAAATCCCGGCACCTGCCAGGTCAGGTCGAGCAGGCTGGCCACGTTGTAGATGTTGGTCTCGTGACCCACGAACAGCCCGAAGCGGACAGGCTGACCGACCGGCAGGGCACCAGGAAACTTGTGCCCGCTCTCGAGGGTGATCACGATCTGGTTCAGCATGTTCGAGCCATGCTGGCGTGCGATCTCGGGTGTCTTCTCGGCAAGGTCCATGTCGAGCAGGTGCAGCGTCAGCAATTCCTGAAGCGCTGCATCGCTTGCCAGCCGGCCCCAGGCGACCTGATCCTTCGGCAGGCCTTCCGCGGCCTGCATGAGGAAGGCTTCCGAAGCTGTCGACGCCAGGCCCAGCGGTCCCTTCAGGCGGGTGCGCCCGTCCGGGCCGGTCTCGAGCACCGTCGGCGCGTTGGCTTCGCCGCAGGTCCCGCCGCCAGCAGCCGTCGCCGTCGTGCCACCGGGACAGAGCACCGACTGCATCATGCGAAGCGACCCTGCATTGTCGCGCAACACCGACGCAAAACTGCCGCCGATGCGCGCCATGATCGCCTTGCGCGTTGCCGCCGGATCCATGGGACAGGAGGCCGAAGGCTGCGGGTGAAACAGCGGATCGGGCACGTCGAAGTTGGCCTGGTTGCGCTGAGCAAGGTCGCCGCAGCGCGGATACATGCCAGCCAACAGCGCAGCCCCGCTGGCGCGCGTGCGCTGATCCGTATCGGTCCAGGCGGCAACCGTACCGGGGGCGGGGCAATTGTCGGCCTGGACAAGGCCGCGTGCACCGTAGAGCAGCCGGTAGTAACCGCCCATCAGGCGCATCAGCTCCTCGCCGCGCGGCGACAGGAAACCCGGCGCCACCGGCCAGCTCGGCCAGGCGGTCGCGGTGAGCCTGTCGAGATCGGCATTCGTCTGTGTCGGCGACCGAACACCGTGACGGCTGAGCACAATCGCACGCTCGATCTGCCAGCCGGGCGGCGTCGGTTCGAGCTGCGCCGCAGCCGGCATCAAGCTCGCCAACAGCGAAGCGGCGACGGCAGTAAGGAATACACGGACGTTCATGAAGCTCTCCCCCGAGGACGACAAATATGCCGTCCCTCGCGGCCAGCCGCCACGCATTCCGTCGCCCATCGCGGAAGGATTAAAGTGATGGACAAGAGAGCCCACCCCTTGCCCGTCCGCTGGACGATCTCGCATGCTGGCCGGCTGGTCGTGTCCGTCGCCAAAGATCGGGTAACGGGGTCCAACATCGAGAAGCATTTCGCCGCGATCACCGCCGACGACGCCATGCCTACCGCAAGATATTCGAGATCACCCTTACCTCGGCGGCCCTGAGCGAGGACAATCTCAGAGCCTTGGGCGAACGGGTCGTCCTCTATGGCCAGATCGGCCGGATGACGATCGTCGCCGCCTCGGACGAGAGCTTCGCACAGGCGCAGATCTTCGCCGCCGCCGCGACGGCGCGCTGGCCGCTTGCCATTTTCCACGAGCTGCATGCCGCGCGGCATCGGCTCGACGCCCAGCCACTCCCCGAGGATTGATCTTTGCAACCTTGAGGTCGCGCGCTTGCGGCCATAGTCGGGGACAGGGCGTCGGCATGCTGTCGGCCGCCATGCCGAGCCCTTCGAGCTGCAGGCTGCGGGTACCGACAGCCTATTTCTTCAGCGTCTTGGTGAGCGTGATCTCCGCGTTCAGCACCTTGGAGACGGGGCAGCCCTTTTCGGCCGCTTCGGCGAGCTTGTCGAAGGTCGCCTGATCGAGGCCCGGCACGTCGGCCACCAGCGTGAGCGCAGACTTGCTGATCTTGAAGCCGGCGCCTTCCTGGTCGAGCGAGACGGCGGCCTCCGTCGACAGCGAGGTCGGCGCGAAGCCGGCGGTCTGGAGCTGGAAGGCGAGCGCCATGGTGAAGCAGCCGGCATGGGCAGCGGCGATCAGCTCCTCGGGATTGGTGCCCTTTTCTCCCTGGAAGCGGGTCTTGAAGGAATAGGCCGTCCTGGAGAGTACGCCGGAATCGGTGGTGAGGTCGCCATTGCCGTCCTTGCCGGTTCCACGCCATTCGGCATGTGCCTTGCGAATCATGATCGATCTCCTTGGCTGGTCGTTCCGCGCCCCACCCTGCACTGGCTTTGTGAGAGCGTCGATTCGTTCTTTGGTCGATGCTAGGGTCCCCTCTTCAAAGTGGGGAGAATTTCATGCGTACGGTTTGGCAGGCGTTCCTGGGAGCGCTGCTCGTGGTTTGCCTGGCGGCAACGGCGTCGGCACAGAACGGGCTGGAGCGCTTCGAGAAAGACATCAAGCCTCAACTCGAACTCAAGAAATTCACCTATGCCGACGCGCGCCCGCTCGGCACTTCGGGCTTCGTCCTGAACAACGTCGTGGCCGTCGTTCCAGCAAGCGAGGCGACCAACGACAAGGAAACAACGGTCAAGATCGAGAAGCTCACGGTCGACGAACTCGACTTCGAGCGCCTGAAGAAGAATTCCAAGGACGACGCGACGCCACGCTTCGCCAAGCTCAAGATCGAAGGCATGACGGGCGACGACGAGCTCTTCTCCGCGCTCGCGCCTTACGGCGTGCCGAAGGTGCCGGTCGACCTCGCCCTGGACTATCGCATCGATCCGGCGGCGAAAGTGCTGACGGTGAATGCGCTGGAGATCAACCTGCGTGGTCAGGCCAAGATCAACCTGGCGTTGGTCATGGACGGCATCAGCGACAAGAGCGACATGGACAGCGCCAAGGACGATGGCCGCCTGCGGTCGGCGTCGCTTACCCTCGACGACAAGGAACTGCTGGGCAAGCTGGTGCCTGCCTTCGCCAAGGAAGAAGGAGCGACGGCGGCGGAGCTGGTCGGCGGGGCGCTCGATGCACTGGCCGGCTTCGCCCAGATGCAGACCGGCGAGACGCTGAAGGCGCTCGATGCCGTCTCGTCTTTCCTGCGCGACTGGAAGGCGCCTAAGGGACCGCTGGTCCTGGGGCTGAAGCCGACCAAGACCGCAGGCCTCGACGATCTCGACAAGATCGCCGTGCCGGACGCGCTCAGCACCATCTTTGGCTTCACCGCGACCTACCCTGCGACGCGGGCCGGCGCGGCCAAAGCCGGCTCGAAGGAGAAGTAACGTGCGGCGCCGCGCGCTGATTGCCGGTACGGCCCTGCTGCCGCTGGTTTTCAGTGCGGCGGCGCAGGACACCTTTCCTTCCCGGCCGATCCAGATGATCGTGCCTTTTCCACCCGGCGGCGTCGCCGACATCACGGGCCGGCCGACGGCACATGTGATGGGCAAACTCCTGAAGCAGTCCGTCGTGGTGCAGAACAAGCCCGGCGCCGGCGGTTCGGTCGGCGCGGCGCTGGCCGCACGGGCCGCGCCGGACGGCTACACTCTCCTGATGGCGCTCTCGTCGATCTCGGTGTTGCCGGTGGCAGATCGACTGCAGGGCCGCACGCCGGCCTACGAACTCGACCAGTTTGCCCCGATCGCCCTGATCAGCGCCGACCCCACGGTGCTCGTGGTCCGCGAGGACGGGCCCTACAAGAGGCTGAAGGATCTCGTCGACGCCGCGAAGGCGCGGCCCGGCACCATCAACTACGGCTCTTCGGGCGTCTACGGCACCTTGCATGTGGCGATGGAAATCTTCGCCGGCGCCGCCGGCATCAAGCTGTTCCACATCCCCTACCAGGGCGGCGGCCCCGCGGTGGCGGCCCTTCTTGGTGGCCAGATCGACGCGCTCGCCTCGGGGCCGTCGGCGGCCATCGGCCAGATCAAGGCCGGCAAGATGCGCGCCCTCGCCGTCTGGGGCGACAAGCGACTAGCGTCGCTCCCGGACGTGCCCGACATGAAGGAGCTGGGCTACGACGCCACCTTCTACATCTGGTCCGGCCTGTTCGCTCCGGCAGCCGCACCGCAATCCGTCATCGCCATGCTGCGCGATGCGGCCCGTCGCACGACGGAGGATCCGGAATTCAAAGAGGCGATGGCCAAGGTCGAAACACCGATCGCCTATCTCGACGCACCCCAGTTCGGAATTTTCCTGGACCGCGACTCTCGGAGACTTCGGACCGCCGTCGAACGTATCGGGAAAGTACCGGAGAACTAGGCTGCGGACTCATAAAACCTGAGCCACAAGCGGACGGCGGCGATTTTTGCGAAGGCGAGGTATGCCGAGGCGAGACGGTCATATCGTGTGGCGATGTGGCGGAACTGCTTGAGTTTGTTGATG
>Ga0209792_1001074_pt1 | contig 14690 bp, 12 predicted proteins | sample EBPBio142005_DNA_FD_185860 | JGI IMG/M metagenome (GOLD analysis project Ga0209792, IMG submission 185860) | Wastewater treatment Type I Accumulibacter community from EBPR Bioreactor in Madison, WI, USA - Reactor 1_6/14/2005_ DNA (SPAdes)... | ecosystem: Engineered > Bioreactor > EBPR >... | reverse complement strand
CCCTGCAGCTCGTGAACTTCTTCGAGTCGACGAACACGTCGTACGAGTCGAACGCCAGCGCGACGGTGAGTTCGAAGAGCGAGTGAGTACCGCACCACGGTGATCGAGCCTGCCGAGATTCACATCGAGTACGTCGACTGGCTCGACCCCCGCGCGGTGACGCTTCGTGCCGCGATGGACGCCGAGACCAGCGCGATGTACCGCGAGTTCAGCCAGTCGCAGTCGCGTGAGGTGCAGGCGGCGATCGACGATGCCCTCGCAGTCGATCCGGCGACGATCGATACCACGATCATCGCCGTCGACGGCGAGGAGCCGGTGGGACACTCCGCGCTGCGACCGGTGCATCTCGACTCACTCGATGACCGGGTTCTCGAGGTCAAGAAGGTGTTCGTGACCGAGGGCGCCCGGGGGCGGGGAGTGGCACGGCTTCTGATGGGCGAACTCGAGACCATCGCGCGGGGCGCGGGCGTGGCATCCCTCGTTCTGCAGACGGGGCCGCTGCAGCAGCCTGCGATCCGGCTCTACGAGGACCTCGGCTACGTGCCGATCCCGCCGTACGGCAAGTACGGCGCGATTCCCGGCGCCCTGTGCTACGAGAAGGTGCTGGTCGCGCCCCCGCTCACCGCATGACCTGAGGCAATCCGGGTACCGTCAGGATCGCCCGACTTGTCTCAGGTCAGCGGCTGGTGGCCGGCGCGCTACTTCGGCGCCATGCGGATGGCACCGTCGAGACGGATGGTCTCGCCGTTGAGCATCGCGTTGTCGACGATGTGCAGCGCGAGCGCCGCGTACTCGTCCGGACGGCCGAGACGCGAGGGATGCGGCACCTGGGCCGCGAGCGAATCCTGCGCCGCCTGCGGCAGCCCCGCCATCATCGGCGTCTGGAAGATGCCGGGAGCGATCGAGACGACCCGGATCTGGGTCTGGGCGAACTCGCGGGCCAGAGGCAGGGTCATCCCCGCGACACCGGCCTTCGAGGCCGCATAGGCGGGCTGTCCGATCTGCCCGTCGAACGCGGCGACCGACGCGGTCATGACGATCACGCCACGCTCACCCTCGACCGGCTCGGTGGCCATCATCGCGGCCGCGGCCAGCCTGACCGTCGTGAAGGTGCCCGTGAGGTTGATGGCGATCACCCGCTCGAAGCGCTCGAGGGGTAGCGGCCCGTCCCGCCCGACCGCACGCTCGGCGGTCGCCACACCTGCGCAGCAGACGGTCACACGCAGCGGTCCGAGCTCGGTCGCGGCCTCGACGGCGCGAGCCACCGAGTGCTCGTCGGTCACGTCGGCGGCGACGAAGGTGAGGCCGTGTTCTGCGGCCAGTTCGGTCCCGCGCGAGGACGGGAGGTCGGCGATGACCACGCGCGCGCCGCGCTCGGCGAGGGCCAGGGCTGTCGCGAGTCCGAGGCCGGAGGCACCGCCGGTGACGAGGGCCGAGCATCCCGTGATCTTCATCTACAGCCTCTCGATGATCGTGGCGTTGGCCATGCCGGCACCCTCGCACATGACCTGCAGTCCGTAGCGTCCGCCGGAGAGTTCGAGCTGGTTGACCATGCTCGTGAGGATACGCGTGCCCGAGGAGCCGAGGGCGTGCCCGAGGGCGATCGCGCCCCCGCGCGGGTTGAGACGCTCGTGGTCGATCTCGAACTCCCGTTGCCAGGCCAGCGGCACCGACGCGAAGGCCTCGTTGATCTCCACGGTGTCGAAGTCGTCGATGGAGAATCCGCTGCGGTCGAGGATCTTGTGCGTCGCTGGGATGATGCCGGTGAGCATCTCGATGGGATCGCTGCCCACGACGACCGAGGAGTGGAATCGCGCGCGCGGCCGCAGACCGAGCTGGTTGGCCTTCTCCTCGCTCATGATGAGCACCGCCGAGGCGCCGTCGGTCAGGGGCGATGAGTTGCCCGGGGTGATGCGCCAGTCGATCTCCGGGAAGCGGGCGGCCAGCGCTTCATCCCGGAACGCGGGCGCGAGCCCCGCGAGACCCTCCGGGGTCGTGCCCGGGCGCACGGTCTCGTCTACTTCGAAGTCGCCCACGGGCATGATCTCCGACTCGAAGGATGCCGCGGCCGCCAGTCGGTGCGACCGGGCGGCGAACTCGTCCAGCGCCTCCCGGCTCAGGTTCCAGCGCGCGGCGATCAACTCCGCGGAGATGCCCTGCCCGACCAGCCCGTCGGGGAAGCGGGACCGTACCATCGGACCCCAGTTGTCGAGCCCGAGGGTCGCCGAGTTGATCGGGTTCTTGCTCATCAACTCGACACCGCACGCGATCACCACGTCGTAGGCGCCGGCGACGACGCCCTGCGCCGCGAAGGCCGCGGCCTGCTGGCTCGATCCGCACTGCCGGTCGATCGTGGTGCCGGGCACCGAGAACGGGAAGCCGGCGGCGAGGGCCGCGCTGCGGGCGATGTTGACCGACTGCTCGCCGCTCTGGGTCACGCACCCGGCGATCACGTCGTCGACGAGGGCGGGATCGAGGTCGTTGCGAGCGATCAGGGTCGCGAGCACAGTCCCGAGGAGGTCGACCGGGTGCTCGCCGGACAGCGCGCCGCCCGGCTTGCCCCGGCCCGAGGGGGTGCGCAGGGCATCCACGATCACGGCCGTTGACATGCTCTCAGGCTAAGCCCGGCGAGCCGTCAGGGCGAGGGCTTGACGTCGCCCGGCAGCACGGCCGACCAGCCTCCGTCGATCACGAGGTTCGCCCCGGTGATGTACGACGCGTCGTCGCTCGCCAGGAAGAGGGCCGCCCTGGCGACCTCGACCGGCTGCCCGATGCGGCCGAGCGGGATGTGTGAGGCGATGGCGCGCATCGGGTGGTCGTCGGCGAGCAGGTCGCCCTCGGTCGCCGGCGTGAGGATCATGCCCGGGCTGACGCAGTTCGCGCGGATGCCGCGGCCAGCACCCTCCGCGGCCAGCTGCTTGGTCATCGCCACGACGCCGCCCTTGGTGGCGGTATGGGCGATGCGCGTGTTGGTCATCGAGCCGGTGATCCCCGCGGTGGACCCGACCAGCACGATGCTCGCCCCTTCCGACAGGTGCGGCCAGGCGTGGTGCACCGGCAGGAACACGATGTCGAGCTCGTGCCGCAGCACCCACGCCCAGTCCTCGTAGCTCGTGTCGGCAACGGGCGCGAAGCGGGTGGCTCCGGCGTTGGCGTAGAGGATGTCGATGCGGCCGTGCTCGGCGACCACGCTCGCGATCCAGTCGCGCACGGCGGCGTCATCGGTGAGATCCAGCGGGTGGGTGCTCGTGATGGTGCCGCCGGCCGCGGTTACCTGGCGTACGGTTTCGGCGCTGCCCGTGGCATCCACGTCGCAGCCGACGACGATGGCGCCCTCGCTCGCGAACAGGAGGGCGGCGGCGCGGCCCTGGCCGCTGGCCGTTCCCGTGATGACGGCCACCTTGCCGTCGAGGCGGCCGGTCATGCGCTGCCCGGGCGTGGCGATTGTCCGCGCGCGATCGTGTCGGAGAGGTACTTGACGCCGCCCGAGGAGGAGAAGCCGCCATCGATGGGGATCTCAGCTCCCGTGACATAGCTCGCCAGATCGGAGAGCAGGAAGGCGACCACGGCAGCGACCTCCTCGGGCTGCGCGGTGCGATCCAGGGGCGTCAGCGCGACCTGGGTCTCGGCCATGATCGGGGGTGCCGTCGCCATCAGGGGCGTCTCGACATAGCCGGGGTGCACGATGTTGACCCGGATGCCGCGGGGCCCGAGCTCGGTGGCAGCGACGTGGGTCAGGCCGCGCAGCCCCCACTTGCTCGTCGTGTAGGCGACGGTGTGGTGGGCGTTGAGGCCGGCGAGCGAGCCGACGTTCACGATGGAGCCCCCGTCGCCCATCAGCGGGATGAGCGCGTGCATGCCGAGCAGCGCGCCCGTGAGGTTGATACCGAGCACCCTGTTCCAGTCGGCGAGGGTCACCTCGCCAAGACGTGCGCGCCACGGGATGCCCGCATTGTTCACCAGCCCCTGCACGCCCGCGCCGCGCTGCCGCGCGTACTCCGCGAGCCCGGCCCAGTCGTGCTCCGAGCTCACGTCGAGCCGTCGGTAGTCGAGGGTTCCCGGCAGGGTCGCCGCGGCATCCGTCAGCTCCGTCGTCGCCTCGTCTGCGAGGTCGGTCGCGATGACGCGCGCGCCGGATGCCAGAAGCACCAGGCACAGCGCCAGCCCCTGGCCGCCCAGCGCCCCCGTGACCACCACGGTGCGTCCGGCGAGGCCGGGAAGGGCGACCGGGTCCGCGCTCACGCGGGCTCGACCCCGAAGGCTCGAGCGAGCTTGTCGATCTTCTCCGCCCGTCCCAGACGCGGCAGGTCGCTGCCGTCGCGGATGACGCGGCCGCGGGCCTCGAAGTCCTCGAGGAACTCACGCGCCCACGCCACATCGGAGCGGGTCGGGCTGATGACCTCGTTGATGATCGGCAGCTGCTCGGTGTCGAGGCAGAGCTTGCCGGTCATTCCGAGGGCGACGGCCATCTCGCCCTGTTCGCGCAGCACCGGGTGATTGGTGCCGACGGTCGGTCCGTCGATGGGGCCGGGAAGGTTGCCCACCCGGCTGGCGACCACGAGGCGCGAGCGGGGGTACGCCATGGCAAGGTCGTCGGCACTGGTGCCGGTGTCGCGACGGTAGTCACCGCTGCCGAAGGCGAGGCGGTACACGCCGCGCGCCCGCGCGATGCTTGCCGCCTCCTCGATGCCGAGGGCCGACTCCACGAGGGCGATGACGGGGGTGCTGCCCCGCAGCCGGTCGAACGTCTCCGAGACGTGGGCGGCCGCCTCCGCCTTGGCGAGCACGACTCCGCGCAGACCGGGGAGCCCGGCGAGGGCATCGACGTCGCTCGACCAGAAGTCGCTCGTGCGGTCGTTGATGCGCACCCAGCCAGTGCCGCCCGACGCGAGCCAGGTCGCGACGTCGGCGAGCGCCTGCGGCTTCGCCCGGGGGTCGACGGCGTCCTCGACGTCGAGGATGATCTGGTCGGCCCGCGACTTCTCCGCCGCGTCGAAGGTCTCCGGCCGGGTCGCGTTGACCAGCAGCCACGACCTCGCGATATCGGGCGAGACGTCACGGTGGGAGGAGTTGGCCACGTCGGGTGCCTCTCTGCAGCTGATTGATGTCCGCCCATCAGGCTAGCGCCTGTCAGAGTCCGGCCAGCACCGCCGTGATGCGCTTGAGACTCACGGGCTCGGCGGTGCCGAGGTGCTGCGCGAACAGGCTGAGGCGGAACTCCTCGAGCATCCAGCGGGCATGGATGACACCGCCCTCCGCCCCCGCCGCCAGCGGCAGCGTGCCGCCCGCCGTCGTGTATCGGTCACTCGCGGCCTGCACCTCCGCCATCCACACCCGGTCGCGGGACGGGTTCTCTGCCAGCTTGCTCACGCGGTGCACGAGACCGTCGAGGTAGACCGGAAGGCGTCGCAGCTGGCGCAGCCCGGTGATGCCCACGAACCCCGGGTACAGAAGCGCCTCGAGCTGGCTGCGTGCGTCGGCGAGCGGTGAGATGAGCGCGATGCTCGTGGCATCCCGGATCGCGCGGTCGGCGTCCCGGCCCCGGCCGACGATGCGGGAGACGAGGGCGACCGTCTCGAACAGGGAGTCGACGATCGTGGCCGACACGGCATCCCGCAGCGTCTCGAACTCGGCGCGGGTCCACGGCTCGGTGTCGCCCACGACGGCATCGATGCAGGCACGCATGCAGTCCTCGAACAGTTCTGCCGTCGTGCGGTACGGGCTCTGGGCGAGAACGAGCTTCTCCTGGGTGGTCAGGTGCTCCTGCACGTAGCCGGTCGGCGAGGGGATCGCCTTGAGCAGGAGCCGGCGCACGCCCCCGCGGTGCGCGACGGCCTGGTCGTGCGGCGTTCCGAACAGGCGGATCGACACGCTGTCGCCGTCGTCGACGAGCGCCGGGTAGGCGCGGATCGTGTTGCCGCCGTGCCGGGTGTCGCGCACGCGATCGAGTTTCTCGAAGTCCCAGGTGGTCAGTCCCGCGCGTTCGAGGGTGTCGCGCGGAGCGTCGACCGCTCGAGCCACGCTCTCGCGGGCCGCGGGCTTCAGGCTCGCCTGCAGCGCGCTGAGCGTCTTGCCGGCGGCGACGCGCCGACCCTTCTCGTCGATCACCGCGAAGGTGATCTTCAGGTGCTCCGGAACACGGTCGAGATCGAAGTCGGCGGCGGTCACGGGCGTGTAGGTCTGTGCGGTGATCTCGGCCGCCAGCTCCTCGGTGATCGAGCGGAGTCGAGATCCGTGCGCCAGGTCTCGACTGCGCTCGACCATCGGCACGAGGAGCTTTCGCGCCCAGTCGCCCGCGGGCACGACGTTCTTGCGGATGTGCTTGGGCAGACTCTTGATGAGGGCCGTCACGAGCTCCTCCCGCAGCCCGGGCACCTGCCAGTCGAAGCCGTCGGCGCGCAGGCCGGCGAGAAGCGGGAGGGGCACGGCGACGGTCACGCCGTCGTCATCGGCACCGGGTTCGAACCGGTAGCTCAGCGCGAGCGTCTGGTCGCCGTGCGTCCAGGTGCTCGGGAACGCCTCCTCGTCGACGACCGGCGCATCGTCGGGCATCAGGTTCTCGGGCGTCATCGTGAGCAGGTCAGGGGTCTCGACACGCGCCTTCTTCCACCAGCCCTCGAAGTCGCGGGTCGACGCGACATCCGCCGGGATGCGGCGCTGGTAGAACTCGAAGATCGCCTCGTCGTCGTAGAGGATGTCGCGGCGCCGCGTGCGTTCCTCCAGTTCGGCGAGCTCGGCGCGGAGCCGCCGGTTCGCGCGGTCGAACGCGGCAGTTCGCTGATCGACCCGGTCGAGATCCCACTCGCCGTCGACGAGCGCGTGGCGGATGAACAGCTCGCGCGCGTAGGCCGGATCGATGCGCGAGAACTGCACTCGGCGTTTCGTGACGATGGGAACGCCGTACAGGGTCACGCGTTCGTACGCGACGACCGCCCCCTGCTTCTTCTCCCAGTGCGGCTCCGAATAGGTGCGCTTGGCGAGATCCCCGGCGATCTTCTCCGCCCACGCCGGGTCGATCGCACCGTTGGTGCGGGCGAAGAGTCGGCTCGTCTCCACGAGCTCGGCGCTCATGATGGCGGCGGGCTGCTTCTTCGCGAGCGCCGACCCCGGGAAGATCACGAAGCGAGCCTGCCGGGCTCCGACATAGTCCTTCTTGGCGAGGTCGCGCAGGCCGATCTGGCTGAGCAGTCCGGCGAGCAGCGACCGGTGGATACCGTCGGGGTTGGCGTGCGGTTCGCCGATGTGCAGGCCGAGCTGCTTGGTCATGCGGCTCAGCTGGCGGAACACGTCCTGCCACTCCCGCACCCGCAGGTAGTTGAGGTACTCGGACTTGACCAACCGCCGGAACGCATTGCCCGACAGTTCCTTCTGCTTCTCCTCAAGGTGGTTCCAGAGGTTCAGCAGGGTGAGGAAGTCGCTCGTGGGATCGACGAAGCGGGCGTGCTGCTGGTCGGCCTGAGCCCGCCTCTCCAGAGGGCGCTCGCGCGGATCCTGGATCGACAGGCCCGCGACGATCGCCATCACTTCGCGGGTGGTGCCGTGCTGCTTGGACTCGATCACCATGCGCGCGAGCCGGGGGTCGATGGGCAGCTGGGCGAGCTGCTTGCCGATGCGAGTTATTCGGGGCCCGGCTGGTTGAGTAGGCGAAGCCGTATCGAAACCCGGCCTCGATACGCGCTTCGCGCTACTCGACGCGCCGTCCTCCACCGCGCCCAGTTCCTTCAGCAGGTCGAGCCCGTCCTTGATGCCCCGCGAGTCCGGCGGTTGCAGGAACGGGAAGCTCGCGATGTCGCCGAGCCCGAGCGAGATCATCTGCAGGATGACCGCCGCCAGGTTCGTGCGCAGGATCTCAGGCTCGGTGAACTCGGGCCGTCGGGCGAAGTCGTCCTCGCTGTACAGCCGGATCGCGATGCCGTCACTCGTGCGCCCCGACCGGCCCGAGCGCTGGTTGGCGCTGGCCTGGCTGATCGCCTCGATCGGCAGCCGCTGGATCTTCGATCGCACGCTGTACCGGCTGATGCGGGCGGTGCCCGCATCGATGACATAACGGATGCCCGGCACGGTCAACGACGTCTCTGCGACGTTCGTCGCCAGCACGATCCGGCGCCGCACGCCCGGGGTGCGCGACGTCTCGAACACGCGGTGCTGGTCGGAGGCGCTCAGCCGACCGTAGAGTGGCAGCACCTCCGTGCCGGCGGTGATCGAGCCCGCCGAGATCCGTCCGCGGATCGAGTCCTCGGCGTCCCTGATCTCGTTCTCACCGGAGAGGAACACCAGCACGTCGCCGTCGCCCTCGCGGGCGAGCTCGTCGAGCGCATCGTTGATGCCCTGGAGGTAGTCGCGATCCGCGGCGTTCGCGGCCGCCTCCTCGGCGTCCTCGGCCTCGAGGGCCTCCGCCACCAGCGGCCGGTAGCGAATCTCGACCGGGTAGGTGCGCCCCGATACCTCGATGATCGGGGCGGGTGTGCCCGAGGCATCCGCGAAATGGCGGGCGAAGCTCTCGGGATCGATCGTCGCACTCGTGATCACGACCGTCAGGTCGGGGCGACGGGGGAGCAGTTGCTTGAGGTATCCGAGCAGGAAGTCCACGGTGAGACTGCGTTCGTGGGCTTCGTCGATGATGATCGCGTCGTACTTGGTGAGCTCCCGGTCGCGGTGGATCTCGTTGAGGAGAATCCCGTCGGTCATCAGCTTGATGCGGGTCTGCGGCCCCACCCGGTCGGTGAAGCGCACCTGGTAGCCGACGAGCGCGCCCACCTCCTGGCCGAGCTCCTGCGCGACGCGCTCCGCGATCGTGCGGGCCGCGATCCGTCGCGGCTGGGTGTGACCGATGCTGCGCTTGCCGAGCTCGAGCAGGATCTTCGGCAACTGGGTGGTCTTGCCCGAGCCGGTCGCGCCGGCCACGACGACCACCTGGTTGCCGCGTAGGGCGTCGGCGATGTCATCCCGCCGCTGGCTGACCGGCAGCTCGGGGGGATAGGTGATCGGGGGGAGGTCCTCGGACATGAGCCTTACAGTTTATGGCCCCGTAGGGTGGAGGCCATGACGCCCGGCAATCGCTTCACCGACGAGGAGCTGGCCGCCTGGCGGCCCAACCTGATCAGCTGGCAGCTGATCGAGCGCGACCTCGAACGGCAGCTCCAGCGGGACTCCGGGATGCCTCACGCCTACTACGCGATCCTCGTCGTTCTGAACGAGCAGCACTCCATGCCGTTCGCCGCCCTCGCGGCCGAGCTCGACTACTCGCCGAGCCGGATGTCCCATGCGGTCGCCCGACTGGAGGACTCGGGGTGGGTTGAGCGAGAGCCCGACGTGAGCGATCGGCGCGTGACGAGGTTGCGGCTCACGGGGGAGGGGCGTCGTGCTCTCGCCGCGGCATCCGTGGGTCATGTGGCTCAGGTGCGCAGCAGCTTCTTCGCCCATCTCGACGACCGCGATCTCGCCGATCTGGCGCGGATCGGGGGCAAGCTCTACGACGGCCTGACGGGCGGTCGGCCTGGCGCGCTGGGCGGCCCGGGGGCATCGAGGCGGTCGTAGGCTTGGGGGATGACGACACCTCGCATCGCGCTCAATGACGGCACCACGATCCCCCAGCTCGGCTTCGGAGTGTTCCGGGTGGATCCGGACGAAGCCGAGCGCGTCGTCTCCGATGCCCTCGAGGTGGGTTACCGGCACATCGACACGGCTGCGATCTACGGCAACGAGATCGGCGTCGGTCGCGCGATCGCCGCGTCGGGCATCCCGCGCGAGGAGCTCTACATCACCACCAAGCTGTGGAACAGCGACCAGGGCACGCAGTCGGCAATCGACGCCATGGATCTCAGCCTCGAGAAGTTGGGCCTCGACCACGTCGATCTCTACCTCATCCACTGGCCGCGGCCGGCGCTCGACCTGTACCTGGAGAGCTGGCTGACGCTCGAACAGCTCACGGCCGCGGGCAAGACCACATCGATCGGGGTCTCCAACTTCCACATCCCGCAGCTCGAGCGTGTCATCGGCGAGAGCGGAACCGTGCCCGCGGTCAACCAGATCGAGCTGCACCCGGCCTTCGCGCAGCGCCCCCTGCGCGAGTACGCGGCCTCGAAGGGCATCGCGATCGAGGCGTGGGGTCCGCTGGGCCAGGGCAAGTACGACCTGTTCGGGATGCCTGCGGTCGCCGCCGCGGCGCAGGCCCACGGGGTGACTCCCGCCCAGGCCGTCATCCGCTGGCACCTGCAGCACGGCATCATCGTCTTCCCCAAGTCGAACTCCCGCGAGCGGATCGCCGAGAACTTCGACGTGTTCGGCTTCGAGCTGAGCGCCGACGAGATGGCCGCGATCGACGGTCTCGACCAGGGATTGCGTGTCGGGTCCAACCCCGACGACGTCAACTGAACCGCGCCGCTAGCCACTCGACCGACTAGTCGGCCAGGGCCACCGTCACGCCGCGGGGCGTCTCCACGAGCAGTCCCGTTCCTCTGAACGCCGCCGCGAAATCTGCGGCACTCTCGGCGAAGTGGGCCCAATCCTCGACGTGCAGCCCGACGACGCGCGAGGCTCCGAGCAGCCGAGCCGCGGCGAGGGCATCGGTCGCCGAGAGCGTGAGGCGCGCCGGGATGCGGGGAACCGTCGCCGCGCCGGCGAACAGCACGGCGATCTCGATCTCGGGGAAACGCCCCGCGATCTGCTCCACCAGGGGCAGCGATGCGTTGTCACCGCTGACATACACGGTGGGCTCGCCGGGGGCCTCGAGCACGAAGCCGGTGACCTTGCCCACGAGCGGTTCGCTGCCGGGCGGTCCGTGCAGCGCGGGGACGGCCGTGATGGTCACGTCGCCCAATTGGTGGGCCTCCCAGGAGTCGAGACCGATCACCGATCCGCCGAACAGGTCGGTCGCGGCATCCCGGGTGCTGAAGGTCGGGATGCCCGTGGCGATCAACTCGAGACCCTCGTAGTCGAGGTTGTCCTTGTGGCGGTGGTGGCTGAGCAGCACCGCGTCCACGCGGCCGAGTTCCGACCGGGGGATGCCCGGACCAGCGGTCTTCACCAGGGTCGTGGAGCCCGGCTCCGCATAGGTCTGCGGCGCATCGAAGGTGGGGTCAGTCACGAAGCGCAGCCCCGCGTACTCGAGCACGGCGGTCGGTCCGCCGATGTAGGTGATGGTCGTGCGCGACATGCTTCGACACTAGCCCTCAGGAATGCGCGGCGTGCATCCAGTGCGCCGGCCGATCGAACCCGGCTGGCAGACGGGTTGCTGCGTCGCCGATGGCTGACGAGACCTGTGGCTGGGTGAGGAAGAGTGCTCGCGAGAGGTCGGCACCGGCGACGTCGGCGTCACGCAGGTCGACGCCCAGCAGATCGCAGTCGGTGAGATCCGCGCCGGCGAGCTGGAGACGGGTTCGTGACATGCTGAATGAAGAGTAATCGCTGCCAGCAGACCGAGTCGTCAGGAGCCGAGCATGCCGAATCGCCTCGCCGGCGCGCTCAGCCCCTACCTGCGGTCGCACTCCGACAATCCCGTCGATTGGTGGCCCTGGGGAGCCGAGCCGTTCGCCGAGGCCGCCCGGCGCGATGTGCCGGTGCTCGTGTCGATCGGGTACTCGACCTGCCACTGGTGCCACGTGATGGCCCGGGAGAGCTTCAGCGATCCCGCACTGGCCGCAGTGATCAATGACAACTTCGTGGCGATCAAGGTCGATCGCGAGGAGCACGCCGAGGTCGACGCGACCTATCTCGCGGCAGCCGGCGCATTCACGCAGAACCTCGGCTGGCCGCTCACCGTATTCGTGACCCCGCAGGGCCGCGCCTTCTTCGCGGGAACCTACTGGCCGCCGGTACCGGTGCAGGGTCGCGCGTCATTCCGGCAGGTGCTCGACGCGGTGCTTGAGGCGTGGCGCTCCCGTCGCGCGGAGGTCGAACACAACGGCCAGCTCATCGTGCACGCCCTCGCCACACGGGCTCCCGCCGAGTCGGCACGGCTCGACCTGGCGGCGGCGGTCGAGTCGCTCGAGGGCGGCGAGGACCAGCAGTTCGGTGGATTCGGCACCGCCCCGAAATTCCCGGTCTCGCCGGTGCTTCGATTCCTTCTCGATCGAGGCACTCGATCGGATGCCGCGGCTCGCGCCCTCGCGCTGCGCACCCTCGAGGCGATGGCTGCCTCAGAGCTCCGCGATCCCGACGGCGGCTTCTTCCGCTACGCCACTCGCCGGGACTGGAGTGAACCCCACTACGAACGCATGCTCTACGACAACGCCCAGCTGCTCGCGGTCTACGCCCTCGCCGACCGGGCGGACGTGGCATCCGGAATCGCGGCGTTCCTGACCGGCACCCTTCAGCTGCCGTCGGGTGGTTTCGCGTCGGCGCAGGACAGCGAGAGCGTCATCGACGGCGAACGCGTCGAGGGCGCCTACTACGCGCTCGCGCCCGCTCAGCGAAGGCCGGACGAGGCGCCCGCTCTGGACGAGAAGGTTCTCACCGGCTGGAACGGGCTCGCGATCGGGGCGCTCGCGCTCGCCGGCGCACGGCTGGATAGGCCGGACTGGATCGATGCGGCGAGACGGTGCGCCGACCTCATCCTCTCCCGACACGTGACACCGGACGGGCTCGTGCGCGCCTCGATGGACGGCACCCCGTCGACCGCGCGACCCACCCTCGAGGACTATGGCATGCTCGCCGAGGGACTGCTCGAACTCGCTCTCGTCACGGGTGAGGTGGCGTACGCCGACTCGGCACGAGCGCTCGTGGACGCGACCCTGGGCGCGGGAGAGCCCTTCGGCGTGCCCGACGGATCGGACCCGGTGCTCGCCTCGCAGGGCCTGGTCGTCGCCGCGGACGAGAGTGACGGGGCGTACCCGTCCGGACTCGCCGCGCTGGCCTCTGCCGCGCTCACCCTTCACCGGCTCACGGACCGGCCCGCCTACCGTGCCGCCGCGACGGCCGCCATGGAGTCGGTGGCGGGCGCCGCTGCCGCACAACCCATCGCCTTCGGCGCGACCCTCGACGTGATCGACCGCCTCCACGAGCCGGTGCGCCAGCTCGTCATCGTCTCCGATGATCCGGATGCTCCGGCCGCCCACCTCGCTCGACGCTGGCGCGGCGGCCTCTCCCTGGTCGTGACGAGTGACCAGGCTGCCGCGTGGGCCGAGCGGGGGTTCGAGCTCCTCGAGGGACGGCGAACCCCCGCCGGCGTGGCAACGGCCTACCTCTGCGAGGACTTCGTCTGCCGTCTGCCAGTGAGCTCCCCGGACGACTTGGCCGCCCTCCTGCGCTGAGTGACCAGCACGAGGCAGAACCCGACGAGGTATTACGCGGAGGTAGTCTCCAGGGGAGCGGAGTCATCCGCCGCCCATTCATTGAGAGACCCGTCGTAGATGGCGACGTTGCCGTGACCGGCCAGAACGAGAGCCAGCGCGTCGGCTGCGGCGGCGATTCCGCCGTTGCAGTACGTGACGACGCGGGCCTCGTCGAGCACCGGGGCGACCGCCGCCCGCAGCTGTTCGACCGCAAGCAGCGCGTTGGTACCGCGATCGACGAGGCGACCCGCAGGAACGCTCAGGCTGCCGGGGATGTGCCCGCGCCGGATGCGATGACCCTCCTCGCCGGTGAACTCCTTGGGCGGGATGCCGCACACCAGCGCACCAGCGGCGGTGCCGGTCACGATCGCCTCGACCTCGGCCTTGTCCGCCCACAGGGCGGGCCGCTCGGACACCTCGAAGCTGACGGGTGTCGCGTCGCGGTGGCCCACCTCGGTCTCGCGACCCTCCGCGTTCCATTTGGTGAGGCCGCCGTCGAGCACCGCGACGGTGTCGTAGCCGAACGACCGGAACAGCCACCAGACCCGTGCGGCCCACTGGCCGACGGCGGAGTCGTAGACGACCACGGTCGTGGAGTTGTCGATGCCGAGGGCTCCGACCGCATCGGAGAATCGCTGCGCCGACGGCCGCGTGAATCCGAAGCGGCCCTCCGGATCGGACAGCTCCTCGATCAGGTCGGCGAACAGGGCGCCCGGAACGTGGCCGGTGAGCAGGTAGCTCTCGTGGCCGCTGACGTAGCCGACGCGACCCGTGGGCAGCGTGGGCACGTGCACCGTGGCATCCAGAATCACCAGCTGGTCGGCACCGAGGTGGTCGGCCAACCACTGGGTCGATACGACGGGGGAGTCCAGGAGCGGTCCGGTCATGACTTCACGCTAGAACGCGGCGGGGACGGATGCGCTCATCCCGGTCACACGACGTAACTAGCGCACCGTCTTGCGGGACGTGATGACGCCCGTGTCGAAGCCGAGCAGGTGCAGACCGCCGTGGAAGCGCGCGTGCTCGATCTTGATGCAGCGGTCCATGACGATGGTCAGGCCCTTGCTCTCGCCGTAGATGGCGGCATCCTGATTCCAGATGCCGAGCTGCACCCACACGGTCTTCGCGCCGATGGCGATCGCCTCATCGATGACGGACGGGATGTCGCTCCCCTTGCGGAACACGTCGACGATGTCGGGGACCTCGGGCAGGTCGGCGAGGGACTTGTACGCCTTCTGGCCGAGGATCTCGTCGGCCATCGGGTTCACGAAGTACACGCGGTAGTCGCTGGACTGCAGCAGGTACGTGCCGACGAAATAGCTCGACCGCGTCGGGTTGGGGGATGCGCCGACGATCGCGATCGACTTCGCCTTGCGCAGGATCGCGAGGCGCTCCTTGGCGCTCGGGCCGACCCAGGTG
>Ga0209792_1001073_pt1 | contig 14692 bp, 17 predicted proteins | sample EBPBio142005_DNA_FD_185860 | JGI IMG/M metagenome (GOLD analysis project Ga0209792, IMG submission 185860) | Wastewater treatment Type I Accumulibacter community from EBPR Bioreactor in Madison, WI, USA - Reactor 1_6/14/2005_ DNA (SPAdes)... | ecosystem: Engineered > Bioreactor > EBPR >... | reverse complement strand
CGAGCACACCCAGGGCCGTATCCAGGCGCTGAACGACGGCGGCCGCCCGATCCGCGACTACCATCTGTCGAAGGCGCAATGCTGGCTGGACGTGTCCTTCCACGAGTATTCGCGCAACGACCGCAGCGCCTTCCCGCAGGAAGCGCTGACCGAGTCGGAGAAGCTGATCGTGGGCATGGAGCAGGGCGTCACGCCGCTGCCGACCGATACGCCGCTGGTCAATGGTGCCGCCCGCGTGCGCGAAGACCTGTGGAAGCGCCTGGGCGCGATCCATGGCACGCCGGGCTTTGCGTGTGCGCAGCAGGCCGTGGCCTGCGGCGAGGTTGAACTGGTCCATGCGGGCAACGAGTTCAACCAGCAGCAGTGGCGGCATGCCAAGCCGTACATCCAGATCGCCGAAGACTGGGTGAGCGATGCCGAAGCCTCCACGCGCCAATGCGGCGCGGCGCCGGCGGTGCTGCCGGTGGACACGGTGCTGACGGCGAACGTGCTGTTCGAGTTCGACCGCTCCGGTCGCAGCGACATCCGCGCCTATTCGCTGCAGAGCCTGGACCGCGAACTGGCCCGCCTGCGCGAGGAAGGCCTCACCCTGGCCAAGGTCGAACTGGTCGGCCATGCCGACCGTCTGCAGGGTCGCGGCCACGACTACAACCAAGCGCTGTCCGAGCGTCGCGCGCAGACCGTGCGTGCGCTGCTGTTGGAGCGTGGCATTGATGCCGCCAACGTCACTTACAGCTTCAAGGGGGATGGTGATCAGGTGCAGCAGTGCGACGGCGTGAAGCCTCAGGCCGCGCTGCGCGAGTGCCTGATCCCGAACCGCCGCGTTGAAGTACGCCTACACGTCACCCGATGAAAGCGACACTGGTCGATTCGAGAGACGCCACTCGAGCGATAACCGACGGACAGTTCGCTGTCACCGCTTGCTTCAGATACAGGCAAGCTAATTTTGACTCTCGAGAGAGCTGAACTCGCTCCCAGAGGTGGGTGTCCACTTGTAGCCGCAAGTAGATAAACGAGTATGCAACTGCGTGTCGAAAGTACTACGGCTAAGGCCGACCTTCAGGCCGACATTAGCGACGGGTTTCCAACCCGTTGGGGCACAGCTTGTAACCCGCTTTCGATCGAAGCTGGGGAGAGGTGCTCCATGAGGCATGTTTTTCAAAGTATTGACAGGCGTGGGCTATCCTGCGACGGATGAACGAGCCAGAGAAAAACATCCTGAGGGCCAGCGCCACATCCGTTGCGTGGAGCGTGGACGTCATATCCTTCCTGCGAGGGGCGACTAGTGATAGCGAGTTGGACATTCACGATGCGGCTGACGCACTGCGTATGACGCTAAGCGTCTGGATCGCAGGATCTGCCTCCAATGATTCGCTCCTGACCCCCCGGCACCTCCGCTGAGCATAACTTCGGTTCGAAGCCACTCGGCGTGGAGCGGGTAGTAGCGGTTGAGTGCCGTTTACACCGAGGCCTCGATCACCGCGCTGAACTCCCTCCTGCATTTGCCGGACAGCGATGCCCTGGTGGCGTCTACGGCCGTACTGCGCATGCAGGAAAGGAGGTTAAGGATGTTTATCGGGGAGGCCGATGGCATGGCAGCTTCCGACCGAGGCTGTGTAAAAACTCGTCGCGCTTAGCGGCCGAAGATGACCCAGCCAGTTCGAGCGGCTAGCGTTGCAGCAAAAATCGCGTGCTCAGGCCGAGATGGCCCGCACCATGCCGTGTGCACCCATGATCTTGATCATCCGCTTCATGTTGTAGGCCAGCACCGCCAAACTGATCTCTGTTCTGACCTTGGGAAGAGTCCTCGTCAGCAATGGTGTGGTGCCAAGCCACGATTTGAGCGTGCCGAAGACATGCTCCACCGTCTGTCGCCGCGCTACGGCGGCTTCCGGTCTCGCATCCAGCAGCATCTGCATCCTCTCGAGCACGTGCTCGTGCTCCCACCGCGCGATTCGTCGGTAGCTGGCGGTTGTGCACTTTGCCTTCATGGGGCAGCGCGGGCAGGCTGACGACCAATACTTGTGCAGCGTCAGCCCGTTCTCTTCGCTCGCAAAACGATGGATCGCACGCTCGCCCGCCGGGCACTCGTACTCATCGGCTGTTGGGTCGTAGATGAAGTCTCGCTTGTCGAACCGGCCCTCGGCCTTGCTGTTCGATGTGAGGGGTTTGGGTACCAGCGGGATGACGCCGGCCTGCTCGCACGCAAGGATCTCCGGGGCATTGAAGTAGCCACGATCTGCCAGCGCAGTCATGCGCTCGGTACCAAGCGCATCCCTGGCCTTCATCGCCATGCTCGAGAGCTGGGTGCGGTCATGGCCGACATTGGTGACGTCGTGGGCAACGATCAGATGGTGTTCGGCATCCACTGCTGCCTGGACGTTGTAGCCGACCGTACCCGTCCCGCGCCCGCTTGAGGTCATCGAGCGCGCATCCGGATCCGTCAGTGAGATCTGGTGATCAGGCGCTCCTTCAAGCTGTTTCTCGATGCTGTCCAGCTTCTCCATCTGCGCGCGCAGCTTCGCCAGCTTGTCCTTCAGGTGGGGAACGCGCCCCTCAGGTAGCAGCGTCGGATCGCGGTCGGCCCGATCCAGCTCAGCCAGATAGCGCGCAACACTCTCATCCAACTGCTTCCGGCGCGCCTTGACCTTGCCGGCCGTGAAGTTGCGATCCCGGCTGTTGACTGCCTTCAGCTTACTGCCGTCGATCGCTACGACGGCGTGCGAGAAGACCTTCATCTTCCGGCACAGCGCGACGAAGCGGCTGCAGACCGCCGTGATCGCGCCGCCGTTGTCCTTGCGGAAGTCGGCAATGGTCTTGAAGTCCGGTGCCAATCGCCCGGTCAGCCAGATGAGCTCGAGGTTCCGTTGCGCTTCCCGCTCCAGGCGCCGGCTGGATTGGATGCGATTGAGGTAGCCGTAGATATAGATCTTGAGCAGAGCGGCCGGGTGATACGCAGGCCGACCGCCGGCGGCACGATTGGCGGCCTCAAAGCCCAGTTCGCTCAGATCGAGGGCTTCGATGAAGGCATCGACCACCCGCACTGGGTTGTCTTCGTCGACGTAGTCTTCCAGCCGATCAGGGAGCAGAAGCCCTTGGGAACGATCAACTCCATCGACGAATCGCTTCATGCAGAGCACCCATCAACTGGTGCTTGAATCTTGCCAGGGACGGGGGAGTTTTCACACAGCCTCGACCCAAAGCAGACCTTCGTCCACTGCCTCGGACTCTTAGACTCCTTGCCATTCAAAGCCGGGGGAGCGTCGGACTAACATGCCACGGGCGAGCAATTGGCTGATCAAGGGGGCGCAGATATGCTGACGCGCTGATTCGCCTGCAGCATGGCATTGGCGCCAAAGCGATTCGTGCACCTGCCTCGACGCCGGCGATTGCCTCCACTTGCGCGCCGAGATTTCGCCCGACCGATACTGGAAAGAACCGTAGTGTGTTCTCGAGATCCAGAGTGGCAACCGATGGACGTCCGTCTCGCAGCGACGTTCACTGCCATCAATGGGGAATCCCGATACTCGGGTAGGGTAATTCGGTTGTTTGATTCCTAGGCTGAATTCAATGACGCACTCCCGAGGCCGCCCGCCGTTTCCCGACCTACTCACGCCTGCGGAGTGGCGTGTAGTTGAGGCAGTTCGTCATGGACTCAGCAATCCTGACATTGCGCGCCGACAGGGGGTCAGCGTGGATGCCGTTAAGTACCACGTCGCCAACGCACTTCAGAAGCTGGGACTCAGCAACCGAAAGGCGCTGATGCAGTGGTCTGGTGTGGCCAGATCTAGCGCGCTGCCACAAAGCGAGATGTCGCGATCTATGAACATTCAACTCGGCCCAGTCGGGCAAATTTCGCGCAGCGTGTCCAACATCGAGGACGCCAAGCGCTGGTACGGCGAGGTGCTTGGCCTGCCGTTCCTATACGCCTTCGGAAACATCGCCTTTTTCGACTGTGGTGGACTGCGCCTTTTCCTAGCGGAAGGCGATGGCGATGCCAATTCCATCGTGTACTTCCGCGTGACGGACATCCACGCTGTGGTGAAGTCGCTTCAGGCGCGAGGAATCGAGTTCGTCAACGCACCGCACATGATTCACAAGCATGCCGACGGGACGGAGGAATGGATGGCGTTTCTGAAGGATAACGAAGGCCGGCCCTTGGGCCTTATGTCCAGCGTCGGGCCCTCCACTGCAGAAGGCAAGTCTTGAGGGTTCGCCCACCGGCCCATGCGATGGGTCTCTGCAGGCAGAGCCTTCCACGGCCGGCAAGCAAGATCATCTCCTTCGAGCCAGAGTTTCGCTGAAGCATGCTCGGCCGTTCACCAAGGAAAATCCATGCGACTAGCCCTAGCTGTCATCCTAGTCATGGCCTGCCGCACGGCGGGCGCTGCGGGCATCGAATTTCGGACGCCGCCAATCGAACCAGGATCGCCGCCGATCGTGCAGGTCACGGGTCTTGCGGACGGCCAAGTTGTTCGTCTTTGGACCGTAAGGAGTTTCACCAAGTGGCAGGAGGTGGAAGGGCGGTGGGTGGAAGTTCCCGTGACGCTCTACGCCTGGGCAGACTTTGTGGCCGTGAAAGGGCGTGTCGATAGCACGGCCATGCCCAGCCTTCAGGGCACTTATCGCGGACGAGATCCCTACGGTCTGATGTGGTCGGGAAGGACTAGTGATGATCCGGTCGTTGCCAACGCCGGAATGCCCGCAGCAAGCGATTCGAGTCCCGGAAAAACGTTCGTCGTCGCCCAATCCGGGACAACGGAGCTAGCTCGCGGAACGCTGAGTAGCGGCGAACCGGAAGGGCTTCGCGTGGTGGGAATGAACGAGGGGGGCATTGCCGGTGTATATGCAGCACCCACTGACGGCAAGGTCCATCCGGTCGTGTTGTTACTGCATGGCAGCGAAGGTGGGAGCAGGGACGGTGCCCGAGAGCTTGCCGTCAGATATGCAGCACAAGGATACGCGGCATTTGCGGTCATCTACTTCGCATACGACCTTGCCGGGATCAGCGGGGTGTCGCATCAACACGTGAATACGCCCATCGAGTGGCTGGACACGGCCAGGCACTGGGTGGCCGATCAGCCTGAAGCTGATGCGTCCCGCATCGGCGTTTACGGCCACTCAAAAGGCGCGGAGTTCGCCGCCGTCGCTGCAGTTCGGTATCCGTGGATCGACGCGGTTGTCGCCTGCGTCCCGACCGATGTTGTGTGGGAGGGCTACGGGTTTGACGATGAGCGAAATCGGCCTGAGAACAGATCGGCCGCGCCTGAGTTCGTTTCTTCCTGGAGCTGGAGGGGCGCACCACTGCCATACATCAAGCTCCGGCCCTTTCATTGGCGTCAACCTCAGGAGTACTTCAATAACACCGAGCGGTATGAGCTTTCTCGGAAGGATGACCCTAAGCGAGCAGAAAGCGCGGCCATACCGATCGAGCAAAGCGAGGCCAAGTTCCTTCTCTTGGGGGGCGAGAAGGACGAAGTGTGGGCATCGGGTGCCATGGCGCTGGCACTGGCTCGCCGATTCAATGGGCTGCCGGCAGAGCGTCAGCCGCTCGTGCACGTTTTTCAAGGGGCGGGGCACAGCATCTGTGGCGACGGAACCTACCCGCCAAGGGTCTACGGGACAACCAATGCGGATCCGCGATCGCGTGACTTGGACAGTGAGGGTGCAGCCGCGGCTCGCGCGTGGGAACTGACAAAGGACTTCTTTGCTCGTGAGCTAAGCCCTGGGCGAAACCACCGAGCAAACGACAACTGACCGGTTCGGTGACTATCGGATCGGCTGGTTCCGCTCCCGGGCAGGATCATCTGGTCTCGGGAACGGGGTCTCCGACCCATGCTCGAAAGACGAGATTTTTCCTCAGCCGTATCGCAACTTAGGAGCGTCGAGCAGCGGCGGCGACATTGAAGCCCTGCGCGTTGACGCACCGGTGCAATCAATGTCAAGAGGGTCTTGCATGAATTCGTGGTCGATCGTCTTTGGAGTTACGGGCGTCTTGGTCCTCGCAGGCGCATGCGTCTACGTCGCCGGCTTTGCGTTGCCAGAAGAGCACATTGCCGAGCGCTCGCGAAAAGTGCGCGCCACTGTCGAGCATGTAACTGAGCGGGTGCGAAGCGTGCAGGCGCAGCCGCATTGGCGACGCGATGTGACGCGTATCGAAGTCCAGATGTCTGAGCCAGGAAGGGCTCGCTACGTCGAATACACGGGTGGCGATACGATCGCTTTCGAGATGCGAGACTTAGAAGGTGACTGGCGCTTCGAAAGCCGTATCGTTTCGCCTGACTTGCCGTTTGGCGGACGCTGGCTGATTCGACTTGATGCGATTGATGAGAGCGCAACCCGTGTAACAATTCGCGAGGAAGGCGTTGTGCGATCGCCAGTGTTTCGCGCGCTCAGCCACTACGTGTTTGGTCACGCCGGGACGATGGACGCGTATCTCGACGACTTGGAGCAGTCATTCGAGGAGGAGGACGGCGGTGGGTCGTGAAGCGCTGTGCAATGGCCAGCTGGGCCGAGAATCAGGCGGGGTTCTGGCGCAACTCGAAAGCCATGAACTTCGGATTCGCGGCGACTTCAATGCAACGCTGAGCTTTTCTGACCTCCGGTTCGCCAGGGTAGAAGGTGAAATACTGGAGGCCGAAACACCACAAGGCCACGTGCGCCTGTCCCTTGGCCTGACGGAAGCGCGCAAGTGGCTAGACCGCATTTCGAATCCGCCGTCGCTTGCGAAGAAGCTGGGAGTTCTCCGCGGCATTCCTGTTCATGTCGTGGGAACACCGCCTGAGATAACGGCACAGCTTGTGGAGATGGGCGCGGATAGGGTCGAACAAGCGGAGGCTAAACTGGCCTACATAGCCATTTTGACGCATGAAGATCTTAAGCTGCTCGACGGGCTGGTACGGTATCTTCCTGAGGGCGCGCAGATCTGGGTCCTTAGGACAAAGGGTTCGCGCGCCATGGTCAAGGAGAGCGAGATAATGGCGCTCCTTCGCTCGCGTCGATTCGCTCCGAGTAAGACTGCGGCTTGGTCGGAACTTTACTCTGCAGATCGATACTCGCGCTCTGGCATCCCTCGATAGCCAGCGGCCAAAATGTCGCCGGCGAGGCGGCGAATGAAGTGCCTTGACTCTGCGCGGCGGCTATAGCTTGCCGGCTACTTTGTAGCGCTTCACACCTTGGGCAACGAGGGTTTCCAGCTCAGAGAAGAGCGGCGGATCGAGCGCCTCGAAGTTGAAGCAAGATTTACCCTGCATTCGCTTCCGCAGCGCAGGGCTAATGTTATCAAGCAGTTCCGGGAACTCGTACACGGGCATAAAGTGGAAAAGGTGCTTTCGGTTCGACACCTTCACTGCGCCAAAGAACGGGTGTTTGCCCTTTGCGTCGGGCAGGCCGCAATTTGCGAAGAAGTGCGATGGCTCGTCATGCACAACCTGAAGTCCGGTCGTGCACGAGCCAAGTAGATCGCGAAGTGCAGCGAAAAGTGACTTTGGAGCATGGTTGCCTGGCGTAGCTCCTGGCTGCGAGCGGCGCGTTGTCATGGCGTCCCCCCCTGGCTAGGCCGAGTGCGCAAAAAAGCCAGAACGATCATGCCAACAACAAGCCCGCCGACAAATGCCGCCACCGTGCCTTGAGTGACGAATCCAGCGGCGGTCATGTCAGCTTTGCTAAGCCACTCCGGATTGAGCCAGAGGATATAAATTGCGCTGATCAGCGATGTCGTCGTTGCCGCGCCAGCGCAAACGGCGATGACGTCCGGTGTTCCAGAACGATAGGTCAGGTGGCCAATACGGGTGCGAGACCGTCGCAGCGCAACCACAAGTCCGGCGATCGGAAAGATGATCGAAAAAAAGCCAGTGAACCGACCAATGTCGGTGCTCTCGGAGTGAAGCCCGAGCGCGAATTCGGTCCACATCCAAAGCCCCGTGGCAAGGCCAACCAGAAGGCCGATCAACAGGCTCGTGCGCATGATTCTCTTATTCCCTAGTGGTCGTAGTGGAGGGTTTTATTGGTGCTAGTTGGAGTTTCCAAAAGCATCTACGGTTTCGGGAGACTCGCGATCAATGCGAGGCGATCACCAAGTGCCTGATGCCCGGCTTGGTATGCAAAGTCGCTCGCGAGCTTGCCTTCCTCATTACGTGCCTTTGCATCTGCACCATAGAGCAACAACATCGCCACAACAGGTAGATTTCCCGCAGCAGCGGCTTCATGGATCGGGCGCATTAGTCGCTGCTGCGTCACATTTGGATCGGCACCAGACTCGAGGAGCAACTGCAAAGTACCGTAGTCTGATCTCGCTACCGCAGCGTGGATCGGCGCGACCTGCAATGTGTTGCTCGCCTTCGCGTCAACATTCGCGCCGGCGTCGATGAGGAGCTTGGCCACGGCGGGCTGACGAAAGAAAATTGCAAGTCCAAGTGGCGTGAAGCCATCGGTGGCGTACTGGTTGACGTCCGTTCCGCGTGCAATGAAGCGACGGACGGCGGCTAGATCGCCAACGACGCACGCTTCGAAGAAGCTAAGTTCGCTCGTGCGTTCCCGAAGTATGGAAACCATCTCTTGACGCTCGTTGTAGGCGGCGAACAGGAGCGGCGAGACGCCTTGATCCGAGCGTTCAGCAATCGAAGTGGGGTCCTTCTGCGTCAACGCAAGCAACGCGGGGACGTCGTTAGACCGTATCGGAGCAAAGAGAGCAGGCTCAGCGGCATGTGTGCTCCCGCACGTCGCGAGAAGCAGCAAGAGAAATATCGGTGACTTGCGTTTCATATCTTTCTCCTTGATTGAGGTTGTGATGCGAGCGGGCGTAAATGCAGCCCAGGCTTTCAAGTCCGCATGTCGGGGCGCGAGACTGCTGGTCGGTACGAGGCGCCCCAATTGGAGATTAGACTCGATTGGCCCGCACCTTCCCGGGACCCGACTTTGGTGAGGTTTCGTATGCGACGCTTCTGCAGTCGGCCGGGAAGTGATGTTCGACGGTGCGAGTGGTGTGGTCTTTGCGTCGGGCGACTTCTCGCATGAACGGCAGACGATGTGCGCACCGCCTGTTGTGCGCCTCCACGTGTGCTGAAGGACTTTCCGACCGAAGGTTGCGATGTCTAGTCATGATTCAAACTTACGGCACGGCCAAGCGAGTTTCCCTACCCGAATTGCAGGAGTGTCACTAATCGGGAGGAAGCGCGCTGGCTTCGCCACCAGCGCCTTAGGGGATGTTCCGGCTGTCGTGGGGGAGTTCGTCCAGTGATTCTCCCGGAGACGGCGTGAGGCAAGTAGCCAGCCCCACCGCAGGCGTTCGTGGGCGTCTTGAATGCTTGCTGCAGCGGCAGCATCATGCATGACCAGTCAGGTCAGGCCCTACCGCTACTGCTTGGACGCCAAGGCCATTGGTTGGATCGAGGATGTGGTCCCGAACGCCGAGAGCCGCATGATCACTGAGCTGGTCGAGTTCTTCCCGAAGCACGGCTTGAGCCGACTCCAAGCGGAGTCGGTGCTTCGCGATCGGGGGGACTGGACCGGCCAGCCTTTCGTAGACACCCGGGCGCCATAATTCATGGCAACCATCGAGGTGTTTATGGGCAGCAACAGGCAGTACACGGACGAGTTCCGCAGTGAGGCGGTGAAGCAGGTGATCGAGCGCGGTTTCTCGGTGATCGACGTGGCCACCCGCATCGGGATTCCAAAGCACACGCTGTACGAGTGGGTCCACAAGGCGCGCAAGGCCGCGCCGGCGGCTGGTGGCTCATCGGAGAAGAACGATTCGGCCGAGATACGGCGACTCAAGGCCGAGCTCAAGCGGGTGACCGAGGAGCGGGACATCCTAAAAAAAGCCGCGTACTTTGCCAAGGGGTAAGGGCGAAGTACGCGTTCATGGATGCGCATGCCCGCGAGTTTCGGCTGGTGGCGATGTGCCGGGTGCTAGGCGTGCACCGCAGCGGGTACTACGCCTGGTTGCGTGGTCCGGCGAGCGTGCGTGAGCGTGAGGACCAGCGCCTTCTTAGCCTGATCAAGCATCACTGGCTGGCTAGCGGCGGCGTCTACGGCTACCGCAAGATCACCGTGGACCTGCGAGAAGCCGGGGAGTCCTGCAGCCGGCATCGCGTGCATCGACTGATGAAGATTGAAGGGCTGTGCGCACAGGTTGGTTACGGCAGCAAGCCGCGCTACCGCGGCGGCCCGATCGGCGTGGTGGGCAACGTCTTGAACCGCGACTTCTCACCCGAGGCACCGAACAAGGTCTGGGTCACCGACATCACCTACATCCGCACCTACGAGGGCTGGCTGTTCCTGGCCGCGGTGATGGACTTGTACTCGCGGCAGATCGTGGGCTGGGCCACGGCACCGACGATGACCAGCGACCTGGTGCTGCAGGCGCTGGTCGCAGCGGTGTGGCGGCGCAAGCCGGGGCCAGGGGTGATGGTGCATTCCGACCAAGGCAGCCAGTTCACCGGCAGCGACTGGCAATCGTTCCTGAAGGCGCACCGGATGGAACCGAGCATGAGCCGGCGCGGCAACTGCCACGACAACGCGGTGGCCGAGAGCTTCTTCAGTGCGCTGAAGAAGGAGCGGATCAAGCGGCGGATCTACCCGAACCGCGAGGCCGCAAGGTCCGACGTGTTCAACTACATCGAGATGTTCTACAACCCGATCCGCCGGCATGGTTCCGCTGGCGATCTGTCACCGGTAGAGTTTGAGAGGCGCTACGCGCAAAACGGCAACTGAGTGTCTACAGAACTCTGGCCGGTCCAGACCTTTTTCTTAACGTCTTCCGGATCAGCTAGGGTCCCTCGCACGCAACCTGAGGATAGGAACCCTTTTACCGTCGAACCAAGCCTCTCTAGGGCGTAGAGAAAACTGTAGAATTAAGCCGGTAAGAGGCGGGTTATCCCCTTTTTTCTTAAAAAAGTTGAAATACAGGGCGGTAGTTGATGATGAAAAATCTTCAAATTCAATTGAATACACCATCTGAGATGGCGGATCATGTTTGTACCATGTGTGCACAACCGTTCTGATCGATCCACGCAGGGAAGCTGAAGCATGACGACCTGGTTGGTCACTGGTGGCGCCGGCTTCATCGGCGGCAATTTTGTGCTGCGCGCGGTGGGCGACGGCATCAAGGTGGTGAACCTGGATGCGCTCACCTATGCCGGCAACCGCGACACCCTGGCCTCGCTGGACGGCGATGCCAACCATGTGTTCGTGCATGGCGATATCGGCGACCGCTCGCTGGTCGCGCAGCTGCTGGCCGAACATCGCCCGGATGCGGTGATCAACTTCGCTGCCGAAAGCCATGTGGATCGTTCCATCGATGGGCCGGCGGCGTTCATCCAGACCAACGTGGTCGGCACGCTGGCGTTGCTGGAAGCGGTGCGCGATTACTGGAAATCGCTGGATGGCGCGGCGAAGGATGCATTCCGCTTCCTGCACGTTTCCACCGACGAGGTCTACGGCACGCTGGGCGAGACCGGCAAGTTCAGCGAGACCACGCCCTACGCACCGAACTCGCCGTATTCGGCATCGAAAGCCGCCTCCGACCATCTGGTGCGCGCGTTCCACCACACCTACGGGCTGCCGGTGCTGACCACCAATTGCAGCAACAACTACGGCCCGTACCACTTCCCGGAAAAGCTCATCCCACTGGTGATCGCCAAGGCGCTGGCTGGCGAGCCGCTGCCAGTCTATGGCGACGGCAAGCAGGTGCGCGACTGGCTGTTCGTCAGCGACCACTGCAACGCGATCCGCGCCGTGTTGGCGAAGGGACGCGTGGGCGAGACCTACAACGTCGGCGGCAATGCCGAGATGCAGAACATCGAGGTAGTGCACGCGATTTGCGCGCTGCTCGACCAGCGCCGCCCACGCGAGGATGGACAGCCGCGCGCATCGCAGATCACTTACGTGGCAGATCGTCCCGGACACGACCGTCGTTACGCGATCGACGCTTCGAAATTGCGCGATGAGCTGGGCTGGGAACCGGAGTACACCTTCGAGCGCGGCATAGCGGAAACCATCGACTGGTATCTCGATAATCAGGCTTGGGTGCAGCGCGTGCTGGATGGGTCGTACCGACTTGAGCGCATCGGGGCTTCGGCATGACGCAGCGCAAAGGCATCATCTTGGCTGGCGGCTCCGGCACCCGGCTGTATCCGATCACCCAGGCGATCAGCAAGCAGCTGTTGCCGGTGTATGACAAGCCGATGATCTATTACCCGCTCAGCGTGCTGATGCTGGCGGGTATCCGTGAAGTCCTGATCATCAATACCCCGCACGAACAGGCGCTGTTCAAGTACCTGTTGGGTGACGGTTCGCAGTGGGGCATGAAGATCGAATACGCCGCGCAGCCGAGTCCGGACGGCTTGGCACAGGCGTTCCTGATCGGTCGTGATTTCCTTGCCGGCGGTCCGAGCTGCCTGGTGCTTGGCGACAACATCTTCTACGGCCACGGGCTGACCGAATTGCTGCAACGCGCGAACGCGCGCAAGCAGGGCGCCACTGTGTTCGGCTATTGGGTGCGCGATCCGGAGCGCTACGGCGTGGCCAATTTCGATGCGTCCGGAAAGGTGGTCGGCCTGGAAGAAAAGCCGGCGAAGCCGAAGTCGAATTACGCAGTGACCGGTTTGTATTTCTACGACGGCCGTGCCAGCGATTTCGCCGCGTCCTTGAAGCCATCGCCACGTGGCGAACTGGAAATCACCGACCTCAATCGCTGCTACCTCGACGATGGTGCGCTGCAGCTGGAAAAGCTGGGGCGTGGCTATGCCTGGCTGGATACCGGGACCCACGAATCGCTGGTCGAGGCCTCGACCTACATCGAGACCATCGAGAAGCGGCAGGGTCTGCGGGTGTGCTGCCCGGAGGAGATCGCCTTCCACAATGGCTGGATCGATGCCGAGCAGTTGCGTGCGTTGGCGCGGCCCTTGGCGAAGAATGGTTACGGCCAATATCTGCTGAGCCTGCTGGAGCACGGCTGGGTCGAATGAAGATCATCGAGACAGAACTGTCGGGCTGCGTCGTCATCGAGCCCGCCGTGTTCGGCGACGAGCGCGGCTATTTCTACGAAGGCTGGAATGCCGCGCGCTTCGCGGAGCATGGCCTGCCCACCCAATTCGTCCAGCACAACGTCTCGCGCTCGCAGCGCGGCGTGCTGCGCGGCCTGCACTACCAGTGGCCAGGCAATGTGCAGGGCAAGCTGGTCAGCGTACTGGAAGGCGAGGTCTACGATGTCGCCATCGATATTCGCCGCGGTTCGCCGACCTTCGGTCGGCATGCCGCAGCGATCCTGAGTGCGGACAACAAGCGCCATTTCTGGATCCCGGAAGGCTTCGCCCACGGTTTCCTGGTGCTTAGCGAGACCGCGACATTCACCTATCTGTGCACAGCGCCCTACGATCGCACCAGCGACAATTCGCTGCGATGGGACGATCCGCAGTTGGCCATCGACTGGCCGTTGGCCGGGGTCTCGTTGTCGCCGAAGGATGCCGCCGCCCCGTTGCTGGCCGAGATACCGGCGGAGCGCCTGCCGATCTACATCCCATGAAGCTGCTGTTGCTCGGCGGCAACGGACAGGTTGGCCGCGAACTGCGGCGTAGCCTTGCGCCGCTGGGCGAACTGGTGACCTCCACGCGCGATGGCGGCAATGCGGATGCGGTTGCGGATTTCAATGCGCCGGAATCGCTGGCTGCGTTGATCACGCGGATTGCGCCGGGTGTAGTGGTGAATGCGGCCGCCTACACGGCGGTGGACAAGGCCGAAACGGATGTCGATGCCGCATTCCGCATCAATGCCGAAGCGCCTGCCGTCATCGCCCGCGCTTGCGCCGCGTCCGGTGCATTGCTGGTGCATTACTCGACCGACTACGTGTTTGACGGCAGCGCTATCCGCCCGTATCGCGAAGACGATGCCACCGCGCCACTGGGTATCTATGGCGCCAGCAAGCTGGCGGGCGAAGACGCGATCCGCGCCAGCGGTGCCCGCCACGCGATCCTGCGCACGGCCTGGGTATATGCCGCGCACGGCAGGAACTTCCTGTTGACGATGCTGCGCTTAGCCAGCGAGCGCGAGGAACTGCGCGTGGTCGCCGACCAGATCGGCGCGCCGACGCCGGCATCGTGGATCGCCGACGCCACGGCAGCACTGATTAGCCATGGTGTCGATCAACCCGGCACCTGGCACCTGACCGCCGGTGGCGAAACCAGTTGGCATGGCTTCGCCGAAGCGATCATGGATGAGGCGCGCGCGCTGGGGCTGATCGAACACAAGCCGCGCGTCGTCGCCATCCCGACCTCGGACTATCCGACGCCAGCGCAGCGCCCCGCGTATTCGGTGCTGGACACGACGCGTTTGCGTCGCGACTTCAGCATCGTCCCGCCCGAATGGCGCGAAGGGTTGCAGCGTACGCTGGACGAGTTAGCGACCTCGCGCTGAGGCTGCGGCCAGGCAACTAGTCGGTGGAAAAACGCCAATGCCACGGTTCGTAGACGATGCCGTGCGGATTGTCGCGCGGGTAGCTCATGACGAAGCCGTGTTCGCCGGCGTGATCGCGTAGCCAGGCGAACGCAGCGGTGCGCTCGAAGCTTTCCTCGGCGGGTGGTTCGTCCTGCGTGCCGATGTCCAGCGCAAGTCCGGAATGGTGTTCGCTGAAACCCGGTGCGGCGTTGACCACGAGGATCTCGTCGAGCGACAGGCCGCGTGCAAATTTGCGCTC
>Ga0209792_1001071_pt1 | contig 14706 bp, 13 predicted proteins | sample EBPBio142005_DNA_FD_185860 | JGI IMG/M metagenome (GOLD analysis project Ga0209792, IMG submission 185860) | Wastewater treatment Type I Accumulibacter community from EBPR Bioreactor in Madison, WI, USA - Reactor 1_6/14/2005_ DNA (SPAdes)... | ecosystem: Engineered > Bioreactor > EBPR >... | reverse complement strand
AGTGATCTCAGCGGCCGGAGTGTCCGGATCATCGCTAGCACCGAGCAGCACGCTGTGGGTCATGGTGTGATTGCCGATCCAGTGTCCAGCGTCCTTCGCCCGCTGCACCAGCGCCCGACTGCCTTCACGCTGCAGATCCCTACCCACCACGAAGAACGTTGAGAGGATGCTCCGTGCCGACAGTTCGTCGAGTACACGCTCGGTGATCCCCGGCGTCGGTCCGTTGTCGAATGACAGGGTGAGCTTTCGCTTCATCGTCCCGCCCTCCATCGGCTCAAGTCGATGCTAGACGTGCGCATCGGCGATGATGCGGTTGCGCAGCTCGCCGATACCTTCGATGCGGGTCACCAGTTCGTCGCCGACCGAGAGGAACTGTGGTGGAGTCATCCCGAGGCCCACGCCCGCCGGAGTTCCGGTGAAGATGGCATCCCCGGGCAGCAGGGTGACAATGCGCGACAGGGCGGCAATGAGCATGGGTACCGATGCGACCATGTCGGAAGTGCGGCCGCTCTGACGGGCCACCCCGTTGACGAGCGTCTCCAGCGCGAGGTCACCCGGGTCGACGAATTCCTCCGGGGTCACCAGCCAGGGTCCCATGGGAGTGAAGCAGGGAAATGACTTTCCGAGGCTGAACTGAGGAGTCGCGCCAGCGTGCTGGGTTATTCGCTCCGAGATGTCCTGCCCCGCGGTGAGCCCTGCAACGTAGTCCCACGCGCGCGCCTCGTCGACGTTGCGGGCGCTGGCGCCGATCACGACGACAAGCTCGACCTCCCAGTCAACGTCACCGCCAGGATGCGGCACGTCCGAGAACGGACCGGCGATCGACGACACGTACTTCGTGAAGACCAGTGGTATCTCCGAGGCGATCAGCCCAACTTCCGATGCATGATCGTGGTAGTTGAGGCCGATGGCGAACAACTGCTTGGGCGAAGGAACCGGTGCCCAGAGGTCACCCTCGTCGAATTCGAACCCCGAGGACAGGTCGGCCGTACTGGCCCAGATGCGGAAGTCCGACCACCGATCGAAGATCGCTTGGGGATCGGCGGAGAACAGTCCCCCGCTGCGTTGCTCGACATCAACGGCAGTCGTTCCGTCCACGATGACGACCCGACCGGACAAGTTGGCTATGCGCATTGATGCTCTCTGACTCCAGTGAAAAACGACTAGTTCGACCCTATTGCTTAATATTCGAATCGTCAACGACTTTCGAATACGCCAGTCATACGACATACCGGAACGGATTTGCTGCTTTGGTTGCGGGCGCCGCGATCCCGGTGAGGACCCAGTCAGCCGAACCGCACTATATTCGAAATGCGTAGCGATTTCGAATCTGAGGAGCGAATGTGGGCACGGATGACATCACGCTCATTGCAGATCGCACCTGGAGGCTTACCACCGCCGCTGGCCATCGGAGTTCCCACACCACCCAGTGCTACCTCCTGCTCGACGACGCGGATCGTGTCCACGTAGTCGACCCGGGCGAGGCCACCCCGTCGAATCTCCGACTCATCGCCGCGGCTGTGGAAGCGATCGGAGGGGTGGCTGACGACGTGGCCACCATCCTCGTGACGCACTATCATCACGATCACCTGGGGGGCGCGGACGCACTCCGGGTCGCGACAGGAGGTCGGCTCGCGCTCCACGAGGTCGAGCAGGCAGGCATCCGCTACTCATCGACGCGGCCCTCGGATGACTCGCAGTTGGAACGCTGGGGTGTACCCGGCCCGCTGCGGTATGACCTGCTCGCCGCGTGGCACTGGATACCACCGCTGCGCGCCGACATCGTTCTCCATGACGGGGAACTGCTGGATTCCCCAGGGAGAACTCTCCGCGCACTGTGGACGCCTGGGCATACCGAGGGGCACCTCTGCTTGATCGACGAGGATCAGGGCCTGCTGTTCTCGGGCGACCACGTGCTGCCTGACGTCACTCCCGGTGTCGGCGAGCGGATCGCGCTACCGGGCAATCCGATTGACTCGTACCTCGATTCACTCGCGAGCACGGCGCGTCTCGACGTGGCACTCGTGCTGCCCGGGCACGGGGAGGTCTTCGCCGGACTCGCCGAACGCTGCGACCAGATTGCCGATCGCCATCGGCGAAGGACGACAGACGTTGCGAGCGCGCTGCACGCTGGCGCCGAATCGGTGTGGGATGTCGCGTCCAGCCTGCCCTGGACCGGAGGGTGGCATGCCATGCCCGACTCCGTGCGGCGCTCCGCCCTGCACCAAGTCGAACTGCACATGCAGTTGCTTGAGGCATCCGGCCGGTAAGCCCGATGATCCGGTCCCCCGGTCGACGCTGGCGCGGCGTCCGGAGGACCATCCACTCAGAAGTAGACCGAGTTCAGGGCCGCCTTGTCGCTCATGTCGATATCTACGGAGATTCCGTCGCGCAACAGCACCATCCGATCGCAATGCTTCGAGAGGATCGTCACGTTCTGATCCACCCAGAGCACCGACGTGCCGAGTTCCCGGCAACTGTCGATCGCCGCCTGGCTAATGGAGGCGACCGCCGTGGGCGACAGTCCGAGACTCAGCTCGTCGATGAGCAGGATCTTGGGGCTACCGATGAGCCCCCGCGCGATCGCCACCAGCTGCTGCTGTCCCCCGCTCAGCAACCCCGCCTTGCGATGGAGCATGGGCTCGACGTTCGGGAGCATGGCGAGGATGCGCTTCTCGGCCGCCGCGAAATTGCGCACGCGGCCGCCGATCGCGCCGATCTTCAGGTTCTCCTCGACGGTGAGGTTCGCGAAGAGCTTGCGGCCCTCCGGAACATGCACCACTCCCTGCGCAGCGGAACGGACAGGATCGCGCCGCAATGGGGTGTCCTCGAATGACAACTCCTGAGCCGTGCGCGCAAGCACCCCGGATATCGCACGGAGGAGGGTCGTCTTGCCGGCCCCATTGGGCCCGGCGACCCCAACGATCTCGCCGGGTGCGACGGACAAGTCCAACCCGTGCAGCACGGTCGCCTTGCCGTAACCCGCGATGAGCCCACGGATCGTAAGGCCCGTGACGGCCGGGGCGGTCGTCTCGATCATGCGTTCTCCTCCTGAGCGAGCGCGTCGGGCTCGGCTTCCACACCGAGGAAGGTCTCCGCGACGATCTGTCGCTTGAGCACCTCGTCCGGCTCACCGTTCGCGATGACTCGGCCGTAGTCGAGCACGGTGAGCTCATCCGCGATCTCGAGGATGAATCCGATGTGGTGCGAGATGACCATGATGGTGAGATCGAATCGCTCGTGCACGTCCTTGAGGACCTGTGCCAGCACATCCATCTCCGCAACGGAGAGCCCTGCAGTGGGCTCGTCGAGGAGCAGGATCTTCGCGTGGCCAACGAGACCACGCGCCAACTCGACGCGCTTCTGCTCGGACAGATCCAGGCCCTTGACCATCAGAGTGCGACGCGAGCGCGGGATTCCGACCGCATCGAGCGCCCAATGCGCCTCGGCTTCCAGGGCGCGCTCTCGCTTCCGTGTGGTGAGCGATCCGAAGAAGTCGATCCAGAACGAGCTCCGCTCGTCTGCATCGAGACCGAGCTTCACGTTCTCGAGCACGTCCAGGTCGGGCACCGTGGCCGGGGTCTGGAAGGTGCGGATGACGCCGCGCTGCCGGATCTGGTGGGGCAGAAGCCCCTTGGTGCTCTCGCCCAGCAGCCTTATCTCACCCTTGACCGGCACGTACAGGCCCGACACAGCGTTGAGCAATGTCGTCTTGCCTGCGCCGTTCGGCCCGACAATCGCGTGAACGCTGCCCCGTCTGACGGCGATCGAGACCTCGTCGAGCGCAACGAAGTCGCCGAACTGCACGCGAATGTCGTCGATCTCCAGTGCGGGGCCGTCTCCGGTATCACCCGGGAGCTCCATGCGCGCCGCGCTGATCCGCGACGCACCACCGCGCAGGTCCGCTTCGCCCTCGGCGTCCGAGGCGACGACCGCGACGGACGATGAGCGACGCTGTGGCCACACTCGACGCAGCGAACGACGGATGCCAGCGATGGCGCGCTGACCGAGTCCGTAGAGACCCTCGGGAAGCAGGATGAGGAAGACCAGGAGAATCGCGGCGAAGATGATCGCCGAGGTGTGGCCGTCGCGAAGGAAGTACCCGGGCACGACCGTGATCAGCAGGGCCCCGAGGATGGGTCCGCCGATCGTGCCAGCTCCACCGACGACCATCATCGCGAAGATGCTGATGGACTGGTCGATGCCGAAACCGTCGGGACTGAGGTATCCCACGACACCCGAGTACAGCACGCCGCCGATCGCCGCCAGGACGCTGCAGTACACGAACGCGAACAGCTTGACCCGCTTGACCTTGATTCCGGTAGCCGACGCGACGGCCTCGTTGTGCTTGATCATGCGGAGGGCGCGGCCGGTCTGCGAGCTCGTGATGTTGGCTGTGACGAGAACGACGATGATGAGCACGATCCCGGACATGAGCATCAGTGCGCGCGGATCGGTTCCGATGAGGTCGAAGGTGGGCGCGAGGATGCCATTCGATCCGCCGAAGATCGGTGCGAGACCGTCACCCATGAGGGCCGTGATCACGACATAACCGAAGAACAGCGTTGACACCGCCAACCCGAATATTCGTAGTCGAAGCACGATGCTGCCCAGGACTATCGCTATGCCGGCGACGAGGCCGACACCGACCAGTATCGCCAGGGGTAGTGGGAACCCCAGATGGACGCGTAGCGCGGTCACGGCGTAAGCGCCGAGAGCGACGAAGGCGGCTTGGCCGAACGAGACCTGGCCGGTGTAGCCGACGAGGAGGTCGAGCCCCACGGCGGCGATCGCCCACGCGACAGACGCGATGAGTGTGTACTGCAGGGAAGTGTCCAGAGGAAGAGCGACACCGGCGAGGGTCACGCCGCTCGCGATGATAACGCTCGGAACCAGGGTGTTGCTCTTGGCGTCGCCCGCGATCATAGTCTCACCGCATCCGGTTTGCCCAGGATCCCCTGGGGCTTGAGCAGCATTCCGATGAGCATGAGCACGAAGATCACGACCACCGACATTTCGAAGTTGAACGCGACGATCGTCACGTTCGAGATGATGCCCACGATGACGCACCCCAGCATGGCGCCGGGGAAGCTCGTGAGTCCGCCCAGAACGATTCCGGTGAAGGTGAACATGATGTAGGAGTCCATCATCGTGGGAAGCAGGAAGGCGCTCGGGGCCAGGAGAACGGCGACGATGGTGCCCAGAATGCAACTGATGGCCCACGTCATGGCTCCGAGTCGAGAGGATCGAAGCCCCAGGAGTCGCGCCGTCTCCGGCTGCTCAGCGAGCGCACGGAGACTGAGGCCGGCTTTCGTGTACCGGAAGAAGGCCCACAGCAGTGCGGCGATCGCCGCGCTGACCCCCGCGACCAGCAGGTTTTGGGGGGTCAGCACGACGTTCGCGACGGTGATGCCGCTCCCCTCGACGATCGAGGGAAAGCGGTACGGCGCCTGGGGCCCCCACTGCCACTCCATGAGAGCGAGTAGCAGCAGGGACAGGCCCAGGGTCCGTACGGTCACATTGAGGTTGCCCGCCTCGGCCCTCGGTCGCATCACCACAAAGAACGTGACGATACCGATCCCCGCAGAGATCACCAAGGCCAGCAGGATCGCCACCGGCAGGGGCAGGCCGAGATCACGTACGAACGTGAAGGCGACGAATGCCCCCAGTGTGGCCAACGACCCTTGGGCGAAGTTGGCCACACCGGTCGACTTGTAGAGCATCACGATCGCGAAACCGATCAGCCCGTAGAGAAGGCCTAGTGCGACGCCGCTGATTGCGGCCGAGAGGAACAGACTCATGTGTGAACGCTACCTACTTACTTGACGGCGGTGCAGGGCTCGTCGATCGCCTTCTCGTCGCCGTAGGGGCACTGCGCGATCGTGGTGAAAGCGCGCTCCTTGGGCTGAACGATGTAGAGCGATGCCAGACCGAGGTGGTCGGTGGCTGAGAAGGTGAGCGGCGCGAAGACGCCAGGAGCGGCATCCTCCTCGGTCCAGCTCTCGATCGTCGCCGAGATTCCCTCGCGGGTCAGCGGCGTCGTCTGCGACATCGCGTGCGTGATGGCCTGCGCCTCGCCACATCCGATGATCGCGATCGGGTCGTTCGCCAAGGTGCTGCCCGAAAGCAGCTGACCGCACTCGTTGTTCGGGTCGAGCGGCAGCAGCACTGCCGAGCCGAGCCGGATCTTGTCAGCGGCCGCCGTGTCGTAGGAGTTGATGAACGAACCGGCAACACTCGCGCTGGTACCGAGGATGAGCTTCTTGGGAAGAGCATCCTGGGCGACGAGGGTCGCGATGAACTTGCCGGTGTCCGATCCGCCGAGGCTCATGACGACGTAGTCAGGGTTGGCCTCCTTGATCTGCAGAGCGATCGGGGTGTAGTCCGGCGTTCCGAGCTGCGCGACAGCGGAGTTGATGAACGTGCCGCCGCCCTCCTCGGCCGTGGCCTTGGAGTTGTCGATGACGGACTGGTAGGCGCCCAGCGGGTTCACGACGGTGAAGACGCTTCCCTTGCCCTGATCCTCGAAGGCGTAGCGCAGCAGAGTGCTGGCCTGGTCCTCGTAGAGGGGAAGGATCTGGAAGATGCCGGGCGATGCCGGCTTGACGACCTCGGCCACACCGTTGGTCGGGAACAGGAACGGCACGCCCGCCTCGCTGAGCGGCTTGTAGATCGCCGCGGCCGTCGCAGATCCGCAGGCGCCGACGAGGGCGAATGCACTGTTCTGGAAGGTGCGCACGTTGGCGATGGCCCGCGCGGGGTCGTAGCCGTCATCGAGCACCTGGAACTTGATCTGTCGATCCTGCACGCCGCCGGCCTGGTTGACCTTGTTGAACCACAGCGCCGCAGCGTCGGTGCTGGGCGCGCAGCTGGCGGCGCCGGGGCCGGACAGGCTCTGCGTCGCGCCGAGCTGGATGGTGTCTGCGGTGACGCCGACGTCGGTCGCACCGCCGTCTTCGCCACCGCCGGTGGTCGGGGCACTACAGGCGGCCAGTGCCAGCGCGGCCGCCGCAACGGCGGCCACCGCGGCGACTCGCCACGTCCGGCGCGCACGCGCGCCGCTCATTTGGGTTGTCCAGGACATTCTGATCCTCTCACGTTCACGGGCAAAGCGGATGGGTGACGCTGCTCGTCCCACGCGGTCGGTTGCCGAGGACCCCACGCCGCATACCCGTGGACCTCGCGATCCGCGGAATGCGTCTATGCACTCCATAGCTCCCAGGCTGCGCCGGGCGTGACAGCAACGATAGACACCAATATTCGTTATGTCAACGCATTTTCGAAAACACGATGATGCGACGTTTTTCGGCGCGCAAAACTGATGTTTTGTCTGCGCAGCGCATCCACGCAGACTCATGGGAAGCCAGCTCAGGCCTGAGCGTCCGGGTGTTCCTCGACGTATCTCGCGAGATTGTCCCTGGTGTGCCTGACGTGCGTGCGAAGAACCTCGCCACCACGCTCCCAGTCCCCCGCGAGGGCCGCCTCGAGAAGCTGCCGGTGCTCCTTCTCACCCTCCGTGTTTCGAATGACCAGCGAGACCGACCACCGGCGGTACATGGCGGCCTCTTCCGCGAGTTGACGCACGATGCGCAGCATCCGCTCATTCCGACAGCCCGCAAACAGCACGTCGTGGAACGCGGCGTGAGCTTCAGCCCAGCGTTCCATCGCGTCCTCGTCGGCGAGTTGCCCCTGATCGAGGAATGGCGGAGGAGTCCTGCTGAGGATGTGATGGGCCGAGATGACGTCGCCCTCCCAGTCCGTTCCTCCGGCCTCGAACGACATCCTCAGGACTATCGGTTCAATCGCCGTTCGCGCCTCGGTGAGCTCATTGAGGTCGGGAATCGAGAGCGGGGCGACGATGTACCCCTGGTGAGCTTTGGCCTGCACGAGACCCTGAGTCGACAGCCAGGTCAACGCCTCCCGGGTGACTCCGACGCTCACGCCATAGCGCTCGCTCAGATCGGCGAACATCAGGCGCTGTCCCGGCTTCAGCGTGCCGTTCAGGATGTCTGAGCGCATGCGGTCGCGCACATCCACGGCCATCGTCTTGCGGGTCGGACCACTCTTCACCCTGAGAACGCTACCACCATGCTGATATTCGAAACATTGATGCAAATGCGAATGCTCGTATAGCATCGATAGCGGCCGGCCCCCGCCGCGCCGATCACGCAGTGAGGACGGGACAACGAGTGGCCGAAGGACTCTGGAGCGAGGTAGTACGTGGCATCGGATTCACCGAGGGGCCGCTGTGGATGCCTGACGGCACCCTGCTCGTCACCAGCATGTCGCGCGGCCTGCTGTATCGTCTGCGCCTGGACGACTCGAGCGATCCCGTCGTGGCGACCTACGAGACTGGTGGGGGTCCCAACGGCCTCGCCCTGCACCCCGACGGGTCCGTGGTGATCGCGCAGAACGGAAGTACGGCCTTTGCGAGCCGATCCGAGCGGCCCGCGCTCCCTGGCATCCAGGTGCTCGTCGACGGCACCGTGCACGACGTGCTCACCACCGACTGCGCTGCCCCCAACGACCTCCTCATCGCGCCGGACGGGTCGGTCTGGTTCACCGATCCGGGGAGCTCCGCCGCGGTGGGCTTCGCGCCGTGCGTGCGTCGCTACGACCTCGCGAGCGGCACACTCGACACCCTGGTCAGCGAGGTCCAGTTCCCCAACGGTCTCGCCCTTGGCACGGATGGAACCTTCTACCTTGCCGACTCGATAACCCACGAGATCTTGGCCTTCGGGGTCGCACCGGAGGGACTTGTGGACCGGTCCGTCTTCGGCGTCGCTGCCCACGGGGGCCCCGACGGGATCGCCTTCGACGCTGACGGCAACCTGTACGTGGCCGCGTTCGAATCCAACGAGGTCGTCGTACTGGACAGCTCCGGGCACGTTGCACGGCGCATCCCGACGGGAGAGGGCTCTCGGCCCACGAACCTCTGCTTCGCGGGACCCGAACTCGACCAGCTGGTTGTGACGCTCGCCAGCGGCGGCCGGGTCATCGTGCTCGACGAGCGCATCCCCGGGCGGTCGCTGTGATCATCGACGCCCATCACCACCTCTGGAATCTCGACCGGGCGCCGTACCCCTGGCTCGGCGATCACCTGCCCACCATCAACCGGTCGATGGAGTTCACAGAACTCGAACCCCTGATTGACGGGGCCGGGGTCGACCTGACGATTGTCGTGCAGGGTTCCGACTTCGCGGCCGATACCGAGTACCTCCTCGAGCAGGCCCTCCGTCATCCGCGGATCGTGGGGGTGGTCGGGTGGGTTCCGCTCGCACGGCCCGACGAGGCCGCGGCACAACTCGATGCGCTGATGACGCATCCCGCATTTCGTGGAGTGCGCCACGGAATCAACTTCGAGGCCGATGCGGACTGGCTGCTGAGGCCGGATGTCACCGAGGGACTCGAGTTGCTTGCGGCCCGGGACATCCCGTTCGACATCGTGTCGGTCCGTCGTCGGCATCTCGAGCTCATCCCCGAACTCTCCGAGCGTCACCCGGACCTGCGGATGGTGATCGACCATCTCTCCAAGCCCCCGGTGAAACGAGATGAGTGGGAGCCCTGGCGCACCAACCTGGCACGGGCGGCGGAGAATCCTCGCGTCTTCGCGAAGGTGTCCGGGCTCTTCCCGTCGCGAGGGGACATGACCGAGTGGACCGTGGACGACGTCCGTCCGTTCGTCGACTACGCACTCGAGCTGTTCGGACCCGAGCGCCTCATGGCTGGCAGCGACTGGCCCATCGCGAACCTCGCCGGTGGCTACGGCCGGGTCTGGAGGGGAATCACCGACTCGATCTCCGATCTGCCCGTCTCCAGCCGGGATGCGATCCTCGGCGGCACCGCGGCACGCTTCTACTCCCTCACCGACTAGTCGAACGGAATACCATGGCTGGTTTTGCCATCGTCGGCGCCTCTGAGCGCAACATCCCCTGGACCGAGTGGCTCGTCTCCTCTCTGGAGACCCACGGATATCCCGGGCAGATCCACCTCATCAATCCCAGGCACGCGACTCTTCTCGGACGACCCACAGTTCCGAACACGGATGAACTTGCCGATGCACCCGACATCGCCGCCCTCCTCGTGGCCGCGCCGCAGGTGCTCGTCGAGGCGCGCAAGCTGATCGATCGAGGCACCCGAACCCTCATCGTGATCTCCAACGGATTCGCCGAGTCTGCCACCGATGAGGGTCGCGCCCGCGAGGCCGAACTGCGCGAGCTCTGCTCCGGGTCGGGCGTGCTGCTTGTGGGGCCCAACTGCGTCGGTTTCGCGTCGTTCCACGACTCCATCGTCGCGATATCCCAGCCGGTGCCCCACGGAGTCTCCGCCGGGCCGGTCTCGGTTCTCAGCCAGAGCGGCGGGCTCACGTCCGCGGCAATGGTTGCACTCCAGCGGGAGGGCCTCGGCATGGACATGGCCTTCTCCCTGGGAAATGGCACCACCTTCGGGGTCGCCGAGGCGATCGAGTACTGCGCCGCCCGGGACACCACCAGGGTCATCATCGGCGTGGTCGAGTCCCTCGGCGAACGGGAGGGCGTGGAGAAGGCTGTCGCAGCGGCTCGCAGTGCGGGCAAGACCGTCGCGCTTCTCCTCCTCGGCGCGTCGGAGGGCGGACGCGGGGTCGCCGCGTCGCACACCGGTGCCGTGGTCGGGGAGCGTCGCCTGCTCAGCGCATGGCTGAGGAATCTCGGGGTCGTGCTTGCCGACACCTCTGAGGAGCTGGGTCGTATTGCAGCGCTCGCCCTCGAGCTGGGCCCTCACCCACGCGCAGCATTCATCGCGACCGTCTCAGGCGGTGGCGCGGGTCTCACCGCGGACCTGGCGAGCCGCCACGGCGTGCGGCTCGCCAGCCTGGAGCCGTCAACGGTCGAGGCTCTGCGAGCCGCGATGGTGCCGGGAGCCTACGTCGGCAACCCCCTCGACCTGGCGACCGGCGACGGACCGACAATCTATTCGGCACTCGCTGGCGATCCCAACGTGGGCTACCTCGTGGAGCCCTGGGTGCTCCCCTGGCCCGACGACACCGACGAGTACCACTGGCAGCGGGCCGCCATGGAGCGCCTGGTCGCCACGTCACAGCGCACGGGCCTGCCCGTCGTCATCGCGAGCATGTCCGAGCAGCCGGTGAACGAGTGGATGCGTCGGCTCGGGTCCACGTCCGGAATCGTGGTCACCCCCGACCTCGAGCTCACCCTGTCCGCCCTCGGCAAGCTGCACGGCTCAGGAGCCCTGGAGGGCGACCTCGCCAGGCGCACGGCACCCTCAACTGCCGGTGCCCCTGCGGCCGCGATAATCGCCGAGGCGCAGGCTCGTGACATCCTCGTCACAGCGTCACTTCCCGTCGTTGCGGGCGGCGAGTACGCCTCGGCTGACGAACTGGTCGCAGCCGCCCGGGGCTCGTCGGGGCCGTGGGTGGTCAAGCTCTCACTCGGCACGGTGGGGCACAAGGAACGTGTCGGCGGTGTGATCCTGGGCATCTCCGGCGATGGGGCGTTGCGCGCAGCCTGCCAGCAGATTCGCGAGAACGCCATGGCGGCCGGGGTGACCGATGGAAGCGACGTACGCTACCTCCTCACCGAGATGGTGTTCGGACCGGAGATCCTCGTCGCCGTCGTGCGTGACGGGATCGCCGGGCCCTGCCTCACGGTCGCGATCGGCGGCTGGGCGGCCGAGGCCGGCGCCATCTTCGGCACGCTCGCGCTGCCGTATCCCGACCTGCGCGGAGAGATGGATCGATGGGGCCTCCCGCACCTGCTCGGCGAGCGTCGCTCGAACGATCTCGCAGGCTTCCTGGAGCAACTCGCCGTGGCGGTGACCTCGGGATCACTCGCGAGCTACGCGACGGTCGAGCTGAATCCGGTGATGCTCGGATCGCGCGGGGCGGTCATCGTCGACGCCCTCATCCTCCCCTAGTACGTCCGGCGGCTCTAGCGGCGCAGCTCGGCCGAGCAGGTCAGGGCGCGCATGCCGTCCTCGCGGTCAACCCAGAGATCGAAGCCGACCAGCTCGTCGTCCACGGAGGTCACGGCACCCGTGACGGTGACGATGTCACCCGTGACGAGGTTGCCCTGGAAGCGGCAGCGGAAACGGACGAGCTGCCCAGGATCATCCACCAAGCGCAGCAGTGCGTTGATCGGGTACGCCATGCTGATGGTGCCCTGGTTGACCGTGCGATCGCCGAGCCCCAAGGACTCGACGAACGCCGGATCGAAGTGTATCGGGTTGGGGTCGCGCATTAGCACGGAGAACACCTTCATGCTCGGACCGTCGACCACAAGCTTCAGCGGCTCGAGAAGGTCCCCCGCACGGTAGTCACTGCGCATGGATACCGTGCCTCCTCGGGAAGATGAACGTCTGCTGCGAGACCGCCGCGACCTCGCCCGATGGCTCAACCAACTCGAGCCGGAAAGTCATGAGGTCCATGCGACCGGCGCGCTGGCTCTGCTTGCGCACCAAGTCGGTCACCCCGCCGCGCACGGTGTACTCGACGCTGGTGCGCAGGGGCCGATGCTGCTCGAGCTCTGTCTCACCGAACATCGTGCCGTCGTGTGCCCCAGCGTCGGCGATGGCCGTGAGTTCGTCAATGGTCATCCCCATGCCGCGTAGAGCGCCGAGAAGGATCCACACCGGGTGCAGGACCGAGTCGGGGAGGGCCGGAGACTGCATGGCATCGTGAGAGAGCCACCGCTCGTACTCCTCGACCACGAATGTGCCGCCGGGGAACTGCACGCCGACGACGCGCTCACGCAACTGCTCGAACTCGCTCACGCGCTCGCCTCCCAGTAGATGCCGTGCTCCCAGTTGTCTTTGAGTGCGAACTTCTGGATCTTGCCGGAAGGGGTGAGCGGGAACTCGTCCACCACGAACCACCGTGACGGAATCTTGTAGCCCGTCAGACTCTGTCGGAGGAGCGCCTGAGATTCGCGCACGTCGAACTCGGCTCCCGGCGCGAGTCGCACGAAGGCGGTGACGACCTCCCCGTAGTAGTCATCCGGGAGGCCGATGACTGCGGCATCGGCGATCCCTGGCAGCTGGACGAGCTGGTCCTCGATCTCGCGCGGGTACACGTTCTCACCCCCGCGGATGATCATGTCCTTCGCCCGACCAGCCATTGACAGGTATCCGCGCTCGTCGAGGCGACCGAGGTCGCCGGTGTGGAGCCAGCCCTCGGGATCGAGTGCGGCAGCCGTGGCATCCGGGTTCTTGTAGTAGCCGATGAGGGTGTGGAACCCGCGGGTGAGGATCTCGCCCACCTCCCCCGGTCCCTTCAGCTCACCCGTCTCGGGGTCGGCGATCGCCACCTCGATATGGGGCAGCGGGAGACCGCAGGTGCCGACTTGGTCATCGACCGAGTCTTCCTCCCTGGTCGTGGTCGTCATGGCCGCTTCGGTGAGGCCGTAGCCGACGATCGGCACGATCGACCTGGCCTTGACCTGACGCACCAGCTCCGGGGGGATCGGTGCACCGCCGAGCATGACGGAATGGAACGAACTGACATCCCGTGTCGAGAACTCCGGGTGCCGGATTATCGCCCACATGAGCGTCGGCACGATATTGGTGAGCGTGACCCGCTCCTCCTCGATGAGGCGGATGGCGAGGTCGGCGTCGAAGTTGCGTACGGTTACCAGCGCCGCCGTGAGGTGCAGGCTCCCGAGAGCGGCCACGACGCAGCCCGCGAGATGGAACATTGGCAGCGTCGCGAGCCACACCGCCGTGTCGCGGACCCCGGCGCTGATGATGTCGGCGTCATGCGAGACGTTGTTGGTCATCGCACGGTGCGAGAGCAGCGCGCCCTTGGGGAGGCCGGTTGTGCCGGAGGTATAGAGGATCTGCGCCGGAGAGCCGGGCTCAACGTGCGGCAGGGCGACCGTCGGGTCGCCCGACGCGATGAACTCGTCCCACTCCTCCATGTCCTGCACCAGGTCCAATCGCGGCAGCTCGGCGCTCAGCTCTCGGGCGACGGAGAGCATCTCCCGGTCACGGTACGCGCGCACTGCGAAGCAGGCGACCACATCGGCGTGCTCGAGCGCGTAGCGGAGTTCGGCCGGGCGGAAGGCAGGATTGACGGTCACGATGACCATGCCCGCCAGCGCAGCACCGTACTGCAGCAACTGGTACTCGGGGATGTTGGGCGCCCAGATCGCGAGATGGTCCCCCGGCTGGAACCGCGAGAGCAGCGCCCGCGCAACGGCCTCGGAGTCACTGAGCAGTTGCGCGTATGTCCATCGACGACGGTTCGCCCGATCCGGCGAGCCTTCGACCAACGCGAGTTTGCCGGGGGCGCGGTAGACCGCGGCACGAAGGAGATCGCCGACGGTCTGTTCGATCAGGGGAGGTTCGGACGGACCGGCGATCCGCGCCTGTTCCGGCATCCGCTGGCCTTTCTGTCGGGATGCTCGCACCACCGCGAGCCTCTCTGAGAATATACGCGTGGATTCGAATCCGTGCCAAGTTTCGAATCATTGGTGGGAGTGCGTTGTAGGATGACTCCACCATGGTCAGTATCATCCGCGGCACCGCAGCCCTCCAGGCGCTGGTCGATCCGGCAGAGGACTGGACGGTCGTCGCCTCGGGATTCAGGTTCACTGAGGGGCCCGTCTACGACCCTCGCGACGCCTCCCTCCTCTTCAGCGACATTCAGGACGATACCCGCTGGCGCTGGACCGCGCAGGAGGGTGCGACCATCGCGGCCCGACCCAACCGGAT
>Ga0209792_1001068_pt1 | contig 14745 bp, 9 predicted proteins | sample EBPBio142005_DNA_FD_185860 | JGI IMG/M metagenome (GOLD analysis project Ga0209792, IMG submission 185860) | Wastewater treatment Type I Accumulibacter community from EBPR Bioreactor in Madison, WI, USA - Reactor 1_6/14/2005_ DNA (SPAdes)... | ecosystem: Engineered > Bioreactor > EBPR >... | reverse complement strand
TGGTCGGTGCTGATCTTCATGCCGGCGGCCTTCACCTTCAACTGCCCGACCGAGATCGAAGACGCCGCCGAGCATTACGCCGAGTTCCAGAAGGCCGGCGCCGAGGTTTACATCGTCACCACCGACACGCATTTCTCGCACAAGGTGTGGCATGAGACGTCCGACGCCGTGCGCAAGGCGCATTTCCCGCTGGTGGGCGACCCCACGCACCAGCTGACCAACGCCTTTGGTGTGCATATTGCTGAAGAAGGCCTGGCCCTGCGCGGTACCTTCGTGGTCAACCCCGATGGCGTGATCAAGACCATGGAAGTGCATTCCAACGAAATCGCCCGTGACGTGGCTGAGACCCTGCGCAAGCTCAAGGCCGCCCAGTTCACGGCCGCCCACCCTGACCAGGTGTGCCCCGCCAAGTGGAAGGAAGGCGCCAAGACGCTGACGCCTTCGCTGGATCTGGTTGGCAAGATCTAAACCGATCGCCACCTCCGAGCCGGACAGGAGCAGGGCGTGCGCGCCCTGCCGTCCGGCTTTTTCACACCCCTGTATTTTTAGAACAACGAAAGGAATCCACCATGCTTGACGATCAACTCAAAGCCCAACTCGCCGCCTACCTGGAGCGCGTGACACAACCGTTCGAGCTGGTGGCTTCCCTGGACGATGGCGAGACTTCCGCGGAAATGCGCGAGCTGCTCACAACCATCCAATCGCTGCGCAGCGACAAGATCACGTTGCGCACCGACGGCCAGGATGCACGCAAGCCTTCGTTCACGCTGCAGCGCGCGGGCGCGGACACCAGCCTTCGCTTTGCGGGCCTGCCGCTGGGCCATGAATTCACCTCGCTGGTGCTGGCCCTGTTGTGGACTGGCGGCCACCCGCCGAAGTTCGAGCAGGAACTGCTCGACCAGGTCAAGGCGCTGTCACCGGTGGATGGTGGCGACTACAACTTCGAGGTCTACATGAGCCTGACCTGCCACAGCTGCCCCGATGTGGTGCAGGCGCTGTCGCTCATGGCCATCCTCAACCCGCGCATCAAGACCACGGTGATCGAGGGCAGCGCCTTCCAGGACGAAGTGACGGCGCGCGAGATCATGGCCGTGCCCATGGTGTACCTGAACGGCCAGGAATTCGCCGCCGGCCACATGGAGCTGGCCAAGATCGTCGCCAAGCTGGACACCGGCGCCGCCGCGCGCGAGGCGCAGAAGCTCTCGGCCAAGGACGCGTTTGACGTGCTCATCGTCGGCGGCGGCCCCGCGGGCGCGGCAGCTGCCGTGTATGCGGCGCGCAAGGGCATACGCACGGGCGTGGCAGCCGAGCGCTTCGGCGGCCAGGTCAACGACACGCTGGACATCGACAACTACATCGCCATCCCGCACACCGAGGGGCCGCAGTTTGCTGCCGCACTCGAGCGCCATGTGCGCGACTACGACGTCGACCTGATGAACCTGCAGCGTGCCAAGGCTTTGCGGCCGGCCGCCGCCGAGGGCGGGCTGATCGAGGTGGAGCTCGACAACGGCGGCGTGCTCAAGAGCAAGACGGTCATCCTCTCGACCGGTGCGCGCTGGCGCAACATGAACGTACCCGGTGAGGACCAGTACCGCACCAAGGGCGTGGCCTATTGCCCGCACTGCGATGGGCCGCTCTACAAGGGCAAGCGCGTGGCCGTGATCGGCGGCGGCAACTCTGGTGTGGAGGCGGCCATCGACCTGGCCGGCATCGTGGAACATGTCACGGTGTTCGAGTTCATGCCCCAGCTCAAGGCTGACGCCGTGCTGCAGAAGAAGCTCGCCAGCCTGCCCAATGTGGATGTAGTCCTCAATGCCCAGAGCACCGAGGTGCTCGGCGACGGCAGCAAGGTCACGGGCCTGGCCTACAAGGACCGCGACAGCGGCGAGGCCAAACAGGTGGAGCTCGCGGGCATCTTCGTGCAGATTGGCCTCTTGCCCAGCACCGACTGGCTCAAGGGTACGGTCGAGCTGAGCAAGTTCGGCGAGATCGTCATCGATGCCAAGGGCCAGACCAATGTGCCTGGTGTGTTCGCCGCCGGTGACTGCACCACGGTGCCCTACAAGCAGATCGTGATTGCCGCAGGGGCCGGCGCCACCGCCGCGTTGAGCGCCTTTGACCACCTGATCCGCACCAGCGCGCCGCAGTAATGGCGCGGCCCGGCCTGCGCGCCGGGCCAGACATCAGCTCGATTGCGGCTCAGCGCCCGCGGTGCCGTGCTCCTGCGTGCGTGGTCGTATGCCGGCCACGGCAGTCTCCAGGGCGCGTGCCAGATCGGGCTGCACATCGTCGGGCGAGAGCGCACACAGCTGCGCCAGCAGGCCGGTGCGGCCCACGATGTCCAGCGGCTGGTCGCTCAGGCCCGAGACGATCAGGCGCACGCGCTGCTCGCGGCAGCGGCGGATCAGCTGCTCCAGCGCCTCGGCGCCCGTGGAGTCGACATAAATCAGATTCTTGGCATCGAGCACCAGCGTGTGCGGAGGCAGGCTGTCGTGCAGCTCTTCCACCAGGCGCGTTGCGCCAAAGAACAGCGCGCCGTACAGACGCCAGGCCTGGATACGCTCCTCATGCCCCGCCAGCTCGGGCCGATCAGAGGCTGAAAGCCGCACCGAGCGCGACAGGCTGGAGATGCGGTAGATGAAAATCACGCAGGCGGCGAGGATGCCGAACTCCACCGCCACCGTCAGGTCGAACACCACCGTGAGGAAGAACACCGTGAGCAGCGTCGCGCGGTAGGTGCCGCGGTAGTTCTTGAGCAGCACGAACTCGCGCCACTCGCCCATGTTCCAGGCCACATGCATCAGGATGGCCGCCAGGCATGCCAGCGGAATGGAGCTCGCCAGCGGCGCCGCCACAAGGATTACCACCAGCAGCACCAGCGCATGCACCATGCCCGCAACAGGACTGGTGGCGCCGTTCTTCACGTTGGTGACGGTGCGCGCAATCGTGCCCGTGGCCGGCATGCCGCCAAAGAAGGGCGTGACGAAGTTGGCCACACCCTGGGCCATCAGCTCCTGATTGGGGTCGTGCCGATCCTGGATCATGCCGTCGGCCACGCGCGCGCACAGCAGCGACTCGATCGCGCCCAGCAGCGCCAGGGTGATGGTGGGCATCAGCAGAAACCGGGCCGACTCCCAGCTGAAGGCAGGCCATTCCAGGGCCGGCAGTGAGCCCGGAATGCCACCGAAGCGGCTGCCTATTGTCTCCACCGGCAGGCCGAACAGGGCCACTGCGGCCGTGGCCAGCACCAGCGCTACGATGGAGCCCGGCACCACGCTGAGCCTGCCCGAGAACTGCACCCGTGGCCCCAGCGCCGGCAGCCAGCGCTGCCAGCCGATGATGATCGTGAGCGAGGCCAGCGCCACGCCCAACGCCCAGGGGTTGAAGCTGTGCAGATGGCCCCACAGCGCGCCCAGGATGCCGAAGAAATCGCCCGGCATCTTCGGGATAGTCAGGCCCAGAAAATCCTTCACCTGCGACAGGCCAATGAGCACTGCAATCCCGTTGGTGAAGCCGATGATCACCGACACCGGAATGAAGCGCACCAGCGTGCCCAGGCGCAAGAGGCCCATCACGAACAGCAGCACGCCCGACAGCGCCGTGGCAATGATCAGGTTGCCCACGCCATAGCGCTCCACGATGCCGTAGACGATGACGATGAAGGCGCCCGCCGGCCCGCCGATCTGCACCCTGCTGCCGCCCAGCGACGAGATCAGAAAGCCCGCGATGATGGCGGTGAAGATGCCAGCCTCGGGCTTGAGCCCGCTGGCAATGGCAAAGGCCATGGCCAGTGGCAGCGCCACCACGGCCACCGTGAGGCCCGCGGCCAGATCCTTGACAAAGCGCGCACGGTCGTAGCCGACCAGCGCATCGAGCAAACGGGGGCGAAAGAACCAGGAGGGCATGGCGGCTGGGGCGGGCGGCGCAAGAGGGCCGACTGATTGCAGGGATTTACGTAGGTTCATTCTAGAATGCACGCCTTCCATGCGCCGCCTGCTATTGATTCTGATATTGCTTTGCCTGCCGCTGCAGTCCATCTGGGCAGCGGCCGCGAGCTATTGCGGGCATGAGGCCGCGGCCGCTGGGGCGACTCATTTTGGCCACCACCAGCACCTCGGTCACGACGACACCAATGGCGACGAACAGGCTGCCGACGCTGGCAGCGCACGCACGGCGGGTACGGATCTGGACTGCCATGTCTGCCATGGCATGGGAAGCGCAGTACATGCCCAGCCTCTTGCCGCAGCCCTGCGGCTGAGTGCCATGGGCCCCGCGCCCTTTGTGCTGCCGCTATTGCGCGCACCCACCCCCTTGCGCCCCGAGCGCCCCAACTGGCCATCCCTTGCCTGAGCGGCAAGGCCGGGGCAGGGCGCCCCTGATTCCCGTCGTAGACGCAGTTGCGGCGCCGCCGTAGCGTGCGCCAGGCCTTGCCGATTTTTCACCCCTGGCTTTGCCAATGGAGAACGATCGGATGCCACTTGTTGAATGGAAACCCTGCGGAGCCCGCCTGCGCGGCCTCGCCTGCACCCTGATTTGGGCCGGGGCGGGCATGCCCGCTGCGGCCCAGTCCCCCCACAGCACATCACCGCTGCAAGCCTTGTTCACCCAGGCCTGGCAGCGCCAGCCCGAGGCCCAGACACTGCCGCTGCTGCGCCGCGCAGCACAGGCCGGGCGCGCCAGTGCCGACGCCTGGACGCCCGAACCAGCGGCGCTGGAACTGCAGACCAAGACCGACCGCCCCGGCAGCCGCCTGGGTGCGCGCGAGCACACCGTGGGCGTGGCCTTGCCGCTGTGGCTGCCGGGTGAGCGCACGCGCCGCGTTGCGCTGGGCGACGCGGAAGTCGAGGCCGTGCACAGCCGCAGCCAGGCCGCGCAGCTCGAATTTGCAGGGCGCGTGCGCGACGCCTGGTGGGGTTGGCAGCGTGCCTGTAGCGATCAGGATCTGGCCCAGGCCCAGCTTGAGAATGCCCGCACCCTGGCCGCTGATGTGGTGCGCCGCTTTGCCGCCGGCGACATGGCGCGGGCCGACGACTACCAGGCCCAGGCCGTGGTGGCGCAGGCCGAGGCCGCTCTGGCCCAGGCACAGGGCGCGTGCGACGCGGCGCGCATGGTGCTCTCCGTCTGGTCCGACGGGTTGCCGCTGCCGCCCGCCGGCGCCGCCCTGGCGGCAGAGCAGGCCGTGCCAGCGGGTGATGCCCTGGCGCTGGCGCAGGCGCACCCGGCGCTGGTCGATGGCGAGCGCCAGGCGGTACTGGCACGCCGGCAGGCCGAGCTGGTGGCACTGCAGACGCGCGCCAATCCGGAGCTCACGCTGTCGGCCGCCACCGAGCGGGGCCAGAGCGGTGACCGCTACCAGCAATCCGTCACCCTGGGCGTGCGCCTGCCACTGGGCGCGGGAGTACGCGCCCAGGCCCGCGAGGCCCAGGCGCTTGCCCAGGCGCTGGAGCTTGAAACCCGCGCCGAGCGTGACCGCCAGCGCCTGGCCGCCGACATCCGCGCCGCCCAGGCCCAGGCCAGCGCCGCAGCGGCGCAGCAGCAGGCCATGGCGCGCAATACCGAGCTGGCTGCCGCCACGCGCGGCTTTGTTGCCAAGGCGTTTGCGCTGGGCGAGGCCGACTGGCCCACGCGCCTGCGCGTGGAGCAGGACGCCGTGCTGGCTGAGCGCCAGGCCCTGCGCGCACGTATCGACGCGGCAGCCGCCATCTCCAGCCTGCGCCAGGCGCAGGGCCTGCTGCCCGAGTAGGCGTTGGCATGTAGCACACCGTTTTTAATAAAAACGGCTTCCAGCGCCCAATGGATAAGCGTAAGCAGCTATTGAAATAGTAGTAAAACAAACCACCGTGATGCAAGGTTGATATGCACAGCCCACGTTCTCTCCTCCTTCCCGCCCTGGCGGCGCTGCTTGCGGCGTTGGCCCTGGCGGCCCAGGCCCACGAGGGCCATGACGATGCCCCCGCCGTACAGACCAGCGCCGCGCCGCGCTTTGCCATCGCATCCGAGCAGTTCGAGCTGGTCGGTGTGATCGACGGCCGCAGGCTGAGCCTGTTTCTCGACCACGCGGGCGACAACAGCCCCGTGCACGATGCCCAGCTGGAGCTGGATCTGGGCGGCCAGAACTTGGCCGTGACCGTGGTGGGCGAGGGTCTCTATGCCGCCGAGCTGCCACAGCCCCTGCCCGACGGCGAAACGCCCGTGACCGCCACCGTGATGGCCGGCACCGACAGCGACCTGCTGGCCGGTGACATCGACTGGCATGCGCCGGCCAGCAGCCCGCCCGCAGCCCCCAAAGGACGCAAGGGCCTGCTGGCGGCGGCTGCCGGTGTGGTTTTGGCCGTGGGAGCCGTCTGGGCCTGGCGCCGCCGCGCTGCCGTCCCACAACGCGCGGGAGGTGCAGCATGATCCGCCGCCACTGCACGTTGAGTACCCTGGCCCTGGCCTTTGCCTTGGCCATACCCCTGGGAGCTTGTGCCCACGAGGGCCATGACGACGCGCCCGCTGCCGCCAGCGGCGAAAGTCCGCGCCGCCAGAGCGATGGCAGCGTCTTCATCCCCAAGTCGGCGCAGCGCCAGCTGGGGCTGCGTACGCTGGTGGCGCAGGCGGGCCAGTACCCACACTCCTTTGAGCTGGCCGGCACCGTGGCCATGGACCCTAACGCCGGCGGCAAGGTGCAGGCGCTGCTCGCCGGGCGCCTGGAGCCCGGCCCCCAGGGCCTGCCCAGCGTGGGCCAGCGCGTAACCAAGGGCCAGCTGCTGGCCTATGTGGTGCCTACGGCCGGTGCGCTGGAGCAGTCCAGCCAGCTGGCCCAGCAGGCCGAGCTGCGTGCCGCACGGGATCTGGCCGCGCGCCGCGTGGCGCGCCTGCGCGAGCTGGCCGACACCGTGGCGCGCAAGGACATCGAGACGGCCGAGAGCGAGCTGCACAGCCTGAACGCCCGTCTGGCTGCCGTGGGCGCGGGCCTGGCGCGGCGCGACGCGCTGCTGGCGCCGGTGTCGGGCGTGATTGCCTCCGCCAATGCCGTGGCGGGGCAGGTGGTGGACGCGCGCGAGCTGCTGTTTGAGGTGGTGGACCCCGCGCGCCTGCGCATCGAGGCCCTGGCCTACGACCCGGCGCAGGCGCAGGACGTGGCCGGCGCCAGCCTGGCCTTGGCCGGCGGGCAGGGCGTGCCGCTGCGCTTCATCGGTGCGGCGCGCAGCCTGCGCGAGCAGGCCTTGCCGCTGTCGTTTGCGGGCGGTGACCAGGCCCTTGCGCAACTGGCCCTGGGCCAGAGCGTGCGCCTGGTGGTGCAGACGCGCTCACGCGTGGCCGGGGTGCAGGTACCACTGGCGGCGCTGCAGAAAAACCCGTCCAACCAGACCATCGTCTGGGTCAAGACCGCGCCCGAGCACTACGCGCCGCGCGTCGTGCGCTACCAGCCGCTCGATGGCGTGCATGTGGCCGTGACCGAGGGTCTGGAGCCCGGTGAGCGCGTGGCCACGCAGGGCGCGCAACTGCTGAACCAGATCCGCTGAAGGGGCCGCAATGTTCAAGTGGCTACTGGAAAAGAGCCTGGCGCACAGGCTGCTGGTGCTGGTGACGGCCGTGGTGCTGATGGCCTATGGCGCCTACACGCTATCGCGCATGCCGGTGGACGTGTTCCCTGATCTGAACAAGCCCACGGTCACCGTGATGACCGAGGCCGGCGGCATGGCCGCCGAGGAGGTGGAGCAGCTCATCACCTTCCCGCTGGAGACCAGCATGAACGGCCTGCCCGGCGTGGAGAGCGTGCGCTCCACGTCCAGCGCCGGGCTGTCCTTCATCTACGTCACGTTTGACTGGAGCGTGGACATCTTCCGCGCGCGCCAGATGGTGTCCGAGCGCCTGTCGGCTATGGAGGAGGGGCTGCCGCCGGGCATCACGCCGCGCATGGGGCCGGTGAGCTCCATCATGGGTGAGATCATGATGATCGCCATCCCCATCGACGCCGCGCGCAGCACGCCCATGGCCGTGCGCGAATACGCCGACTGGGTGCTGCGCCCGCGCCTCTTGGCCATCCCCGGCGTGGCGCAGGTGATACCGATAGGCGGCGAGGTGCGCCAGTTCCAGGTGCAGCCCGACACGGCGCGCATGGCGCAGCTGGGCATCACGGCCGAGCAGTTGTCCGCCGCGCTCAAGGGCTTTGCCGCCAATACCTCAGGCGGCTTTCTGGAGGTCAACGGGCGCGAGCTGCTGATCCGCCACCTGGGGCGCACGGCGCGGCTCGATGACCTGCAGAACCTCGCGCTCGCGGCGCGGGGCGGGCAAAGCATCTTGCTGCGCCAGGTGGCGCAGGTGAGCTTTGCCGCCGCCACCCGGCGCGGCGACGCGGGCTTCGAGGGGCGGCCGGCCGTCATTCTGGGCATACAGAAGCAGCCCACGGCCGACACCATCGCGCTCACCGCGCGCATAGAGACGGCGCTCGACCAGCTGGCGCAAACCCTGCCAGCGGGCATGGAAAAGCCGCGCGTCACCTTCCGCCAGGCGAGCTTCATCGAGGCCTCGGTCACCACGCTGCAGGGCAAGCTCATAGGCGCCTCGGTCTTCGTGGCCGTGATCCTGTTCGTGTTCCTGGGCACGCTGCGGCCGACGGTGATTGCGCTCACAGCCATCCCCGTGTCCATCTTTCTGACGGCGCTGGTGTTTCGCTACTTCGGCCTGTCCATCAACACCATGACGCTGGGCGGGCTGGCGATCGCCATCGGCGGCCTGGTGGACGACGCCGTGGTGGATGTGGAAAACGTGCTGCGCCGCCTCAAGATGGATAGGCAGAAGCAGGGCAGCGCGCGCCTGCACCCGCTGGAGATCGTCAAGACCGCGTCGCTGGAGGTGCGATCGGGCATTGTCTACGCCACGGCCATCATCGTGCTCGTGTTCCTGCCGCTGTTTGCACTGCCGGGCATAGAGGGGCGGCTGTTCGTGCCGCTGGGTGTGGCCTTCATCGTCTCGACGCTGGCGTCGCTGCTGGTGTCGGTCACGGTCACGCCGGTGCTGGCGCTGTACCTGTTGCCGCGCATGAAGCGGCTGGAGCATGGCGACACATGGCTGCTGGCCTGGCTCAAGCGCGGTTACCGCGCGGCGCTGGCGCGCGTGCTGCAACACCCGCGCCAGGCCGTGGCGGCGGGCGCGGTCGCAGTGCTGCTGGCAGCGGCGGCCGTGCCGCTGTTTCCCACCACCTTTCTGCCGCCGTTCAACGAAGGCACGCTGCTTGTCGGCCTGCGCCTGAACCCGGGTGTGACGCTGAGCGCATCCACACAGCTCGCCAGCCAGGCGGAGCAACTGGTGCGCGAGGTGCCTGAGGTCACCCATGTGGGCCGGCGCAGCGGCCGCGCGGAGCTGGACGAACACGCCGAGGGCGTGCATGTGAGCGAGCTGGATGTGGGGCTGTTGGCCGCGTCCGAGATGCGCCGTAGCATGTCCGAGGTGCAGGCCGACATCCGCGCGCGACTGGCGCCGCTGCCGGCCGCCATCTCCATGGGCCAGCCGATCTCGCACCGCATCGACCACATGCTCTCGGGCGTGCGCTCGCAGATCGCCATCAAGCTGTTTGGCGAAGACCTGGACACGCTGCGTGGTCAGGCCGAGGGCCTGCGCGCGCGCCTGTCCACGATAGAAGGCCTGGCCGATCTGGAGCTGGAAAAGCAGGTGTTGGCGCCGCAGATCACCGTGCGCGTGGACTACGCCGCCGCCGCGCAATATGGTGTGCCGGCGTCGCAGGTGCTGGCCACGCTGCAGTCGCTGGTCGAGGGCGAGAAGGTGGCGCAGATCGTTGAGGGTGGCCGTCGCTTTGCCCTGGTGCTGCGCCTGCCCGACAGCGCGCGCGGCATCGAGGGTCTGTCGCAGTTGCTGCTGGACACGCCCCAGGGCAGGGTGCCGCTATCGCGCCTGGCCAGCATCGAGGAGGGTGACGGCCCCAACCAGATCAGCCGCGACGACGGGCGCCGGCGCATCGTGCTCTCGGCCAACGCCCAGGGCCGCCCGCTGTCGGACGTGGTGGCCGATATCCGCAAGACGGTCGCCGACACGCGCCTGCCCGAGGGCTACTTCATCACCCTGGGCGGGCAGTTCCAGGCGCAGGAGGAGGCCAGCCGCCTCGTCGGCATGCTGTCGCTGGTGTCGCTGGCGCTGATGTTCGTCGTGCTCTACACCCGCTACCAGTCGGCGCGGCTGGCGGCGCTCATCATGGCCAACATCCCGCTGGCCCTGGTGGGCGCGGTGCTGGGGCTGTGGTTGTCGGGGCAGCCGCTGTCGGTGGCGGCGCTGATCGGCTTCATCACGCTGGCCGGCATCTCGGTGCGCAACGGCATCTTGAAGGTGAGCCACTACCTGAACCTGATGCGCGCCGAGGGCGAGAACTTCGACCACGCCATGATCCTGCGCGGCAGTCTGGAGCGGCTGTCGCCCGTGCTCATGACGGCGCTGGTCACGGCCTTTGCGCTGGCGCCGCTGCTGTTCGAGGCCGAGCGCCCCGGCACCGAAATCCTGCACCCGGTGGCGGTCGTCATCTTCAGCGGCCTGGCCAGCTCCACGCTGCTTGACACCTTTCTCACCCCGGCGCTGTTCTGGCTGTTTGGAAAGCGCGACGCCGAGCGGCTGCTGGGCGCCGACAACGCCGAAGCCTTCTGATCCTCAAACCATGTAAGGAGTCACTCCATGAACCACACCACGATGCGCACCGCCCTGGCCGCCCTCGCTCTGGCCCTGGGTACGGCCTTGCCGGCCTACGCCCATGGCGACAACCACACCCATGATCCGCGCCATGGCGGCATGGTCACCGAGGTCGGCGACATCGACTACGAGCTCGTGCTGCGCCCGGATGTCGTCACCCTGCATGTGCGTGACCACGGCCAGAGCGCCAGCACCGAAGGTGCGAACGCCAAGCTCACCGTGCTGAGCGGCAGCGCCAAGACCGAGGCCACGCTCACCCCCGCTGGCGTGGGCATGCTGCAGGCCAAGGGCAGCTTCCCCACGGCCCCAGGCACCAAGGCCGTGGTGCTGGTCACCCTGCCGGGTAAGAAGGCGGCGAATGTGCGCTTTGCGGTGAAGTGAGGTGCGCGGAGGAGTAAAAGAGAACACCGCCAAAAATAATGCCTAAGGTCCAGAATCAGCGTTTGGAGCCGGCTGGGGCAACTTCCAGATAGCGCCCGCCGGCATCGGCATACCGGGCGCGGGGCTTGTCAGGCGGGCAGATTACGTTCTTGCATTGAATTTCGGTCAGCATGGGGGAACATCGTCCAAAAAATCGGGGGAACCGCCCCGCGTTCCCCCGATTTGTCCCCTCGCTTGCCGTGAAAAGCAATGCCGCAACATGACGGCACATGACGCGAACTATTTGTTAAGTATTTGATTTCAAATGACTTTTTATTGAATATGACGGGTCATGAAATCTTCCAATGGCCTGCCCGGAGGGACTCGAACCCCCGACCTATTGCTTAGAAGGCAATTGCTCTATCCGGTTGAGCTACGGGCAGTTGGTGCGGCCAAGGTGGGCGATCATACCCGGGGCCGAACTGTCGAGCGGCGAAGGGCGGATGATTCGGCGCCAGTCGGCCAAGGCAGCAGCCGGCTTTGTGACGAGTTAATGAAACGCTTGTAGCTCCCTTTGGTCAAGCCATTGCAGCTATGCTTTTAAGAGCTTGCTTGGCCAGCCTGGGGGCGTATTCAGTCAAGTTCCTCGAACACCAGCGAGGGCGGCGTCATCACCCGGGCCGTGTCGGCCAGGCTGGCGATGAGGTGGTTGGCGAAGTAGCTGTTCTGCGTGTCCGGCTCCAGCGCGGCGACGGCCAGGTTGGCCAGGGGCTGGTTCAGCGGCACGTAGTAGCTGCCGGCCGGTATGTCGATGGCGCTGCGTGTGGGTGTGACCTGCACGCGGATGATGGGCTTGCCGCCTTCGACGGTGCCGCGCACGTCCTGACGTGCCATAGTTTCGCGGCTGGTCTCCTGGTAGGTGTCGGCCAGCACCGATCCCGATTCGGCCACGCGCATGACCTGCAGGCCCAGGAGCTTGAGCCGTTCCACGGCGTCGCCCGCGCTCTCCGTGAGCCAGTAGCCGCAGGGGCGGGTGCGTTTTTTCAGCGCCTTGAGCTGCAGCGATGAGTTCCAGTCTACGCGCAGCGTGCGGTCGGCGCCCGTCTCGGGGTCGAGCATGATGATCTCGTGCTGCGTCGGCGTGGGGCCGGCTTCGACCACGATCTCGCCGCGGCAGGCCTGGGCAGCGATGTCGCGTGCCTCGTAGGAGCGCACCTGCTCCAGGTTGCCGGCGCGTTCGGCGGTGCTGTGCAAGGCGCTGGTGATGGCCGTTACATGGGAGTGCACGCGGCGCTGGATGTGGGTGCGGCCAATGCCTATGCCGCGCGTTTCCAGCAGCATGCTGACGGCGTTCTTCAGGCCGTTGACGTTGCGCCCGGTGTCCGGCTGCGTGCCGCCCATGGACAGGCGCAGGTCGTCCATGCGCGTGGAGGTGGTGTAGTACCACTCCTGGGTCAGGCCTTCGGCGCCCAGGGCCTTGATCATGGGGGCGCGGTACCACTCCAGCGCGGCGCGGGTCATGAACTCGGGCAGGTTGGCCGTGGTGGCGTGCTGCAGCAGCACGTCATAGCGCTGGATGGCCTGGTATTTCTCCAGGAAGCGCCCGGCCACCGTGTATTCGTGCGCGTCGATGATGGCCATGGGGCGGTAGTCGCGCGCCAGCCGGGCCAGCGCCCGGGCCTCCGGGGTCTGCAGCAGCAGGTGGTCGCGGTTCAGATCCACGCCGCTTGCCGTGACGCGCTTGCCGGTGTCGGCGCCGTCGGGGTTGGCGCGCGGCACCACGATCACGTTGATGCGGTCGAGCATGGGTGCGAGCAGCCCTTGCGTCAGCTCGCGCGCAATGACCATCAAGGCCTCGCTGCCAGCGGGTTCGTCGCCATGCTGCTGGCCGATCAGCAATACCGTGGGGCGGCGGCTGGCTTCCAGGGCTGCCACGTCCGTGCCCGCGGCGCGCGTGAGCACCAGGGCCTGTATGGGCGAGCCGCGCTGCGACAGGCCCAGGTCGAGCAGCCGCGTGCGTGTCGCGCCATGTGGCGTGGTTGCCAGTTGCAGCAGCCACTGGCCCAGCTCGGCATTGTTGGTGAAGGCGCGCCGGCCATCGGCCAGGCCAGGGGTTTCATAGCGCACGGAGGGTTCTGGAAAGCGCGCGGCCACGGCCTCGCCGTAGGGCGGGGCGTCTTCGGTGGCTGCGGGCGCGGCGGTCATGTCGGGCGCCACCGGGGTGATGGTGACCACCGCGGGGGCGACTTCCTCACGCGCTGCGGTGCCCAGGGGCGGCGGAACCGGTCGCTTGGCCGGCGCCGTCGTGGCGGGCGCCGCCACTACCGGGGGCGTCGTCCAGGGCGGCAGCGGCGTGCTGGAGCAGGCCGACAGCAGGGCCACGGCCGCCAGGGTTGGGACGAACAACCTGGCCCGCATGCGCGTGAGGGTGACAGACTGCGTTGCGGTGCTGGGGGGCAGGGCTTGGGGCGTCTTCATGGTGTGGGCGATGTTATCCGGGTGCTGTGGCGTGTTACGCACAGTGCTGCTGACAGGGGACGGACGCCCAGAAAAAAGGCCCGGCAATAGTGCCAGGCCTGTTGTCGTCAGAGCGTCCTGTGGTCAGCGGCCATAGCCGCCGCCGCGCGGGCTGCGTCCGCCGCCGCCGCTGCGAAAGCCGCCGCGGCGGCCGCGATCGGCCATGCTGTCGACGCTGGTGCGCATCGGGTCGGGCTCGCTGGCTCGGCCGCCGGCGCCGCGGCGCGGATCCAGGCTCACATGCTTGAGCTGCGTGCCCAGGTGGGCGTTTTCACTGCGCGGTTGGCTGTCGTCATGGCGGCGGTTGTCGCCACCGCGGCCTCGGCCACTGCTGCTGCCACCGCCGTTGCCGCTGCCGGCGGGCCGTGGGCCGCGCGGACCTGCAGCGGGGTGGCCCGCGTTGGCGCCGCGGCCTGCGCCGCCCTGGCCGCTACCGGAGCGCTGGCCTTCGCCGCGTCCACCGCCGCCGCCGCCCTGAGCGCTGCCGCGCTGGCCATCACCCTGGCGGCCGCCACGCGCCTGGCCCTGGCCCGTCTTGTTGCTGCGGATGCGCTCCATCATTTCGCTGCGCGCGGCCTTGGCGGCTGCCTGCATGACGTCGCGGCTCGGTGGCTTGCCGGCGCCGCCCCAGATGGTCTGGCGGCCCATGGCGATGGGCTCGGCCTTCTCGCCTTCCTCGGGGCCGAAGCCGTCGATGACCTGCACCGGGATATCCTGCTTGGTGAAGCGCTCGATATCCATCATGAAACCCTCTTCGTCCATGCACACCAGGCTCACGGCCTGGCCCTCGCGGCCGGCGCGGCCGGTGCGGCCGATGCGGTGCACGTAGTCTTCGGACACGTTGGGAATCTCGTAGTTCACGACATGCGGCAGGTCGTCGATGTCGATGCCGCGTGCTGCGATATCTGTAGCTACCAGCGCCCGTATCTGGCCGGTCTTAAAGCCTTCCAGTGCCTGGGTGCGGGCGCTCTGGCTCTTGTTGCCGTGCAGCGCCATGGCCTGCACGCCGTGCTTGGTCAGGTATTCGGCCACGTTGTTGGCGCCGAACTTGGTGCGCGTGAAGACCAGCACCTGGCTCCAGTCATGCTGCTGGATGATGTGCAGCAGCACCTGCTTCTTCTTGCCGCGGCCCACGGGGTGGATGACCTGGCTGATGCGCTGCACCGTGGTGTTGCGCGGCGTGACCTG
>Ga0209792_1001062_pt1 | contig 14816 bp, 13 predicted proteins | sample EBPBio142005_DNA_FD_185860 | JGI IMG/M metagenome (GOLD analysis project Ga0209792, IMG submission 185860) | Wastewater treatment Type I Accumulibacter community from EBPR Bioreactor in Madison, WI, USA - Reactor 1_6/14/2005_ DNA (SPAdes)... | ecosystem: Engineered > Bioreactor > EBPR >... | reverse complement strand
GTCGGAGTTACCGGAAACATGACCAGAAAAGGCGCTGACCGCGTGGGCCTGGTGCTGGCCCTGGCCGCCCTGATATTTGCCGGCTGCGCTGGCGCAGCCCTGGTGGCTATGGCTATTCAGTAGGCCGCCATCACCCATTCAAGCACCCCAAGGCCCGCCATGAGCGGGATTTTTTCTTGCCCGGAGTCCCTATGGCCACCTTTCGCATCCTCGATCAGGCGCCGCAATACCTCCTGCCTAGCGGCAAGGTAAATGCAGGCGGCTCGCTTCTAACGTTTGCGACCAATCTGACCACGCCCAAGCTGACGTGGGCCGATCCGGCAAAGGCCACGCCGAACCCCACGACGATCATCCTGGACGCCGCCGGCCGGACTGCAACGGACGTGTGGGGCGACGGGGAGTACGGCCTGGTCATGAAGGACGCGGCAGGAGTGACGATCTGGACCCGGAACAACGTCCGGCTGGGCGGCGATTCTGGCCAGGCCATCCCGGCGCTGGTCCCGGGTCGGTTCCTGGGCAATGACGGCTCCAACCTGACCTGGGAGCCGGTTCTCCAAGTGCCCGACCCCACAGGGTCGTCGGGCTACGTCCTGTCCAACGATGGTGTGAACCCCCAGTGGATCCCCCAGGTCGCCCCAGCGGCACCGGATATCGACGTATCCGCCAGCCGGGTGGTGATCGGCGACGGCACGGACCGGGTGCAGTTCCTGCGCGGTACGGGTGTTACCTCGACGGGCGTTGGCACCAAGCAGGCATCCGGAACGGTCACCTACAGCCATGCGTTCAGCGAGCCGGTGATTCCGGTGGCCGTACCCACCGGGGGACCGTTCACGGTAGGCAACGAGGCGGGCGGCTACTTCGGCGACATCTCCATCACCGCCTACAACGCTACCGGGTTCACGTTCATCATCAACACCAACCACGGCGAGGGGAACACCCAAGGCAACATCATCGGGAACGTGACCATCGCCTGGCAGGTTTTCGGGCCGATTTCCGATGCTCCGTAACCCGACCCTGCCTCGCCCCAGCAGCCCGCTATTCGGGCAGGGCGGGTTCCCTACGCGCGAGTGGTACGACTACTGGCAGGCGCTGGTGGTAAACGCGGATGCAAGTGCGCTCAAAGCCGAGATCGACGCGCTGCGGCAGGATCTGGCGAACCTTCCTGGAGTGAACTGGCCGACCGTCTACGGCCCGGCCAGCGTGGTGGTGGCCGGAGCGCTGGAGAACGGTCTGATAGAGCTTCGCCTGGATGGTGACGCTCCAACGCCGGAGCAGACGGAATACTACGGGACAGATGGCGCAGGGCTGCGCGGTTGGCACCCGCTGCTGGTGGCCGCCCTGGGCGACGTTGACCTGACCTTGCTCGCCGATGGCGACCTGCTTGCCTGGAACGAGACAGCGGAGAAGTGGGAGCCTAGAACTCTCGCCACAACCGATGATCTTCCGGAGGGTGGGGTAAACCTCTACTTCACCGATGCGCGGGTGTACGAGGCTGCAAAGGCGCAGCTTGTTCCCGGGTCCGGGATCACGATCACCCATGACGACTTGGGACAGACGATCACGATCTCTGCATCAGGTGGAGGAGGGGGCGGATCATCGCGCACGACGGCCGCCACGTCCGAGGGTATGACGGACGTGATTATGTCCAAGACCCAGCTTCTGATCGATATCAGTTGCGATGTTGCAGCCAGAATCCGGATTTACGGCACGTCTGCCAACCGAACGGCCGACGCATCAAGGAGCCGTGGAACGGAGGCCCCGCAGGGAGCCGGCTTGTTGCTTGAGTTCATCACTACGGGCTCATTCCTAGGAGCGCTTCTGACGCCTGGAATCATCGCCTTCAACTCCGACTCCATCGTGCTTGGCAAGCTCTACTTCAACGTGGAGCCCGATACCTCGCCAACAGCCGCGGTTGTCGTCGGCTACCTGCCTCTGGAGAGCTGACATGGCATGGACGGTTCTTACCGAATCCACTGCTGGGGCGCCACAGAACCTTTCAGTGGATGGCTCGCTGAATGATGTGTTCCGCTGGGCACTGCCGCTTCTTGGATGGGATGTTGAGTATGGCGCCACTGGCGACGCCACCGTGTTCCGTTCACCTTCCGGGGACAGAATGCGGTTGCAGGTTCGACACGCTGCGGCCGTATCTGGGGGTAGTGCGCTTGCGTATGTGCGCGCCGCGCATACCGCTACCAGTGCGACGTCGGTTGGGTCTCCGTTCCCAACCGCAGTTCAGGTTCCAGACAATGGCAGCAACTGGGCAGCCGGCGACCCGGGCAATGCAGCTACGCCAATCCGCTACATCATCGCGGGGAATGATCGGTTCTTCTACTACTTCTCCGAGATCTATGCAGACATGTGGGATCTTGCTTGGTTCGGCCAAGTGCCCAGCATGTATAGCACTGGCTATGAAACCCTGATCCGGGTGAGGAACAGTGCAAGCGCTGGAGCTCCTTATGGAATGATGGCCCCGGGCAATGCGTATCCGAACTACTCGAACTCGGACTTTTGGGCGCGAGGTATCAATGCGTCTACTGTCAGCGTCAGTGGCTCGCCGCTAATACCTGGGTCATTCGGAGCAATCGGCAACTGCCCCCCGATGCAGGGCGGCTACCAAAACCGGATTCTGCGGCAGAAGGTCGCAATGTCCGACTTCGGGAGCACTACGACTAGCGTTGGCGTGCTTGCGTTGCCTAACCGTGGGTGGCTTCCGAACCTATGGGCGCCGTGGCATTCGGGCATGGGCGGGATTGCCCCGCTCGATACGTTCACTGACACGGTATACAACCCCGCCGCCAGCTTCATGGTCATTGGATCGCCTGCTTACGGCGTAAGCGTGATTCTTGAAACGACCGATACCTGGAGCATCCCGACGTGACCGCGTGGGGAGATATAGGGCGTGACACGCCATCTGTCCCGATCCCGTATGCCGCAACGATCCCTGGTGCGCTTGGCATGGGGAACAACGACGTTACCCGGGAAACTCCGCCCCTTAGCCGGAAAGCACAGATTCCAAGCTATGGGCAGATATTCCCGCGCGGACAAGGCTAAACCAACTCCACTCACTGAAAGGTAGACGACAATGGCTCAACTCATTGCAAGCACCACGGATGCCGCCACCTCCGCCGATTTCACATTGGCCGCTGGCGAGTCCGCCACCATTTCCCTATTCAACACCAATGATCTGCGCGAGTTGGCTATGGCGCACGTTCAGATCAAGGGGTCCGATGGCGCCTATTACCTAGTGCAGGATGGAGGCTTGAGCGCTACGCGCAACACGCTGAGGATTACCGCTGCCGGTACGTACCGCATCAGCAAGGACGCCTCTCAAACCGCCTTCGGCGTGGACAAGGTATGAGCATCATCCAGCCCATCATAGGCCCGCTGATCGAGCTGATCATTCGCGGGATTGACGCGCCACTAGGTGGTGGATCCCAATCCCTCACCGACCAAGTGAAGGCGCTGTTTGCCAACGGTGAGCAGGGCGCGTGGTACGACCCGTCCGACTTCTCCACCATGTTCCAAGACTCCGAAGGCACAACGCCGGTGACGGCGGTGGAGCAGCCGGTGGGGTTGATTCTGGACAAGTCCGGGCGCGGCAACCACGCCTCCCAGCCCACCGCCGCATCGAGGCCGGTGCTGAGTGCGCGGGTGAACCTAGTTGCGCGCAGTGAAGGCCCGATTGCGGGTATCAATAACACAAACGGTGTGACCGACGCTGCAATACCCATCAGCGGCTATCCATCTTCTTGGTACTTTGCCGACAACACGATTGTTCGTGAGTCAACTCCTCATTTGTCAGCGATTGCTGGGGCGACCGCTACTTACAGTTTTATCATCCAGATGGATGACAATTCATTGCCGGTCTTTGGGATAGACTTCCGCATCTACTTCGGCGGCGTACCCGTTACAAGCGGGGGGCAATTCACCTTGCTATCTGCTGGGGTGTACCGCTTCACTTACACGGGTGCGCTGACACTTCCCGGCTCTTACAACGGCGTGCAAAAAATTACTTCGCATTCTGCAAAAGGCTTCCGCATCTTCGGCGTGCAACTTGAATACGGGGCAGAATCCACCCGCTACCAGCGCGTCAACGCCGACACCGACTACGACACCGTGGGCTTCCCGCACTACTTAAAGTTCGACGGCGTGGACGACTTCCTCTCCACCGGCAGCATCGACTTCACCAGCACCGACAAGATGACGGTGGTGGCGGGGGTGCGGAAGCTGAGTTATGCGGCGGTGGAGCTAATCGCGGAACTGTCATCAGGAGTAAATAATCCCGGCATGTTCTATTTCGCCAGCCACGACGATGGCGGCAAAGAGTGGGCGTCACTCGCGCGCGGCGACGCCACAGCTGTGGCGTCGCAGGTTGCTTGGGACGCAACCCTACCGCCGGACACGGCGGTACTCGCAATCACGCATGACATAGCAGGCGACCTCTCCCGGTTGCGTCGCAACGGGGTCGTCGGAAACGACGGCACCGGAGACAAGGGCACCGGCAACTTCGGCAACTACCCCATGTACTTCGGCCGTCGCGGCGGCATCTCGATCCCCTTCAACGGCCACATCTACTCCCTCGTCGTGCGCGGTGCGCTGACCGCAGACCTCGCGCCGGTTGAAACCTACGTCGCCGACAAGACCGGAGTGACCCTATGAGCATCGTCGCCATCGTCCCCGTTGCTCAGATGACCGCTGCCAACACGGCGTTGGAGGAAGCGGGCTTCGGCCCTCGCAACTTCACCGTGGCCGCCTACGGCGCTACGGGCATAACCCATGCCGCGCTCCACGCATGGGAGGACGCCGCCTTCCGTGCCGCACTGGAGGAGATCCACGAGGTCACCATACTTGAGCCGGATGAGGGCGAGGAGCTTCCCACTGACCCCATTGCGATTACGCAGTCGCTGATCGAGTCCCAAGGCGCACAGTGGGGAGCCAACGCTCCGCCGCTGGTCGGCAACGTCACTGCTGGCACGCTGTACCGGCACACCGATGACAGCCTGTGGTCGGTGATCCAGAACTACAACGCCGACACCTACCCCGACCCGGAGGCCATCCCTGCACTGGTTCGCAGGGCGCGCAGGCCGGGAGTGGCGGAGCCGTGGACGCAGCCGCTGGATTCGCTGGACGCCTACAAGCTGGTGAACCCGTTCACGGGTAAAGGCGACCTCTGCACCTACGCCGGCAAGACGTGGCGGGTGTCGCAGGCGGACGGAGCGGGGAACAACGTTTGGACGCCGGGGCAATTCGGCTGGATCCAGGTGCAGTGACCGCCGTCCTCGCCTTCCTGCCTTGGGCCGCCATCGGCGTCCTGCTGATTGCCGGGGCCATCATCTACCCGGAGGAATCGTGACCCACAAGTTCAACACTCAGCGAAAGTTCGGCGAGGCCCAGTGCTACGTCCACGCCGTGATCGACGGCCGGCACTGCTTGTTCACCGAGGACCAGGTGCGCGTCGCCCAGGAGCGTGCGCGGACGCAGCCGGAGGACGTACCGAAGCCGGTTCGGGCCTGGTGGCGGTTCTGGAAGTAGGCCGATTCCTACGTCACGCCGCGGCATTGCCCGATTACCGAATTAACCGGGATCGATTCAAGATTTAACCGCCACCCCGGCACCGGCCGATGGCCCAGGTAGCGCACCCTGGGGGGCTACAGCCGGTCGGACAGGTAGCCCGCCCAGTCGCCCATTAGCGCCCGGCGCTTGTCCAGCAGGTCACCGCGCCGGTAGGCCGCCTCGGCCCGGTTGCGGATCGCGTGGGCCAGGGCCATCTCCACCACCTCCCCGGCATGGTCCGTTGTTTCTGCTGCCCAGTCGCGGAAGCTGCTGCGGAACCCGTGGACGGTGTAGGGGTGGCCCAGCCCCTTGGGCGGCTGGCGTTGCAGCAGGTAGAGCATCGCGTTCTCGGTCAACGCGAACGGTGGCTGGTTGCGCGGCAATGGCCGCAGGATCGCCACGGCGGCCTCTGACAGCGGCACGACATGGGGACGCCCGCCCTTCATCCGCCCGGCCGGGATCGACCACAGCGCGGCTTCAAGATCGAACTCGGCCCACTGCGCCCCGGTGACCTCGGCCGTCCGTGCGGCGGTCAGGATGGCGAACCGCAGCGCCCGGCGGGTGCGTCCGTCACGGTCGGCCAGGCGGGCCATGAGCGCTGGGACGGCGGCGTAGGGCATGGCCGCGTGGTGGTCGGGCCTGGACACCTTCGATGGCTTGGGCAGCAGGTGATCCAGGTGGCCGCGCCAGCGTGCCGGGTTGTCGCCGGCCCGTAGCCCGTGGACCCGCGCCCAGTCCAGCACCCGCTCGATTCGCGCCCGAACCCGGCTGGCCGTCTCCGTCTTGGCGGCCCAGATCGGCCGCAGGCAGGCCATCACCGTGGCTGTGTCCACGCCGGCCACCGGCATCGCCCTGTCCGGGCCGTAGTCCCGCAGCGACTGCGCCCACTGGTCGGCCTGTGCGCCGTTCTTCCAGCCCGGCCGCAGGCTTTCGATCAGGGCGTCGGCGCACTCCCCGAACGTGGCCCCTGCCGCCTGTGCGGCCCTGCGCGCCGCGATGGGGTCATCTCCGCCGGCCAGCACCCGCCGCTGGGCGAGCGCCGCGACGCGGGCCTCATGCAGCGTCACGACGGACGCCGACCCAAGCCCCATTTCCCGGCGCGTCCCGCGAAGCTGGTAGCGCAGTACCCATGACTTCGACCCGGTAGGTCCGACCAGCAGGTACAGGCCCCCGCCGTCTGCGTGATAGCCTGCTGCCGTCGCCGTTTGGACTGCCCGCGCTGATAGCCGATTGATCGGCCGTGCCATGCCCCACCATCCGCCCCATGCTTGGGGGTGCGATTCAGAGACCGGGAATGATACGGGTGTGGAGTCGCACCCGCTGATCCTGCTGGATTTTGCGACGGCGTGCGACGGCGTGCGACGGACGAAACGGCCTCTCACTCCGCCACGCTCTAACTTATTGATTTTGCATAAGTTTAGAGCGGTGCGTTGGACAATCGCATGGACACTCCATGCGACTACCCCAATACATCATCCGCCAGCGTGGCGGCTTCTATTTTCGCCTTGTCGTCCCGGCCCACCTGCGGCCGCGCGTGGGCTTGCGTGTCGTCAAACGCTCGCTGTGCACACGCGAACCCCTCATTGCCCAGGTGCGCGCGCTCGCGCTGGCCAGCCGCTACCATCGGGCTTTCCGCGCGATGGAAAGGGCGATGACCAAATCGCTGGACGAACTGCTGGCAGGAGCCGAGGCCGCCTTTCAGGATGGGCGGGCCAAGGAACTGTCCCTGACCCTGCCCAACGGCGCGCGGCTGGAAACCTCACCGGACGATCCGCCCGAAGTCCACGCCGAACTGTTGAACATGGCCCGCAACCTGGCCGCCGCCGGTCTGGCCCCGGCCGCTCCTGCGCCTGCCCCGGCGTCGATGGCTCTGGCCACGAACGGCCCGGCGCTCACCCTGGGCCAGGCCATCGCCGAGTTCATCCCCTACAAGCGCAAATCGATCACCGGCAAGACCGCCGACAGTTATGCCGAGCGGCTGGCCGCGTTCCGCAACCATGTGGGCGCCGATGTCCTGCTGCGCGACATCGGGCCGGAAATCTGCGGCGCGTACTACCTGGCCCTGATCTCGCCGCCGACCTCGTACACCAAGAACTACGCCGGCAACATCCTGTCAGCGATTGCCGGGCTGTTCGCCTGGGCGATGACACATCGACACTACCCGAAGGGCACCAACCCGACACATGGGCACAAGGAACTCTCGCGCGACGAGTTGAACGCCAGGGCCAACGGCATGGGCTGGGAGCCGTTCGACGCGATCCAACTGGGCGATATTCTCAACCCCCTGCGCTTTTCCATGCTGCCCGCTCATCATCGCTGGTTGCCGGTGTGCCTGCTCTATACCGGCGCACGGCCTGACGAACTGGCCACCCTGGACCTGGCGAAGATCAAGCAGGCAGGCGACTGGGACTACATCGAAATCAACAGGGGCAAGACGGCCAGCGGCCTGCGCTTGGTGCCGCTTCATCCGGAACTGATCGAACTGGGTTTTATGGAGTACGTCGAGCAGTTGCGGGCGGCCGGTGAAACGCTGCTGTTCCCTCAATATCAGCAGGCCGGCGGCTCAACCACCAGCGCCAGCAACGCGGGCGGCAAGGCGTTCTCGGCCTACCTGGCCCGCACCGGCGTGGTGAAGGAAAACGAGGACGCCAAGATCGGCTTGCGGTCGTTCCGCACGACCGTGGCAGCGGTCATGGCCTTTTCCGGCACTGACCACGGGCTTCAAGAACGCTTCATGGGGCACCAGGAGACGGCCGGCGCGATGGTGGTTGACCCGGGGGGCGCGAAGAAGGCGGGCATTACCCAGTCCGTCCATCATGCGAACTACGCCGGCAAGGCCATGCTGAAAAAGCAGATGATCGGGCCATGGCTGGACGCATTGGCGAAAGCGTGCCATCCGGCGCTGTGCTGGGCAGATCAGGGCGTGGTTGATATCGAGCGCCTGCGGCACTTGCTTGCCCAGGCCCAGGCCCAGGGGGCGCGCGATGACTGACGCCACCGGGGCATAATCGACCCCACCAGGGGACGAGAACGGCCAGCACGGAATGACACCACAGGACTTCATCGCCAAATGGCGCAACGGCGGCGACGAGCGCCGGGACTTCCAATCCTTCTTTGACGACCTGTGCCGGTTGATGAACCACCCGACGCCTCGCGAGGCGGACCCGGAACACAAGTGGTTTACCTACGAATACGGGGCCAGCAAGACCAGCGGCGGCGAGGGCTGGGCGGACGCCTGGAAGCGGGGATATTTCGGGTTCGAGGCCAAGGGCACCGGCAAGGACCTGGGCAAGGCCTACGCGCAGTTGAAGATGTACGCGGACGCGCTGGAGAACCCGCCGCTGTTGATCGTCAGCGACCTCCAACGGTTCGAGATACACACCAACTTCACCAACGCGGTGAAGCAGGTCCACCGCTTCACGGTGGAGGACCTGGCCAACCACGACACCCGCCGCCTGCTGGCCGCCGCGTTCAACGATCCGCAACAACTGCGCCCAGGCACCAGCCGCGCGGACATTACGAAGGAAGCGGCGGCGAAATTCGCCACCCTGGCCGACGCGCTGCGCAAGCGCGGGCACGAGCCGCACGCGGTGGCCCACTTTCTCAATCGGCTGCTGTTCTGCATGTTCGCCGAGGATATCGGCCTGCTGCCGGACCACATTTTTTCCAAGTTGGTGCGCAGCGTCCAGGACAAGCCCGACCAGTTCGAGGCACGCGCCGCCGCGCTGTTCGCGGCGATGAAGGACGGCGGCGATTTTGCATTGACCGAGATCGAGCATTTCAACGGCGGCCTGTTCGAGGACGCCAGCACCTTGCGCCTGGAAGCGCCGGAACTGGCGACCCTGGATGCAGCGGCGCGCCTGGACTGGGCGGAGATCGACCCCAGCATTTTCGGCACGCTGTTCGAGCGTGGCCTGGACCCGAACAAACGCAGTCAGTTGGGCGCGCACTACACCGACCCGGATACGATCATGAAGATCGTCGGCCCGGTGGTGGTGGATCCGCTGCTGGCCGAGTGGGAAGCCGAGAAGTCGGCCATTGCCGACACCCTGGACAAGGCCAAGACCAAGGGCATACCGAAGGCGGCACAGCAGCGGTTCAATGCCTTCCTGGAACGCCTGCGTGCGTTCCGCGTGCTTGATCCGGCCTGCGGCTCGGGCAACTTCCTGTTTCTGGCCCTGCGTGCATTGAAGGGGCTGGAAGCCCGCGTGTTGTGGGAGGGCGAAGCCCTGGGCCTGGGCAGGCAAGCGCCCAGCGTCAGCCCGGCTAATGTCCTGGGCATTGAGTTGAACGAGTACGCCGCCGACCTGGCAAGGCTGACCGTCTGGATCGGTGAAATCCAGTGGATGATCCAGAACGGCTATGGCGTGCGCCGCAACCCGATCCTTCAAGCCCTGGGCGGGATCGAGAACCGCGACGCGCTACGAAACCACGACGGGACAGAAGCCGCCTGGCCGGCAGCGGATGTGATCGTGGGTAATCCGCCATTCGTCGGAAATCGCAAGATGGTGGGCGAACTCGGCAGGGCCTATGCGGACGCCGTGCGCGACCTGTACCAGGGCCGCGTTTCGCGCAGCGCGGATTTTGTCTGTTTCTGGTTCGCCAAGGCAGACGACGCCATCCGCAGCGGGGCCACCCAGCGCACCGGTTTGGTAGCCACCAACAGCATACGCGGCGGCGCTAACCGCGAGGTCCTGGATCGTGTGCTGGAACAGTCCAGGATTTTCGAGGCATGGAGTGATGAGGCATGGGTCAACGAGGGCGCGGCAGTGCGCGTATCGCTGATTTGTTTCGGCCACAGTGCCCAAGGTGCGCAACTCGACGGCGGTCCCGTTGAGACGATTACGTCCAGCCTGGTGGAACTTGTCCATCACGACATTGCCAAGGCGGCCACGCTCGCGCAGAACGTCGGGCGTGGGTTCCAGGGTATTACGCCGCGCGCCGAGATACAGAAGAAGCGCCGCATTGCCCTGGGCTTACCTGAGGCGTCCTTCAACCTGGCGGGCGATCATGCGCGGAACATACTGAGACTGCCAGCGAATGTGCGAGGCGAGCCAATGGCGGAGGTCGTGCGCCCGTACTGGATCGCGGACGACATCACGACGCGCCCCCTGGATCGCTTCATCGTGTTCCTGGGTGAGCGGGACGAACTCAATGCGGCCATGTTTGAGGCGCCATTCAACGCTATCGCGAACGTGCGGCTACATCGGGAGCAGATGGAGGACGCCAAGGATTTCCCCTGGTGGAGGCTGTGGCGCTCACGATCGGCAATGTTCGCGGCGCTTTCCGGCCTGCCGCGCTTCATTTCTATCCCGCGAGTGTCCAAACACCACATTTGCCTTTGGACGCATGCCGGCGTTGTGCCTGGGGACGCGCTCGTCGTGGTTGCGCGCGATGACGATACCGCGATGGGCATACTTCAATCGCGTATCCATGAGGTCTGGGCGTTGCGCCAGGGTACGAGCCTGGGCGTCGGGAATGATCCCCGCTACACGCACACCACATCATTCGAGACCTTCGCGTTTCCTGACTGGCTGACGCCCGACATTCCCGCCCAGGACTACGCCGACAATCCGCACGCCCAGGCCATTGCCGCCGCCGCGCGTGCGCTGGTGGATGCCCGTGATCGCTGGTTGAACCCGCCGGAATGGGTGGACTGGCAGCGCACGCCGGAGGAAGTGGCCGCAGGCTTTCCGGCGCGCCCCGTTGCCAAGCCAGGACACGAGGCAGCATTGAAGAAGCGCACGCTCACCAACCTGTACAACGAGCGCCCCGCGTGGCTGGACATGCTTCATCGCGCCCTGGATCAAGCCGTAGCCGCTGCGTATGGCTGGGAATGGCCGCTAACAGATGATGAAATCCTGCGCCGCCTGTTCGAGTTGAACCAGGCACGCAGCGCAGCCGGATCATAGGCACACCGTGGCGCGCGCCCTGGCCGCCCGTTGGGCTGCGTCCAGGTGTTGCGTCTCCGCCACCTTCGCCGCCTTGGCTTGCGGGGCCAACAGCAGCACGCGCGTGGGTTCCTTGTGGAGCGTCAGGACACCGTGCGCGATCTCGTACCGAGTGAAGAACGAGGCCGACGCCTGGACCTGATCCAGGGCGCGCCGAAGGCGTGGCTTGAAGTGGTGCGCGGTCAGGCTGGACCCGCACAGTTGGCGCAGCGCTTCCAGTTCGATTTCATACGCCCGGCGATGGGTGGCGATGTAGTCATGAAGCCAGGTGGCCAACGGGTACCCGCCCAGAGTTGCGCGTCCGTCCAGGGGCAGATAAACGGCCTCATCCTCCAGCAGTTCACGCATGCCGGGCGGCCAGGTCAGGGACACGCGCCCCCTGGGCAGTCTGCGATAGGCGAACAGCGGCCCCTGGTAATCCTGGCGGCGCGTGTCGATCTCCACCCGGCTGGCGGCCAGGTCATCGAACAGGGCGAGAAGGCGACGCTTGGCGGCAGTCTGGACCGAGGCCAGACCGAGCGCGCGGAGCGCGTCGATCAACCGCACTTCATCACGCGAGGACTTGGCGGCCAACGTGGTGGCCACTTGCCAGGCCGACGCATGGGTCTGGGTCAGGCAAGGGCCGGACTGGCGCAGCGTGATCCGGTAATCCTGGGCGGCGGGGATCACATGCATGGGCTGCGCTGGCGAGCCTGGGCGGTAGGGCTTGGGCGCGAATAGCGCGGAGCGCGCGAAGGCGAAAGGGACACGGGCGATCAAGGACATGGGCAAGGCAGGCAGCGGCGGGGCTGCGCTTGTAATCGAACCTGGCGGGTTGTCCAGCCCTGGCCGGTGGGTGCGTGCGATGGTTCGCGTTCGTCCATGCGAGAAACCGGGGGGCGCGTGCGAGCGCGTACCGGTTAGGGCGTGCGAGAGATTGCGCCGCAAGCCGTTGAAGCCCCACGGGAAACGGCGCAGGAGGCTAATGCTGATTAGGTTTTGCAGTACTAAAAGCAAGGGGCCGCATACGCGGCCCACGTTCCCGCTTCGCGGGGTGGAAATGCAAAAGCCCCGGGAGCCTGGGCGACGCTTGCGCCGCGCTTACATCGTCTCCATCCGCAGCGGGGGCGTTGCCCCCGCACCCCCGATGATCGGGAAAGGCGATGGCCTGGCAAGCGCTCCGCGCTTGCGCCTTCGGCCTGATCTGTTAGTTGTGGATACTCCCGCCCCGAGTACGGCCATGCCCGACAGCAGCAAATCAACCACCGCCGTGATCCGTGCCCTGCTGGACCAGATGGCGGAGGCGCTCACGAAGCCGAAGCCGCAACCGGGGGACGAAGGCAGCGAGTTCATCCTGCCACCGTCGCCGCGCCGCCGCACGCGGGTCAACGTCCGCGAGTTCCTACGTGGGCAGAGGGGCAAGGAGGAAGAAAGCTGGTGGGATAGCGGCAGCGACGGGGACCCGCTGATAGGCCTGCGTCCCCCACGTAAACGACGCGGCCCAAGTCCGCGCCGCTGATTACCAACCTGGGCGAGGCAGCCGCCGCCTGGGTGGCGTTGCACTAGTTGCAGACTGCGAAGAACTCCGCGACGCCAGGCGCGCCGCGACCTGGGCGAAGCGTTCCGCCAGCGTGGGCGGCAGGGTTTTGGTCTGCCGTACTGGGCGCGACGCCTGGGCGGCCTTGATGGCCACCGCGCCCCTGGCGCTTCGTGCGTGGCCATAGCCCTGCTGGGTCTTGTCGTTCGAGTGGCCGAGCCAGGCCGCCGCGCCGGCGCGTCCCTGGCCGGCCTTGGCGTCGCTCGCCCTGGCGTGCCTGTACGCATAGGGCGATAGCCCCGGCTGGGCTTGGTGCAGGGCACGGCGTACCGCCACCACATCCGCAGGCGTGGCGATCAACTCGCCGCCGTGCTCCTCCACATGCACCCGAAGGAACGCCACCGCGATGGCCGATTGTCCGCGCCGTGTCGGCTCAACTTCCAGCACGCGTAACGGTTGGCCGCGCACGGCGTCCACCTTCGCACCTGCCACGCCCAGGCGTAGCCCCTGGGCGGTGTTGTCCAGGACGACGCCCCGCACCAGTTCGGCAGGACGAATACCGAACAGCGCAAACACCATGGCCATGGCTTCCACCCGGGCACAGCGCCCAGGCTGCTGGCCTAGGGCCACCAGCAAGCAATCGGGCGACAACGCCCGCCTTCCGGCCTGGCGCTTGGACTTGCCCACCGGGCGCAGGCCCGCCGCGCGCATGGCGTGTGCCTTGTGCGCCCAGGTGGGCCGATCCGCGTCCAGGTACAGAGCCCGGTAGACCGTGGCCCGCTCGAAGGCCGCAAGCGTATGCGCGCGCATTGCGTCCATGTCCCTGGCCTTCCGCGCGTCCTCGGCCAGGGTACGCAGCCGCCTGATTTCCTCGGCCTCCACCCATCGGCACGCGCTCCGCAGGCGGTCGAAGTGGGCGCGCGTGCTGGCGTGGTCCAGAGGCGTGGCACCTGCGGCCCACAGTCGCGCATGGTCGCGCTTGTACGCGGCCACGGTGGCCGCCGAGGGGTTCGCCCCGCTGCTGCTGGCCGCGTCCAGGACGGCCCTGATGGCGCGATCCTGGGCGACACCCGCCGGCACGCGCAGCCGCAGGCCTTCCGCCTTGGCGTGGGCGTGTGCTTCGCCCAGGGTGTCGGCGTAGCGCGCCCGCAGTTCATCGGGCAGCCCATCGCCTGGGCTGGGTTGCGTCGTTTCGGCGGCTGGCGTGCTGTTGCTCCTCATCTCCTCCCCATCCCAAACACCCGGGACGGCTTCGCCGTCCCGCGTCGTCGCGCGTCAGCGCGACGACAGGCCCCAGGCTCCCGCCTGTGGCCCTGCGGCCAACGCTGGCGCGCTGGCCGTGGCCCGGGTCGCTCCCGCTCCCCCCTGCGCTGCTGGACGCAGCCCAGGGGCCGGGCCGCCTCCCTACGCCCCGCCGCTGCGCGTCAGGGCTTCGAGAGGCCACATTGTCGGCCAGTGCCGACAATGTGGCGGGCACGCTTTCAGTGTGCGGCGGGGAAGGGCGAAGGCAAGGCCGGCCAGCCGGGAATATTCCGGGGTTGTTTCGCAGGTTCGCGGAGTGCCAAGATGTTGGACACTTTGTTGGACACTCTCACTCGCGCGATTGTTCGACGCAACCGGTTGAATAGATTTGACTTTTCGGCCGCTGATGGGGTGGTGTTGGACACTTTCAGTCTGTCCCTCTCACTCCGCCAAGTCAGCCAGGAAAGCCCGCAGCGATGCGGGTTTTTTCGTTCCCGGCGGAGGGAAAGGGCCTGCCGGGTATCGCGCCCGGACGGTGGCCTGCCGCGCAGCGG
>Ga0209792_1001060_pt1 | contig 14824 bp, 13 predicted proteins | sample EBPBio142005_DNA_FD_185860 | JGI IMG/M metagenome (GOLD analysis project Ga0209792, IMG submission 185860) | Wastewater treatment Type I Accumulibacter community from EBPR Bioreactor in Madison, WI, USA - Reactor 1_6/14/2005_ DNA (SPAdes)... | ecosystem: Engineered > Bioreactor > EBPR >... | reverse complement strand
CTGCTGGACCAGGGCTTCGCCCCGCTGCCCGTACCCGAGGCGCCGTTTGCCGAGGGCGGCTTTCCCACGCCCTCGGGCCGGTGCGAATTCTTCAGCCAGCGGCTGGCCGACCAGGGCCTGGACCCGCTGCCCGGCCATGTGCCCAACCGCGAGCCGGCGGGCAGCTCGGCCGACTACCCGCTGGCCATGATCTCGCCGCCGGCGCGCAACTTCCTCAACTCCAGCTTCGTCAACCTGCAGGCCCTGCGCGACATCGAGGGCCGGCCGCTGCTGGAGCTGCACCCCGACGACGCCGCGGCCCGCGGCATTGCCGACGGCGCCCTGGTGCGCGTGTTCAACGAGCGCGGCAGCTACGAATGCCACGCGGCCCTGAACGGCCGCGCGCGCCCCGGCGTGGTCAACGGCCTGGGCGTGTGGTGGCGCAAGCTGGGCCACAGCGGCACCAATGTCAACGAGATCACCAGCCAGGGCCTGACCGATATGGGTGCGGGGCCAACCTTCTACGACTGCCGTGTGCAGGTCGAGTGCATTTAGCTACCAACAATATAGCTACCAGCGCCGTATTGGCGGGCGTTTGTGCCAAATTTTGTTACTGCGGCGCGGCAATGCTCTGGTCTATGGCGCCAAACACGCTCTGTCCATCCTGGCCACGCATCTCTATGCGTATGGTGTCCCCGTACTGCATGTACTCCGTGCTCGGTTGGCCGTCCTCTATGGTTTCGATGCAGCGCTTCTCGGCAATGCAGCTATAGCCCCGCGTCCAGTCCTTGTTGCTGACCGTGCCGCTGCCGACGATGGAGCCGGCGCGCAGGTTGCGCGTCCTGGCGATGTGGGCGATGAGCTGACCGAAGTGAAACGTCATCTCCGGCCCCGCCTCGCACATGCCGACCTTGCGGCCGTTCCAGGTGGACTGCAGCGTCAGGTGCACGCGCCCGCCCTTCCAGGCGTCGCCCAGCTCGTCGGGCGTCACGGCCACGGGACTGAAGGCCGTGGCGGGCTTGGACTGCAAGAAGCCGAAACCCTTGGCCAGCTCGGCCGGGATCAGGTTGCGCAGGCTCACGTCGTTGGCCAGCATCAGCAGGCGCACGCCGTCGAGGGCCTGCTCCGCGCTGGCGCCCATCTTCACGTCGCCCGTGATGACGGCGATCTCGGCCTCGAAGTCTATACCCACGGCCTCACTGGGCACGACCACGTCGTCGCAGGGGCCCAGAAAGTCGTCGCTGCCGCCCTGGTACATGAGCGGGTCGGTGTAGAAGCTGGCCGGCACCTCGGCGCCGCGCGCGCGGCGCACCAGCTCCACATGGTTGATGTAGGCCGAGCCGTCCGCCCACTGGTAGGCACGCGGCAAGGGCGCCGTGCACAGGCGGGCGTCAAAGGCAAAGGCGTGGCGTGCCTGTCCGGCGTTGAGCTGCGCGTACAAGTCCTGCAGCTGCGGCGAGAGGAAGTTCCAGTCGTCCAGCACCTGCTGCAGGCGGCTGGCGATGCCGGTCGCATAATGGGCCGTCCCCAGGTCGCGAGAGACCACAACCAGTTGGCCGTCGCGTGATCCGTCCTTGTAGGTCGCCAGTTTCATGGTGCATGCCTTCCGTCAGGGTGGGTTTCGTATTCAAAAATTCTATGCCGCACCGTGCCCTGCTACTGCTTACCGCCCTGGTGCTGGCCCTGCATTGGCTGGTACTGGCAGGCCTGCCACGGGGCGACACGGGCCAGGGCGCGGTGCAGACCCAGGCCTTTCACACGCGCATGGTGCTACCCCCGGCGCCAACACCCGAAGCAGCGCCAGCAGCAGCACCGGCAGCACCCGTGCCAGTGCGCAAGCCCCGGCCCAGATCCAGGCCCGCGCCAGAGCCCATGCAGCCCGCCCCACCGGTCGTCGTGGCGGAGGAACCTGTGGCCGATGGGTCTGCGCAAGCTGCGGCAACCGACACTCAAGCCGACACCCAGGCCAGCGCCGAAGCCAGCACAGAAGCGAACTCCATCGTCGAGCCAGCCCAGCCAGCCGCGGAGTCAGCCCCTGACGCCAATGCCGCTGGCGCGCCGCAGCCCGAACCACCAGCCCCGGAAAGCGCAGGCGTGGAGATACGCCCGCCAGGCGCTGCCGGCGACCAGCCCAGCACCACAGCGCCGCCGGTGCGCCTGCCGCCGTCCACACGCCTGACATTCGAGGTCACCGGCGAGGTCAAGCGCTTTCACTACAGCGCCAATGCCGAGCTGCTGTGGCGCCGGGAGGGCTCGCGCTACGAGGCACGCCAGCAGATCAAGGCCTTTTTGCTCGGCTCGCGCTCGCAAAGCAGCGTGGGGAGCATCACGCCCCAGGGCCTGCGGCCCGAGCGCTTTGGCGACAAGACCCGCAGCGAGCAGGCCGCGCATTTCGACTTCGACAGGCACGAGGTGATCTTCAGCGCCAACACGCCGCGCGCAAGCATTGGCGACGGCGCGCAGGACAGGCTGAGCGTGTTCATACAACTGGGCGCCATGCTGGCCGCCGCGCCCGAGCGCTACCCGCCCGGCACGCAGATCACGCTGACCACCGTGGGCGCGCGCCGCGCAGACCGGTGGGCGTTTTCCGTCGTGGGCACCGAGACCCTGGACCTGCCCGCCGGCAGCACCCCCGCCCTGAAGCTGCAGCGCGTGCCGCGCGAGGATCAGCTCTACGAGCAAAAGGCCGAGCTGTGGCTGGGCACGGAGCTGGGCTACCTGCCGGTGCGCATCCGGCTGAGCCAGGCCAATGGCGACTTTGCCGACCTGCTGCTCTCGGGCCACGAGGCGCCCTGACCAGCACCCTCGTCAGTACATGTGCTGGCCACCGTTCATGGCCAGGTTGCTGCCCGTCATGAAGGCCGCCGCATCGCTGGCAATGAACGCCACCAGCGCGGCGACCTCCTCGGGCCGGCCCAGGCGGCCGACGGGAATGGTGTCCACGATCTTCTGGCGCACCTCTTCGGGCACCGCCATCACCATCTCGGTGGCCAGGTAGCCGGGCGAGACGGTGTTCACCGTCACGCCCTTGCGCGCCACCTCCTGCGCCAGCGCCTTGGTGAAACCATGCACACCGGCCTTGGCGGCCGAATAGTTCGTCTGCCCGAACTGGCCCTTGCTGCCGTTGACCGACGAGATGTTCACGATGCGCCCCCAGCCACGCTCGGTCATGGCGTCGATGAAGGGCTTGGTGACGTTGAACAGCGAGTCGAGATTGGTGCGCAGCACGGCGTCCCAGCCTGCCTTGTCGAGCTTGCGCAGCGTGGCGTCGCGGGTAATGCCGGCGTTGTTCACCAGGATGTCCACCTGGTGGCCGTCGGCATGGATGCGCTGCGCCAGCGCCTGGGCGGAATCGTAGTCGGACACATCCACGGCGTAGGCGGCAAATGCGTAGCCCTGCGCCGCCTGCACCTGCAGCCACTGGGCAATCGCGGTGTTGCCCGGCGTATGCGTGACGAGCACGCGGTGGCCGCCATCGTGCAGGGCGCGCGCAATGGCGGCGCCCAGCCCGCGGCCGCCACCCGTGACCAGAGCCGTGCGCTGGGGGGGCGTCATGGCTGGCCTCCTGGCTTCCTGGCCTTGCCCTGCGCTGCGTCAGCCGGTGCACCCGTCGGTGAGACCCAGGGTTGCATCCATTGCTGGTAGGCCTGTGCGGCGGCGGCCTGGTCGCCACTCGGGCCACCAAAGGCCTCGGACACGGACTCCTGCCAGTGCAGGAGCGCCTCGCGCAGGCCGTCGGCGAAGGCGGCCTGGGTCTTGGCGGCGGCCTCACCAAACTCGCGGCCATCGCCCACCTGCCCCTGGCACATGCGCCAGAACACCTCGGCTGGCAGGGTCGCAAGGGCCTGCCAGTCCGCCGCCTGCTGCAGGCCCTGGATGCGCATGCCAGCCTCCAGCACACGGCCGGTATTGATTTGTTGCATGGCCTCCAGCCAGTGATGGCCGCTTTCCTGGAGCAGCCGCGTGACCTGCAGCTGCAATTGGGCATTGGCCTTGTAGAGTTGGATGGGCAGTTCACTGTTCATGGCGATACTCCAAGGTCATGTTGGGCCCCGGCGGGGCGGGTGCGGGCCGTTCGGACAGCTGGCCCGTTCACTACGCGGCAGCTGGCCTGACACGGCAGCGTTGTGATCTGCCCTTCGTCATACAGGCTTCAGGATTTTTGTCAAGGGCAAATCCTGGCCATTCGGGCAAGGTTCTGCGTTTCATGGAATACTGGCCCACGGCGACACCGTTCGCGGCGGGGGCTTGAACTTCCGCTCCGTGCTGCCATCTGATGGGCATACCTACAGGGGGAACCATGCCATGCAAATGCTCTACGACTCCGATTCCTTTGTGGTTGTTCACATGCTGCCGGACGCCAGCCGCAGTGGCACGACCGAGAGCGCGCCCCAACCCCCTCAGCTGATGCGCCACGGTTTTGAGATCGTGGACAAGCGCTCGGGCAAGGAGGTGTATCTGGACGGCTCCTGGGCCGAGATGTTCCAGCAGCAGATCCTGGCCTGGCAGCGCAACACGCCCACCCAGGAAGAGGTGGAGGACACGCTGGACGGCTATATCGGACTGGCGCAGAATCCCGTCATAGTGCATTGACAGGTACGGGGCCTCGGCCCCTTTTGCGGCCCACCGCCGGTAGGCCGCCGCCCCGCGAGGGGCACAGCGCGCCGTGGTCACCCGCCACGGCGCCTTCGTTTTGGGCGCCTGGTTTTTCGATGAATATGAGCAAAAACCACATCCAGCCCTTCACCAGCATGCGCTAACAGCTATTCTTTTTGATAGTTAATCACCGCACACCGCGGCGTGCCGCCATCTCGCGCCCCATGGCCTGCTGGATATCCATACCAAGCAGCGCACGCGCCGCGGGGTAGATGCTGTCGTCTTCGTGGCGCAGGTGGTCGGCGTAGCAGGCGTTGAAGGCGTCCAAGGCGGCCTGCTGCTCGGGGGTGAAGGCATCCGTGCGCGCTTCGGCCATGTCCAGCAGCGCGCCGCGCGCCCCGGCCCAGCGCTCGGCCATGCGCACATGGTCTTGCTGCAGCTGTTGCACCAGGGCCGTCAGGGCCGCGTCGCCACCGGCCAGCAGCGGCGGGAAAACATGCAGCTCCTCGTCCTCATGGTGCAGCGGCGCCGCGATGTCGAAGTAGCGCAGCACATCGCGCGCGGCTTGGCGCGCGGAGTCATCGCAGCCCTTGTCCCGCAGGTAGGCGCGCAGGCGCGCGAGCAGATCGAGCGAGCGGCGCACGCGGTCGTGGCAGGCGTCGAGCAGCTCAAAGGGCTGGTCGAAGCCCGCACCCGGGCTGTGCATGCCGGGCAGGGAGACACGGGCGGTCATGACTAGTGTCCTGAGTTGGAGGTTCGTTGAAAAACAAATCGACCGAGATCGGTGCCAGGCAAGGCGCGAACCGCAGCCATAGCCGTAGCTATGGCGAGGATTCGCAACGCCGCATGGCGCCGATATTCGGGTGATTTGTTCATCGAATTTTCAAGGCTCAAGTAGCGATTCCTGTTGATTCGCCTGGCACTGTCTGCAAAGCCCGTCATCCCCGCGAAAGCGGGGATCCACGCGCCACCCAAGCGGGTGATTCGCCGCTGCTGTGGATCCCCTCGTATTCGCTTTCGCGGGGATGACGGTGGGTCACTTTTCAACAGGAATCGCTACTTGAGCCATTTTCAATTCAGGACACTAGCCCAGCCGCACGGGCTGGCCCTCGCGGTTGAAGGGCAGGTAGGCGCTGATGGCCCCGGTCTTGACGGCCTCCACCATGCGGCGCAGCACGGGGTCGGCATCGTCCTCCGTGGGCGCCTGGGACGGCGTACCCGACAGTGCGGCGGTGAACACCAGGCGCCAGGGTTGGGCAGGGTTTTCAAACTGCTGCGCTTCGCGCAGCAGTGTGTCGAACGAGTCCAGCTCCTCGGGCAGCTTGTCCACGCACATCAGCGGCACCAGGGCGCCGCCCTCGCCCTGGGCAAAGCGTTCGCGCTGCTCGGGGGTGGCGTCGTCGGGCAGCTCGGTGCCGGTAAACACGAACAGCAGGCGCTGGCGCTCGCGGTGCGTGCGCGCGGCGCGCAGCAGGTCGTCAAAATGGTTGATTTCGGTCTTCACGCTCATTCATTCCTCTTCAATGCGCCAGGGTATGACGCCCTGGCCGGGCACCAGGGTGCCCAGATACTGTGATGGCACGGGGCGCACGCGCGCGGGCTTGCGCGACAGCACCGTGCCCACACTCATGAAACACAGGGCGTGCTCGCCCTGCGCAAGTGCGAACAAGCTGCGCAGCACCTGCGACTGCAGCGCCTTGCCGCTGGTGAGCGCCGAACCAAAGCCCAGCGCCGTGGCCGTGAGCAGCAGATTCTGCACCGCGCAGCCGGCGGACAGGATGCGCTCGGCGGCGGGAATCCTGGGGTCGCCCGCAAGCTCGTCGACCACCAGCAGCAGCAATACCGGCGCGCGATAGGCCTTCTCGCGCGCCTGCGCCTGCTGCTCAGGCGTGGCCGCCGGGTCGCGCTCGCGCAGGGCCTGCGCGAACACCTCGGACAGCGCCTGGCGCGCGTCCTGCGGCACAAGCACAAAGCGCCAGGGCAGCAGGCAGCCATGGTCTGGTGCATGGGCCGCAGCGGCCAGGATGGCCTGCAGCTGGGCGGCGCTGGGCCCGGGCGCGCCCAGGCGCTTGGGCAAGATGGTCTGGCGCGCCTGCAGCAGCGTGGCCAGCAGGTCGGCCGGCACCAGCGCTTGCTGCGCAGTGGGCTCAACGCAGGCCGTCATCAGTCCACCAGTATCTGTCCATCATGTTCCACATAGGGCGGATAAGGGCCGGTGCCGCTCGATTGCGCCTTGGAGGCTGCGACGAAGCCGCCGCTGTGCACGTCGAACACATGCACCTCGCCCTCCTCGATCACATAGTGCCAGCCGTGCAAGGTGATGCGCCCTTCCTGCACGCCGCGGCGCACCATGGGGTAGTTCATCAGGCGTTCGAGCTGCAGCACCACGGCGCGCTGCTCGGTGCGCCGTAAGGCCTCGGGGCAGCACTGCACGGGCAGCACGGCCTCTCGGCCCAGATCCAGCCAGCGCTGCAGGTTCTTGGCCTCGGGCGATACCTCTTCGTACAAGGCCTTGATGGCGCCGCAGTGGCTGTGGCCGCAGACCACGATGCGGCGCACATGGAGGTTGAGTACCGCGAACTCTATGGCCGCCGCCGTGCCGTGGTGGCCATAGGAGCCGTCATACGGCGGCACGAAGGCGCCCACGTTGCGCACCAGGAACAGCTCGCCCGGCCCAGCGCCAGTGAGCAGGTAGGGCACGAGGCGTGAGTCCGAGCAGCCTATGAACAGCGTCGTCGGCTGCTGCCCCTTGTTCACCAGATCCTGGAACTGCTCCCGATACTGGGGATAGTCGTCCAGGTGAAAGCGGCGCAGCCGCTGCAGCAGCTCGTCGTCAGGCATGGTGGGGGTCTGCAGTTATTGAACCAGGGGCGTGTCGGCGGCGTCGAGCTGCACGCCCTCAATCTCGGCGGCGCCGGCCAGCAGCTGCAGGTACTGGCGCAGCGCATTCACCCAGGCCTGCTGGCGCAGTAGCAGGGCCACGGAGGCCTGCACCTCTTCAAACGCCAGGGCGCGGCCAGCCTCGCGCTCGCAGACCTCGACCACATGCAGGCCGAAGCGGCTGTGCACCAGGCGGGACAGCACGCCGATCTCAGCCTTGCCGAAGATGTCACGCGCGAACTCGGGCGCGCAGTCCTGCTGCGTCAGCCAGCCCAACTCACCCCCCTGTTGGCCGCTGGGGCAGTTGGACCATTGGCGCGCGGACTCGGCAAAGCGCGTGCCGCCATCGTCAGCACAGCGCAGGTCCAGCAGCACGCTCTCGGCGCGCTGGCGCAGCAGCTTCACATCGACGCCCGGCGTCACGGCAAACAGCACATGGCGCAGGCGCAGGCGTTCGCCCTCGCCGGCCAGCGTGGGGTGGGCGGCGTGGTAGCGGCGGCAGGCTTCTTCAGACGGCTCGGGCACCTGCAGGGCGCGCTCCAGCAGCTCTTCTATGGCCTGGGTGGCGGCCTGGCTGGTGGCGCCGTCCAGAGCGGGCTCGTCGTCCTGGGCCAGCAGCCCCTGGCGCTGCGCCTCCTGCCGCAGCAGCTCCGTACAGGCGCGCTGGCGCAGCAGTTCTTCGGGGAGCTGCTCGCCGGCAGCGTGCAGGGCGACGCCGTTGATGCGGGCGACGGGGCTGTCCACGGCGGAGGCGGCGCTGCCGCCGCAGCCGCAGTCATGAGATCCGCAGGAGGAGGTGGTCATGGTGTTTTCCTAAAATTGGCCTCTAGCCCTTATGTATAAAGCGCAGACAGCTCTAAATTTCAGAGTGTGCGACGCGGCTGGTTCTGGCCTGCCGGCACATTCAGGCGCCGTGCACGCACCAGCTGGTAGGGGCGCAGCACATAGGCAAGGGTGCCAAAGCCGCTCCAGATATGCACCAGGCGCGTGAACGGGAAGATCAGGAACACCGTCATGCCCAGGAACAGGTGGGCCTTGAAGATCGGGCCCGTGCCGGCCAGCATCTCCACGGCGCCGCCGCGGAAGGTGACGATGCGCTGGCCCCATTCGGCCAGGCGCATCATGACCGAGCCGTCCAGGTGCTGGGCCGACAGCGGAATCGTCGCCAGGCCCAGCGCCAGCTGCACCCAGAAGATCCACAGCAGGGCGATGTCGCTGGTCTTGGATGTCGCGCGGATGCGCGCATCGGTCAGGCGTCGGTGCAGCAGCAGCGTCACGCCGATGAAGGCCAGCAGCCCCGCGATGCCGCCCGAGACCATGGCCAGCAGCTGCTTGTTGCCCGAGCTGATGAAGGGTTCATACAGCATGTGCGGCGTGAGCATGCCGACGAAATGCCCGAAGAACAGGAACAGCACGCCGATGTGGAACAAGTTGCTCGCCCAGCGCAGGCTGCCCGTGCGCAGCAGCTGCGAGGAGTCGCTCTTCCACGTGTACTGGTCACGGTCGAAGCGTATCCAGCTGCCGATGAAGAACACGGCCAGGCAGATGTAGGGGTACAGGCCGAAGAAGAAGTGGTCAAGCCAGGCGGTCATGGTGCAACTCCTTGGGAGGATTGAGGGCGTGCCTTGCGCACAATCTGGATGGGTTGGGGCTGGCCCGGACGGTTCTGGCCCTTGGTGGCACAGCCATCGAAGGCCTCGGGCTCGGCCCAGGCCTCGTCCATGTCGGGCTCGGGCGTGATGGCTACGGCCTGCGCGCGTTCACCGGCCACTTCCAGCACGGCGGCGACCACGCTGGCATAGGGGCTGTCCTTGGCCTGCAGCGCGCTGAACAGGGCGTTGAGGATATGCGCCATCTCGGCCAGGAACTCGCGCGCCACGGCGCTCGACTGGGTGGAGGCGAACTCCAGCACCACGCCAAGATGGTCGGGCAGCTCGTTCGCATCGAGGAACAGGCCGGCCTTTTCATAGGTCTGCGTGAGGTCGATGAGCGCCGGGCCACGCTCGCGCGAGTCGCCATGGATATGCTCGAACAGGTGCAGCGAGGTCTGGCGGCCGCGGTCGAAGGTATCGACGTAGCGGCCTTCGGCCTCGTACGGGTCGATGGCGCAGACCTGCTGCGCCAGGGCCTGCAGCTCGGCGACGCGGGCCGGGGGCAGAACCTGCTCGGCCCGCAGGGCGTCGACCAGTGCAGGCATCTGCGCGCGCAGCTCGGCGTCGGGATAGGCCAGCAGACGCGCCAGAGCCCGCAGCGTCAGGCGCATGGATTCAGGTGTTTTGTTGAACATGTTCCTGCCTCCTCAGACTACCGCCTTGATGGGGATGGTGCGCGGCTTCTTGCCGCCGAAGATGCTGACCTCGCTGGCGCCGTCGGAGCAGCCATTGCCGAACGAGAAGCCGCAGCCGCCGCGCACATCGAAGGCGTTCTCGGCGTATTCACGGTGAGTGCTCGGGATCACGAAGCGATCCTCGTAGTTGGCAATCGCCATCACCTGGTACATGTCCTGCACGTCGTGTGCCGTGAGGCCCACCTGCTGCAGCACGGCCATGTTCTGCACCTTGTCCACATGCACGCCGCGCTGGTAGGCGCGCATGGCCAGCATACGTTCGAGCGCCCGCACCACGGGGCCGGTGTCGCCGGCGGTGAGCAGGTTGGCCAGGTACTGCACGGGGATGCGCAGCTGCGATACGTCGGGAATCTCGCCGTTCACGCCCAGGTGGCCGGCGTTGGCCGCCGAGGTGATGGGCGAGAGCGGCGGCACGTACCAGACCATGGGCAGCGTGCGGTACTCGGGGTGCAGTGGCAGGGCGATCTTCCAATCGACGGCCATCTTGTAGACCGGGCTGTTCTTCGCCGCTTCCAGCCAGTTGTCGGCAATGCCGTCGGCCTTGGCCTGGCGGATGACTTCCGGATCGTTCGGGTCCAGGAAGATGTCGAGCTGCGCCTGGTACAGGTCGCGGTCGCGCTCGACGCTGGCGGCTTCCTGGATGCGGTCGGCGTCGTACAGCAGCACGCCGAGATAGCGGATGCGGCCCACGCAGGTCTCGGAGCACACCGTGGGCTGGCCGGCTTCGATTCTGGGATAGCAGAAGATGCACTTCTCGGCCTTGCCGGTCTGCCAGTTGTAGTAGATCTTCTTGTACGGGCAGCCCGAGACGCACATGCGCCAGCCGCGGCACTTGTCCTGGTCGATCAGCACGATGCCGTCTTCCTCGCGCTTGTAGATCGAGCCGCTGGGGCAGGACGCCACGCACGCCGGGTTCAGGCAGTGCTCGCACAGGCGCGGCAGGTACATCATGAAGGTGTTCTCGAACTGGCCGTACATGTCCTTCTGGACATGCTCGAAGTTCACGTCCTTGCTGCGTTTGCTGAACTCTCCGCCCAGGATTTCCTCCCAGTTCGGCCCCCACTCGATCTTCTCCATGCGCTGGCCCGTGATCAGGCTGCGTGCGCGCGCCGTGGGCGGCGCCTTCATCTCGGGCGCCGACTGCAGATGGTCGTAGTCGAAGGTGAAGGGCTCGTAGTAGTCGTCGATCTGCGGCATGTTCGGGTTGGCGAAGATGCGCATGAGCAGCTTCCACTTGCCCCCTTGGCGCGGGGCGATGGAGCCGTCGGGGTTGCGCACCCAGCCGCCGTTCCACTTGTCCTGGTTCTCCCATTCCTTGGGGTAGCCGATGCCGGGCTTGGTCTCGACGTTGTTGAACCAGGCGTATTCCATGCCGGGGCGGCTAGTCCAGACGTTCTTGCAGGTGACGGAACAAGTGTGGCAGCCGATGCACTTGTCCAGGTTCAGCACCATGCCGATTTGTGCGCGTATTTTCATCGTAGTTCTCCTTAGAACCTGTTAAGGCCTTTTTTATGGGGTTCGTTGCCCTGCAAAGACAGTGGATGGAAGGCGCCCACCGCAAGCCGCACTGATGTGCGGCGAGGATGGGCAACGCAGCAGACGCTGCCTTTGCAGGGCAACCCGAAGGGCATGGCAGCAAATTGCCACGCTCGTTGTTGCCCACCTTGCCCAGGCCGCCAGCATGAGCTGCGGTGGGCGCCTAGATCGTGGCAATTTGCTGTCATGCGTACCCCATAAAAAGGCCTCAACAGGTTCTTACTCAGGCATGGGCGCCAGCCGTGGTGCTGCCGGCCTCTTCCTGCAGCCAGTCCACGCGGCGCATCTTGCGCACCAGCACGAACTCGTCGCGGTTGGTGCCGATCGTCCCGTAGTAGTTGAAGCCGTAGCTGTACTGCGCGTAGCCGCCGATCATGTGCGTGGGCTTCAAGACGATGCGCGTGACCGAGTTGTGGATGCCGCCGCGCGTGCCGGTGATCTCCGAACCCGGGGTGTTGATGGTCTTTTCCTGCGCGTGGTACTTCATCACCATGCCGGGCTTGACCCGCTGGCTGACCACCGCACGCGCCGCAATCGCACCGTTGGCGTTGAACAACTCGACCCAGTCGTTGTCCACGATGCCGCCGCGCTTGGCGTCTTCCTCGCTGATCCAGACCACGGGGCCGCCGCGGTTGAGCGTGAGCATGTGCAGGTTGTCGCTGTATGTGCTGTGAATGCCCCATTTCTGGTGCGGTGTGATGAAGTTGAGCGCAATTTCCGGGTTGCCATTGGGCTTCTTGCCCTCGACCTCGTGCAGCGCCTTGAGGTGCACCGGCGGGCGGTAGCTCACGAAGCCCTCGCCAAAATCGCGCATCCAGGGGTGATCCTGGTAGAACTGCTGGCGTCCGGTGAGGGTGCGCCATGGGATCAGCTCGTGCACGTTGGTGTAGCCGGCGTTGTAGCTGACCTTCTCGCTCTCCAGGCCCGACCAGGTGGGTGAGCTGATGATCTTGCGCGGCTGTGCCTGGATGTCGCGAAAGCGGATCTTCTCGTCCTCGCGGTGCAGCGCCAGGTGCACGTGGTCGCGCCCGGTCTGCTTGGAGAGGGCCTCCCAGGCCTTGCAGGCCACATGGCCGTTGGTCTCGGGGGCCAGCATCATCACCACCTCGGTGGCGTCGATGTCGGTCACGATCTTCGGGCGGCCCTGCGTGGCACCTTCTTCGCGCACGCGGCCGTTCAGGTCGCCCAGCTGTGCCACCTCGGTCTCGGTGTTCCAGCTGATGCCCTTGCCGCCGTTGCCTATGCGATCCATCAGCGGCCCCAGGGACGTGAAGCGCGCATAGGTGTTGGGGTAGTCGCGCTCGACCACGGTGATCTGCGGCGCAGTGACGCCGGGGATCAGGTCGATCTCGCCACGCTTCCAGTCCTTGACGCCAAAGGGCTGGGCCAGCTCGCCAGCGGTGTCGTGCATGATGGGCGTGAGCACCACTTCCTTCTCCACGCCGAGGTGGCCGACGCAGACCTCGCTGAAGGCCTTGGCAAAACCCTTGTAGATCTCCCAGTCGCTCCTGGCCTGCCAGGCCGGATCCACGGCCGCCGACAGCGGGTGGATGAAGGGGTGCATGTCCGACGTGTTGAGGTCGTTCTTCTCGTACCAGGTGGCCGTGGGCAGCACGATGTCGGAGTACAGGCAGGTCGTGCTCATGCGGAAGTCCAGCGTGACCAGCAGATCCAGCTTGCCCTGCGGCGCCTCGGCATGCCACTTCACTTCCGTAGGCTTGGCCTCGTCCTTGCCCAGATCCTTGCCCTGCACGCCGTTGGTCGTGCCCAGCAGATGCTTGAGGAAGTATTCGTGGCCCTTGCCCGAGCTGCCCAGCAGGTTGGAGCGCCACACGAACATGTTGCGTGGCCAGTTGAGCGGGTTGTCGGGGTCTTCGCAGCTCAGGGCGAGCGAGCCGTCCTTGAGCGACTGCACCACGTAGTCCTTGGGATCCAGGCCACGCTCTTGCGCATCCTTGACGATCTGCAGCGGGTTGGCCTGCAGCTGCGGCGCGCTCGGCAGCCAGCCCATGCGCTCGGAGCGCACGTTGAAGTCGATCATGCTGCCCTGGTAGGCGTTCTTGTCGGCCAGCGGCGACAGCACCTCTTCGACGCCCAGCTTCTCGTAGCGCCACTGGTCGGTGTGGGCGTAGAAGAAGCTGGTCGAGTTCTGCTGGCGCGGCGGGCGTATCCAGTCGAGCGCAAAGGCCAGCGCCGTCCAGCCGGTCTGCGGGCGCAGCTTTTCCTGGCCCACGTAGTGCGACCAGCCACCGCCCGACTGGCCTATGCAGCCGCACATCATCAGCATGTTGATGATGCCGCGGTAGTTCATGTCGCAGTGGTACCAGTGGTTCATGGCCGCGCCGATGATGACCATGGACTTGCCATGCGTCTTGTCGGCGTTGTCGGCAAACTGGCGCGCCACGGTGATCACCTGGTCGCGCGGCACGCCGGTGATCTGCTCCTGCCAGGCCGGGGTGTAAGGCTGGTTGGCGTTGTATCCACCATCCGCGTCGCCATCCTGCGCCTCGCCGGCCAGGCCGCGCAGCACGCCGTAGTTGGCCACCTGCAGGTCGAACACCGTGGCCACGGCCACGCGGCCGGCGACGCCCTCGCCGTTCAGCTCCAGGTGGGTAATGGGGACGCGGCGTACGACGACGTCGCCGCCCTGGTCATTGGCGTCGAAGTTGGGCGTATCTATGCCACCGAAGTAGGGGAAGGCCACGTCTGCGACCTCGTGCGCCTGGGCGCCGTCTTCGAGCACCGAGAGCTTGAGCTTCACGTCATTGCCGCCCTGCGCCTCCTTGGACTCCAGGTTCCACAGACCCTGGTCGGGGCGGCCTTCCTTGCCCCAGCGAAAGCCGATGGAGCCATTGGGCAGCGCCACCTTGCCATCCACGTCGTAGGCGACGGTCTTCCAGTCGGGGTGGTTGGCCTGGCCCAGCTGGCCTTCAAAGTCGCTGGCGCGCACGTAGCGGTCGGGCACCATGGCGGTGCGGCCGTCGGGAAGCTGCTGCTCCTTCAGCACCACGAGCAGCGGCAGGTCGGTGTAGCGGCGCGCGTAATCGTCGAAGTAGGCCGAGCGCTTGTCGAAGTAGAACTCTTTCAGGATCACATGGCCCATGGCCATGGCCACGGCCGCGTCCGTGCCCTGCTTGGGGTGCATCCAGATGTCGGCCAGCTTGGCGACCTCGGAGTAGTCGGGCGTGACGGAGACGATCTTTGCACCCTTGTAGCGCACCTCGGTGAAGAAGTGGGCGTCGGGCGTGCGCGTCTGCGGCACGTTGGAACCCCAGGCGATGATGAAGTTGCTGTTGTACCAGTCGGCCGATTCGGGCACGTCGGTCTGCTCGCCCCAGACCTGGGGGCTGGAGGGCGGCAGGTCGCAGTACCAGTCGTAGAAGCTCATCGGCACACCGCCGATCAGGTTCAGGTAGCGGCTGCCTGCGGCATACGAGATCATCGACATGGCCGGGATCGGCGAGAAGCCGATGACGCGATCCGGCC
>Ga0209792_1001059_pt1 | contig 14826 bp, 17 predicted proteins | sample EBPBio142005_DNA_FD_185860 | JGI IMG/M metagenome (GOLD analysis project Ga0209792, IMG submission 185860) | Wastewater treatment Type I Accumulibacter community from EBPR Bioreactor in Madison, WI, USA - Reactor 1_6/14/2005_ DNA (SPAdes)... | ecosystem: Engineered > Bioreactor > EBPR >... | reverse complement strand
CTCGTCCAGCATGGCATAGTAGCGTTGTTCGGCTTCGGCGGGTGGAATATTGCCGATTGGCTCCAGCAAGCGCCGATGATTGAACCAGTCGACCCATTCTGTCCGTGACCTGCCACTGAAGTGTCATCCAGCGGCGATTAGAGCCTCGGTTGTTAGAGTTACGCCCTGGGGCGCTGGTATTGCAACCGGTGATCCGGTTGCGATGAGTGTGTCAGCGAATGCCGCCGGCGTCTCATATCCGAGCGCCGAATGGGGTCTGGCGCTGTTGTAGTCGTCGGCCCATTCGGCGATTGCCGTGCGGGCGTGGTCGAGCCCGAAGAACAGCGTTTCATTCAAGAGCTCATCGCGCATGCGCCCGTTGAAGCTCTCGCAGAAGCCCTTTGCATCGGCTTGCCCGGCGCGATGTAATGCCATTCGACGCCATGATCCTTCGACCATGCGAGAATAGCATTCGAAGTGAACTCCGTGCCGTGATCGGAGACGATCATCGCTGGCTTGCCGCGACGGCCGATCAGTTCCGTCAACTCCCGAGCGACCCTGCGTCCCGAGATCGACGTGTTAGGGATCGCCGCCAGACATTCGCGGGTGACGTCGTCGACGATGTTGAGCACCCGGAAGCGTCGTCCACAGACGAACTGATCATGGACAAAATCCAGTGACCAGCGCGCATTCGGTCTGGCTTCGACCAGGATCGGAGCCCGTGCTCCAACAGCACGCCGCCGCGCCCGGCGTTTGCGCACCGTCAAACCTTCCTCCCGGTAGAGCCGATAGATGCGATTGATACCGGAGCGCTCGCCCTCCCGGCGCAGCAGCACAAACAGCCGCCGATAGCCAAAGCGTCGACGCTCATTGGCGAGATCGCGCAGCCTGCCGCGCAATTCCAGATCGGGCGCTCGACGCCGCCGATAGCGGATCATCTTGCGATCGGCACTGGCAATCCAACACGCCCGACGCTCCGACAGGCCCATAACGGCCTTCAGATGCGCGACGGCTTCGCGCTTGGCGGCGGGCCCTACCAATTTTTTGACAGAAGCTCGCGAAGCGCCGAGGTCTCCAGCATCTGATCCGCAAGCAACTTCTTCAGCTTCGCGTTCTCGTCTTCCAAAGCCTTCAGACGCTTGGCCTCGGATGCGTCCATCCCGCCATACTTCGCCTTCCAGTTATACAGCGTCGCCTCGCTGATCCCATGCCTGCGAGCAAGGTCGCCCGTCTTGGAACCCGCCTCGTGCTCGCGCAAAACCGTGATGATCTGCTCTTCCGTAAATCGCTTCCGCTTCATTTGTCCGTCCTTCGTAAGGGTCGGACTCTAATCTCAAATGGTGGAACTTCTCAGTGGCAGGTCATCCGTCGTCAGAACATTTGGCGCAAATGGCGGTTTGATTTAGCGGAGTGTCGGCCTCGATTTTAGGTTGATGTTAAGCGGCGAGCTTGCGGTGCTGCAAGCGGCGCAGTTCGACGGTCTTTCGTTTGATCCTTTCTCGTTGTTCGATGATGTCTGCGGCTCTGCCGAAGTAGGCGTCGGCCGGGGTGACGTTACCGAGGCTCTCGTGGTAGCGGCGATGATTGTAGTGCTCCACGAAGGCTTCGATCTGGCGTTCGAGATCGCCTGGAAGGAAGTAGTTTTCGAGCAGGATGCGGTTCTTGAGCGTCTGATGCCAACGCTCGATCTTGCCCTGGGTCTGCGGGTGAAGTGGTGCGCCGCGGACATGGCTCATGCCGCAGGCTGCGATCCATTCGGCAAGTTCGGCCGCGATGTAAGACGGGCCGTTGTCGCTGAGCAGCTTCGGCTTGTGCAACACCCTGGCGCTGTCGCAGCCTGAGGCGGTCAGAGCCAGTTCCAGCGTGTCTGTAACATCCTGCGTGCGCATAGTGGTGCAAAGCTTCCAGGCGATGACATAGCGCGAGAAGTCATCGAGCACGGTCGACAGATAGACCCAGCCCCATCCGGTAATCTTGAAGTAGGTGAAGTCTGTCTGCCACATCTCGTTGGGCCGCGTTGTCTTGTCCCTGAACTCGTCGGCGGCCTTGATGACCACGAAGGCCGGGCTGGTGATGAGGTCATGGGCCTTGAGCAGGCGATAGACGGTGGCTTCGGACACGAAGTAGCGCTTCTCGTCTGTGAAGCGCGCCGCCAACTCACGTGGTGACAGCTCGGACTGTTCCAGCGCCATGTCGATGATCTGGCTCTGAACCTCAGCGCCGATACGGTTCCAGACCCGGCTCGGTCGGGAGGGACGATCCTCCAGCGCCTCCGGGCCGCCTTCGACATAGCGGTCATACCAGCGGTAGAAGGTGCGCCGTGCAATGCCGAGTTGATCCAGCGTCTTCTTTGCCGGCAGGTGTGACTGCGCGACGATCTTGATGATCTCGAGTTTTTCAGATGCAGGGTATCTCATTCGTCGTCGCCCCCATCTATTACCCGGCAGGTGAATGCTCAGCATTCACCGATAGGGCGCGATCATGCTTTTTTTTTCAGCAGGCGGTTCTCCAGCGTCAGGTCAGCGACCGCCTCCTTTAGAGCGCGGGTTTCGCGGCGCAGATCCTGGACTTCACCCGTCGTCGCAGCACGGGCCGTGTCGCCTGCAAGACGCCGCTTGCCGGCTTCCAGAAATTCCTTCGACCAGGTATAGTAGAGGCTCTGGGCGATCCCCTCCTTGCGGCACAGCTCGGCAATGCTGTCTTCGCCACGAAGGCCGTCAAGCACGATCCTGATCTTGCCTTCCGATGAAAAGTGCCGGCGTGTCGCCCGGCGGATATCCTTGACTACATGCTCGGCGGAGCGTTTGCCGCCAGTCAACTTCGCATTCATGTTCGTTCCTTCGTCTTCGACGGGAACCGAACACTCCTTAAATCAAACTCTCAATTCTGTGCCATAGGCGCTGATCCCGGACAGACCGCCCACTGAAGCGATGATTACATTTATTGACGACCATCGTGAGGCGCATGGGGTCGAGTCGATCTGCAAGGTCTTGCCGATTGCCCCATCGACCTATCACGCACATGCGGCGAGCCGCCGCGACCCGGCCAGGCTGTCGGCCCGGGCAAAGCAGGACTTGGCCTTGAAGCCTGAGATTCAGCGCGTCTTTTCTGAGCATTTCGGGGTTTATGGCGCCCGCAAAGTATGGCGGCAATTGCAGCGCGAAGGTTTCGATATTGCCCGCTGTACAGTGGCGCGGCTGATGAAAGCCATGGGCTTACAAGGCGTCATCCGTGGAAAGTCGATCAGAACGACGGTGCAGGACAAGGCAGTGGCTTGCCCACGCGATCACGTCAATCGCCAGTTCCATGCTCCGGCGCCAAACGTCTTGTGGGTTTCGGATTTCACTTATGTATCGACGTGGTCTGGCTTCGTTTACGTAGCCTTCGTCGTCGACGTCTTCGCCCGCCGCATCGTCGGCTGGCGGGTCAGCAGAACCGCTCATGCGAGCTTCGTCCTCGATGCCCTGGAACAGGCGCTGCAAGAGCGCAGGCCTGCACATCGCGGAGGGTTGATCCATCATTCGGATCGCGGCTCGCAATATGTCAGCATCCGCTACACAGAGCGCCTGACCGAAGCTGGGATAGTGCCTTCCGTCGGCAGTGTCGGCGACAGCTATGATAATGCGCTCGCTGAGACGATCAACGGACTCTACAAAGCCGAGGTCATCCATCGCCGCGGACCATGGCGTTCATTCGAGGTTGTCGAACTCGCCACGCTGGAATGGGTCGACTGGTTCAATCATCGGCGCTTGCTGGAGCCAATCGGCAATATTCCACCCGCCGAAGCCGAACAACGCTACTATGCCATGCTGGACGAGCAAGCCATCGCAGCATAACTTAAACCAAACAGCCTCCGGCAAACCCGGTGCGGTTCACGACCATCGCGTTGTCGTAACAATTGCCCTTGCTCGACATTGATATTCGAATGCCGTTGCTGCGCAGCTCACCTTGGTAGTTCACAGCACAATATTGGCTACCTCGGTCGGAATGGTGGATCAGTCCCGCCGCAGGCTGGCGCATGACAAGCGCCCTCTTGAGCGCAGTCAGCGCCAGTGCCTGGTGCAACCGGTCGCTGGTCGCCCAGCCGACAACGCGGCGAGAGAACAGGTCGAGGACGATCGCCAGATACAGCCAGCCTTCTCGCGTCCAGATATAGGAGATGTCGACGCCCCACTTCTGATCGGGGGCGTCGGCCTTGAAGGCCTGGTCGAGCAGATTCGGCGCGACGGGCCATGAGTGCTCGCTGTCGGTGGTCCGCTTGAAGCGCCGCTTCTGGCGGGCAACGAGACCATTCTCGCGCATCAGACGGGCTGTTCGACGGCGGCCAACAGAATGGCCGTCATCCTGTAGTTCGCGCGTCATGCGCGGACTGCCATAAGTCCCGTTCGACAGTTTGAACGCCGAGCGTACATGGGCAAGCAGCACCATGTCCTGCCGTTGCCGGGCGCTGGAAGGTCTGCCCTTGAAGGCATGGAACCCACTCTGACTAACGCCAAGCACCTTGCACATGCGGCTGACCGGGAACTCTGCCTTCTTCGCATCGATGAAGCGGAACTTCATCGACTTCCCTCTTTCGCGAAAAAAGCGGTGGCCTTCTTGAGGATGTCCCGCTCCTGCCGCAGGATCTCGTTCTCACGCCGCAATCGCTTCAACTCGGCCGCCACATCTTCAGAGCCCGCCCTGGGCGGCTCCTCAATCAACTTGTCCCGGCTACGCCCGGTCCAGCGCCCCAGCGTCGAAAGCCCGATCCCGAGATCGTCGGCCACCTCGCGTTGCGTGCGCCCGCTTGCCTGAACCAGTCGAACCGCCTCGGCTTCAAATTCTTTCGTAAATCGTCTCTGCTTCATCTTCGAGTTCCTCATACCTCATTGGGAAATCTCCACTAAAGCGGAGCAAGTCCAGTGTGGCTTAGCGAGGTAAGGGAGTTTGTTGAAACGTCCCGCGAGATGCGCCGAGAGGACAAGGGCGCGCTCGGCTATGCGGCGATGGTCCTGATCGCGCTGGCGCTACCTCGCCTTTTGATCGCTACTGTGCTCGTTTTCCTACCCGGCTGGCTCTTTGGCTGATATGGCTTGATGAACGCTAGATCGTGACCGGCCAACGTAGCGGAATGCCATGATGGAAAGTCTGTCAGAAGAAGAACTCCAGAAAACGCTGGAGACCGTCGAGGCTAGTCTCATGCCCGGCGAGTGGCTTGGCGTCCTCGCGCAACTCAGAGCGGGCCGGAAGCTCGGGACAATCGTTGACGCGCATTCGCGAGGCTTTGTTTTGGGGATGGTCAACAGCCTCATGAAAGCGGTCGGCAGCCCGGTCTTTCAAGATCGGCTGGAGGCGACCCCCATAGAGGTCATTCGCGCCGATGTCGTCAATGCCTGCGCCGTCGATATCGGCAATGGCCCCAAGATCGTGATCTTTACGGGGTTGCTCAAGGCTCTAGTGTTTGCCACGGAGTTCGCGAGCCTGGTCACAAAGATTCACGCGGTCAAGGATCGGCTGCTCGATGAAGCCGGTCTCGAACAGGGCGACATAGAGCGCATGGGATACAGGGCGTTCTGCCTGGTTGGGCACTACACGCTGTTCGGCGCCCCGTTGATCCGTCCCTACCCGGCGATCAGCCGCCTTGATCGCTCTTCGACCTGGATATCGCTCTCCCAGAGCATTTGGTTCGTTGTAGCCCATGAGCTGGCTCATATCGAGCTAGGGCACCTTACATGGGGGCAAGAGGCAACAAGGGCAGAAACGCCCGCCGCGGCGCTTGCTATCGACGAAGACATCGATTCCCGAAAGCAACTTGAATTCGACGCGGATCGCTTCGTCCTGAGCACACTTAACGAGTCAGAAGGCCCGCGTGCTTGGTCCTATGCGCTGACGCCGCTGACGCTCTTTTCCTCCTTGGAGGCCGTATTTGCCGGCGAGCGGCGTCACCCGCACTGCACTAATCGGCTGCAACGGATCGCCCTCGACGCGGCAAAGCGGGACGATCATGTGCTGTCCGACTACATTATCGGAGTCCTCGACGCCCAAAGGCTTTCGCATAACACCCACGTAACCGCTCGAGGCAATCCCTGGCTGTTTACTTCATACGAAAAGTGCGTGGAGGCCTTGTTGACCCTGAGGGATCTGGGTCGCCTATCAGAAAGACTACAGGGCAAATCGCCTGAGTCGCCTGACCGTGATTGGTCCGGCTACTGGGACCTCTTTGTCGGTCACGCGTTCGACGACTGAGTGGTTGCTTCCGCCGGCGTCGCACATGCGGCGCACTGACGAGTCAACCTCGGCCAAAAACAACGCTCGCGTGTATCACTTGACCCAACTAACTAGGGTCGGCTTCAGGCGTGTTTCAGGTTGGGGGTTCGAGGCGCGATGGACGGCTTTGCTTTGAGATTGCACGACGGCGCCTCCTTCGCAATGCTGGCGCAAGCCTCCCTTCCCGAGGACGTCGTTGAGGGTGCCCGCCAACAGTTCGAGCGCATAAGGCACAGGCTCGAAAACCTCGTAAACGACTACGCCATATCGCCCCATTGTATAGAAGTCGAGTTCACTTCGAGCTTGGAGTTCAATGCCAAATGCGGTGCGCAATCGCATGGTGATTTGGTCTCGTTGAATGCCGGTATCTATGTCTGGTCGTACATCATTGCCTGTTTGATCGATGCATCTGCCCAAGACGCGGAGTTACGGGAAGCCTACGAGGCTTCATCCTTCATGCTAGACGTGCGCGAATATGAGAACGCCGGCGCGGCGACCGTAAAAGCGGTCCTTGACGAATACCACGCTCATTTCGGTGCTTCTCGCGGCGCCGGCAAAGTGCTGTCCAACATCACGGATTGCATCTGGCTTCACGAGATAGCGCACTCCCTCTTGGGCCACGCGGAATACGTTGCCAAGGCTTACGGCACCGATGGCAATGCGCTGCAGGAGCGGACGTCATCGCGCCGCCGGCGCCACTTTCCGACCTCTTACATCGAGGAACGGCGCTTTATGGAATGGGAGGCAGACCGTTTCGCCGGGGCCTTGGCGGCAATCTCGGTCGTCGAACAGGGGAATGCGGTTGACGGCGATGTCGAGGAATTAGCTCTGATCCTCTATGGCTATGCCATTCTCGTGTCGGCCTTCGCTGACGCGAATATGGGAACGCCAAACGACGAGCTCTATCCCAGCCCGTTATGTCGCTTTCTCAGCTTCCAATTGGGAATGAACATTAAGGGCGGTGAAGTTGGATTTGATGTCCGCGATCTGTTCAAGGAGGGCACCATGGAGCGGTCGGTTCAGCTTTGCTTCGAAATGCTGAGCGAGTTGGGTAACGTCTTTCCGGCGGTGAGGGTTTTCGGTCGCCTCACAGCATCAGACTTCAAGGAAGCCGTGGTCGACGAATATGTCGCAATAGCTGCGTCGCCCGGCATCGGCCAACGGCTGTCCTCCTTCAGGAAATTCAGTATCCTAACGTCGAACCTAGTGACTTAGGGATGTGTATGGTATCGCAGCACACGGTCCGTTGAGGACAGAATGGCACCATGGATTGGAACGCTGCACTAGGACGGAGCCTGCCACGTTTTCTGCCGCGTGGATACTCCTCTCGCTACGAAACCGTAAACGGCGCGCTCTCCGACACGTTTGCCGCGGTAGCCGCGGAAGTATTTCGAGCATTCGATCACGACGACGGCTGGCCCAGCTATGCAAATGGCGACCTAAGTTCCGCCTATATTAGGAACCCTCTCGAAACGGCCCTCGTCTTGCAGGTTGAGCGCAAGGTGTTGGTCGTGCTGTGCAGCGGATTGGCGGAGACCATTGTCGACTACTGCGCTGCGGCGGGGCTGCTGGCGGGGTCAAGGCTCCCGGACGATTGGACTGGCGACGCCGAGCACCTCGACGATTGGCCCTCCTTGGCGGCGGCCTGGGCCTCGCACGGTCTAAGCACCCGCGAACAACGCTACGCGCATGGTATCCTGCTCTCGGCCTTGGACTTCCTTGCGCTGCACGAGGTCGCCCACCTCGAACTCGGTCATCTCGAGGAGATTGCGGCAACAGAACACAGGCTCTTCGGCGAGGGAGAGGTTGCGGCGCGCCTATCGAGGCTGTCGCGCCGCGACTTGCAGTACAGGGAGTTCGAGGCCGACCTCTGGGCCTTCCAACAATGCCTCGAACGCTGGGTGGAACGAGGTTTGGCCACAGACGCCGCGGACCTCCTCGGACCGGTGAGTTTGGCGTGGATGCTGACCTTGATGGCTCTTGATAGTGGCATCCCCCTTGCGAAACAGGCCGCCAAACGCCACCCGCCGCCAGTCTATCGCGCCGTGTTCCTGGACGAGGTGTTCATGGAGGGCACCTCGACGGCTTTTGGTACCAATCAAGTCGAAATCCGCCATCTCCTCGACTCGACGTGGCGCCACATGTCTGAGATCGCGAAATCGTCCGGCAAGGTTCGCCATCGATGGTGGGGCGATAGCAATGCCAGGATGGGACTTTCCTCATATCCGCGCGTTCGCAACGGATGCGCGCGCTACTATTCGGAAAAACTCGACTGTGGGCGCCTGCCAAGACAGCCGTTAGGTGGATGACTTTTGTTTCCGGCGCACGAGCTGATATCGGTCGAGCAGTTCGAAGTAGGGACTGGCCGCGGCGTGGAGACTTTTCAGGAAGCTATCGGTTCGGGCTTCGACCTCCTCATTGAGGGCCATGACCCATTTGTGCAGGCTCGGGTGCGTCCCGCCAGCTGATTGCAAGAGCTTGATCGCGGCCGAGCGCACAGCTGCGATGCTGGCACGGGCGGTCTCATCGCCTTCGAGGCCGAAACGGCCGAGCATCTCGTCGGCCGCCAGCGCTTCCGCCGATAAAACCCACAACGTTCTGTGGCCTGCCGGCGGATGCGTGCGGGCGATGCTCTCGCTGCGGTCTGCCAGCTCGGCAGATTGGGCGAGCACATACATCGCGACCACCATTCCCAGTGCGCTCGCCGCGCCTACAAGCAGCTGGTCGGGCGAAGCCGGCGACGATGGCTGCTCGAGCAGGCGACCGTAATAGCTCGAAAAGATATTGAGACCTGCATCCATGTCCGCCACGTATTCCATGAATTGGGACATGGCGTCGGGGATCGGTCGGTCCAGGTCTTCGGGAGCCTCATAAAGGTCCGAGATGCCAAAGTTCCTGAGGGCAACTTCGGTGTGGCCATAGAGGACGTGGGCCACTTCGTGACGCCAGACAAAGTCGATTGCAGCCATGAAAGTGGCTAGGAACGCATCCCATCTCTCATCGCCCGCCGCGACAATGGCATTTATGTAGTCCTTCCGAATGCCGCTTCGGAGCAGAGAGGGATCGAGCTCGGCCTTCTCCAGCATTGCCAGGTAGAGGTCAAAGCCGGGCGGAAACATCGCAGGAGTCGGTGACGGACTTTGCAGCGCTGATATGTCACCCACCCACGGGGCCATTCCCGGGTTCGCCCATATCGCGGCGCTGACGCCTTGTAGTGTGAGCGGCAAAGGCCAGAACAGCGTTATGGCTTGCAGGGACCCAAGGCTCGTCACAGCCGCATTGAGGATCGGTTTTTGAGCAACTCCGACGCGAAACGAGAAGTCTGTGAACCCCGCATCGGCCAGACGCTCGCGCGCCAAGGACACGGCGTCGTCACCAAGCTTCAGAGCTGCACCAAGTCCTGAATCAGGACTCAGTCCATCGCGCTCTATGAGGCCGCCGAACCGGCTCAATAGCCTGTCATAGTTCCGCTGATCGCTGGCGCCATCACGCTCCATGGGCGGGATCCTACTCGACAAGAAGGCTCACCGCCGCAACGAAGACCCTCTTCACCTCGCATCCGAGGAGCTCTGCCGCGATCGCATCCAACGTAGATTGAGAAAGGGGGTTCACACCTGCCGCAAGCGTGCGCAGAGGTGCCGTAAGCCGACCGGCCATGCCGATCGCGAAATAGCGGTAACTGCCCCGCGCCGTCTTCTCCTTCATGAAGGCTGTCGTGCCGTCGATGCGCTGCCCGGGGATGCCCCAGTCTTCTCCCCGGGTTACCGGGCCAATCCGACGGTCCTGGCTCAGGGTCACAAAGTGCCAGACGTTACAATGTTCGGCGAGCACGAAACCCTCCCCGGAAATCGTCGAGCGGGACACCAGAGCGAACGGCGCGTTGAATGCCACGACCGCGTCAGGTTCTGGCTCCTTTTGATCGTCGGACACGCCGAACGTCATGGACGCAGGCGGTGGTAGGACAACCTCCAATCGTTCAGCGATAGGCCGTTCGACAAGCAAGCGGGCCCAAATCGAACCACCGGGTGGTACCAGCGCATTGTGAAACGCCAAAGCGCTCCCGGTCACCAGCCTGCGCGCGGTTTCCAAGTCGCGATGACCGAGTACCTCGGCGATGAAAGTGAGAAAGGCCACCTCCTGATGTCGCGGGATGCGCGGATGCTCATGGTACCGTGGTGCGAGATAGCCCCGCAGCGTGCTCTCATCGATCCCCAAGCGTTCGGCGATCGCTTGCTGCGACCCGAGGTCGGAGCGGTACTGACCCACTAGCGCTAGGATAATCCTGAGATCCCTACATTCCACAACGCACCTCTCTCCGGTTTTCGGGATTCATTCGGGACTACTTCGTTTTGCGGACGGTCAATGAAGGAGGCGCCCCAAATCCCGGGGTTCCAACTCTGGTAATCGCTATGAACAACTTTGTCTGTCCTTTCCGCGGCCGCTTCCACGGCCAGCCGTTCACGATTGAAGTGGATACCACAAATGTCGTCCATGTCGAGATGACGGCGTGGGCGCGCGACGCTCTGCAGGAGAGCCTGGCGCCGCTCCACACGGGCATGGGTGACGACTTGATCATTGCACGTACGCACGCTCAGGTGCTGTCTATCATCGGACCGTGGGGTGCAGAAGCACTCCAAGGTGTCGCCTCGAGCCACGTCGGCGCCGGGCTCGCGGTCTTGCACAATCTGCCATTCGAAGACGTCGAATGGTCACCTCGTCCCGGAGAAGAGCCTGCCGCTGCGAAGGAAACTGCGGTGAGCGAGCACTTGTTGACTGGCTTTTCGACGTTTTGGGGCGACGCATATGGCGTTCGCAACGAAGGCCGTCGACTGGTCAACGACCTATGGCCTAGCCGCTCAGACCTTGAGAGGCATACCGGCAATGGCTCGCGTAAGACCCTGGGCCTGCACACCGAGAATGCAGCGCTGCGCTTCGCCAGCCCTGGCCGTGACTTGTCGCCAAAGGCTCTGCTCCTCACTGGGGTAAGCGCGCAGCTTGTCGGCGGACCAACGACGCCTGTGGCGATCGCGGCCTCGGCCGTCCGCATGCTCGGTGCGGAAACGGTTCGCGTTCTGCGCTCGCCCTGCACGCGGATCGCCCTGCCGGAACGCTGGCGTGTTCTTGGCCATGATGCAACGGAAGTCGGACCAGTGCCAGTTGTCATCGGCGCCGATGGCCGCGAGGAGGTGATCGCCGCTTACTATGGTGACATGATGCGGCCTGCGTCGGCGGAGGCTGCAGCGGCTCTGTCTGAGCTCCGGGAGGCACTACAGTCGGTCGCAATTCATCAGGATATTCGGCCGGGAATGATGGTTGCGGCTGCCAACGGCCGCGTGTTGCATGGTCGTTCCGACTTTGAACCGGTATTGGATGATCAGGACCGGGCGCAACGTTGGATCCAGCGCATCTTCGTAACTGGCCGTCTGGACTTATTCCGCGATGCGGCCTCGTCCGCCGGCAGGGTCTTCGACGTCAGCCTGTGACGATCGGCGAAATCGGTCAAACAGTGTCGAGGTGCGATGTCCGGCGCCTCGACACACGCTGCGCTCATAGTGCGCTGGCAGTTAGGGGCGAGAACAAGAACTGTTCCCGGCGACATGCGGCCTTTATCAACCTGTCAATCGGCGGCGAAGTTTGACCCTGTATCGGCATCGAATGTTGACCCCCTTGAGGGGTACTCTGGTAAGCACCCGATCAGGCGGAGCTGGTCGGGGTTGCACAGCCTGATCGGGTGCGGATGACTGGCTTTTCGGCTTTAGCTTTGAGAGCGGTTCTTGAAGCGCCAGGTTTCGTTTTCGGTCTCGACGACTCACAATGGTGGGTGAGACGATTGAGCAACGCTGTTGTCATCTTGGCGTCGCCGAAGACGGCGGGCCATTCGCCGAACGCCAGGTTGGTGGTGACGATGATCGAGGTGCGTTCGTAGAGCCTTGAGATGAGATGGAAGAGCAGTTGGCCTCCGGCCTGGGCGAAGGGCAGATAACCAAGTTCGTCGAGCACGATGAAGTCGAGGCGGGTCAGATATTCGGCGAACCTTCCCTGCTTTCCCGAGCGATGCTCGGCCTCCAAGGCGGTTGACGAGATCGACGACATTGAAGAAGCGGCCACGCGATCCGTTACGAATGAGCGCCCGCGCAATGGCGATGGCGAGATGGGATTTGCCTGTGCCGGTCCCTCCGACGAGCACGACGTTGCGCTGGTCGGCGATGAACGTGCCGCCCAGCAGCTCGCGCAGCAGCGCCTCGTTGATCGGCGTGCCGGTGAAGTCGAAGTCTTCGATGTCCTTGGCGAGCGGCAGCTTGGCCAGCGTCATCTGGTATTTGATCGAGCGCGCCAGCTTCTCGGCGATCTCGGCCGATAGGAGGTCGCCGACGATCTTCGGCGGCGCGTGCGAACGTCCCACAAGATGCACCAACCCTATACCGGCTCGACCGATCCCAACGGCTCGGCTCGAGGCTAGCAGGCTAACGCCAGCAATGTCTGGCCTTGCGCCAGCTGTGCGTTAACCCTGACAACTGACGGCGCTTGCAATTGTCGGCGGGATCCGGAAGCTGGCATTTGTCCGCGATTGGATGGGGCCAATTCAGGCGGCCCCGCCGGGTGCTAGTAACACCCGACAAGGCCTGACCATGCACCTTGACTAGAAGGTAACACGGCTATGACAACGCATACCAAACCGCGCCCGCGCGCGGAATCCCCCTTCGATGGATCATTGGGACATAGGCGGTGCCTGTGGCCGAGAGGCATGAGCACGGTAGCTCGCGCCGACAGGTCGGCCAGCAACCGCCCGTCCTGATCCTCAACCCGTTTCTCTGACCTTTCCGGTTCCAGACCGGCGGACCTGTCGTCGCACATGAGATTGCGACGTGAGCTGCTGTCTTTGAACCTGGCAGACCCGGCGCACGCCAGCGGCTTCGCGGAGCGATTCTCCGTGTTCGCTGATTGGGCGTGACGGCTGCCGGCCGACGGTCAGAGGATCGACCTATCCAAGGGAGATTCCCATGCATACAAACTACAGTAACTCACCGCGCTCCAGCGTCGCTGGCTCGATCGTCCAACTGGTCCTGCCCGGGATCAGCACCTATGGCACGGAATTGAGGATGTGATTTAAGGGGTGTTCGGTTCTCGTCGAAGACGAAGGAACGAACATGAATACGAAGTCGACTGGCGGCAATCGCTCCGCCGAACATGTGGTCAAAGACATTCGCCGTGCGACACGGCGGCACTTTTCATCAGAAGATAAGATTCGGATCGTGCTGGATGGCTTGCGTGGCGAAGACAGCATTGCGGAACTGTGCCGCAAGGAAGGGATCGCCCAGAGCCTGTATTATGTCTGGTCGAAGGAATTCCTGGAGGCCGGCAAGCGGCGACTGGCTGGCGACACGGCCCGTGCTGCGACGACCGACGAGGTCAAGGACCTGCGCCGCGAAACCCGCGCGCTTAAGGAGGCTGTTGCCGACCTGACGCTGGAGAACCGTCTGCTCAAAAAAAGCATGATCGGGGGTGGGGGCGACGACGAATGAGATACCCGGCATCGGAAAAGCTTGAGATCATCAAAATCGTCGAGCAATCGCATTTACCGGCGAAACACACACTGAACCGGCTCGGCATTCCACGCCGGACTTTCTATCGCTGGTATGACCGGTATCTCGACGGCGGCCCGGAGGCGTTGGAGGATCGTTCGTCCCGGCCGAGCCGGGTCTGGAACCGCATCGGCGCAGAGGTCCAGACTCAGATCATTGATATGGCGCTGGAACAATCCGAACTGTCACCACGTGAGTTGGCGGTGCGCTTTACCGACGAGAGACACTACTTCGTGTCCGAGGCGACCGTCTATCGTCTGCTCAAGGCCCATGATCTCATCACCAGCCCGGCCTTCGCCATCATCAGCGCGGCCGATGCGTTCCATACCAAGACGGTTCGTCCAAACGAGATGTGGCAGACCGACTTCACTTACTTCAAAATCATCGGTTGGGGGTGGGTGTATCTGTCGACGGTGCTCGACGACTTCTCCCGTTACATCATCGCCTGGAAGCTGTGCACGACCATGCGCGCTGAGGACGTCACCGATACGCTGGAACTGGCCCTCACCGCTTCAGGCTGCGACAACGCCAGAGTGCTGCACAAGCCAAAGCTGCTCAGCGACAACGGCCCGTCATACATCGCGACCGAACTCGCCGAATGGATCGACGCCAAGGGCATGAGCCATGTCCGCGGCGCACCGCTTCATCCGCAGACCCAAGGCAAGATCGAACGCTGGCATCAGACGCTCAAGAACCGCATTCTGCTGGAGAATTACTTCTTTCCCGGCGACCTCGAACGTCAGATCGAAGCCTTCGTCGAACATTACAATCATCACCGCTACCACGAGAGCCTCGGCAACGTCACACCAGCCGACGCTTACTTCGGAAGAGTCGCAGCCATCATTGAGCAACGAGAAAGGACCAAACGAAAGACAATCGAGCACCGCCGATTGCAACACCGCAAGCTCGCCGCTTAACATAAACCCAAAATCGAGGCCGACACTCCGCTAAACTACGCAACCAAAAGCGCCAAATGTTCTGACGACGGACACCGAACTCAACGCGGCCATCGGTGCCG
>Ga0209792_1001052_pt1 | contig 14886 bp, 15 predicted proteins | sample EBPBio142005_DNA_FD_185860 | JGI IMG/M metagenome (GOLD analysis project Ga0209792, IMG submission 185860) | Wastewater treatment Type I Accumulibacter community from EBPR Bioreactor in Madison, WI, USA - Reactor 1_6/14/2005_ DNA (SPAdes)... | ecosystem: Engineered > Bioreactor > EBPR >... | reverse complement strand
TCTGGCCAACCAGGTCGGTGGCGAAGCTGCGGCTGCCATGCAATTTCCAATTCCCGGCAACGATCTTGCGGCGCATGCGCGGCTCCTTGCGTGTGAAGCGCGAAGTTTAGCAATCCCGGCCGGGGCGCCGTTATAGTCCGCGCATGAACCAGCGCTTCCCGCCCCTGCGCATCCTGCCCTACCGCAAGCCCACCGAAGGGCGCGACTACTGGGTGTTCGACGATGTGCTGCCGAACGCAACCGAGGTGCGCTCGCGCTGCATGGACAAGCAGGACTGGGCGCTCGGTTTTCCGCATACGGCCGAAAGCTGGCCGGGCCGCCGCGCGATCCCTGCACTGGAGCCCGACGAACTGGCGCTGGTCGAAGGCAAGGTGCGCAGCGCCACCGGCACGAAGAAACTGTGGGTGCAATCCGCGCCCGATGGCAAGACGCTCAACCACAACTGCGTGCAGGTGGTGGGCGAACGCGAAGCCGGCGCGCGCCCGCATACGGACTCCCGCGCGTTGTGCCGTTATGCAGCGGTGCTCTACCTCACCCCGGACGCGCCGGCTGATTGCGGCACAAGTTTCTACCGCCAGCGCATGCCGAACGGACAGCTGGGCGGCAATACGGTCAACAAGCCGCACAACAACCTGGTCGAGGCACTGGGCACACGCTTCGTGCCGCCGGACTCGTTCGTCGAGGACGTGCGCGTCCCCAACCGTTTCAACCGCCTGCTGGTCTACAGCGCGGCGATGATCCACAGCGCCACCGCCTACTGCGGCACGGTGCTGGCCGACGAGCGGATGGCGGCGGTGTTTTTCTGGATGGGCGCGTAGGCCCCAACCGATGTTGCACGCACAATGACGAAGACCGCCTCGCGGCGGCCTTCGGTTCGCATCACTTCAGCTTGATCTCGGCCAGGCGCTCTTCCAGGTAACCGTGTGCGGTGATCGGTTCCGGATAGCGGCTGGGGTTGTCCGCGGTGACCGTGGACGGCAGCACGTCGATCAGGAAATCCGGATTCGGATGCAGGAAGAACGGCGTGGAATAGCGCGGCTGCCGCGCCTGTTCGCCCGGCGGATTGACCACGCGGTGGGTGGTCGAGGGATACACGTGGTTGGTCAGGCGCTGCAGCATGTCGCCGATATTGACCACGATGGTGTCGGCATCGGAGGTGAACGGCACCCACTCGCCCTTCTTCGACAGCACTTCCAGACCAGCCGCACTGGCGCCGACCAGCAGGGTGATCAGGTTGATGTCCTCGTGCGCGCCGGCGCGCACGTTGGGGATGTCGTCGGCGGTGATCGGCGGATAGTGGATCGGGCGCAGGATCGAATTGCCTTCATCGGTCTTGTCGGCGAAGTAATCCTCCGGCAGGTCGATGTGCAAGGCCAGCGCCGACAGCACCTGCGAGCCAAGCTGGTCCAGCGCGCCGTACAGGCCGTAGCCCACGCGCTGGAACTCTGGCACTTCCTCCGGCCACAGGTTGGGCGGCATCACCGCGCGGTTCCGGGAATCGTCGGCAATCTCGCGGCCGATATGCCAGAACTCCTTGAGGTCGGAATATTTGGCGCCTTTGGCGGTTTCCACGCCGAACGGCGTGTAGCCGCGCGCTCCGCCGCCACCGGCCACGTGGTACTGCTTCTTGGTGGCTTCCGGTAGGGCGAAGAAGGCTTTGAAGGTGTCGTATGCCTCGTCGATCTGCGCCTGCGGGATCCCGTGATTGCGGATGCCGGCGAAGCCCCATTCGCGGTAGGCCGCGCCCAGTTCGTCGACGAAGGCCTGGCGGTCTTCCGGCGAACTCGGGTGGGTGAAACGGCGGATATCGAGGGTCGGGATTTGTGACGGCGTGTTCTGACTACTCATGTCGGTGTCTTCAGGCTGGATAGCAAGAGTGTGCGCCTGCCATCGCGATTGGGATTTGATCCGGATCAGGCCGCGGCGGCGCGCACGGCATCCGCAAGCGTGGCCAGCGTGGCTTCGACCAGCGCCGTGTCATCGGCTTCCACGGTCACCCGCACCACCGGCTCGGTGCCGGAGGCGCGCAGGAAGGCGCGGCCGCGGCCTTCGACCGCGCGCTGCGCATCGGCCAATGCGGCCTTCACGCTGTCGGCTTCGGCCGGCTTGGCCGCGCCCGCATAGCGCACATTGACGGTCTTTTGCGGCACCTTGTGCAGGCCATGGAGTGCATCGACCAGGCTGATACCGCGGCGTTGCAGCACTTCCAGCACCTGCAGGGCACTGACGATGCCGTCGCCAGTGCTGGCGCGGTCCAGGCACAGGATGTGGCCGCTGGCCTCCCCGCCCAGGATCGCGTCGTTCGCCAGCAATTGCTGGTGCACGTAACGGTCGCCGACCTTCGCACGGATGAAGCCGATCCCACGCTCGCCCAGCGCACGCTCGAAACCGTAGTTGGTCATCAGTGTGCCGACCACCGGCCCGCGCAGACGGCCGGTCTGCTGCCAGTCGCAGGCCAGCACATACAAGAGGTCGTCGCCATCGCGCACGCCGCCCTGCGCGTCCACGAACAGGACGCGGTCGCCGTCGCCATCGAAAGCGATGCCGAGGTCGGCACCGGTTTCGCGCACGCGCGCGACCAGCAATTCCGGATGGGTGGAGCCCACGCCATCGTTGATGTTGATGCCATTGGGCTCGACGCCAATGGCATCCACGCGCGCGCCGAGTTCGCGCAGCACCAGCGGGGCGAGCTGGTAGGTGGCACCGTTCGCGCAATCGACCACGATGCGCATGCCGCCCAGGTTGAAGCCGCGCGGCACCGAATTCTTGCAGGCTTCCACATAGCGGCCGATGGTGTCGCGGGTGCGCACCGCCTTGCCCAGTTGCTCCGACGGCACGGTGCTGAATGGCGCATCCAGCGCAGCCTCGATGGCGAGCTCGGTGGCATCGTCGAGCTTTTCGCCCTGCGCGGAGAAGAACTTGATGCCGTTGTCGTGATGCGGGTTGTGCGAGGCGGAAATCACGATGCCGCCATCGGCGCGCATCGAGTTGGTCAGGTGGGCGACGGCCGGCGTCGGCATCGGCCCCATCAACTGCACATCCACGCCGGCGGCGACCAGGCCCGCTTCCAGCGCGGCCTCGAACATGTAGTTGGAGATGCGGGTGTCCTTGCCGATCACCACCATGGGCTTGCGCCATTCCTGCTCGCCACGCGCGGCGGCGACCAGCGCATGGCCGTAGGCATTGCCCAGCCGCAGGACGAAATCCGCCGAGATCGCGCCTTCGCCGACCCGACCACGGATGCCATCGGTGCCGAAATACTTGCGGCTCATGCGGCCTCGGCGTCGTTGGCCGGCGCCGGCTGTTTCATCATCATCGCCAGCAGGTCTGCCAGGCGGTCGCGCATCTCGCGGCGATCGACGATCTGGTCAACGGTGCCGTGCTCCAGCAGGAATTCGCTGCGCTGGAAGCCTTCCGGCAGCTTCTCGCGCACGGTCTGCTCGATCACCCGCTGGCCGGCGAAACCGATCAGCGCGCCCGGCTCGGCCAGGTTGATGTCGCCCAGCATCGCGAAGCTGGCGGATACGCCGCCGGTGGTCGGGTTGGTGAGTACCGAGATATACGGCAACCCCGCCGCGCGCAGATGGCCCAGTGCGGCCGAGGTCTTGGCCATCTGCATCAGCGAGAACAGGCTTTCCTGCATGCGCGCGCCGCCGCTGGCGGTGAAGCAGACATAGGGGCAACGCAGTTCCAGCGCGCGTTCGGCGGCCAAGGTGAATCGCTCACCGACCACCGAGCCCATCGAACCGCCCATATAGGCGAAATCGAAGGCCGAGGCGACGATGTCGTGACCCTTCAGCCGGCCTTCCATCGCGACCAGTGCATCGCGCTCGCCGGTGGATTTCTGCGCAGCCTTGATGCGGTCGGAATACTTCTTCTGGTCCTTGAACTTGAGCACGTCGGTCGGGCCGAGTTCGACGCCGATCTCGTGGCCCATGCCATCGTCCAGCAGCGCCGCCAGCCGCGCGCGCGCGCGGATCGGCATGTGGAAGCCGCACTTCGGGCAGACCTCGAGGTTCTCCTCGAGTTCGGGGCGATACAGCACCGAACCGCAGCGCTCGCACTTCTCCCACAAGCCTTCCGGCACGCTGCGCTTGCGATCCACCCCGGTTTCGGTGCGGATGCGGGCAGGCATCAATTTTTTAAGCCAGCTCATTCGGTTCGATCACCGCGATTGATCGGGATGTGTGTCCGTCATTCCGGCGAAGGCAGGAATGACGGCTCCGCAGTCTAGCTCAGGCCGCCGCGGCCAGCCCGTCCAGCGCCTGCCGCAACGGGCGCAGGAATTCGCCGGCGCGGCGCGCGGCCTCGGCTTCGTCCACGCTGCCATCCAGGGCGGACACCAGCGCGCTGCCGACCACCACGCCATCGGCATGCTCGGCCATCGCCAGTGCGCTTTGCGCATCGCGAATGCCGAAACCGGCGTACACCGGCGTCGCGGCCAGGCTGCGCAGGTGCTGCAGACGCTGGCCGGCATCGCCGATATCCAGCCGATCCGCACCGGTCACCCCGGCGAAGCTGACGTAGTACAGGTAGCCGTTCGCTTGCGTCGCCAGGCGCTGCAGCCGCGCTTCAGGCGTGGTCGGCGAGGCCAGCGAAATCAAGGCCAGGCCGTTATGGGCGAATGCGGCACGGTATTCGTCCGCCTCTTCCGGCGGCAGGTCGACCAGCAGCACGCCATCCACGCCCGCTTCCGCCGCCGCTGCAGCGAAACTCGCCGAGCCGCGGATCTCGACCGGATTCAGGTAGCCCATCAGCACCACCGGCGTGGCCGTATCGCGCTCGCGGAAACTGCGTACGCAATCCAGCACGTAGCGGATGCCCGCACCGCGCAACAGCGCACGTTCGGAGCTGCGCTGGATCACCGGGCCATCGGCCATCGGATCGGAGAACGGCACGCCCAGTTCGATCACGTCCGCGCCGGCATCGACCAGCGCGTGCATGACCGGCACGGTTGCTTCCAACGCGGGATCACCCGCAGTGACGAACGGCACCAGCGCCTTGCGGCCGGCCGAACGCAAGGCGTCCAGCCGGGTCTGCAGCCGGGTCATTCGTTCGATGCTGCCGGCGGCGTCGCACCCGAGGCGGCGACGTAATCGGCAGCCGGGGTTTGCTTGGCACGACCGACCTGTACGCCTGCGGCGGCATATTCGGCAGCCAACTCTGATTCGCCGACGTCGATGCCACGCTCTTCGCCCATGCCGTCCAGGTGCTCGTTCAGCATCCGCCGGTACATGGTGGACATGTAATCCAGGAAACCGGTGCGCTCGTTGGCGGCATCGATCGGCTTCACGCTGACCAGGAACATGTGCGCGCTGTGGCGCGCCGCGGCATAGTTCATCGCCATCGTCGCCGGCTTGACGCCGAACTTGCGGGTCTGCTCGTCGGACACCGCCAGATAAGCGTTGACCGCATCGAAAAACGCCGGATCGAGCTGGTTCGGATTCTGGTCGGCCGCGGGCTGGGCCTGCTGCTCTTGCTGAGCTTGTTCGTCGGCCATGGCCGGACTCCTGATCTAGTGATTGAACCGATTATTGTCGCCGAAACATGGCCCGCAGGCCAAATCCCACGGCGAAAGCGACCTACAGGGCCAGCCCCTCGCGTGCCGCGATGGTATGCACGTCCTTGTCGCCCCGCCCCGAGAGATTGCACAGGACGATGCCGTCCTTCGGCATGTCCCGCGCCAACTTGAGCGCCTGGGCGATGGCATGGCTGGATTCCAGCGCCGGCAGGATGCCTTCGGTCCGCGCCAGCAAGTGGAATGCGGCCAGCGCCTCGTCATCGGTGACACCGACGTATTCGGCGCGGCCAGCGTCCTTCAGGAACGCGTGCTCGGGGCCGACACCCGGATAGTCCAGCCCTGCCGAAACTGAATGGGTTTCGGTGATCTGACCATCGTCATCACAAATTACGTAGGTGCGGTTGCCGTGCAGCACACCTGGACGCCCCGCCGCCAGCGAGGAGGCATGGCGGCCGGTTTCGATGCCGTCGCCCGCCGCTTCCGCGCCGACGATGCGCACGCCGGCATCGTTCAGGAACGCATGGAAGATGCCGATGGCGTTACTGCCGCCGCCGACGCAGGCGGTCACCGCATCCGGCAGGCGGCCGTATTCGGCCAGCATCTGCGCGCGCGCTTCGCGGCCGACGACCGCGTTGAAATCGCGCACCATGCGCGGATACGGATCCGGGCCGGCCACGGTGCCGATGATGTAGAAGGTGTCGCGCACATTGGTGACCCAATCGCGCATTGCCTCGTTCAGCGCGTCCTTGAGCGTGGCCGAACCGCTGGTCACCGGCACCACGGTCGCGCCGAGCAGCTTCATCCGATAGACGTTGATCTTCTGCCGCTCGATGTCGGTGGCGCCCATGTAGACCACGCATTCCAGGCCCAGCCGCGCGGCCACCGTGGCCGATGCCACGCCGTGCTGGCCGGCGCCGGTCTCGGCGATGATCCGGGTCTTGCCCATGCGGCTGGCCAGCAGGGCCTGGCCGATGGTGTTGTTGATCTTGTGCGCGCCGGTGTGGTTCAGGTCTTCGCGCTTGAGCAGGATGCGCGCGCCGCCGGCCTCGCGGCTCAGCCGTTCGGCGTAGTAGATCGGGCTGGGGCGGCCGACGTAGTGCGCCAGGTCGTTGTCGAATTCGGCGATGAAGGCCGGATCGACGCGCGCCGCATCGTAGGCGGCGGCCAGTTCCTCGAGCGGGCCGATCAGGGTCTCGGCAACGAAACGCCCGCCGTAGCGGCCGAAATGGCCGGCGGCGTCGGGGTAAGCATGGAAATCGATACGGTCAGCGGCCACAGGCGTAGCACTCGCTGATGTTGCCGCTGTCTTCGGCAAGTTCGATGCAATCGGCACGCCGCACTTCCTCCACGAAACGCCGCATCAGCACGCCGTCCTTGATCCCGGGTTCACTCTCGACACCGCTGGAGACATCCACGCCCCAGGGCGATGCCGCGCGCACCGCGGCGAACACATTATCCGCCGACAAACCGCCGGCCAGCACGAAAGGTTTGCTCATGTCGGCAGGAATCGCGGCGATATCGACGCGCTGGCCACTGCCGCCAGGCTCGCCCGCCGCGTGGCCATCCAGCACGAAGCCCGCTGCATGCGGATAGCGCGCATGCATCATGAAGCCGCTCAATTCAGACCCGGCGCCGCGCAGGCCGATCCCCTTCAGGTACGGCATGCCGAAGCGGCGGCAGAACTCGTCGTCCTCGCTGCCGTGGAACTGCAACAGGGTCGGCCGCGCGTGCGCGATCGCCTCGCGTACCTCCTCCACCGTGTTGTCCATGAACAGCGCCACCACGTCCACCAGCGGCGCCATTGCGTCGCGTAACCCACGGGCCGCTTGCGGTGTCACCCGGCGCGGACTGCGCTCGGCGAAGATCAGGCCCACGCCATCCACACCCAGTTCGCCGGCCAGGCGCACATCGCCGGCACGGGTCAGGCCGCAGAACTTGATGCGGGTGCGGAACAGCGGGCGAACCATCGGCAAGCCTTCAGGGGGAAAGATCGTCGCCGCATGCTTCCTGCGGCAGCCCCCATTGTCGCGGATAGCGCGGGCCGATGAACAGCAGTCCCGCTGCGGGCGCGGTTGGGCCGGCGATGGTGCGGTCGCGCTGCTCCAGCAATTCGCCGATCCAAGTGGGCGTTCGCTCGCCGCGCCCGACCACCAGCAGCGAACCGACGATATTGCGCACCATGTGATGCAGGAAGGCATTGGCCTGCACCTCGACCACGACTTCCTCGCCACTGCGGCTGACCGCGATTTCGTGCAGGTTGCGCCGTGCATGCGCGGCCTGGCACTGCACGCTGCGGAACGCGGAAAAATCCTGCTCGCCCACCAGCGCCTGCGCCGCTTCGTGCATCGCTTCGGCATCCAGCGGCAAACGCTCCCAGCCCAGGTACTGGCGTCCGAGGCCAGGTCGCGTGCCGCGATTCAGGATGCGATAGAGATAACGCCGCGCACGTGCCGAGAAGCGCGCACTGAAATCGTCGGCGACCGGCACGCACCAGCGCGCCGCCATGGTCGACGGCAGGTTGGCGGTCGTGCCCAGCACCCAGCCGCGCGTATCGCGTACGGCCTCGGTATCGAAATGCACCACCTGGCATTGCCCGTGCACGCCGGCATCGGTGCGTCCCGCGCAGATGGTGTCGATGCGCGCATCGGCGACCTTGGACAGCGCGATTTCCAGCGCCGTCTGCAGGCTGCCGTCAGGCACCTGCGAGCCAGCCGTGCTCAGGCGTTGCCAGCCGGAAAACCCGCTGCCGTCGTATTCGACCCCAAGCGCCAACCGCATGCCGATCCCGCTGCGCCCTCAGCCCAGCTCGCGCAGCAACTGCGCGGCTTCGGTGCGCATGGCCGGATCCGGGCCGTCCAGCAGCTCGCGCAGTAATTCCTTCGCGGAATGGTCATCGCCAATGTCGAGGAAGGCGCGGGCCAGTTTCATCCGCTGTTCGGCGCTGGCCTGCGGGGGTACAGACTCCACCAGTTTCGGCACGAAACGCGGGCGCGGCGGTGCGGCTGGCGGCGTCTGTTCGGCGCTCTTGGTCCAGCCGGAATGCCAATTCGGGGTTTCAGTGCGCTGCACCGGGGTTGTCGGCACGTCCGCCACGTCGATGACAACCTGTTTCGGAGCCGGCCGAAGCGGCACGTCTTCCTCGACAACAACCGCTTCACGCGAGACAACCTGCTCATTGGCTGTCGTCGCCAGCATGCCGGCCGCCAACGTCTCCCTGTCGAAACCGCGGCGGGAAGGCTCCTTCGGGGGCTGGGCTTTGGGTCGCCTGCGCATGAACAGCCAGGCCAGCAATGCCATGCCGATGAACGCGAGTCCACCCCACAGCCATGGCATCGAATTGGGCGCTTGCGGCTTTTCTGCTGCCTGCGTGGTTTGCGCAGTTTGTGCTGCAGGCGTAGTCGGCGGCACAGCAGCCGCGGTGACAGTCGTGCGTGCATCTGCCAGCTTCTGTTGCGCAGCCGCCAACTCGCTGTCCTTCATGCTCAGCAGTTGCTGTTGCTGTTGCTGGAGTTTTTCCAACTCAGCTACGCGTTCCTTGAGATCGCCGATCTCGGCCGACTTGGCGGCGATGTCTTCGTCTTTCTGTCGCAATTGTTGCTGGAGCATGCTGCCCTCGCCTCCGGCATTGGTGCCGGATCGTGTTCCTGTGGCCTTGCCGGGTGCGGATGGCGGCACGATTTCGAGCCGGGCCTGCGCCTGTTGCCTGCGTGGCGCTGCTGCAGCAGGTTGCGCAACAGGTTTGCTTACGGTTGCGGCAGGTGCCGCAGGAGGTGTCGCACTGCTTGCCGGGGCCTTGTCTGCCGCAACGGCCGGGGTCGCAGGCTGCGCAACCGCGCGTCGCGCCTGCCGCCATTGCTGCATCTGCTCGCGCACCACCAGCGCCGCTTCGTCCGCACCGATGCTGCCCAGCTCGGTCTTGCCCGGCACGCGCAGCACCGCACCACGCTTGAGGCGGTTGATGTCGTCACCGAGGAAGGCATCAGGATTAGCACGCAGCAAGGCCAACATGCCCTGGTCAAGGCTGTAGCCCCCGGGCAGATCAAGCTTGCTTGCGATCTTCGACAGCGTTTCGCCCTGCTTGATCGGCCCATAGTGCGCTGGCGCTTCAGCGGCGGCGGGTGGCGTTGCGGCGGCCAGAACGGGCGCGGGCCGTGCTGCCGACGGCATCGGCGTCGGTGGCGGCAACGGGGCGATCGCGACCGGCGACGGCGCGGGTTCCGCCGCGGCAGGAGCCGGTATTGGCGACTGCGCAACCGGAGGCTGTGCCGGACGTGTCGGCGCAAGCGGCGGTACGGCGACCGGCGCGGGCTGCGGCGCAAGTTCAACAGGGCGCTGCACCACGTTCGGTGCCGCCACAACCGGCGCATCGATTGGCGGCTGAACCGGCGCACTGGTGGTGCGTGGCGCATCGACCAGTGCCGAGTATTCGCGCACCAGACGCCCCTGCCCCCAATCCACTTCGATCAGGAAATTCAGCACCGCCTGGTCGACCGGCGCCACCGTGGTCACCCGGATCACCGGGCGGCCGCGTGAATCGCTGCCCAAGCTGAATTGCAGGTTGGCGGCGGCGCCGCTGGGTGGTGCCAAGCCAACACGACGGAACGTGTCCGGCGAGGCCAGCCGCGCTTGCAGCGCCTCCAGCTCGCCCGGCGTGGTGGAGATGATCGGGATTTCGGCCAGTAGCGGCTGGTTGAGCCGCGACTTCACCTCGATCTGGCCCAGGCCCAGCGCCGCGGCATTGCCCGCTGCCAGCAGCAACGCAGCCAGCACCGTCATTCGCAATTTGCCGATCACATGCACTCCCGCCCTGCTTCCCCGCACCGACTCTAGCCGTGCTCAGCCTTCTCTGGCAACGAGTTCCGCAATCTGCACCGCATTCAATGCCGCGCCCTTGCGGATGTTGTCGGACACGATCCACAGGTTCAGCGCATGCGGATGCGAGAAATCCTCGCGAATGCGACCCACGTATACAGCATCGGTGCCCGAGGCATGGGTGACCGGGGTCGGATAGCCGCCCGGCACGCGTTCATCCACCACTTCCACGCCCGGCGCGCGTTCCAGCAACTCGCGCGCCTGCTCGGCGCTGAGCTTGTCGCGTGTCTCGACGTTCACTGCCTCGGAATGCCCGTAGAACACCGGCACGCGCACCGCGGTCGGGTTCACCTGGATCGAATCGTCGCCGAGGATCTTGCGGGTCTCCCACACCAGCTTCATCTCTTCCTTGGTGTAGCCGTTGTCCTGGAAATCGTCGATGTGCGGGATCAGGTTGAAGGCGATCTGCGCCTGGAACTTCTTCGGTTCGATGTCCTGGAAGTTGAGCAGGCGGCCGGTCTGGATGCCGAGTTCCTCCAGCCCGGAACGCCCAGCGCCGGACACCGACTGATAGGTGGCCACATTGATGCGCTGGATGCCGGCCGCGTCGTAGATCGGCTTCAACGCCACCATCAGCTGCATGGTCGAACAGTTGGGATTCGCGATGATCCCGCGCGGACGGTTGCCGACCTGCTCCGGGTTCACCTCGCTCACCACCAGCGGCACGTCGTCGTCGTAGCGGAAAGTCGAGGAGTTGTCGATCACCACCGCACCGGCGGCGGCGAACTTCGGTGCGTATTCCTTGCTGGTCGCACCACCAGCCGAGAACAGCGCGATATCGACGCCGGCCGGATCGAACGTGGCCAGGTCGCGCACCACGATGTCGTCATTACCGTACTTGACCAGGCTACCAGCGGAACGCTCGCTGGCCAGGGCGATCACTTCGCTGGCCGGAAAATCGCGCTCGGCCAGGATCGACAGCATCACTTCGCCCACCGCGCCGGTTGCGCCGACTACTGCCACCTTGAATTGCTTGCTCATTTGTTGGTTGTCCTGATTGCGGCGCGCAACGCGCCTGCCTGATGGATGTGTTTGCTGCTATCACTGCGGCGCAGTCGTGGCCCGTGGGGGCGATGGCGCGACTGGCCGCTATCGTTTTTTATCGATGGTTGCGGGGATTCGCGGCGAAACCTGACCCACGTCGCCGCATTGCGCGCGATGGCGCAACGCTTGGTCCATCAACACCAGCGCCAGCATCGCCTCGCAAATCGGCGTGGCACGGATGCCGACGCACGGGTCGTGGCGGCCGGTGGTGACGATGTCGACCACCTTGCCATCGGCATCCAGGCCTTGCACCGGCAGGCGCAGGCTGGAGGTCGGCTTGAACGCCACCGAGACCACCACCTGCTGCCCGGAGGAGATGCCACCGAGAATGCCGCCCGCATGGTTCGACAGAAAGCCGCCCGGCGTCATCACGTCGCGATGCTCGCTGCCCTTTTGCGCAACGGATGCAAAGCCGTCGCCGATCTCCACACCCTTCACGGCATTGATCGACATCATCGCTGCTGCCAGTTCGCCATCGAGCTTGCCGTAGATCGGCTCGCCCCAGCCCGGCGGCACGCCATCGGCGACCACGGTCACCCGCGCGCCGACCGAATCGCCGGATTTGCGCAGCGCGTCCATGTAGCTTTCGAGGTCATCGACCTGTGCCGCATGCGGCCAGAAGAACGGATTGGTTTCGATGACCGAAGCATCGAAGCCCGTCGGCACGATCTCGCCGATCTGCGACATCCAGCCCTGCACGCGCACGCCGTACGTATCCGCCAGCCATTTCTTGGCGATCACTGCCGCCGCAACGCGCATCGTGGTCTCGCGCGCACTGCTGCGCCCGCCACCGCGCGGATCGCGGATGCCGTATTTCTGCCAATAGGTGTAATCCGCATGACCGGGGCGGAACTGTTCGGCGATCTTGTCGTAATCGCGGCTGCGCTGATCGGTATTGAGGATCAGCAGGGCGATCGGCGTGCCGGTGGTCTTGCCTTCGTACACGCCACTGAGAATTTCGACAGCATCGGCTTCGTGCCGCGCCGAGGTGTGGCGGGTCTTGCCGGTCGCGCGCCGCGCCAGATCGTGCGCGAAGTCTTCCGCCGCGATGGCGATACCCGGCGGGCAACCGTCGATCACGCAGCCGATGGCCGGCCCATGCGATTCGCCGAAGGTGGTGACGCGCAGCAGCTGGCCGAAGGTGTTCAAAGGGTCAGAACAAATCGCCAGGTGGCGTACGCGGCGTTTCACGCGCACTGGCCAGCTTCGCGATCTGGTCGTGATGGGCGATCAGGTCGACGCATTCGGCAACGAAGATGCCCATCTGCCCGACCTTGAATTCCACCCAGGCCAGCGGCAGCTCCGGCAGCAGCTTGACCAGCGCGCGTTCGGCCTCGCCGACTTCGCAGACCAGCAGGCCGTCGCGATCCAGGTGCAGTGGCGCATCGCGCAGGATCTTCAGCACCAGGTCCAGGCCGTCATCGCCCGCACGCAGCCCGAGCTCCGGCTCGTGCGAGTACTCGCGCGGCAGGGCATCGGTTTCGTCATTGGTGACGTAGGGCGGATTGGTGACGATCAGGTCGTAATGCTCGCCGGAGAGGCCAGCGAACAGGTCGGATTTCACGAAGCGCACGTTCTCGACATGCAGGCGCTTTTCGTTCTCGCGCGACAGCGCCAGCGCATCGTCGCTGATGTCCACGCCATCGACATGCCAGTCCGGGTTGTAGTGCGCCATCGCGATGGCGATGCAGCCCGAACCGGTGCACAGATCCAGCGCGCGACGCACTTCGCGATCGCCCAGCCAGGGCTGGAAACCGGCCTCGATCATTTCCGCAATCGGCGAACGCGGCACCAGCGCACGCGAATCGGACTTGAAGCTCAGCCCGGCGAACCAGGCCTCGCCGGTCAGGTAGGCGGCCGGGATGCGTTCCTCGATGCGGCGCAGGAACAGGCCCAGCACGTCTTCCTTCTCGGCCTCGGTGACGCGCGCGTTGCCGTAGACCGGCGACAGGTCGTGCGGCAGGTGCAGCGCATGCAGGGTGAGCTGGGTGGCCTCGTCCAGCGCGTTGTCGTAGCTGTGGCCGAAGGTCAGGCCTGCCGCGTTGAAACGGCTGGCGCCGTAGCGGATCAGGTCGATGATCGTCTGCAATTCTTCGGACATGGCGGGCGCGGGCGTTGCAAGGCCGTGAAGTATAGCGGTGGCCGGCCGTTATCATGGCCGTCCTGCCGTCATTGCGATCGCTCATGTCGAAACGCGCCATCCTCCTGCTGGTCATCGTCGCCCTCGCCGCCGGACTGGGCCTGTGGGCCTCGCAACGTCATTTCGGGCCGGTGGCCGTCGCGCAGCCCAAGGTGACCAGCATCACCCTGCTGCCCAATCCACGCACCTTGCCGGCCTTTTCCCTGCAGCAATCGGACGGCACGCCGCTGACCGCGGACGAACTCAAGGGCCACTGGACACTGGTGTTCCTGGGCTTCACCCACTGCCCGGACGTGTGCCCAACTACGCTGGCGCAGCTGGCCGGCGCGCAGAAGCAATGGGCGGCGATGCCGGAGGCTTCACGCCCACGCGTGCTGTTCATTTCCGCCGACCCCGAGCGCGACAGCGCCGCACTCACCGGCAAGTACGCGCACGCCTTCCACGCCGACACCTTGGCCGCCACCGCGCCGGTGGCGCAACTGGAACCCTTCGCGCGGTCGCTGTCGATGGTGTTCATGAAGGCGCCCGGCCTCAGCGGCGAGCCGAACGACTACAGCATCGACCATTCCGCCGGCTTCGCCGTGCTCGATCCGCAGGCGCGAATGGCTGGCGTGATCCAGCCGCCGTTCGATGTGAACGCCATCGCCGCCGATATGACCGTCCTGAGCAAGGCCACGCCATGAGCCCGTTGACTGCCCTCACCTATGTGTTGCCGCATCGCGCGCTGTCCTCGCTGGCGCGCTCACTGGCGTATTCGACCAACCCGTCGATCAAGCAATGGCTGATCGATACCGTGACCCGCAAATTCGGCGTGGATCTGAGCGAAGCCGCCGAACCCGATCCGCGCGCCTACCCGAGCTTCAATGCGTTCTTCACCCGCGCCTTGAAGCCCGGCGCACGCGTGCCAGATCCCGATCCGAATGCCTTGCTGATGCCCGCCGACGGCCATATCAGCCAGTGCGGCGACATCGTGCCCGATGGGAGCGGCGATGGCCGCATCTTCCAGGCCAAGGGTCAGTCCTACACCGCCGCCGAACTGCTGGGCGATGCCGAACTGGCCAAGCCCTTCGCCGATGGCCTGTTCGCCACCGTCTACCTGTCGCCACGCGACTACCACCGTGTGCACATGCCATGGACCGGCACACTGCGCGAAACCGTGCATGTGCCGGGTCGGCTGTTCTCGGTAGGCACCGATGCGGTGGCGTCCGTGCCGCGCCTGTTCGCCCGCAACGAGCGCCTGGTCTGCCTGTTCGATACCGACTTCGGGCCGATGGCCTCAGTGATGGTCGGTGCGCTGCTGGTCTCGGGC
>Ga0209792_1001050_pt1 | contig 14889 bp, 15 predicted proteins | sample EBPBio142005_DNA_FD_185860 | JGI IMG/M metagenome (GOLD analysis project Ga0209792, IMG submission 185860) | Wastewater treatment Type I Accumulibacter community from EBPR Bioreactor in Madison, WI, USA - Reactor 1_6/14/2005_ DNA (SPAdes)... | ecosystem: Engineered > Bioreactor > EBPR >... | reverse complement strand
AGCCCGGTGGCCGGTGAATCGGCAGCGAGTACCGCCAGCACCAGGGTGTTCAGGCTGATGTCGTAGGTGGTGGTAGCCCAGGGCAGCCAGCGGTAGCGCTGGCGTTGCCGCGCCAACGCCAGCCACAGTTGTGACATCACGATCGCCAGCACCACGCCGAGCAGGCCGATCATGGTTTCACCGAACTTGCCGCCGCCGAGCAGGTTGATCAGCGGCAACAGCAACAGCGCAAGCGTCAGCACGGCGCGCAGACGCGCCACCAGCAGCTCGCCACCTGCGCCCAGCTCCAGCATCAACGCATCCGGCCGCATCAGCAGGCGCCGCCAGACATCGCGCAAGCCGGAAATGCCGTCAGTGTTGAAGTTCCCCATGCGCGCGGAGCATAGCGCGCCGGCGAGGCATCAAGCGGGCAGGCCTGAAAACGCCGCCCACAGACCCAGCGCCAGGAACACGATGGCCGCGGTGATGCGCGCTGCCTTCAGCGGCAGCTTGGCGGCGAACTTGCTGCCTAGTGCGACCACCGGCACATTCGCCAGCAGCATGCCGATGGTGGTGCCGGAGACCACCTGCCACAGCGAGGAATATTTCGCGGCCAGCAGCACGGTAGCGACCTGGGTCTTGTCGCCGATCTCTGCGATGAAGAAGGCGAAGGTGGTGGCGATGAAAGCGCCATGCGCCGGCAGTTTCTCGTCCTCGTCCAGCTTGTCCGGCTTCAGCGTCCACAGGGCGATGCCGATGAAACTGGCGGCGACGATCCAGCGCAGCGTCTGCGGAGTCAGCCAACTGGCGGCGAGCTGGCCGATCCACGCGGCCAGCGCGTGGTTGAGCAGGGTAGCGACCAGGATGCCGGCGATGATCGGCCACGGTTTGCGGAAACGTGCGGCCAGCAACAGCGCCAGCAACTGGGTCTTGTCGCCGATTTCGGCGAGCGCCACGGTGCCGGTGGAAACGAGCAATGCATCCAACATGGGAACTCCGGGGCCGGGCGTTGCGAATGGACACGAAAGCAAACGCCACGTCGCCCGGCCGGGTGCGCGGCGCCTGCCTTCGGTCTTGCCCTGCCGGCATCGCTACCGGAATCGTGCGCCATGGCCTGCCGACCAAGTGTGTTGACGCACGGGCCGCGACATCGCATCGCAGCGGGCTACTCCCCGGAGGAAGAGTCCGCACATTATAGGGGAAGTACGTGAATGCGCCTCGACGTGTTGCCGGCGCTGCCTACAATGCGGGTTCCGCACCATTTGGATCATCCGCCATGCAGTATCGCCGCCTCGGTTCCTCCGGCCTGCAACTCTCGGCGCTGTCGTTCGGCGCCTGGGTGACCTTTGGCAGCCAGGTCGGGCGCGGCGCGGCGCGCGAGATGATCGCTGCGGCCTGGGATCATGGCGTCAATTTCTTCGACAACGCCGAGGGCTATGCCAATGGCGAGGCCGAAAAGGTGATGGGCGACGTACTGGCCGACCTGCGCCTGCCGCGCGATGGCTGGTGCGTGTCGAGCAAGGTGTTCTTCGGTTCGGCGGCGGAGCCACGACCCACCCAGAAAGGCCTGTCGCGCAAGCATGTGCACGATGCCTGCCACGCCGCACTGAAGCGGCTGCGGGTGGATTACCTGGACCTGTATTTCTGCCATCGCCCGGATCCGCAGACGCCCATTGCCGAAACCGTGTGGGCGATGGACACCCTGATCCGCCAGGGCAAGGTGCTGTATTGGGGCACCTCCGAATGGAGTGCCGATGAAATTCGGGAAGCGCACCGCGTCGCGCAGGCGCACAACCTGGTCGCGCCAACGATGGAGCAACCGCAGTACAACCTGCTGGATCGTGAGCGCGTCGAAGTGGAATACGCGCCGCTGTACGCCGACTACGGCATGGGCACGACCATCTTTTCGCCGCTGGCGTCAGGCCTGTTGACCGGCAAATACAACGATGGCATCCCGGCGGATTCACGGCTTGCGCAGGATGGCTACGAGTGGCTGCAACGCAACCTGCGCGGCGACCGCATCGAAAAACTGCGCGCTTATTCGGTGCTGGCGGCGGAGCTGGGCGTGGCGCCTGGCACGCTGGCCATTGCTTGGTGCCTGCGCAATCCGAATGTCTCCACGGTGATGCTGGGCGCGTCGAAGCTGCCGCAACTGTTGCAGAACTTCGAGGCGCTTGAGCTTTCGCATCGTTTCGATGACGCCACCTGGCAAAGGGTGGCTGCGTCGGTGGCGTGAGGCAGATCGCTTGACTTGGTAATGAGAATCATTATCATCAAATGCATCGCCTACGGAGTGTCGCCGTGTCCGCCATCCTCCACACGTCTTTGACCCATGATTTGCGACTGCAGGACGAATCCACTTTGAAGCACGCGTTCGCGGTTCCCGAGGTTGCCGTCGATAGCCGCGGCCTGTTGCAAGGGCGCAACGAAGTGCTCATCCGCCACGGCAACGAGACCTATCGCCTGCGCCATACCCGCAACGACAAGCTGATCCTGACCAAGTAAGCCCGGCCCGCCGGCGTGTAAACGCCGGTGTCATCGCCAGCCAGCGCGATCCATGCGCGAGCCCGCAGACAACCCTCTTCATGAGAGCTGTATGCGTCTGTCTCCGTCGTCACTGGTGGTGTTTGCCGCCTTCGCGTTACCCGCCCATGCGCAATCGTCCGCGCTGCAGGACGAAGTCCCCACGCCTGCGCCCAAGGCGCTCGACCGCGTGGTGGTGACCGCCACGCGCACTCAACGCGCGATCATCGATGTTCCCGCCACGGTGGACGAAATCGACCGCGCGCGCATGGACGAGCTGCTAGTCGGCGACCTCAAGGATCTGTTCCGCTATGAGCCCGGCATCAGCGTGGGCAGCAGCTTCGGCCGCTTCGGCATCGGCGACATCCGTATCCGCGGACTGGGCGGCAACCGCGTGCGCATCCAGACCGACGGCATCGCGGTGCCGGATGCGTTCTCGATCGGGAGCTTCTCCAACGCAAATCGCAACTTCGTCGATCTCGATACCCTGAAGCGAGTCGAGGTAGTGCGTGGTCCTACCAGTTCGCTGTATGGCTCGGATGCGCTGGGCGGTACCGTTTCGTTCGTGACCAAGGACCCTTCGGATTATCTGCAGGCGGGCAAGGATACCCATGTCGGACTCAAATTCGGCTTTGACGGTGAGTGGGACGGCCGTGTTGTTGGTGCGAGTGGTGCGTTCGGCGGCGAGCGTTGGTCGGGCATGCTCGCGGTGGGCTATCGCGAAGGACAGGAAATCCACAATCAGGGCGATGCCGGCGGTACCGGCAGCACACGCACCAAGCCGAATCCGCAGGATCGGAATGGGCGCAGCGTGCTCGGCAAGCTGGTCTTTGCGCCGAACGCAAGCCAGCGTTTCAAGCTCACCATCGAAGGCAACGAGGACGATGCCGATACCGAACTGCTGACCGCCATGGGCTACCAGGCCTTGACCCGCGCGACCAACATCCGCGTCGCAGCGCGCGATGAGCAACGGCGCACGCGGGTGTCGCTAGCCCACGAGATCGACCTGCAGGATCGCTTCACCGATGCAATCGACTGGCAGGTGTACCAGCAGCACAGCACGACCACGCAATACACCATCGAGGAACGCACACTGCCGGCACCGACCCTGCAAGACGTGCGTGAGCGCTGGTTCGATTTCGAGCAGCAGGTGACCGGTCTGCAGGCCAACTTCCGGAAATCGTTCGCCGGTGCCGTCAGCCACGACCTGAGTTGGGGTCTCGATTGGTCGCGGACTGAAACCGAGCAGCGCCGCGACGGCCTGCGCAGCTTTCCGTTGACGGGCGCCAGCACCGCGACGATGTTGCCGGATGTGTTCCCCGTGCGTGATTTTCCGATCACCACGACCACCACCGCGGCCGTCTATTTGCAGGATGAAATCGGCCTGGCTGGCGGCGCCCTACGGTTGGTGCCGGCGCTGCGCGTGGATCACTACGAACTGGCACCCGAATCCGATCCGATCTTCGCCGGCGACAACCCTGGCGTGGCCATCGTCGGCCTGACCAAGACCAGCGTCTCGCCCAAGTTCGGCGTGGTCTGGCACCTGGACGGGGATTGGTCGCTGTTCGGTGGCTACGCACGCGGCTTCCGCTCGCCGCCGTATGCCGACGTCAACATCGGTTTCACCAATGTGCAGTTCGGCTATACCGCCATCGCCAATCCGGACCTCAAGCCGGAAACCAGCGATGGCTTCGAACTCGGCCTGCGCTATTCCGGTCCCTCCGCCTACGCCAGCCTCAGCGCCTACGACAACCGCTACCGCGATTTCATCGAATCGTTCGTGTTCACTGGCATCAATACGCAGGGGCTGATGGTGTACCAGTCGCAGAACGTGGCCGATGCACGCATCCACGGCGTGGAAGTGAAAGCCGGGATCGAGCTCGGCGCGTTGGCCGATGCGATGGCGGGCTGGTCGCTGCGCGGCGCAGCGGCATGGTCGCGCGGCGAGGACCGCACCGCCGACGAACCATTGGAGTCGGTGGACCCGCTGACCGCGACGTTGGGCCTGGCTTATGCCGGCGAACGTTGGGGCGTGGAGTTGGCGGGGCGTTTCGCCGCGCGCCGCGAGCGCATGCCAAGTGCGCTTGTTGGAACCGCGTATTTCCAGTCGCCTGGTTACGGCGTGTTCGACCTGTTCGCGCACTGGAACATCGGCTCGAGGGTGAAACTCAACCTTGGCGTATCCAACCTGACCGATCGCAAATACTGGGCCGCGGGCGACATTCCGCTGGTGTCGTCGGCCAGCGCCACGCTCGACCGTTACAGCGCGCCGGGTCGGTCGGTGGCGGCTTCGGTTTCCTTCGGCTGGTAGCCGCGATGCCGCTGCTGCCCCATCCGCAACAGCTGGCCGCACTCGGTGCGGTGCTGTGCTTGTATCGCACGCAGGCAAGCGGCGAACTCGCGGGCTGGTCGCAGGCGGTAGTCGCCAGCAGCGACAGTGCGCTGGACAGCGACGGATTGCGCGAAAGCGTGCAATTCCACGATCGCGATGGCCGTTGCTGCTGGCAGCTATTCCTGTTGCCGGACACCGATTTCCTGGCATGGGAACAGATGACCGCGCGCTTGCCCGATGCGCGCGGGCCGGAGAAGGAGGCCGGGCTTGCGGAGCGGCTATGGCGGCGTGTGGCAAACCGACTTGGTGGCGAAAGCTGGCAGGCCAACGTATTGCGCTTCCACGCGCTGGCCGCTGGGCCGGGTTTCGCCGGGATGTCGCTGCTGGCAGCGAGCCTGCCACGCCTGTCCGCCTGCGGCGCAGGTGCGGCCCGCTGCATCGCACGTGGCGCCGGGATCGAATGCGATGAATTGTTCGACGATTGCTGCTGCCGGCAAGCGTCGATCCACTCCACTCAACCGGCTGAAGACGCCGCCGGGTGGCCGTGGCCGCTCGGCTTCAACACAAGGACACATGCATGAACAAACGTCTGGGACATAACTGCAGCCTGCGACTTTCGCAAGGCATCGCCTTCGGTCTTCTGGCCGTAGCGGGCATCGCCAATGCCGCGGCGGATACCGACACCGCCGCCGATCGCAAGGCGATCTTGGCGATGCAGGGCGAATACACCGTCGATTTCGCCTTCGATGAAACCGTGCTCCTGCAGCCCGGCTACGAACGCGCATCGGCGCAGCGCAGCGGTGGCGACGAGGTGGTGATCGTGGTCGAGGATGTTCCCGGCCGGATCGTGCTGCAACACATCCTGGTCGATGCCAAGAGTGGCCATGTCACCAAGCACTGGCGGCAGGACTGGGTGTTTGAGGCGCCATCGCGCTTCGACTTCACGGCAGACCAGACCTGGACGGTGCATGCGCTACCGACGGAAACCACCAAGGGTGCATGGACGCAGTGCGTGTACGAAGTCAGCGATGCGCCGCGTTATTGCGGCACCGGCCGCTGGACGCATGCGCGAGGCACCTCCACCTGGACCAGCGACGACAGCACCTGGCGGCCGTTGCCGCGCCGTGAATACACCAAGCGCAGCGACTACAACGCAATGGAAGTGGTCAACCGTCATACCATCACTCCCGGTGGCTGGACCCATGAGCAGTTCAACACCAAGGTGCTGCGCAAGCCGGATGGCAGCCGGGTGGAGTGGGCGCGCGAGTTCGGCTTCAACGATTACCGGAAGACGAACGAGATCGATTTCAAGCCCGCATACAGATATTGGGATGCCACTCAGGGTTACTGGGCCAAGGTGCGCGACCGCTGGCAGCAGCGCCTTGCCGCCGCGCCGGGCCTGCACCTGAAGACAAAGGTCGACGGGATGGCGATGATCATCCCGTTGTTTACTCAGGCCGGTGAACTCGAAGCAGGCAAACAGGTTGCGGATACGCGGATCGACAAGGTCTTCGCCGAATGGGTGGAGTCCGCGCCTTCCGCCGGTATCGTCGCGAGTCCCTGAGCGCGGTGATGCGCATCAAGCACGAAGCCCCGCGATGCGGGGCTTCGTCGTTCCGGGTATCAACCGCCTTTCGGTGACGCAGGCGGTGGTGGGGGTAGTGACGGCAGTTCGTCATCTTCGATGATGGTCTTGTTGCCTTGGTCGTCCACGATCACCTGTACGCGTTTCTCGATGCGCTTGCCGTCCTTCGGCATCGCCTGCACCCAGACCGGAGGTGTGTCGCCGGCATCGCCTTCCCATTCGCTGCGCTTGCCGTCCTTGTCGACCATCACGTACTTGCGCTTTTCGACGCGCTTGCCGTCTTTCGGCGCCCATGCCGGCGGTGCTTTGCCGATGCCGTCCTCGAAGGTCTGCACCTTGCCGTCTTCGCCCACGAAGATCATCTTGCGATGCTCGATGGCACCCGGCATGCCAGGCACGCGCGGTGCCGCGATGCGCGGAATCGCGAACGGCATCACCTTCGGTACGCTGATCTGCACAGTGGCGCTGTTGCGGTCGCGCAGGTAGTCCACCGCGACCTTGGCATCGGCAGGTTGCGCACGCAGCGCCTCCATCGCCTCGCGCGGATTGCTCACCGGCTTGCCGCCGATCTTGCGGATCACGTCGCCGACCTGCAGGCCTTCCAGGTCGTCGCCGGTGCTGAGCACCAGCACGCCATCGCGAGCGCCGAAGTAGCGGCCCAGCTGCGCATCGACCGTGGCGAGGTTGAGGCCATTCCAGCGGAAGGCTTCGGCGAATGCGGGGAATTTGCAATCGCCGCCCTTGCAGTCGCGATTGGCGAGGATGATGTCGCGATGCACTTCCGGCGCGATGCCGGGCGGCGGCAGGTCGCCGGGTTCGAATTCGATCGAATCGGCCTCGATGTCCACCTGGCCGTCGCTCCCCTGGCGGATGAACACGTTGCCGCCGGGCTTGGCCAGGCTGCCGTCCGTACTGTTGAACACGAACACACGCTGATCGATTTTTGGCGTCACGCTGATCGTGCCCGGCTTGCCATCGCGCTGGTACATCAGTTTGACCGGCGTCTTGGCGTCCGTCTTCGCCAGCAGTTCGCGGGTCTGCTCGACGCGCGCGCTGCCGCTGGCGGCATTGATGGCCTTGCCGTCGATGCTGGTAATGCGGTCGCCGCTCTTCAGTCCGGCCGCTGCTGCCGCGCTGTCCGGTGTGACGCCGGCGATGCGCACGCCGGCCGCATCGTCCGGTGCCAGCAGCACGCCGATCACTGGTTTGCGCTGGAGGCGTTTCTCGATCCGCATCGTGGCATCGGTGCCGCCGTATTCGCGTTGCAGTTCGGCGAAGCGTTGCGCGGCCTTGTTCAGCTCGGCGCGGGCGACATCGAGTTCCTTCTGCTGCGCGGGCGTTGGCGCAGTTTGGGCGATGGCAGTGCTGGCCAGGGCCAGGCCGAGTGCGAGTGCGGTGGGTTTGATCAAGCGGTTCATGTGGGCCTCGTGGCGATGGATATGTGGCGGATCAATCGATGCTGACCAGCGCGACGTCGTAGGTCTGGCCGCGCGAGGCGTACAGGCGGTTGGTTGTTTCGATGCCGACCAGTTGTTGCAGCGTGTCCACGCGCTGGCCCCAAAGGTTGGCGCGTTGCGTGTCGCTGAGTCCGGGCTGGATGAGCGCGGTGTCGATGACGGCGACTTGGCGATCGAGTTCCTCGCTCAGCGCGGCGCTGGTGCCGCTGGCGACGCGATCATCCCGCGCCATTGCCAGCAGGCTTTCCAGTTGTGCGGATTTCGCATACAGCGGTTCCAGACCCGGTGATGCTGCTGCAGTCGATGTGTCCGTTTCGGCGATGCGGTTGGCATCCGTTGGTTGCGTGGTACGGATCGGACGCTGCGAAGGTGGTGGAATACGGGTAGCGCTGCGTGGCGTGTCGAGGCGTGCGACAGGCATCGACACAGGTTGCGCGTCGAGCGGCGATATGGCTTCGCTGTCATCCCGGCGCAGGCCGGGATCCAGCATTTTGTGCCCGACAGCAAGGGCTGGACTCCGGCTTTCGCCGGAGTGGTGGATCGGGGTGTTCGGAAGATCGGGTTCCGCTTGCCACAGCACCCGCAACGGAATCACCGCAACCAACGCCAGCGCCGCCGCCAGCCACAGCGGCCAGCGCGTGCGCGGACGCGTTGCGGGCGACGGCAGGCGCGCCTGTGCGCGCTGCCAACCATCGGAGTCGGGTGATTCCTGCGGCAGCGCGACGAAGGCGTCGCTCCAGCTGCGGGTTTTGTCTCGATCGAAGTCCCCGGTATCAGGCATGCGCCTGCTCCTTCTTGTATTGATGTGCAGCCGCAGGTTCGGCGACTTGCAGCAGCACGCGCAGGCGGCGGGTGCCGCGCGCAAGTTGCGATTTGGAAAAGCTCACGCTGCGCTGCATCGCGGCGGCGATCTCCTCGTGGGTGTAGCCCTCGGCGTGGTACAGCCAGAGCACGCTGCGGGTCGCTGCCGGCAATTCGCCGAGCGCGCGCTGCAACAACGCGGCATCGGCAGCGGCCGGTGGTGGCGGTGCGTGGTCTTCGGCGATGTCGTCGGTCTCCACGCCGTCCAGTTCCATCGCCAACCGGCGTTCGCGGCGCAGCCGCTGCAAGGCTTCGTTCACCGCGACCTGCCGCAACCAGCCCCAGAACGGGCTGCCGCCGTCGCCGCGGAAGCTGCCGATGCCAGACCACAGTTTCAACATCGCCTCCTGCAAGACCTCGTCTGCCTCGCTGCGGCTGCCGCAGATGCGCAGCGCCAGGGTGAATACCGGCCGTTCGAATCGGCGATAGAGCTGCTCGAACGCCGCCCGATCCCCGGCCTGCGCACGCGCAAGCAGGGAGGCGGGAACATCGATCGCGAAGCTCGAACTGACGGTCATCTATCTGTTCTGGATGCGGGCGGGCGGAAAAGGTCGCAGCCGAAGTGAAATATCGTCCGCGTCGGGCGAGCCCTATACTCGATCCATTCTTAGGGGAGGACATTCCATGGGTTCGATTCTCGCGCTGGTCGTGCTGTTCGCCGGCATCGTGATCCTGTTCAAGACCGTGCGCATGGTGCCGCAGGGCTACGAGTGGACGGTGGAGCGCTTCGGCAAGTACACCCACACCATGAGTCCTGGCCTGCACTTCCTGATCCCGGTGGTGTACGGCGTGGGCCGCAAGATCAACATGATGGAGCAGGTCATGGACGTGCCCAGCCAGGACGTCATCACCAAGGACAACGCGGTGGTGAAGGTCGATGGTGTGGTCTATTTCCAGGTGCTGGATGCGGCCAAGGCGGCGTATGAAGTCGCGACGCTGGAAATCGCGGTGCTGAACCTGGTGATGACCAATATCCGTACTGCGATCGGTTCGATGGACCTGGACGAATCCCTGTCCAAGCGCGACGAGATCAATACCAAGGTGCTGCTGGCCGTGGATCAGGCCACCCATCCGTGGGGCCTCAAGGTCAACCGCATCGAGCTGAAGGACATCCAGCCGCCGCGCGACCTGGTGGATTCGATGGCGCGGCAGATGAAGGCCGAACGCGAAAAGCGCGCCAACATCCTCGAAGCCGAAGGCTTCCGCCAGGCCGCGATCCTCAAGGCCGAGGGCGAGAAGCAGTCGGTGATCCTGGAAGCCGAAGGCGGCCGCGAAGCCGCGTTCCGCGAAGCCGAAGCGCGCGAGCGCCTGGCCGAGGCGGAAGCCAAGGCGACGCAGATGGTGTCCGACGCGATCGCTTCGGGCAACGTGCAGGCGATCAACTACTTCGTGGCGCAGAAGTACATCGAGGCGTTCAAGGCGCTGGCCGAAGCGCCGAACCAGAAATTCGTGATGATGCCGATGGAATCGGCTGGCGTGATCGGCTCGCTGGGCGGCATCGCCGAGCTGGCGAAGGAAGCGATGGAGCGTCAGCCGAGCGGCAAGCTGCCGAAGGCGGGAGGCTGAGCCATGCGTTGGGACGTGTTCGCGTGGGCCGCGATCGCCCTGCTGTTGTTCGCCGCCGAGGCGTTGGCACCCGGTGCCTTCATGCTGTGGCTGGGCTTCGCGGCCGTGGCCGTGTTCGTCGGCGTGCTGCTGATCCCGGGCATCCCGGTGCTGGCGCAGGCGGCGGCGTTCGTGGTGCTCGGCTTCGTGTCGATCCAGGTGTACCGCAAGTGGTTTCGCACGCGCGAGCGCCAGAGTGACCAGCCCGCGCTCAACCGTCGCACGGCGGCGTTGGTTGGGCGGGTGGTGTCGCTGGAACGGGGGATCGTCGATGGCCGCGGTCGCGTGCAGATCGCCGATGCTTATTGGGATGTGTCCGGGCCGGACCTGCCCGAAGGCGCGGCGGTACGCATCGTCGGCGGGGACGCGATGAGCCTGCAGGTCGAGCAGGCCTGATCGACCCGGCGCCCGCCGCGCCGCATACCGGCGCGTAGGGCGTATCCAGTCTGGGATAATGCCTGCCCCACGCAGGCAGGCATCCCGATGACGCAGAAGACGATCCTCAACGACACCCATCGCGCATTGGGCGCCAAGATGGTCGACTTCGGTGGCTGGGACATGCCGATTCACTACGGCTCCCAGCTCGACGAACACCACCTGGTGCGCAGCGCCGCCGGCATGTTCGACGTCAGCCACATGACCGTGGTCGACCTGACCGGCGCGCGCACCCGCGAGTTCCTGCGCCACCTGGTCGCGAACTCGGTGGACAAGCTGCAGAAGCCGGGCAAGGCGCTGTACACCGCGATGCTCAACCCGCAAGGCGGGGTGATCGACGATCTCATCATCTATTACATGTCGGAAGACTGGTTCCGCCTGGTGGTGAATGCCGCCACCCGCGACAAGGACCTGGCGTGGATCGGCGAACAGGCCAAGGCCTTCGATGTGCAAGTGAAGGAGCGCCCGGAGTTCGGCATGGTCGCGGTGCAGGGCCCGACCGCGCGCGAGGCGGTGATCGGCCTGCTGCGCGATGCCGACCGCACGCCGGTCTCCAAACTCGGTCGCTTCGCCGCGCGCGAGGCGGTCACCAATGACGGCATCACCGTGTTCGTCGCCCGCACCGGCTACACCGGCGAGGATGGTTTCGAGGTGATCGTGCCGGAAGCGCAGACCGTCGCGTTCTGGAACGCGCTGCTCGCCGCCGGTGTGAAGCCGGCCGGTCTTGGCGCGCGCGACACCCTGCGCCTGGAAGCCGGCATGAACCTGTACGGCCAGGACATGGACGATACCGTCACCCCGTACGAGGCCGCACTCGCCTGGACGGTCGCGCTGGACGAAGGGCGCGACTTCATCGGTCGCGCCGTGCTGGAAGCGCAACAAGCCGCCGGCGTGCCGCGGCAGATGATCGGCCTGGTGATGGACGAGAAGGGCGTGCTGCGCCACGGACAGAAAGTGCTGACCGCCAATGGCGAAGGCGAAATCCTGTCCGGCACGTTTTCCCCCAGCATCGGCAAGGCGATTGCCTTCGCCCGCGTCCCGGCCGGCGAGCCGGGCGACGTGCGCGTGGATATCCGTGGCAAGGAAATCCCGGTGCGCGTGGTGAAGTTCCCGTTCGTCCGCGAAGGCAAGATCCAGGACGGCATCGCCTGATCGCCGCATGGGTGAACTTTCGCCCGCAGCTTCGCTAGACTTTCCCCTACCTACCAACCCCCGCAACGTTCCACTGGAGCCAGCAATGAGCGAGATCCCCGGCGACCTCAAGTTCCTCAAGTCCCACGAATGGGCCCGCGTCGAAGGCGATGGCAAGGTCACCGTCGGCATTTCCGATCACGCGCAGGGCTTGCTCGGCGACCTGGTCTACGTCGAGCTGCCGAACGTCGGCGACACCGTCCAGGCTGGCAACGCCTGTGCCGTGGTGGAGTCGGTGAAGGCCGCTTCCGACGTGTACTCGCCGGTCAGCGGCACCGTGGTCGAGGTCAACAGCGCGCTGGTCGACAAGCCGGAGACGATCAACGAAGACGCCTACGGCGACGGCTGGCTGTTCACCGTGGAGATCGACGATGCCGAGCAACTCAACGAGCTGTTGAGCCCGGACGACTACGCCGAGCTGCTGGAAGACGAAGACCACTGACATCGTCTTCCACGCTCGAACGCGTCATCCGAACCCGCGGCGAACACCGCGGGTTCTTTGTTTTCGAAGCCGCGGAATCCGTGCGAGCGACGCGTCGACGGTGCGCGATCCGCGAAAAAAGTTCGCGCAGTTTTGCGCAAACGGGCTTGTGCGACGCGCAAAGGCGACGCCGCTCGTCCACAAAATTGCGCGACGATTCGGGCATGTCCGCGTACTCCCGGAGGGGCGAACGGCAGCACGTGATGCGATGCGAACGCATGCATTCGCGAATGCGAAGAATCGGAAAAGTCGCGTTTTTCCCTGCGTTTCTGCATTTGCTCATGCGCATGCGTGTGCAGCAGCGCATGCGCCGCGCATCTTCCACCAGCAATCGCGAAGCAGCATGTCGCGCTCGACGCGCGCGCGCCGGAAATTTTTTTTGCGACAGGTTGTTGACAGTCGGAAAAACCGTGATTAGGTTTCGCCCAAGCAGACGTTCCCTGCAGAAGCGAGTGATAAAACAAAACGCGATCGCCGGCCGCATCACATGCACCTCCACCAGCAGCATCAAACGGTGGACGCAGGCATCGCATCCCTCGCGGAAAGAGGAAGCGTCCATGATCGAAACCTGCAGCGTTCGCCGCCGCGGGTTTTTTAATGGGCGTGGAACGTCGACGGCGGGACTGCAGTGGATCGCAGTGCCGCCAACTCATCCGACCGGTGCGCCTGGCGCGTCGGCGGTCGCTCGCGGGTCCGATACCCGTGGTGTTTTTTGAAACTGGGCTTTACCGAAATACCCATTGACGAGGAGCCATACCATGGCCGTTAAGAAAGCTGCAAAGAAGGCTGCTAAGAAGCCGGCCGCCAAGAAGGCGGCGAAGAAAGTCGCCAAGAAACCGGCGGCGAAGAAGGTAGCGAAGAAGGCTGCCAAGAAGCCCGCCGCCAAGAAGGCTGCGAAGAAGGTAGCGAAGAAGCCGGCCGCCAAGAAGGCCGCGAAGAAAGTAGCGAAGAAGGCGACCAAGAAGGTTGCGAAGAAGCCGGCTGCCAAGAAGGCCGCGAAAAAGGTAGCCAAGAAGGCCACCAAGAAAGTCGCCAAGAAGAAGGGCGGTTTGGGCAAGGCCATCAAGAAGGCCGTGAAGAAGGTCAAGAGCGACATCCGCAAGGCTGAGAAGAGCATTGCCAAGAAGGTCGCTGCGAAGAAGAAGCCTGCAAAGAAGGCTGCTGCCAAGAAGGCTGCACCGAAGAAGAAGGCTGCCCCGAAGAAGGCCAAGCCGGTCGCAATGCCGGCGATGCCCGCACCGATGATGTAAGACGCACTGGTCGGGATCACCCGATCAGGCAGTCGCTGCACCCTGAAGACCCTTCCCGTTGCCCAGGCGGGAGGGGTTTCTTTTTGCGGGAACGTGCGCAGTCGACTGTGCTATCGCTATCGGCACGCCGCGCAGCGGCGGCCTCGCCTGGATGGGCGTTATTCCGGCGAGGCGGTTGCGGAGGACGCGCCTACGCCGGCCGGGTTGTCGGACTCGTCGGCGTACATCGTGGCTTCCGGCGTGATCACTTTTTCGTCCAGCCACTGTCCGCCGCTCAGGCCCAGCGCGCTGTCGAGAATGGTCGGCAACAGGCCCGAGGGCAGCGCGCTTTCGCTGTTCCACAGGATGGCGATACCAAGATCCTGGTCCGGCAACAGCGCCATCGCGCCGCGATAGCCTTGCACGGCGCCGCCGTGGAAGATCAGGTCGTGGCCGGCGTAGTTGAAGGCGCGCCAGCCGAGCGCATAGCCGGCGGAGCTCAGGCGCGTACGCCGCCATGAGGAGCCGCGCAATTCGCTGGGCGTGGAAATCACCGGGGAGTGCAGTGTGGCCAGCAACGGTGCCGGCAACACGTCGGGACGATGCCCGGTCTGCGCGATCAGGTACTGCGCCATGTCGCTGATGCTGGCGTTGACGCCGGCGGCGGGCGCGACGCGATAGTAGTTCGGCTTCGGCATCAATGGCACCCAACCGCCGCCGCCGCGCACGTGCGGCTTGGCCCAGCGCGCGCTGGCTTCGATGCCTTCCAGGCCGTAACTGGCATCGTTCATGCCGAGAGGCTTGAACACGCGCCGCGCGACCTCTTCACTGTAGAAGTGGCCGGTGGCGGCGAACACCACGTCGCCGACCAGGCTGAAGGCCACGTTCTGGTAGGCGTAGCACTGGCCGGGCGCGCAAGTCATCGGCGCGTTGGCCATCCGCATCGTCAGCGCATGGAAGTCTGCATTGCCTTCAAGGTCGCGGTCGTAGGCGTTGCGGGTCAGGCCTACGCGATGGCTGAGCAGGTCGGCAACGGTCACCTGTTGCGCGGCGTCCGGCCGCGACAGCTTGAAATCGGGAACGTAGTCGACCAAGCGGCTGTCCCAGCGCAGCACGCCGTCATTGACCAGCATGCCGGTCACCGTGCCCGCGAAGGACTTCGACAGTGAGGCCAGGCGGAACACGGTATGCGCATCCACCGGCTCGCCGTT
>Ga0209792_1001049_pt1 | contig 14901 bp, 11 predicted proteins | sample EBPBio142005_DNA_FD_185860 | JGI IMG/M metagenome (GOLD analysis project Ga0209792, IMG submission 185860) | Wastewater treatment Type I Accumulibacter community from EBPR Bioreactor in Madison, WI, USA - Reactor 1_6/14/2005_ DNA (SPAdes)... | ecosystem: Engineered > Bioreactor > EBPR >... | reverse complement strand
GATGGACGTGGAAATCGGTGCGACCGGCCAATTCGCGCGAGATTATGTAATTGCGCACGAGTATGGCCATCATATCCAGAAACTTCTCGGTATGTCAGATCAAGTTCGCAGCCTTCAAGCTCAAAACCCGCGCCGAGCCAATGAACTATCTGTTCGCCTCGAATTACAGGCCGACTGCTACGCTGGAGTATGGGCCGCCAAGAACCGTGAACGACTGGAGCCCGGCGATATGGAAAGCGGACTTAACGCTGCACACCAAATTGGCGACGATACACTGATGCGCAATGCAGGTCGCCGCGCATCGCCAGAAGCGTTTACACACGGCACCAGCGCGCAACGCGTTCGGTGGCTACGGCGAGGCATGGAAACTGGCAATGAAGATAGTTGTGATACCTTTGCCGATTTGAGATGATGACGCGCCATGCAATTTACTACATATGCCGATGATGTGAAAAATTGTCGAAAAACCGCACAATTTTCGAACGAAATAGATTAAGCATAGTTTATTTGATAACACTCAAGCATTGTGCAAATAGAATAAAAATCCTCACCAATCATCGTTAGGAATTCATATGATAGTAAGATTGATTTTCCTTATTATTGGAACTTCCTTAGTTTTGGTGAATTATCCATCCAAAGCTGCAAGCCGGTCTGGATTTCAATTTGAAACTGACATGAATTTTCCTCTTTTTGATCCTGAATCTATTTGCGTGATTGATCAGAGGCCTGGCGGAAATCCCGGCCCGCCACCTCAGCGCAGTGACTATCCTCCGGGTGCAGGAGGTGATGCAATGTATCGTTATGCTTTTGCTCAATGGAATTATAAACTGCAGAGAGCAATTGCCGAGAATTGCTAACTCATTTCTAACAGTTTTGTTTGTACAGCGCGCAGGCTTTTGTATGTATCTGCGGGTATATGTCGCTCTGTACCAGCGCTCAACGCATGGAGTGGCTGCGTAAGGGCATGCAGAGCGGAGATGATACAACCTGCGACGCACTGATGCGCTAAGGGCTGGCAGTTTTCGGTATTCTTGACTGGTTGTAGCCAATCAGATGGTAGTGTAGCCGATCAGGCATGCGCCTGACCGATTGCCATAATATCGACGATTTCCGGTTGCTTGCCAAACAGCGCCTGCCTTGGCCGGTATTTGATTACATTGATGGCGCCGCCGACGATGAGCTTACCAAGGCTCGCAATACGGACGCCTATTCCGAATGCGATCTCGTGCCAGACGTGTTGGCCGGAGTTGGTGAGATCGATACATCGTGTATGATCCTTGGCCGCAAAAGCGCATTGCCGTTGATGTTGTCGCCGACTGCACTTCAGCGCCTGTTCCATTGGCAGGGCGAGCGAGCGGTGGCCCAGGCTGCGGAGAAATTCGGACTGTGGTTCGGCATCTCCAGCCTTGCCACGGTCAGCATCGAAGAGATCGCCGGGCTGGTTTCCACCCCCAAGCTTTTCCAGTTCTATTACCACAAGGATCGCGGCCTCAACCGTTCGATGATCGCGCGGTGCAAAGCGGCCAAGTTTGATGCCATTGCCTTGACTGTCGATACTATTGTTTCCGGCAAGCGAGAGCGTTGCGCCCGGTCCGGCTTCACCTCCCCGCCGAAATTTACGCCGTCATCAGCATTGTCCTACGCGGTCAAACCACGCTGGGCGCTCGACTACTTGCTGCGGGAAAAGTTCGCGTTGCCGAATCTCGACACGCACGTTCGCGAAGGCACCGGTGAAGCAGTCTCGATCGCAGGCTATTTCAACACCATGCTCGATCCTGACATGGACTGGAAAATGGCCGAGCAATTGCGGGACGACTGGGGCGGCAAATTTGCCCTCAAAGGTGTGATGAGTGTGGCCGATGCCCGTCGCGCCGCGGATATGGGGATCGATGCGATCATGCTGTCCAATCACGGTGGCCGCCAGCTTGATGGCAGCAGATCACCATTTGATCAGCTGCGCGAAATTCACGAAGCCGTGGGCGGGCGGATCGAAATCATCTGCGATGGCGGGGTCCGGCGGGGCACGCACGCGCTCAAGGCGGTCTGCGCCGGCGCCAACGCTGCGTCAGGCGGGCGCCTTTACCTCTATGCCCTGGCCGCGGCCGGGCAAGCCGGCGTTGAACGGGCGATCAGTATCCTGAAGGACGAGATCGAGAGGGGCATGAAGCTGATGGGGGTCAAGTCCGTTTCCGAACTGACCCCCCATCGACTACGCTGGCGCTGACCGCACAGCATGCTTTGCGTGTGGTGCTTCCCTCAAAACAGGAAGTCGGTCCCGGCCAGTGTCTGGGTTCCCGCACCCTGCAGCAACATTTCCATGTCGGTGGTGCCGTTACCATCAAGGTCTACTTGCACCAGCAGATCTGCGCCAGCCACCTCATAGCGCACTTCGGCGGTTCCGGTTGCGCTGAACGCGCTGTTGCCCATGAAGCTGAGCATCTGGCGACCCGCAACGACCGGATCGGCATCGAGCGCGCGGAAGTCCAGCCTGTCTTCACCGGCGGTGAAATCCAGGATCACATCCCGGTTCCCTGCGCCTACCCCGCTGTCGCCAGCGAACAGGTAACGGAACTGATCCGCCCCAGCCCCCCCCGTCAGCTGGTCGGCACCGGCCAACCCCATGATCTTGTCGTCGCCAAGCCCGCCATCGATTGTGTCAGCCAGATTGCCGCCGCGGATCTGGTCGGTTTGGGCCCCGCCAAAGATCGTATTCGTGACACCAAGAGCCGCCTTGATTACGTCGATATCGCTAGAGCCGTAGATCGTGAAGTTGATATTTGAACCTGCCGCAGCCTGCATTTGCGTCGCAAAAAAATATGTCCCTGCAACCATATTGACCGTGATGGAACCATTCCCGCCCAACATTGAATTAACGGCGAGCCCATTCGCGAACTGCGTGCCGGTCAATGTAAGTGCACTACCCATCTTCAGGTTTACCGCCTCAAATCCGGTGAGGCCCCCCAGCCCACCGACGGTTCCGGCAACAACTAGGGTATCAGTTCCATCGCCGCCATCCAGCACGCTGCCGTCATTCCCGGTTCCGATCTTCACCCAATCGTCACCTGCCAAGGCATAGACAGTATCCACCCCGCCTTGGCTGACATCAACCGTGTCATTGTTGACGGTTGTGGTGATTACATTGCTTGTGGAGTTGCCAAGGAAAATGTCGCCGGTTTGTGTCACCCCATTGATGGTGACGGTAACCGTTGCGGTATCTCCGCCATTTATCTGATACGTAAAGCTGTCGGTCGTCTGGCCATTAGCCGCTCCAGAGGCCGGGTCGACCAGATTGAATGTCCCATTGGCATCGTACGTATAAGTCCCGTCAGCGTTCACCGTCAGCAATGCCCCGGATGCCAGGGTGATTTGCTGACCGACCGAAACTGCCTGGCCATTGACTGCAATAACCGTAGCTGCCCCATTTGTATCATTGGTCAGGACGTTACCGGTGACCGCTTGGCCTTCAGGCCCGCTGCCAGTGTCATTTTCAGCGTTGGCGGGGGCAGGCAAATACAGTCTGGCAACGTGCGGATCGTGATCGCTGGCACCATTGGTGAATTGGGCATTGATATGAACCAGATCATACTGTGCGCCGGTCAACAAGCCCGGCGAAGTCAGCAAATGATCGAGTTGCTGCATATTGCCAAGGTATTGGTACGTATAACGCTCGCTCGGATCAAGTAGTTCAACCGACAGATTGACCAGCCCGCCTGTGACGTTGTCGGTCAGGTGTTGTAGCGCGTCTTCCCAATAGAACCCGTTGAAATCGCCCATCACCGCATACCTGTGATTGGGGTCAGTCGCGAGGTTGTTGTTGATGTAGTTTACAACTGCATCTGCCTGCGCTGTGCGGCGCGCATCGCCCGCGGCCAATGGTGGCTGGATAGCGCCGAAATCGGCGTCGCTACCACCGCGGGATGTCTGGTGGACATTGATCAGCGTCAGTTCCTGGCCATTGAACACGAAAGTTCCGACCAGCGGACTGCGGCTGCCGGCAAAGCTCGCATCGCTGATCAGCGCTAGGCTCCCTGAAACCAGAGAAACGCGGTTCGCATCGTAGACGAAAGCGTTCCGGATATTGCCGTTGGGCTCGCCTCCGGTGCTGTTTTCGCTAGTCGGGTCTATCTGCGCGAAGACATAATTGGCAGTGGGGTCCAGCGCATTCATCGCCGCAACCAAGTTGGTCAAGTTCTGGAAGGCTGACAGGACACCCGAACCCGCGCCGTTGTCGTCCTGGATTTCCTGCAACGCAAGGATGTCTGGCGCGCCGAGGTTATAAATCATGTCCTGCGCCAGGATCGTGTAACGATTGTCCGATGCGTCGAGGTTTTCGACGTTATAGATCGCAATCGTAAGGTGATTGGCATCGCCAACAAGGCTGGTCGTTTCGCGTGCCAGAGTGCTTGGTGTGACTACAGCGGCGTCGCTGTTCGTCAGCAGCTCATATTCACTAAAGCTATATCCGATCACGCCGGTAACGCTGCCGATGCGGTCACCTGCAGTGTACAGTGTGGTGACAGGGTTTACCGTATCAATCTGCAAACGTTCCGGATTGGCGTCGAATTCGGAAATCGTGATACCGGAACCGTTGAGCGCCATGCCGGTCGCTCCAGCCCCACCGGACGCGACAACGTAAGTCTCGCCAAAGGAGTTGGTTGAAGCGACGACTACCGGCGCATCCACTGTCACCCGCATCCCTTCCAGCGATTCATAAAAATCGATCCCGTCAGTCGCCGGATCGAAAGTTGTGAGCCCATCGTTGTCGATGATCCCAGTCGGCGGTTGCAGCCCGCCAGTTCCGATGACCACTGCGGTCGGCAGAGCATTCCCGCTACTCAGCACGGTAACGGTTGGCGCGGTAATTTCGGTCATGGTCAGTGATGCCGGATCTGGGGCATATTCGGCGACAACCCCAGAAACGGAAACGCCATCACCGACCGCTACAGTCGGCGCGGTTCCGGTAAATACGAATATACCGTCGGAAGTGGCTGCATCATCATCCGATTGGTCGTCAGGCGTCTGAATGTAGAAACCGGTGCTGGTGATGAACGTGACAATGCCGGTGGTCGTCACCGTCTGGCCAACAAATTGCGATGTGTGCCCTGCCCCTTGAATGACATGGATCGCAAGCGCGATCGGATCATCGTTGACGATTGTTCCGGTGGCTGTGGCATCGGTGATCGTCGCCCCACCGCTGGCGTTCGACAAAACAATCTGCAGCACTTCGTTGAACTCGGCCGCGGTGTCGCCATTGATCTCGATAGCGACCGTCTGCGTATATTGCCCCGCAGCAAAGGTCAGGGTGCCGCTCTGACTGGCCCCGCCAGCAAGGTCAGCTGCGTCTGCAAAGTTGATACCGGCCCCCGGCAGATCCAATGCCCAATCAACGGTAGCGGACGAATTGAAACCACCGGCGCGTGTCACAGTGAACACCAGCATCGTTGTCCCGGAATCGCCTTCGACAACGCGGGCATCACCGATCCGAAACTCAGCCGGCGCATTCCCGCCAAGAAAATCCTGATCGGTGTTCACCGACCCGAAATTGTCAGCACGCGCAGCTGTCCAGGTAAAGTCGCCGGCGCTGGAGCCGGTACCGGTAAGCTGCAACGAAAAGCCCGCGGCTGGTGCGGGATCTTCCGATACGCCTACATCGACACTGGTCATCCCATTGGCTGGGCCGCTGGTAGCCGTCATCGTGCCTTCATAGCTCAGAAATTGGAGTACCCGTCCGAAGCTGTCCACCAGCGCGAAACCATCCGGCGCGCCGTTCTGCATTCCGGTGGCATTGAAAGACAGTGTCCCGAAGCCGTCATCTTGATCAGGAATGATCCCGGACAAGGCGATGGTAGAATAAGAACCACCACCATTTCCGTTGTATAGAACAATCGACCAGCCCGTTACGTCGGTGCCTGCTAGGCCGGCAATCTCGATCCGTTCACCGACATCAGACGCCCCGGTGTTGTCGTAATGGAACTCGTTGAAAAACACATTGGCAACAGGCGGCATGTCATCGTTGACGATCGTGCCTGTCCCGGAATTATCAGTGATTGTGGTGTTGGCCGAGGGATTTGACAGCTGAACCGTAAAGTTCTCGTTGGCTTCAACCGTCGTGTCGCCGGCGATCTGAACAGTTATTGTGTGCGAGGTTTCGCCGGCGGCGAATGATACGGTCCCGCTCAGCACCCCCGTAAAGTCAGCGGCGTCGGTGGTGCCATTTGCCACGCTCCAGTCAGCGCTGGCGGCGATCGACGTGTCGCCCCCGCGTGTCACGGTGAAGGTTACCGTCGTGATCCCGGTATTGCCTTCGGCCTGACTGACGTCATTAATGCTAAGCTCGGCAACCGGTGCAGCATCATCATTAGTAATCGTGCCCTGCCCTTGGGCGTCCGCAAAGGTAACCCCGCCGGTCGGATTGCTGAGGTTGATGGCGAAGTTCTCATTGCCCTCAAAGGCGGTATCACCAGCTACCGTTACCGTCACAGTGGCACTGTTTGCCCCGTCAGCGAAGTTCACCGTGCCGGATTGCGGGAAGACGGTGAAATCGGCATTGTCTGTCGTGCCGTGAGCCAGATTCCAGTCCGCGCTCACCGCTCCCGCTGTGCCCCCGCTACGAGTGACGGTGAAGGTGTAGGTCGTGGTACCCGAATTGCCCTCCGTCATCGTGACGTCGTCGATTGAAAGGCTGCCAGCCGAGGGGACCGCAGCATGTGGAGTGATCGAAAAATTGTCGATCCCCAGCCCATCATCCGATCCGCTGGCGTCGGTATCCGTCCACCGAATCCAGAACGTTTGCCCACTGGCAATCGCCGTTGCCAGTATCAGGTTGAACGAAATCGCCGCCTGGTTAGCGGCCAGGTTACCGTTCAACAGGCCGACGGTGCCTGTTGTCGTCGGTGCTGTGAAATTCAGCTGCGACACGGTGGTCCAGGTTCCGCTGGTCAGGCTGGTGGCGTCAAAGCTAATCTGAAACACCAGGCTGTCTGCCCGGCCGAGCGTGCCCAGTCGCCATTGTTCCCCAACATAGGAAATATCGAGCGACCCGATGTCCGATCCAGTATTATTGGTGAACTGCGCACCGATTGTCGGCACGTTAGAACCACTGCGCAGCCCGCCCAGCGCCCGCTCGCTGCTGCCAGAGGCACCGAAGCTGTAAGTGTCGCCGGCGTTACCGCTGCCCGTACCGGCCGTGTAGAGCGTATTGCCTGGCGACGTGGTTGAGGTTTCATCGAAATACCAGCCGGTCGGCATGGTTGACGAGGTTGAGGTGCTGGCCAGAGTGTCGAAATCCTGGGTCGCGGCGGAATCGAGGGCAGTCAGCGAAATCGCCCCACTGCCGGTCATGATTGCATCAGGGGTGGGAACCGATGAGGCGTCAGGCGCGGTCTGCGTATCGCCTTGGGCAGTTACGGTTATCGGCGCGGCGTAGCCAAAAATCGACCCGCCAGTGCTGGCGCCAATCACGGCATCGACCGACTGCGACGAGAAGTCCGGCCGCTCTTCCAGCAGCGCCGAACGGAACCCGGCTCGCCAGCCTTGAAGGCCCCCGCTTTCGAACAGATCGTTGTCGCCCGAGCCAAACCCGTCAATCGCAAACCCGCGTCCCGTTTCGATTCCATCCATTGCCATCATCTGTTCCTTCTCAAACCACTGCGCCGGGTCGTTGCCAACCAGCGGCAGCGGTGCGCTGACGCATCAAGTCGTTACCATATCTGGGTTACGCACGTGCCGGTATGGAATCGCAGTGCACAGTCCCAACTATTAAAATGCAAGGGCTATCGGCTAGTTATGTCATTTCAAAGACGCCCCGAGCCGCAGATGTGGAAAAGCCTGCGACTTCATGGAAGACAGATAATCTTACAATCATCCGTCAATGCCACGACACCCGCCTGGGCCCGCCACTGGCCCAGTGCGGAAATCGACCACGATTGCTTTTGACAGGCAATTGCCAAGATTGGCCAATATGTCAGAACCAGACCAACACTCTGCCGCCTCAAAGGCGTTTCACGTCCCGGCTGTGCCCCTGCACCTATTCCATCGATCCCAAATCAAAACGGCGGATCATGTCGGAGGAAGGAGCAATGCGAAAGAGGCTTGAAACTCTGGCTCAAGCATCGCGGCTGAGGTGCTGCGACAGTCACCGCTGTGCATATTGAATCATGACTGCCTGTGGCTCAGGTAAACGGCGTCAACAACCTGATCCGTTCGCGCTCATAGGCTGCTGTGTCCAACGTCCCGGCCTCAAACTGCGCTTTCAATTTTTGCAATTCCAGCTTGAGCTGTTCTTTGGATAATGGCTGTGCCGGGAGCGGCGGGCTAGGTGATGGGAGAGCTGAAGCGCGAACTATCGTTCGCGTCGCAGCTTTCGCGGATCGCAGATCCATTTTCAAAGTGGCGATTTCCAGCTTCAACGCGCGTTCGCTCGCCTTCAACCGCTGCTTCACATCGGCAACCTCGCGCTTGCGGCGCGCGACATCCTGCGACAAGCGGGCATTGTCTGCCGCCGCCGACCGCCGTGCTGCGGCCCGGTATTTCGCGCCGAACAAGGCGCCGCCCAATCCGCGGCCCTGCAGGGCGTTGGCTGCCCGGCGCTCCGCTGCATCGAGCGCAATATTCGCCTGGACGTCCGCCAGTTCAGAGAGTTGATTGCGGATTGCCAGAATGCGCAATTCAGCCGCAGCAATCTTCGCCTCGATCCGTTCGACCTCGGCGAAAGACATCCCTCAATAAACCCGCTTCTTTGGCTTGATATAGTCCACGTCGTCAGTCAGCGTGAATTCGTGCACCGGGCGGTAATCGAGCTTGACCGATCCGCCCTTGCCGCCCCAGCCGTCAAACCAGCTGGCGGTGTGCTTCATCCATTCGCCGTCGTTACGATCGGGGAAGTCCTCGTGCGCGTGAGCGCCGCGTGATTCCTTGCGGTTATGTGCACCGTGCAGCGTGACACTGGCCTGGCTGATCAGGTTATCGAGTTCAAGTGTTTCGATCAGATCCGAATTCCAGATCAGCGAACGATCCGTGACCCCCACGTCCTGCATCCGTTCATAGGTCTTGGCGAGCTTGACCTTGCCTTCCGCCATCAGTTCATCGTTGCGGAATACCGCCGCATGCGTGGACATCGTCCGCTGCATCTCGGCCCGAATTTCCGCTGTCGGTGAGCCGCCGGCAGCATGGCGGAAATGATCGAGCCGGGTCAGCGCCAACTCGGCACTGTCCTTTGGCAGTTCGGCGTGAGCCGACTGTGGTTTGATCAGTTCCTTCAACCGGTGTCCGGCGGCGCGGCCGAAAACCACCAGGTCGATCAGCGAGTTTGACCCAAGCCGGTTGGCGCCGTGCACCGAAACGCAGGCAGCCTCACCCACCGCAAACAGCCCTGGAACCACTGTTTCAGGATTGCCATCAACCCCGATCGTCATCACTTCACCGTGATAGTTGGTTGGAATCCCGCCCATGTTATAGTGCACGGTGGGAACTACCGGCAGCGGCTGACGGGTCAGATCGACCCCGGCAAAGATCTTGCCGCTTTCTGTGATCCCCGGCAGGCGCTGCGCCAATACGTCCGGCGCGATGTGATCGAGATGAAGGTAGATATGATCCTTGTTTGGACCAACGCCGCGCCCTTCACGGATTTCCAACGCCATTGATCGGCTAACCACGTCGCGGCTGGCGAGATCCTTCGCCGACGGGGCGTAGCGCTCCATGAAACGCTCCCCTTCCGAGTTGGTCAGATAGCCACCCTCGCCGCGCGCGCCTTCGGTGATCAGCACCCCGGCGCCGTAAATGCCCGTCGGATGGAACTGGACAAATTCCATATCCTGCAGCGGCAGGCCCGCGCGCAGCACCATCCCGCCGCCGTCGCCAGTGCATGTGTGAGCGCTGGTAGCGGTGAAGTAGCAGCGACCATAGCCGCCCGTCGCCAGCACCACAGCATGGCTGCGAAAACGATGAATCGTACCATCATCCAGGCACATCGCGATCACGCCGCGACACTGCCCATTCTCCATGATCAGATCGATCGCAAAGTATTCGATAAAGAAGTCGGCATCATACTTCAGGCTCTGCTGGTACAGAGCATGCAGCATGGCATGGCCGGTGCGGTCCGCCGCGGCGCAGGTGCGCTGGACCGGCGGACCTTCACCCATGTTCTGCATGTGGCCACCGAACGGGCGCTGATAGATTGTTCCGTTTTCGTTACGAGAAAACGGCACGCCGGCGTGTTCCAGCTCGTAGACCGCCTGTGGTGCTTCGCGGACCATGTACTCAATCGCGTCCTGATCGCCCAGCCAGTCCGAACCTTTGACGGTATCGAACATATGCCAAGTCCAGTGGTCGGGACTGTTGTTCTTGAGGCTGGCGGCGATCCCTCCCTGCGCTGCCACGGTGTGGCTGCGGGTTGGGAAAACTTTGGTAATGCAAGCCGTGCGCAGCCCGGCTTCGGCGCTGCCCATGGTAGCGCGTAGACCCGAACCGCCCGCCCCCACGACAACCGCGTCGTAGGTGTGGTCAATGATCTTGTATGCGGGCTTGGAAGCTTCGGCCATCTTATCGGCCTCCCATCATGGATTGCATGGCTTGCATTGCCTGGGCAGCGCTTTCCTGACCGGCTGCAATCATCGCCAGGCGGGCAATATAGAACAGACAAGCCCCCGCACCGCCGAAAGCAGCAAGGTTCAAAGCGGCCGTGGCAGCAAATTTGTTGGCTTCATCGTGCACGTAGTCCTCTACCAGAACCTGCAGTCCAAGCCGGGCATGCCAGAAAGTAGAGACTACGAAGAGCACCAACAGAATGGTGGAGAGCGGCGCAGTAGCCCACTTCATCATTGTCGCGTACTGATAGTCTGGCATAGTGATCAGTGAAAAGACCAGCCACAATCCCACAAATAGGTTGCCGATCGCCGTATAGCGCTGCATCAGCCAATGGCTGGCACCCGAATGCGCCGATCCCAGCCCGCGGACGCGGCCGATAGAGGTTCCGTTACCCATCGTCGTAACCCTTACTTGAGGAGAATCGCGGCCCAGGTCAGCACCGTTGCGGCCAGTGCAAACAACGGTGTAAATACTGACCAGGCGGCATTGCTTTTGAGTTCATAGCCAGCACCGATATCCAGCACGAAATGGCGGATGCCGGAGGCCATGTGCGTGAAAAATGCCCAGGTGAGCCCCACCAGGACCACTTTGCCATACCAAGCCCCTGCATGGCCGGCAAAGGCGTCATATGCCGCCGGGCCGCCTGCCAGAGAAGCTAGCCAGTAGATCAGCACACCCAACCCAACGAGCGCCATGCCATCGCCCGTTGCCCGGTGCAGGATCGAAACCAGCATGGCCGGCCCCCAGCGCCAGACCTGCAAGTGCGGCGAAAGCGGGCGGTTTTTGGTGGCGGCCATCGGCGTCAGTTCCCTTGGTTCGGCTGCAGGATGCAAAGCTCCCGCGCAACAATCCCCATAATCAAAACGTCTGTCGGCGCAAGCGCAGTATGGCGCATTTTCGCCAATTGCTGACAGCGTTCGCAAGCCGTGCTTGTCGAAAGGCAATCTCTACGCCAGAGACGCTAGCATGACTTCAGCTACAGCGCTTGTAACCGGTTCGTCGCGCGGGATCGGGGCAGCGATCGCAACGATTCTGCGTGAACGCGGCGTGCGGGTGATCGGACATGCGACCAGCACCACGGATGATACCACTATCGCCGCCGATCTTTTGGAAACCGATGCCCCGGCTGTCTTGTGGCGCGAGGCGCTTCAACGTGCTGACGGCAGAATCGATCTTCTGATCAGCAATGCCGGGCAGTTTCAGCCCAACCCGATCACGCTGGACGATGCCGACTGGCTGGAAAACTGGGAAGATACACTGCGTATCAATTTGACTGCCGCGGCGCAGCTTTCGCGCTTTGCGGTGAAGCACTGGCTTCAAACCGCTCGCCCCGGAAGGATTGTCCACATCGCAAGCCGGGCCGCCTACCGCGGCGATTCTCCTGAGCATTGGCACTACGCCGCCTCAAAGGCGGGCATGATCGGCCTGCATAAGACCATTGCCCGACACTACGCCTGTAACGGCATCATGAGCTATGCTATCTGCCCCGGTTTTACCGATACAGCGATGGCAGGTGACTATCTGGCCAGTCGTGGCGGACCCGGCCTGCTATCCGATATCCCGCTTGGCCGGGTTGCCACTCCGCTGGAAATTGCTGATATCGCTGTATTCTGCGGACTGGATGCGCCAGAAAGCATGACTGGGGCGGTTCTTGATGCAAATGGAGCAAGCTATGTTCGGTAAAACCCTGCTCACCCTTTTGCCTCTCACTTTGCTGGGTAGCGTGGGGACGCCTGCCGGAGCCCCGCCAGCAACGGAACGCATTGGTGCCAGCAAGGATATTGCCGCGGCCTGCGGCACGCGCGATGGCTGGTCCGATCCGGCCCCGCCCGCGCATATTCATGGCCAGAGCTGGTACGTCGGCACTTGCGGTATTACCGTGGTCCTAGTGGAAACTAGCGCTGGGCTCGTACTCATCGATACCGGGCCAGCCGATGCGGCGCCGCATGTACTGGCAAATATCCGGGCGCTGGGTTTCGATCCCCGGCAGATCAAATGGTTGTTGATGACTCATGAACACTACGATCATGTTGGCGGAATGGCTGCAATCCAGCAGGCCACTGGTGCCCGTCTGGCGGTGGCTGCTACCGCGGCCACGGTGATGCGTAGCGGCAAGCCCGATCCAACCGATCCGCAAGCCGCCCTGCTGGCAAAGGAGCCGATGCCTCCCGCTCGGGTAGATCGCACCTTGCCGCATGGCGGCGTACTGACCCTCGGACGGACGCGCTTTACCATGCATGCCAACCCCACCCATTCTCCTGGATCGGCCAGTTGGACCTGGCGAAGCTGCGAACAGGGCAAATGCCTGACTATCGCCTATGCGGATTCGATCAGCACGATCTCATCCGATGATTATCATTTTTCTGCTCACCCTCAGCGGGTCGATGCGGCGCGGGCCGGCCTGCGCGTAATAGAGGCTCTACCCTGCGATCTGTTACTGACCCCGCATCCAAGCGGTAGCGAATTGTTGCAACGCTTGTCTGGCAAAGCTCCGCGCACGACCCAGCGCGCGTGTATATCCTATGCGCAAAGCGGCAGTGAGCGGCTGGCCAACCGGCTCGCCAAAGAGCAAGTCGGCCAATGACCGGATGGAAATTAACCGCGCTGGCCCCGCGCGCTATCATCGAACAAGCTTTGATACGCCATGAAGACGTTGCAGAATGGGATCCTGAGATCGTATTATCGGGGAGCGAGTTGGCCGAGGATCGCCCCGATGAATGGCAACTCGAAGCCTGGCTTCCTCGCAAACCAACGCGGGCCGATACATCAGCGGTAAAAGCATTGTTTTCGGGCGAGCCGCCCTTGCTGTTCTCCGAGCAATTGCCGGATATCGATTGGCTTACTGTTAGTCAGCAGGGACTTGAGCCGATCCGCGCGGGCCGTTTTCACGTTCACACACCCGATCATCCGCCGCTGGGCCAGCGGGGAATTCGCGACTTCGTCATTCCTGCCAGCCAGGCCTTCGGGACGGGCCAGCACGCCACCACTGCTGGTTGCCTCGAAATGCTGAGTGAGATGAAATCGCGCGGATTGGCGATACGCAATTGCGCAGACATCGGAACCGGCACGGGGCTTCTTGCCTTCGCCGCCTTGCATCTGTGGCCACGCGCCTTGACCACTGCGAGCGACATTGATGCCGTCTGCCTGGATGTCGTGCTGGATAACGCAGCATCAAACGAGATCGAAATGGGTGCCGGCCCCGGCGCCTTGACAATGCTGGTCGCAGACGGGATGGACCATCCACTGTTGGAGGCGCGCGGCCCCTACGATTTGATCATCGCAAACATCCTGGCCGGACCGTTGATCGATCTTGCGCCGCGTTTTGGGCAATCACTCCGCCCCGGCGGTCATCTGCTGCTGGCTGGTCTGCTTGAGATCCAAGAACCGCATGTTCGTCAGGCCTGTCGGCAGGCAGGACTACGGATTGCGGCACGGCTCGTTAAAGGCGATTGGTCAATTCTGTGGTTGCGCAAGCGCCGCATGTGGCATTTACGCAGACGCAAGCCAGGACACGTGCAAGCCGGCTGATCAGTGGATTTCACGGCCGCTTCGCCTTTTGAATGACCCAGCGCCCGAAACTCCAAAGCGGTTACATTGCATTCCTTCCGGCCACACATCATCAACGACGTGGCCGCTGTCAGCACAGCGCGCTTTTGTCGGGAAACCTACCGCTATGAGCAGGCGTGAGCTATAAAGAAAATCAGGGCGTCGCGGTCGCCACCTTCGTTGCTGTATCGGTGTAGCTTGATTGCACACCTGAGCCGAGGCCCTGAATCGTGCCGAGGACCGCGAGGGTTATCAAACCGAGTACCAGCCCCAATTCAACTGCCGCGATGCCCTGTGTGTCGGCAACCAAGCTTTTCAGAAATTTTGTCATCCTACCCCCCGTGAAGGCCTATTTCATCAAGGGTTGGAGTATTTTGGTGAATTTTGATTCAACCATTCTGGTGAACAAACCATTTCCAAAATTCAGAGCAAGGCAGTTTTGCCCGATTGGCTCCAATCGGACTCGATGCGCCTCCGCAATTTTCGCAGAACCGGCCCAGCACGAGTTGGCGCTCAATCGCACGGTGGCTGATGGCTCAGCGGCTTGAACCGGACTATGCGTTTTGCCTAAAATCGACCAGCTAAGCGGCGCCAAGTGCGAAACCAGGCTCGCCGCGCCGCCTGAAGTCAACAGTTCGCGCTGTGGTCAGCCGAAAGAAGGCAAGTCTATGGCCGAACTTGCAAGACCGGCAACACCAGATTTGCACGAAAGCTTGCCGGTGCTAGGTTAAGCCATGAACCGTTTCCATATCATCGCCGTCGGCCTCGTAG